>Ga0207711_10003096_pt1 | contig 14502 bp, 24 predicted proteins | sample KBSS34metaG_FD_184401 | JGI IMG/M metagenome (GOLD analysis project Ga0207711, IMG submission 184401) | Switchgrass rhizosphere microbial communities from Kellogg Biological Station, Michigan, USA - KBS S3-4 metaG (SPAdes) (version 2) | ecosystem: Host-associated > Plants > Roots > Rhizosphere...
TGATGGAACCAATGGCCTTTGGAAAATTTCTTTCTCCGTCAACAAACCAGATGCCCTTTATACCTTGGACTTGCTCCTCAATGAAAATAAAACCGAGCTGTATGTCCTGGGCAGAGATCCCGTTCCCTCCATTATCGATTCCATTATGAATGGAAAGCTAACCATCTCCCTCCCCTCCATTATGCAAAATGTTAATCCCAATAACGTGGCGGATAAAGTAAAAACATTATTGGTCTTCTCCTGAAATTTGCCACGACACAAAGTTTCATTCGATCCGCCCCATTTCGCGCATGCACCTCAAAACCATTAGCTGCCAACAACGCTGGAGATACTACTGCCCCTTCTGCGACCAAGATATCACCCCGCCCGATGGCTACACCATCAGCAGCTTCATCCAATGCCAATTCTGCCCCGTCACCACCAACTTGATCGTCAATGGCTCCATTTCCAATCCCAATATCGCCTATATCCAATTCCAGCAAGACCAGTTCATGATCGAACTCAATCAGGATGACCAAACCACGGCCCTCTTTGCCGGTCCCGTCAATGCTAGGCTTTCCCAAATGCTCAAGCTAAGCTACCTGGTCCCCGTCAATCCAAACAATTTCCACAATTGGCTAAGCAAGCTGCTCAACCTAAAAGCTTTCTCTTAAGGCTCTCGATTATAAACCGAATCCCCATAAATGCAATAATTCAAATTGCCCATCGGTAAATGCTGATAAACCGCCACTCGCCTCAATGCCTCATAATCCACGCACCTGGCCTCCGCCCAATTAAACATCGGCTGCATCAAATAGACATCATCATGCTGCGCTCCCAGCAAATGTCCCATCTCATGCAAAGCAATCCCCGTCACCCACTGATTGTACATGCGGTCGCGAATCATCCACATGCGGTTGCCGCCAATCTCATTGGCCCAAGCTAATGTATACGACTTGCCATGCTTGGTCTTGTCTAACTCCGTTACCATGGAATTGCTGCTGTCCGTCTTCATGACCAACCAGCAATTGCCCAATAAACATTGCTTGATAATCTCCGGCTCCATATCAAATCGATAATTAACAACCCGCAACTTAACATACCCGTTCAAGGCGTAATTCCATTGAGTAATCGCATCGTCAATGGCAAGCTTATCCGCCTCTCCAAAGTTCTTATCCATGTAAATGGAAATAACCTTCAACGGAACGGGTGAATATCCACCCGCGTTAATATAATGAAACGGCTCCAGCCCTCGATGAGCAAAACATCCAACCGCTAAATACACTGCTAGTAAGATTACTAAAAGTCGTTTCATAAACCATCTCCCTTACTTCTTAGATAAATCAGGAGCTGGCTCGTGATACTCTTTCACCATCTTCTTAACTGAATCCAAATGAACATAATAGTTCATAAATGGAACTCTAGTTAACCTGGAACAAATTCCAACTAGGTTTCCAGAGCTATCAAAAACTCCACCACCAGAATTGCCAAACCAAATAGTTGCATTAACCTGAACTACCTTGCCAATTCCTGAACTCTCGTCTCCACGATAAGCAGAAACAGTTCCCTCAGCATGCGTGTAATACATTCCCTTAGGATGTCCGACAGAATAAACATGCTCTCCCAATGCTGGCATCTCGCTGGCAAATCCAACTGCCTCGTGCTCTGGTAATCCACCAACGTCTGCTTTAATCAATGCCAAATCATGATCCGCATCAAAGGCAACTACCTTGGCCTTGTGAATAGCAGCAGGATCATCCATCACTTCCTTGACTTCCTTGCTAGTTACATAGTAAGTCTTCTCTCCAACTGGATCCGCTCCCTCTTCACGAGCTACACAGTGTCCTGCCGTAACAATCTCGTCTTGGCTAATCCAAACTCCTGTGCAGTGCGGACGAATATCCACGCTGGCATTATCAATCTCCCCATTCTCATCCTTGTGAAGAGTGACCTTAAAATGAACTAAAGCTACCGTGCTCTCTCCAATATGCGCATGTAACGCATCTGGACTCTTCACCGGTGTCTTAAGTGATGAACCACAACCTACTAAGCCTAACACCATCGCTAGTGTAATTACCAATAAACGTTTCATGCAGTACGTCCTAAATTTTCAAAAGACTCCCCAATCGAAGCCCAATTAAGAAAAATACCAGATTATCCCCAATTGTTTCCAATATTTCACAAAACTAAGACAGATGTAATTTATTAGATTATAGATTGAATCACTTGGTGTAAACAACCCACTGCCTTGGTTCCCCTAATAATAATCCCGGCATGGTAATCATAATCCCCTTGGTCATTGTAATCATGCCAGCATTCCAATAACTCCCCTGCCCCCATTACCCTGTACATCCCAGCCACGGATGGATCCATTAAATAAACTAATCCATTCTTAATTCCTACCAAAACTACATAGTGCCCATCATCCCAAACCTCAGACATCTTAGTCTCTGCCGTATAACTACCCCACGCCTGAATACTCAAGATAACCGTATATCCCTCAGCCGTTAATCCCTGTAACTCCTCCAGAGTCATATTAGATTTACTGTAGGCAGTTAATCCATAGTTCCTAGCCCCTGCTATCAATCCTTCCCCTGAGGTTCCTTCATCGGTGGTCCCCAGTAAATCGTATAGCTCTGGCTCTCGGCCATCCCAAACGCCCCAATAGTATAAACAACTGGCTAAACTAGCTGCCCCACAACTGTAGTCATAGGCTTGGCGGACTATAGGTAAATAGATTAAGCTCATTTAGATTACTTCCTTTGAGTGGTTGGGGCGCGGTTAGCGCCCTCTCTTATGCCAGTCTATCCCGTTAGGTATGGGGTGATTATATCTGTATTGCTACATAGGGTCACATATGGCAACGTATGGTCATATATGGTCATTAATTAGATCTTTTATAATGGTATAAGATGCTTATTACTTTTAATAAGTGGGAAATGGTGGGATGGGGTGGCATTTTATGGGAAAGTAATATATATTTTATCGTATTGGTCGTTTTGGTAATGTATATGTTAGTTGGAGATGGCCCACAGGCTGTGTGATTTGGTGTTTGACCCCTGTTTGGGAGGCGCCATCCCACCCCGCACGACAGTCTCCCACCTTTTTCGGGCGGCTCCAATGTAGGTGGTATGAGTTATGCAATATGCAATCATGCCAACTACATCGTAATCAATGTAGGATAATCTCTTTTATTTATCTATACTGTGTGATGAATACTTTTTATTATTATCATTCATCACATGTAGTATATTTTTATTTATTAGAGGAATGTGGTTGGTATGCCGTTTGCAATATGCAATCATGCCAACTACAGGTAGGATAAGCAGCAGAAAGCCCCTGAAACCTGGGCGGTTGGCATGAAACCTGCAATTAGCAAGCGTGCCAACTACCTGGGCGGGGCGAGTAGGAGGTCCACCTACCCCAAGCGGGCGCCTCTCTCGTGTGTCGAGCATGCCGCGCAACGGCCGATCGTGGCGCGCTAGTGGCGCGGTAGCGCAAGGATCGGCCGCTAGTGGCGCGGTACCGCGCAACGGCCGAAAGCGCACTAGAAGAGCGCCTAGCGCGACCCTAGCCTATGACACCAAGATCATACCCCGGATGTAGTCAAAGGTCATGAGCTGTCGTTCAATGTTGCTCGAAAAAGGCTAATGGTTTCGTAGGGTAGACCTACATTATCCGCCAAAACTTTCGGAATTCGTCATGGTAGTTTCTTTTCCTACATCGCAATTAGTTGCTGAATTCCGACCAACCAGGACACAAAGATCATTGTGGGATAAGATGCTACACCAATGATATCATATAGTTACAGTTGGCACCGACCCTGCAATGACCCCTAGACGCAACGGGAACGGATGAGAGCAGGGGTCACGCGGGCGGATCGCCCGCGCAGCCTGACAGCGCACATGGTGCGCGCTGTCGCTCGATGTGGTCTTTGACAATCTAAACGTCTCACACGGGCGCCTCATGTGCGCCTACAGCGCGCGCCTAGCGCGTGTGCCTCCTACCTACGGTAAGGGACAGTGTGCGATAGCGGCGACCATATAGGTCCGCTCCTACCGCGTCCCACAATCACCGAGTAGCGCACACAACCGAAGCCACTGTGGGTTACATGCGGAAGATGTGTGGGCCAGGTGACCCGTCCTACATTCACTCCACACGGGAGACGATGTAGGCTACCCTCACCTAGTGTACGAATCCCGAGGAGGGATAAACCGTAGGTAGGGCAATGTCCTGCTAGAGCCGACAATGTAGGCCGCGGTGAGGCGGTATGAGTCCGCAGCGTACGAATCAAGAGACTAAACGACTATGTGGGAGGGACGCCTAGAGTGTCCTTCCCCCGTAGCGTAAAGCCTACAAGGTAAGTAACTCTCTCCAAGTCTACGGTATTGGAGTAGGAGAGAACACCTTGTGAGCTTTACGCTGCGATCATCGCAGAGTGTCCCACAACAGCAGACAACAGGAGCCAACATCATGAGCCAGACCACCAGCAACGACAGCGCCGTCAAGTCGACCACCATCTCCTCCGATGTGGAGGAGCGTCTCACCGCCACCTTCAAGACCCTTCACCATCTCGTCTCCACCCACATGGTGAGTGCGGGTGCGAAGCTCACCTTCATGTCGGAGTTCGAGAAGTGTGGGATGGAGGACTACAAGGAGGTCGCGCATGCGGCACGGAAGCTGCTCGGCGCCAAGCGTCAGGAAAAGTGGGAGAACCGCATCAAGGGGATCCGTGCGGGGATCCAGGGTGTGGTCGACACCTACATGAACCGCAAACGTGCGGCCAAGGCGCAGTTCGACGCACTCCCGGAGGAGTTGCGCGCAGAAGGTGTGACCTTCAACCCCAACGTCTCCATCCCGGTGAAGGAGCTTGTGGGATGCTTCCCGCAGGGTGCGACCCAGGAGCAGATCCTCCGAGACCTGAAGGATCTCTCCTACAACGTCATCCAGAATGCGGAAAAGGCGTACCTCATCCGCGTTGCCTTCGTTGCCGACAAGGTGGCAGACGAGGCGCCCAAGTCGGAGAAGACCGCCAAGGCGGCCTGAGCGCGCAGCGTTCCGCTGAGTCTCCTACATCCTGCTCCCAACTGCTCCCATGTGGGGTGGTTGGGGGCAGTCGTAGGCGAGTCAACCACCAAGGAGGTTCATGTGTTCCATACTCAGCCCAAGACCTACAAGAAGGTCTCTCTCCTCCACAAGAACTACTTCGACCTACTCTGCGGCTCCAATGGCTACAGTAGGGAAGAGTACGACATCTGCGAGAAGGAAGACAATCTGGGGTTTCCTGTCTACACCGTGGACGTGTGGTCGCAAAGGTGCGACGACATGATGCAACGTGTGTTCAGCGAAGCCAACGGCTACAAGCGCTGATCTACCTACACCATGCTCCCGAGGGTTACTTCGGGGGCATGAGTAGGAGGACCAGACACATGTACAAGTACGACGGACACTCCTTCAACATGTGCGAGGAGTGGTCGCAATGCCCACAACATCGAACGGAGACCCACATGAAGGACAAGCTCGCTCAAGCGCCCGACCAGGTGCGACAGTTCGTACACGCTCTCATCTCCAACGCCAAAGAGGTGGAAGGGTGGGAAGTGTGCGACATGGAGGATGGCAAGTGCTTCGCTGACACCATAGCCCACATCGAGCACAAGGAAGACGGAAGGTGGGTGGTGTGCGACAACTACGAACGGTTCTTCTCTCTCATCTACACCTACACGGTGGCAGGCGAGTGGACCGTGCGCCGCATGTATGGCGAAGGTGGGGAGATGCCCTACAGCTTCGCCAAGTGTATGGCGGATGCCTCCATCATGTTCACTGGCTGATCCACCTACGTCATGCCCTCATGTGTGTACATGGGGGCATTGGTAGTGGGATTAGGCTCACTAACACCAAACAAGGGAGAATGTAAGATGATCAAGTTCATTGTGGTTGTTCTGGCGTGCATCGGGGCATTCTTCGGTCTGGCGATTCTGTCGGGTCATGTCCCCCAGATCTCCCACACCGCCTTCAACATCAGCACCTTTCAGGTCACGTGGTTGATGCTGGGCGTGTGTGCGACCGGGTTCGTCTCCTACAAGGTGTGCAAGTAAAGGGTGCTGTAAGCGCCTAACGTACACATAACGTTACTCCAATCGAGGAAAACAGCGGCATATAGGCGCCTGGGTGGGTTCGACTCCCACATGCCGCCCTAAGTCATACATCAGCGGAGGATGTCATGGTCAAGGTTACCAAGTGCCCCAATGTGGGTGATGCGGTCAAGATCGTCAAAGGCAAGAGGTCGGGTGATGTAGGCATCATCAAGCGATGTGCCTCGGTGTGGGGAGAGGACCGACTCAAGTGGTCGTCCTTCCTACTCGACATCAATGGTGAGGAAGTGTGGGTGCGTACGCACCATGTGGAGAAACTGGAGAACGCGGCCTGACACCCACACCCTGCTCCTAAGTAATCCTTGGGGGCAGAAGTGGTTGGCACGCTTGCATATAGCACAACGTATGCCAAAGGAGGATTCCCATGAAGATCAAGAGCCAGCGCACCACGACCTACACCGAGACCTACTCCCTCACCTTCGAGTACATCGGCTCCAATGGGAGCGGGTGTGCGTTCGACTGCGACAAGGAGGGAAAGGTCGACCTGACCAAGCTGCACCCGTGTGCGATTCTGACCTACACCGAAGCCAAGTTCGGACAGGTCACCCGACGTGAGAACGTGCAGTACCGTGTGGGTGCAGATGGGGAATACGAGCCCATCCCCGGCACGGGTGAGATGGTCACCCGAGAGGTGAGCAAGGGTGAGGTCATCACCTACATCAACCGCCAGATCGTTCCTGCGGTGGGAGAGTGTGATTGTTGTGGGAGGGATGTCCACCTCTACGGTTTCACCAACACATGTGAGTGTGGGGCCGACTACAACATGTCGGGTCAGATGCTCGCTCCTCGTGAACAGTGGGGAGAGGAGACAGGTGAGACAGCCGCCGACATCCTCTCCTTCGACTCCTACGATCGGGAGCCCATGGGCACCGATGAAGGATGGTTCTGACAAAGTAGGAGTGCCGCCTACACCCTGCCTTCATGTGCAAGCATGAGGGTAGAAGTAGTTGGCATGCTTGCATGTAGCAGATTGTATGCCAATCGACCCCAAACACCCAAGGTAGGAGAGTGTCATGAACTTCACGACCAAACCGGATACGTTCGTTCTCGTGGTGGCGGCCCTGTCGGATAAGCTGGTCCAGAAGGAGAACGAGTGTGTGGAGCTGCGAGACCACATCGCCTCCGACCATGCCAGCATGGACGACATGCAGCGCACCATCACCGACCTGCGGGTCCAGTGTGAGCGACTGCAAGACAAGGCGGATGATGTGGACTACTTCCGCACTCGCTATCAGGACATGTCCCACAAGCTGGAGAACTACGAACACCTCCGCTCACAGAATGCCGAACTGTGGGAGCAGGTGCGAGTCCTGAAGATGGAGAACCACAAGCTCCGCTACGGTGGGCAGACTCCCGAGGAGACGGCCAACAACTACATGCTCTCCCAGGGGAGGCAGGTGTGGGAGCGTGGCAACAAGATTCAGTGCATCAAGGAGGTGCGAGAGGTGAGTGGATGGGGGCTGAAGGAAACCAAGGATTGGTGCGAAGCCTACATCGCCCGCCTGGATAACGAAAAGGAGGAGAGCGGCCCCGGTACCAAGCGCTCCTCCGGCAACGTAGCCAAAACTGGCTGACGCACCTACACCCTGCCTCTATGTGTGAACATGGGGGCAGGAGTAGCTGATTCAGACACAACACATGAAAGGAGAGAGGTCATGAAGGTTCACAAGTCGCAGCGTGTGTTCCAAGAGGAGAAGAAGTATCCGGGTGTGGGTGCCCTCATCTGCGTCGGCTCTGGTCTCCTCTTTTGGGGGAGCTTGGCCTACCTCTTCGTTCACTGAGGGAGTAGTGGGTCCAAGGGGTTGGCATGCTTGCATAGTGCAACATCCATGCCACAGCAGGCATGTCGCCCCTACACCTACCTCAGAATACCTTCACCTATAATTCTTGTTGCACCTAACTTGAAACGTGCTAACTTATAATCTCGCCATTCTCGCAAGCCAAGGCCAAAACCTACATCGGCCCCATTAGGAGATAAGTCATGAACGTGTATGAGATTGTCACCGAACGGATCATTGCAGCCCTGGAAAAGGGTGTCGTACCTTGGCGCATGCCCTGGCGTACCCAAGGTGGGAGCGGTCTCCCCAAGAACCTACAGAGTGGGAAGGAGTACCGAGGTGTCAACATCTTCCTACTGGGTGCGCAGGGGTACGCCTCTCCCTGGTGGGTTACCTACAAGCAGTGTACGGCCCGAGGTGGGCAGGTGCGCAAAGGTGAGAAGGGCACCCCGGTCATCTTCTGGAAGGTAGGAGATCATAAGACCAAGGTGGGCAAGAGTGGGAAACCGGAGAAGATGTTTATCCTCCGGTACTACACTGTCTTCAATGTCGCCCAGTGTGATGGGCTGGACTACCCCAAGGAGGCGGTGGTGGAAGCTCCCACCTTCGACCCCATCGAGCAATGCGAGAAGATCGTTCTCGCCTACAAGACCCTACCCAAGATTGAGCACGGAGGTGGGCGAGCCTGCTACTCCCCCTCCTTCGACAAGGTGATGATGCCGGAAAAGGAGAGCTTTGGTAAGAGGGAGGAATACTACTCCACACTCTTCCACGAGCTTACCCACAGCACCGGACATGAGAGCAGGTTGAACCGGGATGGGATCATGAATCCCATTCGGTTTGCCTCACATGACTACAGCTTTGAGGAGCTGGTAGCAGAATGTGGGGCGGCCTTTCTCTGCGCACATGCGGGTATCTTGGATACCACGCTGGACAACTCGGCCGCCTACATCTCCCACTGGGTGAGCAAGCTGAAGAGTGAGCCAAGGTGGATTGTGGAAGCCTCAAGTAAGGCAGCTAAGGCGGCTGACTACATCATGGGAGACCTGGTCAAAAAGGAGTCAGAGTCGGAGGAGTCAAGCGAGGAAGCCGCTTGAACCGACATGTCAGGGACTGGGCTGGCCTACTCGGCTGGCTCAGTCTATTATCCTACATCCTCACACACAAGCCCTGAAAGGACGACCATGAACGACAAGAGACCCTGGAATGAGGGAGGGGAGGAGAAGCCATATAGTGTCTCACTGTGGATACAGGATCCCTCCGACATGAGTGACAATGACACATGTATGGCCGGGGAAGACTTCGCCACCGAAAAGGAAGCGCGAATGTGTCTGGCCGACATGAACGCACACTTCAATGACAGGTTCTACAAGGACGTACCTTATGTCCTGTTGGACGGCCCGAACGACCTACACGAGGTGACAGTGCGCACCCAAGCCCTCAAGCGGATGCAACGTGAGAGGGAGTGCGAGGACAGGGCGGCAAGGTCGGAGATGGCCATGCAAGCTGGGATGGGTATGGGCATTCATGCCTACAACGACATGATGGGATACGACTCTGAAGAGTACGACCCTGACCTACACGGATACCTGCACGAAGACTGAGCAACCACAACAACCCGAAAGGTACGACCATGAGCGACAACAACGGCAACAAGAGCGAAGGTAGCATCAAGACCGACAAGCGGAAGCAGTCTCTCTACTTTCCGGAGAGCATGCTCCAAGAGATCAAGGAGGAGGCGGCTCGGCTGGATCGTAGTCTGTCGTGGGTGGTTCAGCGTGCATGGAAGCTGGCACGCACCGAAGTCAAGAATCTGCCCAGCGTCTCCGACATCGAGACGGAGGACGAGTAATCGTACCACCTACACCCTGCCCATTAGTGAGAGCTAGTGGGCAGGAGTAGTTGGCATGCTTGCATGTTGCACATCTCATGCCACGGGGCGCCAGGCCCACACTCACCCACAATTCAGCGTGGCACATGACTTGCATGTAATTGCATGGTCAATCAAAAGTGCTACAATTGATCAAAAGGAAAAGGAGGTTATCATGTTTGGTATGAACAAGGCGCACATTGACACCGTCTATCAGCGAGAGGACGACATGTCCGACCTGATGCGCCGATGTCGGATGGCCCTCGACATGGGAGCCTCCAAGGAAGAAGTTCACGACATCTGCATCCAAGCGGGTCAAAGTGAGGAACAAGCCTACTTGACCTACATCGCAGCCAAGCTGCTCACACGTGACGAAGCGTGCGAGACTGGCGCCCGAAAGGTGGCCTGACATGTACTCCAAAGAGATCAAAGGTAGTTGGTTCGGCGTGACCATTCCCGAATGGTTGCGAGCCTTCGACTGTCGGTCCAGCGAGGACGATATCGCACCTCGTACTCCCTGGGGCTCCTATCTCTGGTCAAGTGAGAGAGCTGCCGTGGACCTGGGCCTGCGTGCGGAAGGTGTCTACAACGACACTACGCCCGTGGGCTGCTCCACCTACATCGATGCTCGTACGGCTCCTGAGTCGGAGTTGAAACGACAGGTGGAGAATATGGTGGCAGAGGCGACCAGACTTCGGGAGGAGTACCTAGAAGGGAAGAAGTTTCCCGATACTGAGGGACAAGGTGGGAGTTGTCTCTACATGCCGGTGGCTGTCTGCCTGAGTAACTTCGGGTGGTCGGTCCTGGCAGATCGGACCCAAGGAATCGTTCGCCGGTTTGGCTACAATGCCACACCCAAACGTACCAAGAAAGGAAGTGTGCGATGAGCAAGTACAAGGGTGACGGGGCGTTGGAGCAGATCAACCCCGAGCGACTTACCTTGGGGTGTGTGGTGCGCATGCCCTACGGAAGTGGGGAAGTGCCTGCCTTTGGTGACAGTGTCATCATCGGTATCCACGTCTCCTACTCTTCCAAGCGAACGAGTAAGGAGCGGTGCGATAAGCGCCACTACGAGACTCTCGCACAAGCTCTTACCCAAGCGCAGGATGGCGACTTCGTGGTGGTGAGTCTGGCTCGCCCCTACGTGTACGCCAACAACCCCTTCGTCTCTACACCGGGCTGGCTGGTCGGGTGCGAGAAGTACGAGGTGATGGGAGACCGCATCATCGACACCCACAAGGTGGTGGTTCAGAGCACGGGTGAGTATGCCACCTACAACATCAAACCTGCGCTCCATTCGTGGGAGGTGGTGGTTGGCAACATCGGGAGCGTCTATCGCGACTTGTCGGAGAGCGCGGCCCGAGCCACCTACAAGGTGTACGTAGAGAACAGCAAGTGGCAGGGTGGACGTGCCAGTGGGGAAAGCGTCACTCTCTTCTGCGATGGTGAGATTGTGGAGGAGCATGTGGGGACGGTGGAAGGATGATTACATACCTCGACCCCAAACAAGTCATTGCCAAGCGCCAGACCACTCCTCCCCACAACCGGAGTCGCAGTGGGTATGGCAACAAGCTGCCTACATCCTGGGAGCTTCAACTACAGGACAAGCGGTGGAGGCGGGTGTACGTGATTCAGTGGAGCAACGCTGGATCCGCCTACATCCTGGTCAAAGGTGAGAAGTTGTTCCTGGGTTCCTACGAACCCTCCTATGAAGGGAAGGTGTGAGATGGGCTGGGATAAAGCATGCGGAGATGAGCAGTGTGAGGGATGTGACGCCACCCTGGAGGAAGGGGAGGACATGTATGTCCAAGGGGACAGCGTGTACTGCGAAGGGTGCAACGAGGACCGCTTGGATGACGAAGCGGGTGAATGGGATGAATTGGACTACATGGACCGTGAAGGTGACTATCCCATCGATGGGGTAGGATTCGCGGACCCTGGTGGTCACTCGGCCCTACGTGCAGCTACACCCAACAACCCAAGGGACTGCGATTGTCCTACCTGTGGGGCGGAGGACGTTCTGACCCGCATCGACCGTCAACGTGGGTATCAGTGCGACAGGTGCGCTGATCGGGCGGAAGGTCGGAGCGGGTACGGAGACTACTGACATGAAGACACTGGTGCTGGTGGAGGATGATCTGATGCTTGCTCGCACCTTCATTCGGGTGTTGGGCAAAACTCACAACATCCTCCACTTCCTGACAGTCAAGGATGCCAGAGCACATCTGGCCTTGAATCCCACACCTGATGTCCTCCTCCTGGATCGTCAGGTGGGGTATGACAATGGGTGGGCGTTGCGGGAGGAGGTGGGTACGGGTGTCAGGGTGGTCCTGATGACGGGCGCTCCTCCCCAAGGCAATTCACTTACCTTCTTCCACAAGGGAGTAGATAACATACAAAAACTTATCAGTATGGTAGAAGGCTAAACTTCCTACACCCTGCCTATTAGAATTATCTAGTGGGCAGAAGTAGGGGGATTCATCCTGAATCTTCTGAGACAAGGAAAGAGGAGAGCGCATGAATAAGTTGGTGTATGCGGTAGTGGTTGCCTTGGCAGCGGTGGTGGGATGTGCAGCTCCGGTGGGAGACAAGTCGGAGCAGGTGGGACAGGTCAGTCAGGCGCTGGTTACCTTCGACCCTGCGACAGGGACGGGGTTTGTGGGGAAAGGTGATATCCAGCTTCCCTTCGGGTGGAACAATGCCACCTTGCAGGCCAATGCAAGTTCGCTCACCTTCACCTACCAGAGCAGCGCCACCTACGAGGCGGTGTGCGAGTGGACCACCGGTGAAGGGACTCGTGGTCAACGGACCCACGATGTCACACACACCAAGACCAGTGTGGTCAACGACACCATCTCCTACGATGCTCGCACCCACAAGCAGGTGGACGGATTCTTCCTGACAGGGTACGGCAGTGTGACCGAAGGTGGGGAACCTGTTCCCGAGGTAGGAGGACCCTGCCCTGGCAACCCTGGAACGGATGGGGTGTGGGTCAGTGTGGTCCTGCTCAACTCCACGGGTGGGGGCTTGTGGGTGACCAACGCAGCGGGTGGGACGGCTCAGCTTCTGTAGAGATACTTTCTACATCCTGCCGATTATTCGTCTGGCTGATAAACTCGGTTTATTCGTCTGGCAGATAGTCGGCAGTAGTAGGAGGTGTGTCATGTAATCGGCTAACTAACTTGTTTACCCGATAGTGTGGGAAACCCTGAGAGTGTGTCGCGACATTCAAGACATGGTGTATTGAATGGGCGCATGTGAGAATCCACGATACCCCAAGAGCTTTTGACGACAATGTAGTTCTAAGTCTTCTATTACTCGCCTATAACCGAAACCTGCCGAAAGGGTGGGGAGTAGGTTATGGGCGCACATAGAGGGATTAGAAAGGAAAGGCAAGACCATGCACGACATCAACGGCAAACCACTTCACATCGGCTCGGACATCTACTCTTCCCTACATGGACTCTGCAAGATCGTCGGTGTGCGAGAGGAGCACAATCCCGACCAGGGAGGAGCTTGCATCGAGGTAAACTCCTACACTCGGGGTGGAGGTATCATCCTTCGCACTCACGAGCACAAGGTGACCAAGGTGCGTACTTGGAAGGAGATGGCGGATGAATCCCTACGGGTGCAGGATGCCTGCAACCTGTCGGGAGTGGTCCACGCTTTCTCTACCATCATCACCGAGGTGCGCACACGGTTGGACAGTGAGGGCCAGGGTGGGACGGACAACGTCAACAACCATCCTGTCTGTCGTCTCTTCTCCGACAAGATTGCTTCCCTGACGGGTACGCAATTCTGCAACGATGACGCACACCAAAACTTCTCCGATGCCTACAAGTGGGCACACGAGCAGAGCAAGTGAGCAAGAAGCCTACTTACTCCCTGGTGAAGGGAGATGTCTTCATCGGGTCTGACTTGCAAGCCTGGACGGTGGACGAAGTGGTCAAACCGGAGGGCTGGAACACACTTCCGCAGATTGGGGAAAAGCCCAAGGTGTGGGAGGTGAGAGCACATCGGGGCCAAGCCAATCGGCGCTTCTACTACCACGGCACACGTTTGGTGGAAGTCAAGTAGTTACGCGCACTTAGGTGAGACATTATCGGTATGGCGATAAGAATATCGCTATAGCGATAAAAAGTCTGTAACCACTTGGAACTACAGGGGAATGCGCGAACTAGGGCGCGAGAGTCGGAGGTGTAGGGCGGGCTGGGCCTGGGGTGGTTGGCATGTTTGCATGTAGCAAAAAGGGTGCCACCTGCCGCTGGAGCTTCTGGGAGGCGCACCCGCACCTACCTTCTGCTTCAATTCTTTTGCAATTGAGCGTTTCTTAGTGGCGCATGTGAAAGCGCGCTCCCATAATGAATGGCCAGCGCAAACAAACGAATGAGAGGGGTGGGACAATGAAGCTGGGAATCTGACAACGGCAATTCAACCTGCAACCTCAACCTACAGAGAAGGATAATCAACCATGGCAATGCGAGCAATCAACGAAGTTCACGACAGCGCAATCATCCGACAGTTGGTCACGATGGACGAGATGGACCTCTTCATGTCCACCTTCGACCAGACTGTCACGGTAGGTGAGCATCCACTAACCTTCTCGGGATGGGCAATCAAGAATGAAGTGCAGGTGATGCAGTGTGCGTCCGAGTGCGACATCGCCTTGGGGCTGCTGGCGCTGTCTCCCATCTTTCAGCACAAGGACTACGCGGATGACGCC
>Ga0207711_10003100_pt1 | contig 14499 bp, 13 predicted proteins | sample KBSS34metaG_FD_184401 | JGI IMG/M metagenome (GOLD analysis project Ga0207711, IMG submission 184401) | Switchgrass rhizosphere microbial communities from Kellogg Biological Station, Michigan, USA - KBS S3-4 metaG (SPAdes) (version 2) | ecosystem: Host-associated > Plants > Roots > Rhizosphere...
GCCCTGCACGGGCTGCTCAGCCATGTGCGATTCCCGCGCCTCTCCGGCACCAATGTGGCGCGCGATTTTGTGGAATTGCCGTCCCAGCTTTTCGAACACTGGCTGGAAGAGCCAGCGGTGCTGGAACGTTTCGCCCGCCATCACCAGACCGGCGAACCCATTCCCAAGGCCTTGCTGCAGAAACTGCTGGCCGCCCGAAATTATGGCCAGGGCTTTGCCACGGTGGAGTTCCTGGCTTCGGCATTGGTCGACATGGATTTCCATACCTTGCCCCCCGGCAGCGACCCCAAACAGGCGCAAGCCGAGACGCTCAGGCGCATCGGCATGCCGGAGGAGATCGGCCCGCGCCACGCCGCTTCCCATTTCACCCACATCTTCGGCGGCGACGGCTATGCCGCAGGCTATTACGCCTATCTATGGTCCGAAGTGCTGGACGCCGACGGCTTCAAGGCCTTCAAGGAGGCGCACGATCCCTTCGACCCTGCCACCGCCCACCGGCTGCACAAATTCATCTACTCCTCGGGCGGCACGCGCGATTTCGCCACTGCTTACCGCGCCTTCCGCGGCCGCGATCCCCATATCGAAGCTCTTTTGGAGGGGCGCGGCCTGCTCGCGCCGGCGGCATGAAGAAGATACTTTTGTCCGTCGCCTTGCTGGTAGCCATTCCCGCGGCACAAGCTGCGACGGCGCCCAAGCCTTCGATCGCCACCTTGCAGCAACTGCCGGTGGTCACCATGCAGCCCTATGACGAGGCCGCCAATGCCGACGCCCAAGTGGCTGCCGCTTTCGCCCGGGCCCAGAAATCGCACAAGCGGGTACTGATCGATCTGGGCGGCAACTGGTGCGGCGACTGCATCATTCTGGCAAATTTCGTCAAACTGCCGGAAATGCGCCGCTTCATGGACGCCCATTACGAAGAAGTGTCGGTGGATGTGGGCCGCTTCAACCGCAACCTGCAGATACCGGCCCGCTTCGGCGTCACCAAAAGGCTGGACGGGGTCCCAGCGCTTTTGATCGCCACGGCGGACGGCAAGCTGGTCAATGGCGCCAACATTTTCGCCACCGCCGATGCCCGCAACATGACGCCGCAGGCGCTTGCCGATTATCTGGCGAAATATGCGGATTGATTCGGCTTAGTTGATCGCAACCTGGCGCATCTGGCCGCCGCCGGGCTCCAGCGTGTTGTCCACCACATGCACGATGCCGTTCTTGTCGCGCACATCATAAATGGCGATATCGGCGATATTGCCTCTTTCATCCATCACCATGATGTTGGTGGGCCCGTTCATGCGCACCATCAAATTGCCCCCTTCGGCCGTCCGCAGCCTTGCCTCGCCGCCACCTTCGTTGATGGCCTTGAGCAGCGCCTGGGAATCATACCGGCCCGGAACGATCAGATAGCTCAGACGCCGCGCCATGGCGGATTTGGAACGCACGCCCGCCGCCGCAAAGGCCGCATTGGTTGGCGCAAAAACCGTGAACAGGCCATTGGCCTTTAATGCCTCGGCCACGCCGGTATCCTTCAGCGCCGCCACCAACGTGGAATGCATCGGCGATGCGCTGATATTGTCCATGATATCGCGATCCGGCAGCATCGCCTGGCCGCCGATCATCGGATTCATGATCTCGATATTCACTTCGGGGACAGGCTTGGGATCGGAGCGGGAAACTGCGCCCAGTGCCCCGCCGATCACCATGGCTGCTCCGGCGGCAAATCCTGCAAGGGCTGCGCGTTTCATGGAACCATTTCCCGATCCTGGCAGGCCTGACCTTGACAGGACGGGCCCTGAAACCATCCGACCTCAGCCAATTTAACGTGGAACTATGACGGTTGTTCCCCGCCCGCCGCTTCCTCCAGGGCCTCGCGCTCCATCTCCAGCGTTAACCACCGCTCTTCATCGACGTCTTTTTGGCTGCGGGCCTCGGCGAGGTCCGCGGATAGTTTGGCGAACAGCGCCGGGTCGCGCGCGTAAAGGCTGCTTTCGGACAGGCGCTGCTCCAGTTCCGCCATCTCAAGCTCCGCCGCCGCGATTTTTCCGGGCAAGGTTTTCAAGGCGTGCGCGTCGGCGAAATTCATTTTCGGTACGGCCGGGCGGACCCGCTTTTCCGCGGACGGTTTTTCCAACGCCTTCGCTGCCGGTTTCCGCTCGCCTGCGCGCAACACCGGTTTTTCGCCGCGCTGCACCAGCATGTCGGAATAGCCGCCGGCATATTCGGTGAAACGGCCATCGCCTTCCGCCAGCACGATGCCGGTCGCCACCCGGTCCAGAAAATCGCGGTCATGGCTGATCAGGAGCGCGGTGCCGGGATAATCGGCGATCACTTCCTCCAACAAATCCAGGGTTTCCAGATCGAGGTCGTTGGTGGGCTCGTCCAGCACCAGGAAATTGGATGGCGTGGCGAACAGCTTGGCGAGCAGCAGCCGCGCGCGCTCGCCACCCGACAGCACCTTGACGGGGGTGCGCGCCTGCTGCGGCGTGAACAGGAAATCCTGCAGATAATTCATCACATGGCGCGGCTTGCCCGCCACCATCACGGTATCGCCGCTGCCATCCGTCACCGCCGCCGCCAGCGACTGTTCGGGATGCAGCGCGGCGCGAGACTGGTCCAGCTTGGCCATCAACAAGCCCTGCCCCAGCTTGACGTTCCCCTTCTGCGGCAAAAGCTCTCCGATCAGAAGCTTCAACAAGGTTGTCTTGCCCACGCCATTGGGGCCGACAATAGCGATCCGGTCCCCGCGATGGATGCGCTGGGTGACGTCCCGCACGATCTCGCGCTCGCCATAGGAAAAGGCCACACCCTTGGCGTCGATCACTTTTGTACCGGAGCCCGCGCCCTCCGCCGCTTCCATTTTCACCGAACCCAGCGCGCGAATCTGATCACGCCGCTCGGTGCGAAGTCCCCGCAACCGTTCCAAGCGCCCGACATTGCGTTTACGCCGGCCCGACACGCCATACCGCACCCAGTCTTCTTCCGCGGCGATGCGGCGTTCCAGCTTGTGGCGCTCGGTCTCTTCCTTTTCCAACATCTCGTCGCGCCAGGTTTCAAAAGACGCGAAGCTCTTTTCCAGCCGGTGGGTCTGGCCGCGGTCCAGCCACACGGTGGCGCGAGAAAGATTTTCCAGGAACCGGCGGTCATGGCTGATCAGGACCAGTGCGCTTTTGCTGGACTTGATTTCGTCTTCCAGCCATTCGATGGCGCCCACGTCCAGATGATTGGTGGGCTCATCCAGCAAAAGGATGTCAGGCCTGGGCGCCAAGGTCCGCGCCAGCGCTGCGCGGCGCGCTTCGCCGCCCGACAGATTGGCGGGGTTTTCTGTGCCTGTCAGGCCCAGATGGCCCAGCAAATAATAGGCGCGGTTGGGATCGTCATGGGACGCCAGTCCCGCCTCGACATACTCAAGCGTGGTGGCGAAGCCGCTCAGATCCGGTTCCTGCGGCAGATAGCGGATGGTGGCGCCGGGCTGGGCGAAGCGGGTGCCGCCATCGGGCTCCATCAGCCCGGCCGCGATCTTGAGCAAGGTGGACTTGCCCGAACCATTGCGCCCCACCAGGCACAAGCGGTCTCCCGCACCGACGCTAAGCTCCGCGCCGTCCAGCAGGCGCTGGCCGCCAAAGGAGACCAGGATGTCCTTGAGATGCAAAAGGGGCTTCATGGCCGCTATGTGCGGTCCATGACACCACTTATCAAGGAAAATCTAGCGGGTTTTCGACGTCACCATCGCGCCGGGGCGGGATTCCATCTTCAGCACGGCTTCGGGGCGTTCGGTAAGCGCCTTGCCGTCAAAATCGAACACCCGGATGTCGCGCTCCACCGAACATTGCACCAACAGCCGCTTGCCATCGTCGCTCCACACCGCGCCCTGACAGGCATGGCCGAGCTGGGCATCGGCAATATGGTTCAACGTGCCCTTGCCGACAACGAACAGGCTCAGCTTACCGAACACGCTGTTGTAATTGGGCGCATTGCGCACCGTGGCTGAACCGTTGCCGATGACCAGGGCGGCGTATTTTCCGTCCGGCGATAGCACCACAGCTTCCGGCAGGGCGCCGACCTCGACCGCAGTGGTGATCTTGCCGGTCGCGGTGTCGGTCACGGTCGTGGCAGCACTGCCCTTGGCGGTAGTGGGCGAGCCGCCGAAATTGTTGACGATCAGATAGCGGCCGTCATGAGTCAGGCTGCCGCCATCTGGTTGCGCGCCGACGGCAAAGTCCGCCACGCGGGATATCTGGTCACCCTTGATCGCCAATTTGGTCACCTTGCCGTCGCCGAAGCGCAGCGCATAGGCTGTCTTGCCGTCGCGAGCGATGATCACATCGCGCGGCTCAGCCTTGGCTTCCAGCTTGACCCGGCTGGCCTGGGTCAACTGGCGGTCCTTGATGGCGAACAAGGTGATCGTGTCGTCGCCAACGCCAGTCACCAGCGCAAATCGCAGCTTCTTGTCCAGATAGATGCCGGTAGCGCCCAGGCCGGCCTGCACGGTCTGCAGCAATTTGGGCTTGGTAGGGTCATCCAGACCGATCACCGCCACGGTATTTTCCGCCGTCAGCTTGCCGTCCGGGCCGAACTTCTGCGGGCAGGCCGCCAGCGCGAAACTGTAATCGGGCGCCACCGCGATGGCGCTGGGCGGTCCCATCTGGGTGGCGCAGACATTGAGCATGCCGATGACGCGCGGCGCTTTGCTGCTGGAAAATTCGATTGCCGCGACGCTGTCGGGGGTGGGCACCATCGGCAGACCGTCGCCGGCGCGCACCTGCTTGCCGTCCTGTCCCGAAATCGCCAGGTCGGCAAAAGCTGCACCGGAAATCAAAGCCAGGGCCGTGGCCAGCAAGATCGCACGCATTGTCCGTTCCCCTTTTCTTATCCTTGTTGAGACGACACTAGCGGTCCGATCCCCCAAAAGAAAAGGGCGGCTTTCGCCGCCCTTTTTCCGATGCAATGCAGCAATTTCTTACGAGAAAGAATAAGCTGTCTTGGTCTGAGTGAAGAACTCCACCGCCGCAAAGCCCTGCTCGCGATTGCCATAGGAAGAGCCGCGCGAGCCCCCGAACGGCACATGGTAATCCACGCCTGCGGTCGGCAGGTTGATCATCACCATGCCCGCCTTGATGTTGCGCTGGAAATGGCGCGCGTACTTCAGGCTGGTGGTGACAATGCCGGCAGAGAGGCCGAAATTACCGGCATTGCAAAGCTCCAGGCCCTCTTCATAGCTCTTGATCTTCACCACCGAGACGACGGGACCGAACACTTCTTCCTGGTTGATGGTGTCACCGGGTTTGGTGTCCACGATCAGGGTGGGCGACATGTAATGACCAGGCGTCGCCAGCTTCAGCGCCTCCGGTCCACCGGCCAGCAGCCGGCCGCCTTGTTTCAGGGCGATATCGACATATTTCAGGTTGCCGGCAAGTTGCGTGTCGGTGACGGCCGGACCCATCTGGGTGGACGGGTCGAGCGCATTGCCCACCTTCAGCGCCTTGGCGCGTTCGGCCACCGCGGCGATGAACTTGTCATAGATGCCTTCCTGCACAAACACGCGGCTGGAGGCGGTGCAGCGTTGGCCGGTGGCGAAATAGCCGCCATCCACCGCGATCTGCACGGCGCGGTCGAATTCGGCATCGTCCATCACCAGCAGCGGATTCTTGCCGCCCATTTCCAGCTGCACCCGCGCCATGTGACCCACAGCGGCCTGCGCCACCTTGGAACCCACCGTCTGCGAACCGGTGAAGGAGATGGCGTTGACGTCGGGATGCTTGGAGAGCGCGTCGCCCACAATGCCGCGGCCCAGCACCATGTTCATCACACCGGCCGGCGCACCGGCTTCATGGATGATGGAGGCCAGCGCATGCGCGGTGGCAGGCGTCGGGTTGGCGGGCTTGAGCACCACCGTGTTGCCGAAGGCCAGCGCCGGGGCGATCTTCCAAGCGGGAATCGCGATGGGGAAATTCCACGGCGTGATCAGGCCATATACGCCGACCGCTTCGCGATAGGTCTGGATCTCCACGCCAGGGCGCACCGATTCCAGATTCTGGCCGTGGCGGCGCAGCGCTTCGCCGGCGAAATATTTGAAAATGCGGCCGGCGCGAACGGTCTCGCCCGTGGCCTCCGGAAGGGTCTTGCCTTCCTCGCTGGCGAGCAGCTTGCCCAGCGCGTCCTTGCGCTCGATGATCAGGCTGCCGACCTTGTCCAGGACATCGGCGCGGACTTCCGGCGTGGCGCCCGCCCAACCGGGGAATGCCGCGCGGGCGGCTTCCACCGCCTTGTTGACGTCCTCGGGGCTGCCGTCAGGAAACTTGGCGATGACTTCGCCGGTATTGGAGGGATTGAGGCTTTCGAGCGCGCCGGGGGCGGAAATCTGCTTGCCGCCGATGAAATGGGTCAGGGTCTCGGTCATCAAATCTCTCCTGGAAAGGGGCGTCAGGCGTGAGCCGGACCGCCCGTTCAACAAAGGGGGAAAATCGGGTTCGGTGTATTTAAGGGTTTGGCCAACCTAATCCAACCCCGGAACTGCATCCCAGAGGTGCCGTGGGGGAATAGGTCGCAAGGCCAGTCAGGCTGCCCGGGGCCAAGTCCGTCAAGCGTGAAGCAGCCCGCGCCGGACAAGGTTTTTCATCAGGTCGGAAATGCCGAAATTCCACGGCGGCGCGGCCTTGGAAGTGGTGACCCGGTTCTCCAGCACGCCCAGCTTGGGGGTGGAAATCCGCACCACATCGCCTTCCTTATGGGTGAAGCCGGAACCCTTGACGTCGCGGTCCTGGGTGGGCGCGAACAGGGTGCCCAGGAACAGGACGAAACCATCGGGATATTGATGCTCGCTGATGGTCTGCTTCACCAGTTCCAGCGGATCGCGGCTGATCTCGGCCATGGTGGACTTGCCTTCCAGCCGGTAATTGTCGGTTCCCACGATCTCCAGTTCGACAACCGCCTTGCGCACATCGTCGATGGTGAACGTGTCGTCGAACATGCGGATGAACGGACCGAGCGCGCTGGCGGCATTGTTGTCCTTGGCCTTGCCCAACAGAAGCGCGCTGCGCCCTTCATAGTCGCGCAGGTTCACGTCGTTGCCCAGGGTCGCGCCGACGGTTTTGCCGTTCCGGTCCACCACCACCACGATTTCAGGCTCGGGATTGTTCCAGGTGGACTGGGTGCGGATGCCGACATAGTCACCCCAACCGACCGAAGACATGGGCGGCGCCTTGGTGAAGACTTCCGCATCGGGGCCGATCGCCACTTCCAGATATTGCGACCACAGCCCGTCGGCGATCAGCGCTTCTTTGAGCTTCTGGGCTTCCGGCGAACCGGGCACCACCTTGCGGATGTCGGTGCCGATACGCGCGGCCAGTTCCTCGCGGATGGCCTGGGCTCGGCCGGGTACGCCCTTGGCGCGTTCCTCAATCACCCGTTCCATGGCCGAGACGGCGAAGGTGACGCCCGCGGCCTTCACGCATTGCAGGTCGATGGGCGCCAGCAATTTCACTTTCGACTTGCCGCCGTTCGACCAGGCAGCTTCAAGCCCCAGATCATTGATGTCGCCCAGGTCCTTGCCTTGCGGCACGCCATTCCATTTTTCCAGCAACGCCGAAACAGTGGGCGCGACGTGGGAGACATCAAACACCCGGCCTTCTTTCACCACCACCGGCGTGGGACCTTCACCCATGTCGATACGGCCAACCAGCACGGCGTCGCGCCAATCTTCAGGCATGAAGTCTTGCGGAAGGGGAAAACTGCTCTTGGTCATGATGGATTCTTACAGCTCTATCTTCAGGGTGTTGCGAATATAATTGGCAGTGATACGCGCGCTTTCCTTGGGCGGACGCCAGGGCGAGGTGTCCAGCTCCACGTTCAAGTGCCCGCGCCAGCTGATGGATTTGAGATAGGCGACAATGGCGGGAAAGTCCACGCCGCCCTCGCCCAAAGGATAGAAATAGGGATCGTTCATCATGTCGCGGCTGGGCAGGGGCACGTTCTTGGTGCCGCCCCGGTCTTCCTTCCTGGTGTCTTTGAAATGGTATTCGATCACACGGGAGCCGAGCTTCTTGGCCAGTGCCACCGGGTCCATCCCGGCCATGGTGATATGGCCGGTATCCAGCACAAAACCCACATTTTCAGGTTTGGTATTTTCCATCAGGAACATGGTTTCGCGCTCGTTCTGGATCTGGCTGCCCAGGTGGGCGTGGATGCCAAATTTCATGCCCAGCTCCTCGCGGATGCGCTTGCCCAAAAGCTCGCAGGTCTTGGCGATCTCCTTGAGGTCTTCCAGCGGCGTACCGTTTGGTTGTTTGCGCGGACCGGTGTTGGTCTTCTGATGGTCGCAGCCGAAGCGGCGTGAAAAGCGCGTCATATTAAAGTGATTGTCCACCACCTGCTGGCGCTGGGCCGGATCGTGGAAGGCAACGCTGCCGCCCAACGCTCCACCGGTAATGGCGGTGAACTGGCCCCCGATCTCATACATGCGGTGCTGCAATTCTTCCCAGCGATCGGGATAATAGACTTCGCGCTTGACGCGGGGACCGCTGGGATATTTCCAGCTATAGCCGTTCTCCCAGCGCTTCATTTTCTGGGTGTCGCGCGGCAAAGGTTCCAGGCCATCCGGCGTGGCGCAGAAAGACGCGCCGAAAATTTCGAAATACCGGAAGCCGACATCGCGGGCTTCGGAAATGCCCACAAAAGGGCTACCTTCCCAACCGCCACGGGTGTTGGTGGTATAGCCGATGCGAAACTGCTGCTGCTGGAGAAGGGGCTTTTGGGTTTCCATCTTGGGCGTGCCGGCATAGGCCGCACCCGTGGGCTGGGCGCCGGCCTGGCGGGCGGCCAGCAAACCGCCGGCAGCTACCGATAGGCCAAAAAACCTCCTGCGATCCATGCTCTACCCTCCCCCGGAACGGTCGCGCCTCTTGGCGGGCGCGCATGATCGCGCACTTTAGACAGTTGGCCGCGCCATCACCATCGCGGCGCGCCGCCGCATAGGTTATAAAGGATATTGCAGTGCAACACTGCCTTTTGCCGCTATAACCGGCGCCGTTCAAAGCACTCAGAGCAAGGACGTTTCATGATTTATGCAGGGCGTTTTCAAGGCCGCACCGCGGTCGTCACCGGTGGCGCGTCCGGCCTTGGCCTGGAAGCGGCCAAGCGCATCACGGCTGAGGGCGGCAAGGTCTGTCTGTGGGATATGAGCGCCGATGCGCAGGCACAGAAAGAAAGCGGTGCGGTGCATGCCATCGCGCTGGATGTCAGCGATGCCAAAGCGGTGGAGGCCGCGGCGGGCGAAGCACGCAAGGCGCTGGGCAAGATCGACATCCTGATCAACAGCGCCGGCATCACCGGCGCCACCCACACCGTCATCGGCTATCCGATCGAAAGCTGGCTGAAAGTGATGGATGTCAACGTCAACGGCCTGTTCTATTGCTGCCGCTTCATCGCGCCGATGATGGTGGAAAACGGCTATGGCCGGATCGTCAACATCTCGTCGGTGGCCGGCAAGGAAGGCAATCCGAACGCCAGCTCCTATTCCGCCGCCAAGGCCGCGGTGTTGGGTTTCACCAAGTCGCTGGGCAAGGAATTGGCGACCAAGGGCGTGATCGTCAATGCGGTGACGCCGGCGACCTTCGAAAGCCCCATCCTCAAAAGCGTGCCGCAAAGCCATATCGACTATATGCGTTCGCGCATCCCGATGGACCGGTTGGGAACCGCGCCGGAGATCGCGGCCGCGGTCTGCTGGCTGGCGAGCGAGGAATGCTCCTTCACCACCGCCAGCACGCTCGATACCTCGGGCGGGCGGACCACTTACTGAGGCCGCGCGCAGGCGCGACATCCCACGCGTCGCTGCGCGTTCGCCGAAGTCTGACCTGCCACCGGAGCATTTCCGACAATCTGTCACCGTACGCCCGGTTCACGGACGGGCGTGGCCGCCGGCCACAATCGGGGATATGGTGCGCCACTCGCGTTCAACCTTGGTTAGGCCATGCCTTGCGTATGGGGAGGATTGAGGATGCGCATCATTGGCTTTGGACAAGTGTTGTTTGCGCTCGCCGTCGCAGGCCTGGGTCTTTTGAGTCTGGGATCGGGCGATTTTGCACTCAACTGGCAACCCGTTCCTGCCTGGCTGCCGGCGCGCGCGGCGCTGGCCTACCTATCCGGCGCCATCCTCCTGATCGGCGGTCTCGCTATCCTGTTAAGGCCGACCGCGCGTCTCGCGAGCCTGCTGTTGACGGTCAATTTCTTTACCTGGCTGGTGCTGCTGCAGATTCCGCGCGTCGTCGCCGGATGGTCGCATGCCGGCGCGTGGTTGGGCTTTGGAGAAACCTCTGTTCTGGTCGCCGGCGCCTGGGCAATTCTGGCGACCCTGCAAGATGCCAAACGCGGCTTGCGCCTTGCCAGGCTGCTGCTTGGCGTCGCGCTGCCTTTGATCGGCCTGTCTCACTTCGTCTATCTCAAGGAGACGGTTGCCTTGATACCGGCCTATATCCCCGACCCGGCCGCGTTCGCCTATTTCACCGGGGCCGCCCATATCGCCGCCGGTTTTGCGGTTCTTTTCTCGCTGCTGCCGCGCCTGGCCGCGACCTTGGAAGCGGCCATGATGGGCTTTTTCGCGCTGCTGGTCTGGGCGCCGCGGGTCGCGGTCCATCCGACCAGCCGGCTCGAGTGGACCGCGTTGCTGATTTCGATCGCGCTGAGCGCCGGCGCCGAAGCGATCGCCGAATCCTACAGCGACCAGCCCTGGCTGCTGCGCCCGGCATCGGAAAAACCGCTCGAGGCGTAAACCAATCAGCGACTAACGCCCGTTGCGATGGCGCCGGGACGGGCTTCCAACTTCAGCGTCGCGTCCTTGTCCTGAACCAAACTCTGTCCGTCGAAGCGGAAAACCAGAATCTCCCGCTCGGCGGCGCATTGCTGCAAAATCAGCTTGCCGTCCGGGCTGAAGGTCGCGCCTTGCGCCCAGTGACAACTATCGGCATGCGCCACTTCCGTCAGCGTTCCCGCTCCCACCGCGAACACTTTGAGAATGCCGGTGATCTGGCCGTATTTGGGATCGGACTTGGTGGTGGCCGCGCCATTGGCCAGCACCAACGCGGCATATTTGCCGTCGGGTGACAGTGTCACATGTTCGGGCGTGCGGCCGACGGCCAGCGACAGCGCCAATCGGTGCGACTTCAAATCCACCATCGTCAACGTGCCGGTACGATCTTCGCCTTGCAGCGCCCCGCCGACATTGGTGTTGATCAGCCAGGCGCTGTCCGGTGTCACCGCCGCGCCATAAGGAGACTTGCCGGTCGCCACATCCTGGCCGGTCAACGCCAGCTTTGCGCCATCGACACGCAATTCCATGATCTTGGTGACGCCCCAGGCCACCGCATAGGCGTGGCGGCCGTCGGGGGCAAAGACCACATCGGTGGGCGCGGCGCCTTTGCCCAGATCGAGACGTCCGGCAGGCGTGAGGTTTTTGCCCGCAAGGCGGAAGATGATGATGGCATCCTCCATCTTCGCGGCTACCAACACCAAATTCTGCGCCCGGTTCATGGCAATGCCGCTGGCGCCCGCCCCAGACGCCAAGGTTTCCAGCACCCGGGGTTTGGAGGGCTGACTGAGATCGATCACCGAGACTTTGTCGTCGTCCAAAGGATGCAGGGGATCGGCCGCGTTATATTTCTGAGCCGCCGTGACGATGGCGAAGCTTTCGTCCCGGCTCACCACCACGGCTTCGGGCGGGCCGATCATGGCGGCGGGTACCTGGACCTGGCCGACGATCTTGGGCGGATTGACGGCGAAATCGATCACGCTGATGCTGTCAGGCATGACCGCGTCTTGATCGCCCGCCAGGACCTGCTTGCCGTCATTGCCGGAAATGGCGAGCCGGGCACCGGCCGCAGCAGGACACAGACATAGCAACGCTATGACTGCAATAAGGCGCCTGCCCATGGATCCTCCCCGTTTCTTTTGTTCTCGAGGCTTAAGCAGAGTGTGATGCGGCCGGCGCCAGCCTGCAAGCGAGCTTATTTCCGGGCCTGGACCTTTGGCGGGGTCTCGCCAAAATCCACCCCCATATCGTTCTTGTGCCAGGTGAAAAAGAGCAGCGCCACCCCGCTATCCGCCTGGCTGAAGCCATAAGCCGGGTCGGTTGAGACAATCAACTTGCCGGTTCTGGGATCATAGACCGAGGCGGCGAATTTTGCCGTCCCTTTGGACAGGCTCTGCGAATAGAGCGACAGGGCCGGAATTGTCAGGCCTGGCGCCAGCGGCGCGGGCAGCGAAGGAACGCCGACCAATGTGCTCTTTTCATATGTGGAAAGCATTCCCGCACGCGGCAGGATCACCGCGTCCGCCTTGTTGCGGTCCACCACCAGCCGCACGCCATGCCTGAGCAGTGCATCCTGGATCGCCGCCAGTCCATAGGCCTGGTCCTCTGCGGAAAAACCGCTGGCGTCGATCCAGGCCGAGAGGTTCGCCGGCACCTGAGCGGCAAGCGCGTCGGCAGCGCGGTCGGCCGCCGTGGCGATAAGCAGAGTTTCCTGCGCGCTCCGACCAGGGCTGGTGCTGCGCTCGGCCGTGCAGCCGGTGAGCAACAAGGCGGTGGCAATAAACCCGCTGAGCCTGAACACCATGATCAGATTTTCCGTTGATTCCCGAACGGAAATGTCCGGATGCTCAAGGCGTTCCGAAGCAACTGTTATTCGTGCCTGCATTTTTCCCGCGCCTTCAGCGTAGGTTCAAACAGCCGTTCGAGAAAATCGGCGGCGGCGGAAAGAATATCGACGCGCCCAATGCCCGCACATTGCGGGCGCCTCCCTAGGGGCTATCCTGGAGATCCACAAGCAATTGCCTGAGCGACAGGGGGCCACCACAGGCGCCAGAAATCCACGGCGTCTCAGGGACCGCCGGCCTTAGAAGACTGTCGCAAACAACAGGCAACATGCTGTCGCGGCTGCAAGGACCGCTATCGTTTGAGACACTTTCGTGATGCCCCAAGGCTGGCGCGGGGCGGACCGCCGCTCGCGGCCGGCAAGGATGACCAGATAATAGGATTTTCCGAACAGAGAAACACTATGACGGACATCGACGGCATGGCTGGTGAAGCTGCGCGCGGAAAAAGCTTTCTTGATTTCGTCGATCTGCGCCGGCGTGAAGGTGAACTTCGCCCCTGGAGACATGCGGGCAAACATCTGCTGCAGGAACGGATCGGGCGGCGGCACCAAGAGCATACTGCCGTTTAGCGCCAAACCGTAAATAAATCGTGGACCGGTCGGGAACCCGGTCAGCACGGAGAGCAAGCTTGAAACCGACATTGAGTTATATTTCGATGTGGAACGCAGCCGATCGCAATGTCGAATCCGGCTATGCTTTTTCCATGCGCGAGCAGTTGCGCAAACGTTTTCATGTCGTGGATTTATTTTCGCTCAACTTCTCGGAAGACCGGCTATGGTCCCGGTGCGCGCGGCCTACAAGGTGGCAGGAAAATACTACCATTCCATGCGTGAGCCCGTGACCCTGAAATATCTTGCCGGCCCGCATTGAAAAACATCTCCGCGCGCCCAGCTTGGTCTCGCAAGCCGACCTGCCGGCCAGCATCGTGGCGGGCACGTCATGGCGCGTGGCCACCCCCCCAGAAAACTTCCAATGAAAGGTGCGAGCAGAACTGCCCATATCCAGGACGGCAAGGGAGCCTTCGGCAGGAATGTCATGGGGATATAACAATCATGCCCTTATGTGCCGCAAGACCGGTCTTCATGGAGCCGGTCTTCACGGAATGGTCACTTGTTGTTGCATTGATGTGTCCGTGCCGCTATCGGGATTGGCGGACTGACCACGGGGGCAGACTTGGAACAGCGTATTCTGGTGACCGGCGGGGCCGGATTTATCGGTTCGTTCTTGTGCGAGGCGCTTTTGGCGCAAGGCCAAGAAGTGCTGTGCCTGGATAATTTCTTCACCAGCTCGCGGCGCAATGTCGAGCATCTGCTGGGCCACAAACGCTTCGAACTGATGCGCCACGACGTGACCTTTCCGCTCTATGTGGAAGTGGACCAGATCTACAATCTCGCCTGTCCCGCCTCTCCCATCCATTATCAGCGCGATCCGGTTCAGACCACCAAGACCTCGGTCCATGGGGCGATCAACATGCTGGGCCTGGCCAAGCGGGTGAAAGCAAAAATCCTCCAGGCCTCGACCAGCGAAGTCTATGGCGATCCCGTCGAGCATCCCCAGACCGAATCTTATTGGGGCAATGTCAATCCCATCGGCATCCGCTCCTGCTATGACGAAGGCAAGCGCTGCGCCGAGACTTTGTTCTTCGACTATCACCGCCAGCACCGGATGCGCATCAAGGTCGCGCGCATCTTCAACACCTATGGTCCGCGCATGCATCCCAATGACGGGCGGGTGGTGTCCAATTTCGTCATCCAGGCGTTGAAGGGCGAACCCATCACCATCTATGGCGATGGCAGCCAGACCCGCTCCTTCTGTTTTGTCGATGACCTGGTCGATGGCCTGATGCGCTTGATGGCATCCCCC
>Ga0207711_10003104_pt1 | contig 14486 bp, 11 predicted proteins | sample KBSS34metaG_FD_184401 | JGI IMG/M metagenome (GOLD analysis project Ga0207711, IMG submission 184401) | Switchgrass rhizosphere microbial communities from Kellogg Biological Station, Michigan, USA - KBS S3-4 metaG (SPAdes) (version 2) | ecosystem: Host-associated > Plants > Roots > Rhizosphere...
CTCGGCGAATTCTCCGAACATTGGTCGCCCAAGATCGTGGCGCGCTACAATGACAACGAAGTGCGGCTGGTGAAGACCGACGGCGAGTTCGTCTGGCACAAGCATGACGAGACCGACGAACTCTTCCTGATTCTCGAGGGTGAGTTCGACATGGACTTTCGCGACCGGACAGTCACGGTGAAGGCTGGGGAACTGCTAATCGTTCCCCGCGGCACCGAACATCGGCCCGCGGCGCGGCGGGGCGAGGTCAAACTTCTTCTGATCGATCCGAACGATACGCCCAATACCGGAAACAAGGACACCGCGATCCAAGCGGTCGAACTCTAAATAGGGAGGGAATTAATGTTCAGTCACATCATGGTTGGTGCGAACGACGTAGATCGTTCCAAGAGATTCTATGACTCACTGTTCGAGAAGGACGCAACAGTCGACGACAAGGGGCGACTCGCCTACCGCAAGAACGGCGCGGTATTCATGGTGACCAAGCCCATCGATGGTCAGCCGGCGCATCATGCCAACGGCGGCACGATCGGGTTCAATTTCGACAGCGCTGAAGAGGTCGATGCCTGGCACCAGCGGGGAGTCGCGGCGGGCGGCACGCCGTGCGAGGATCCACCCGGCTATCGCGAGAATGCGTTCGGCAAGCTATATCTTGCCTATCTGCGCGACCCGGATGGCAACAAGCTTTGCGGTCTGCATCGTCCGCAATAGTGACGATCGAGATTCTCTCCGAAAACAAGTCGCACGGCGGACGGCAGCTCGTCGTGAAGCATCGGTCGCGGGCAACCTCGACCGACATGACCTTCTCGATCTTCCTTCCGCCACAGGCCGAGAGCGGGGAGAGGCTTCCCGTCGTCTGGTATCTCTCGGGACTCACCTGCACGCACGCGAACGTGACCGAAAAAGGCGAATTTCGCGCGGCCTGCGCGGATCACGGCCTGATCTTCGTCGCGCCGGATACGAGCCCCCGCGGACCGGACGTTCCGACTGCTCCCGAAGGAGCATGGGACTTCGGGCTGGGAGCGGGCTTTTACGTCGACGCGACCGAGGAACCCTGGTCGAAGCACTACCGGATGTGGACCTATGTGACTGAAGAGCTGCCGGCATTAGTCGTGGGAGAATATCCGCTCGACGCCTACCGGCAGGGAATCATGGGTCATTCCATGGGGGGTCATGGCGCACTTACAGTCGCGCTTCGCAACTCCGACCTGTTTCGTTCGGTCTCTGCCTTCGCTCCGATCGTGGCGCCCGGCCAGGTACCGTGGGGGCAAAAGGCGCTCACCGGCTATCTCGGCGCGGATAGAGCATCATGGCGAAGGCACGATTCCGTTGCATTGATCGAGGATGGCGCGCGGTTGCCCGAAATTCTCGTCGATGTCGGCGACGCGGACCCGTTCATCGAAAAGGAATTGCGGCCGGAGCTGCTCGAAGCAGCATGCGCCAAGGCCGGCATCCCTGTGACGCTGCGGATCCAGCCAGGGTACGACCACAGTTACTATTTCATCTCGACGTTCATGGCCGATCATCTGGCTTGGCATGCGGAGAGACTTCGGAGGAGATAGGTCATGACGCTCAGCCGCCGCGAGTTCGTTCAGGCAGCGGCGGCAATCGGCGCGTCCTTGGCCTGGTGTGGACCAGCTCGCGCCTCCCGCACGAACTGGAGAGAGCGGCGCGATCTCTATCCTGAAGGTGTCGCGTCCGGCGACCCGGACCCGACCAGCGTTATCCTGTGGACTCGCCGCCCGTTTCCGTTGGGCACGCGCCAAGAACTCACCGTCGAAGTGGCGGAGGACCGACAATTCCGCCGAGTCGTCGCCAGCACACGCGTGCCCGTGTTGGCTTCTGCCGACTGGACGGCGCGCGTGCTTGTAGGGAAACTCAAACCCGCCGCGATTTATTGGTACCGCTTCACCGACGCTGACGGGAACGGCAGCCGCATCGGCCGCACCATCACCGCGCCCGAGGCAAATGACCCACGCCAGGTCAACTTCGCCTTCGTCAGCTGCCAGGACGTCAATGAGGGCAAGCTCAACGCTTATCGTCGGATGATCTTTGAGGACGAGCGCAAGCCGCCCGCTGAGCAGCTCGGCTTTGTCCTTCACCTCGGCGACTTCATCTACGAGGTCGTCGAATATCCCGAGGAAGTGAAGACCCGCTACGACCGCACGATTTACGAGGTCGCGCGCATTCCGGATGGCGGTCAGGTTGGCCATTTTCACTTCCCGCTGACGGTCGAGGGCTATCGGGCCGTTTACAAAGGCTATCTCGCGGACCCCGACCTGCAGGACGCCCGCGCGCGCTGGCCGTTTGTCGCGATGTGGGACAATCACGAATTCTCCTGGCAGGGATGGCAGAGCATTCAGCAGGCCGGCGGCATCTCTCGGCCGGGACAAAGCATCAAGGTCGCCGCCAACCAAGCCTGGTGGGAATATCTCCCGTCGCGCTGCAAGAAGTCTGGCGGGACGTCCTGGGAACATTTCGAAGCACCGGCGGTCGCCAATGTCGTCATCAAGAAGTGGGACGAAAACGGCCTTGGCGATGAGCCGAATAACCTGATCGCGATCAACAGCCTGATAGGTTACCGCACATTCCGGTACGGCAAGCACCTTGATCTCATCATCACCGATCAGCACAGCTACCACGGTCCGGACCCGTTCAGCGACGATTCGCTCAACAAGCTGGGCGATTGGGCAGCCTATGGTGGCTGGTTCCCCGAAGACCTCCAGCAGGCCCTCGACGGGGGCCGGGCCTTCAATGGCGGCAATCCGCCCGCCGAACTCGCGTTCGGGGAGACGCGCATACCGAATCCGCAGAAGGATGCGCCACCGCAGACCATCCTCGGCGCAGAGCAAAAGGCCTGGTTCAAGGATCAGCTGAAGCGCGCGACCGCGACGTGGAAGATCTGGGGCAATTCCCAGGGAGCGCTCGACGAGCGCGTCGACCCGCAGAACCTCCCCGCTGGCCTACTCGCCAAGCCGTGGCCGGCCGGCTTCGTCAATGCCAGCCCTAACGATTATGGCTGCGCCTGGATGGAGCGCGGCGAGATCTACGATCTGGTCCGCGACGCGAAAATCACCGGCTTTGCGATCATCTCTGGTGACCGTCACAGCTTCTGGGCGGGTTATGCGACGTCGCAGCTCCCACCAGGGAAGTTCGAGCCCGTCGGCCTGAGCTTCGTCGGCGCTTCGCTCTCGAGCGCCGGAACGATGGAAGCACTCGAGCACCGCCCGCCCAACAAGTTTCCATTGCGGCAGTTGTACCTGGTCGACCGCCCCGGCTCGGCAAAGCCCGACTGGACCTACAACATGCTTTTGAAGCACGGCGTTCGCTCGGTCCTCGAATATGCCAAGAGCTTCGATATCAAGCGCGCTCGCGCCGTTTCGAATCCGGAACTTTCCCCGCACCTCGAATTCATCGATACGGGTGGGCATGGCTATGCGACGGTTCGGCTCAGCAGTGACGAAATGCGGACGGAGTTCGTCTGCATTCCGCGGCCGATTACCCGCAGTGACCACCCCGACGGAGGCCCCCTGCGCTACCGCGTCGTGCACACTGCGTCGCTGTGGAAGCCAGGTGAGCGGCCTCAACTCAAAGTCCAGGTCTTGGAAGGCGACGTCGGTCTTTCGATCTGATCGGCCGCGCTTCCGGTGAACTGGTATTGGCAGGGGTTGTGCGCTGCGACCGCGCTCGCCTGCGGTCTGCTGATCGGCATTGAGCGCGGCTTCGACCTCCGCGGGCTGAAGGCCGGGACGCGCGTCGCCGGGGTCCGCACCTTCACGCTCGTCGGCCTCGCGTCGGGGCTCGCGGGGCTGGCCGGTCAGTTCGGGCAGAATTTCGCTGCTGGAGCCCTGGTCGCGGGATGCGTCGCCGTACTGACCGTCGGCTACGCCCACCGCCCGGGCCTCAAGCGCAGGCCGGACGCGACCACGCCGGTTGCCGCGCTGGCGACTGTCGGGCTCGGATTCGTCGCGGGCTTCGGCGAGCCCGGCTTGGCGATTGCAGGCGCAACCATCGTCACCCTGCTTCTCGCGCTGAAGACCGAGGTTCACGGCTTCGTCGACAAGCTCGACGAAGACGATGTGAAGGCCCTGGCACGTTATGCGGTCATCGCCGGCGCGGTCCTGCCGTTCCTTCCGAACGGACATTACGGCCCGCTCGGCGCCTGGAATCCGCAGCGGCTGTGGCTGGTGGTAGTCCTGGTGACGGGCTTCTCGTTTCTGGGCTACGTCGCCAACCGAATCTTCGGCGAACGGCACGGCACGATCGCAACGGCGCTCATTGGCGGCGCCTACAGCTCGACCGCCGTTACCCAGTCTCTTGCGCAGCGGCTTGGAAGCGAGCTCGAAGGCGGAGCCGAAAATGCCGGAATCGCGCTTGCAACGGCGGTCATGTATCTCCGCGCCGTCCTCCTGATCGGAATACTTTCGACGCGCGTGCTGCTGCCGTTCGCGATCATCCTCCTTCCCGCCACGATCGTCGCCTGGGGCGCGGGATTGTGGCTCTATCGCAAGGCGCCCAAGTGCGATGCGCCGACGTCGCCGGGCAACCCGATCGCGCTGCTGCCGGCTTTCGGTTTCGTGATCTTCGTCGCGTTTGCCGCAGTCGCTGCAAAGTGGGCCGCCGGACGCTTCGGCGAACATGGGATTGCGGTTCTCTTGCTGATCATCGGCTCGACCGACATCGACACCGCGATAATCACGCTCGGTGGACTTCAGCCAGCGGCAATCTCCTCGCTTCTCGCGGCGATGGCGATCGCCGGCACGATCATCGTCAACATGGGGGTCAAAATCGGAATCACCCTGGCCTACTCTGGCCGGCGCGGCTTGCCGGCGGTTGTTGCAATGGGGACTGGCGTTGTCGTCCTGGCGGTCACCATCGGCCTGGCGTGGACGCAGCTTTGACGTCCGGCCCAAGCTGCATATAGCGCGATGATGGCCGAACGCATTTCGACCCTGGTGATGTTCGGTGCGACGGGAGACCTCGCGCGCCGAATGCTCCTTCCTTCGCTCTACGGCCTCGATTCCGACAACCTGCTGCCGGACAATCTCCGCATCATCGGGACTGCTCGAACCGAGCTCGACGATGCCGGATTTCGGGCGCGCTCCGATGCCACTCTACAAGAGTATCTGCCCGAGGGATTTTACTGGGCCGGGATTGCTGAACGCTTCCTCTCCAGGCTCCATTATGTGCCGGTCGACATCAACGAACCTGAGGGCTTCGAACGCCTGGCCCAGTCCATTGGCGACCCCTGCCATGGCGTGGGGATCTTCCTGTCGACCGCACCGTCGCTGTTCAAGCCCACCATCGACGGGCTCGCCGCCGCAGGCCTCGCCTGCCCGACCGTACGCATGGCGCTGGAAAAGCCGCTGGGCATCGATCTCGAATCCAGTCGCGAGATCAACGATGCCGTTCACGCCCATTTTCCCGAAGAACGCACGTTCCGGATCGACCATTATCTCGGCAAGGAAACGGTCCAGAACCTGATTGCGCTCAGGTTCGGCAACCTGTTGTTCGAGCCGTTGTGGAATGCCGCGCACATCAACCATGTACAGATCACGATCGCCGAGACGTTCGGGATCGAAGGGCGCGATTACTACGATCAAGCCGGCGCGCTGCGCGACATGGTCCAGAACCATATGCTGCAGCTGCTCGCCCTGGTTGCGATGGAACCGCCCGGCGACCTCAACGCGTCTGCGGTACGTGATGAGAAAGTGAAGGTGCTCCGTGCGCTTCGCCCGATCACCGCAGCCGACGCGGAGCAAACGACGGTCACCGGGCAGTACACGCGGGGAGCGATCGAAGGCGTACCGGTACGGGGCTATGACGAGGAGCTTGGGCGCGACAGCACGACCGAGACGTTCGTCGCGCTCAAAGTCCACGTCGACAATTGGCGGTGGAAGGGTGTGCCTTTCTACCTGCGGACCGGCAAGCGCATGCCGATCCGCGACAGTGAGATCTTCATCCAGTTCAAGGATGTGCCCTTCTCAATCTTCGCTTCGCGGGGAGCGACAGCAAGGCCCAATAAATTGATCATCGGCCTGCAGCCCGAAGAAACGATCGAGCTGCGCCTGATGACCAAGACGCCCGGCCTTGATCGTCAGGGCGTTCGCTTGCGCGAGGTTCCGCTGGACCTTGGGCTGGCCAATGCCTTCAGCGAGTATCGCCGACGGATCGCATACGAGCGTCTGCTGCTCGACCTGATCGAAGGCGATCCAACGCTTTTTATCCGCCGCGACGAGGTCGAGGCGCAATGGGCGTGGATCGACGGCATCCGTGCCGCATGGTCGGAAAAAGGCATCACCCCCCGATCTTATGCCGCGGGAACATGGGGGCCCTCCGCGGCGATCGCGCTCACCGAGCGCGACGGTATCAGCTGGCACGAGTGAGGACGGCGGGCGCCTATTTTGCACGAGTATAGGGAACGAACTCGTTCAGGACGCAGGTCGGCCCCGGAATGCGGCTCGACCGATCGAATGAGCGAACAAAGTCGCCTCTGCAGAGCGAGGAAGTCGAAGGCTCCAGGACCAGGACGTCATTGTCGCGATTGTAGCCGCACGAACCTCGCAATTGGTTGGCCCAGATCGTCTTGCCGCTTCCCCAAAGAAGCACGTGGCCGTTTACCCTTGAGGGGCGAAGGCTTTTTGAGGTGGAACTAACCCGCACGCAGGTCACAGGCGGACCGGCGACACGGCCGTTCAATTCGGGAACGGGGGCGGCGACAGGCTGCGCCGCTGCACAGGTGGCGAAAATTGCGGCAACGCCGATCAACCGGATTCGCATGGCGCGCTGATACTCCAATCGGCGACTAGCCACCACGAGTCAGGCGAGCTCGAGGTCTACTCGATTGAGCACGTGCCGCTCATGGAGAAGGAGGATCGCGGCGAAGCTTACTCCCATGACGAGATGCACGCAGATGTCGAGTGCCGAGTTCCAACCGCTCCACCTGGGATAGAGCTGCGGCCAACGAAGGGGCATCACGACCAGATACATGATCGCATAAAGCAAGGCGCCGTACAGGATTCCGGTGCCGAAGGGCGAACGCCTCATCATTGGAGTGCGTGACGAGAGTAAAACGAAGCCGGCGGCCATGGTCGTCGCCAGTGCGACGTGCGTGACCGCGCCGAGCATTGCGCTGCCGAACCCGCCGTCGAGCGATTTCTTCCCAAGCCAGAAGGCCGCAATGCTTTGAAGCGTACGGACGGGCGAGCGCCCCGCGGCAAGCGCGGAAATGCTGAAATAAAGTGCATCGATCGCCGCTCCGACCAAACCGGCCGAGATGATCACGGCCGGCAAATGCGACGACGGTGCGTTGGGTTGTACCGCATTGAACTGGTCCATCTGGCCCGCTCCCTTGCTCTCAAGGGCAAGCCGACACGCGCCCGGGATAGGTATCAACCTTGATGATGCCGAAAGGCCGGTTGATGCGGCTTAGCGTTCTCAAATCTTGCGGATTGCCGGCTTAGGGCAACGAGGCCCGGGAGCATCGGGGGTTCGCTCCCGGGCCCCTTCTCCCGGCAAGTCGAGGGAGGCCGCACCGGCTTGCCCATCGCCCTCGCACCAGAACCGCGGTCCGATGGTCGCGTGCTCGGGGGAATGGGTTCACTTCCAGGTGCGGCGCGGAGGGTTCCGGTTTGGCGAAGGGAATGCGACCATGTTGCGGGTCAAGCGTCAGGAATTGCTGTCGAATGCCCGCCGAATAGGATCAGGCGACGCCATTTCTTTTCATCGTGTCACGCCGGAGATTGCGCAGGTACACCCGGCCCACCGGCACCTTCTTGCCAGATCGGAGGAGGATTTCCGCGCTACCGATCCGGGGCGTTCGAAGCTCGGCAATGCTCGTCTTCCTGACCAGCCAGGCGCGATGGACCCTGACGAATTGGCCCTGTTCGATCTGGCCTTCGAACTTGCGGATCGAACCGCGCATCAGATGGGAACCGTTGCGGGTGTGGATGGCGACGTAATCGTCCTCGCTGCTGACGCAGTCGATCAAGTCGATCGGTACCTGGACGATGCCGTTGGGGCCACGGAGCCAGAATTCAGTTTCGAATCCGTCGCCATGCTCTTTCGCGATCGAAGCGCGCAGATTGCGAACGATCGACTGAAGCTCGATCGCTCGTTCCTCGATCTCAAGCGCATCGAGCCGATCCCGCGCCTTGCGCAGCGCATGTTCGAGACGCTGGCGCTCCACGGGCTTCAACAGATAATCTGCAACTGCCGCTTCGAACGCCCGGACGGCATATTGGTCGAAGGCCGTGACGAAGATGATGATCGGAGCATCGGCCCGGTGGGCGAGTTCCTCTACGACGTCGAATGCGTCTCCGTCGCGCATCTTGATGTCGAGAAGAATGACATCCGGCGCAAGAGCGGCCGAACGGGCCAGCGCCTCGGCACAGGAGCTGGCCTCGCCGACATGCTCGACATTGGCCATTCCGCGAAGCAGGATCTGAAGCCGGCGAAGAGCCAGCATCTCGTCGTCGGCGGTCATGACCCGAAGCGTTCTCACGGAAGCTCCAGCGGAAATTCGAGGAGCGCTCGATATCCGCCCTCCTTGATTCTACTGGCGGTCAGGTTCGCATTGTTCTCGCCGTAGATCAGCCGCAGGCGCTCCGTCACATTGGCAAGGCCAATGCCGCCGCCTTTCGCCGGCTTGGCTTTGGTCTGCTCCTTTCCGCTGTCGGTGATCTCCAGGTAGATTTTGCCCTTGTCGGACCAGGCGACCACGCTGATGCTTGCAGGAGCGGGAGAGCTTGCGACGCCATATTTGACCGCATTCTCGATCAGCGGTTGAAGGATGAGCGCCGGCACCCGCGCATCCGTGAGTTCATCCGGAATGTCGAAGCGGATCTGCAGGTCGTTGTACCGCAGTTGCTCGAGCTCGAGATAGGTCTTCTGAAGCTCCACTTCCGCCGAAAGTGCGATCTTCCGGTTGGGCTGCGCGGCCAGGCCGAGCCGAAGGAAGTAAGCCAGCTTCGTCACCATGGATTCGGCGCACTGGACCTTGCCGTCGAGGATCAGAGCCGAAAGCGAATTGAGACTGTTGAACAGGAAGTGCGGATTGATCTGGCTGTGGAGCGCCCGCAACTGAGCGGCATGGGCTCGCTCGCGGATCTCGGCGGTCCGCTGCTGCTCCTCGCGGACGTCGAAGCTGTATGAGACCGCAAGGTAAAGGCCGGCCCAAGCCAGGAAGAACCAGCTCCAGAAAGCGATCGTTCGGACCGCGTTGCTCCATGTGAACAATTTCAGTGTCAGGTTGGGGTCGACCGCCGCTTCGGCAAAGAAGCTTGCCCAAGCGTAACTTTCCGCCGCGATCGGCGCGACGATGGCCAGCGCGATGAGGCGCCTCCGTGTCGTGGACAGCGATGGACGCCGAAGCAGGAGGTGGATCAGAAAGCAGAAGAACAGGCCCACTACCGTGGTGAAGATGCGGACCGCAGTCAGTTCCGGAAGCCGCGGGTTTTGTGCGAGCGCGGTGGCGAGGGTCAGGACGAGAAGGTTCGACCCCCAGAAGATAAGGGTGAGCCAGAGTTCGGCGCGGATCCGATGCTGCTGCAAAGAAGTGACCGTGGAGTTCACGTCCACCGTATCTGCACGGGGCGGGTCGAGTAGGATCGTCGCCATCGCTGTCAGCAATTGCTCGCAGTCGCGGCCAATGTCGATGGACGTTCAGCCGCAGTTTTCGACCGTTCACCCGTAGATGCGGTCGTTAAAGGCCTGGAAATCGCCGTTCGGCTGCAAGCGGCTTCATCGAAGGTCCGCAGTACCCGAAATGTATCACTCGCAGGTCAGCAAGACGAAAGGCCCGCCCCCGTGTTGAAGTCCCAAGATTCTTCCCTTGGTGGAAACGAAAGGACCTGTTCCCAAAGCCCCTGGTCGCTGCCGGAAGCCCACGCCAGCGAGCAGGGGCCCCCAGTTCAACGGCATCATGCGTTTCCCAAGACGCTTAATCCGATGAAAGCCAGCGATCGGATCCTGAAGCCAGGGCTCTACTGAACTTCACGGCTTGTCGCGCACGACGCGGTTCAGCACGAGGTCCAGCCAGTCCATCCGCCGACGGATCGTGCTGACTGCATTCTCGTGCACCAGTTCCTGGTTGGGGACCGTCACTTCTGCACCGTAGCGCTCGACTTCCTCGAGTTTCTTCAGAAGTTCGAGCTTAAGCTCTGAGATCCACTCGATCCGCTCCTCGCGGCTCAATAGGTCAAAGGACTGCACCTTCGTCCGCAGCGGATCTTCCGGAAGGAGGTGCGCTGGCCTGATTTCCTTGATCCACGCACGTAGCGCTTCAGTGCCTTCATGGGTTGTTTCAAGTTGCTCGGTCCCGCGCGCATCTCCGGAAACCGGACGCGCGCCGAGCAAACCCGCGGACCGGAGCCGACGGATGATCGGGTAGATCTTGCCGGGGCTGGTGTTGAAGTTCGAGATGGGTGAGCTGTCGTAGACCTTGGCAATTTGATAGGCCGTGATCGGCTGCGCGCGCGCGACGAGCGCAAGCAGCGTCGCCTCATTATCGGTCAGGCTCTGCTTGGCCCCGCGCAAATATCCACCCCCGGAAGTTCCACGACTTCATTCAGCGCTGGCGCAATGAAAGCGCAGGCTGGACGAAGGACTAGGGCAGTGCCGTTCGAAAATCGAGCCATCCGAACAATGATCACTTCCGGGGCCGGACCAATGTCTTCATGGCGGCTGCAGCGCGCTCGATCGAGCCGTCGAAATGGTCTTCGGCAAAGCGCTGGAGCGCGAGCCTTCCCGAGTCCGTACAGCTCAGGGCTGGCAGATAGATGAATGTTCGAAGGCTGAGTGAGCGCTTCAGAATTCCCTTGGCGACGAGCCGGTTGAGGACCGATCGGACATAGGCATTGGAAACTTCGCTGGAGAGGCGCGCGGTCACTTCGGCTGCGGTGCAGGCGCCGTGCGTGTAGACGATCGTCGCCATCTCCCGCTCGCCCGGGAGGAGCAGCTCAACCTCGCGCGGAAATCGCGGGAAGCGGGCCGGCGCTGTCATTGCTCCAATCTTTCAAATCCATGTTCGGATGAAGCTTTCATGCGGGTCTCATTCGACGGCTTGTTTAATATGATTCGTACTATTATACGAGCCTCCAAGCTGTGTGAACTGGGGTATCGGCCGTGGCGAAAAAAATCCTGCTTTCACCTGAATATGAGCGCCTGGGCCCGCGACAGCGGGACCTTATGGAGGTCATTGCAATGAGCGGCGGTGCGACTCTCCGGGAGGTCCATTCCGCCATCCCGGATCCCCCGGCCTCCATCTATGGAATCCGCACCCTCCTCAGCCGGCTCGTCAGGAAAGGCCTGCTGCGGACGCGGCGGAGCGGACGGCATAGCGAGCTGCTCTACGTAGCCGTGAGCGAGCGATCGGATGTGAAGCTCCAGGCGTTCGACCGGATCGCCCGGGAGCATTTCAGGGGATCGAAAGCGAGGGCCATCAGCGCGCTCGAGCAGCTTGCAGCGGCAAGGCATTCGATGCCTGGCGTCCACGGCCGCCTGCACGCCGGCTGAAGCGCTGGCGGCCGCCATCGATCGGCGCGCCACGACCTACTCATCGTCTGTGACCAAAAAGCCACGCCGGCATCCCAATATCGAGTCCTAGGCTGGTAGAGTACTACTAATCGTATTACTGCGGCCGTGCCAGAGCCGTCGTGCCCCGGGGGAGACCGGAGGGTCGGCCAAGGCTCTTACGAACGCATTCGGAAGGGGAAACCAATGTCGAAATCGAACTTCAGGGGCTATCTATTCGCGACCACGATCTTCTCCGGCTTCGCCGCTGCGGCGCCGGCGGCCGCACAGATGGGCGCGCCCGCTGCGAACTCGCCAGCGCCAATGGGCAGCTCGGCACCAGCGCCGGTGTCGACGGATCAGAGCGTGCCAGCTGATTCTCAGCCAACCGCCCCCGCAGCCCCTGCACCAGCCATCGCTCCGGCCGCCGGGAATGAGATCGTCATCACCGGTACCCTGATACGCAATCCCAACCTGGTTGCGTCTGCGCCGGTAACCGTCGTCGGCCAGGACGAAATGCGGCTTCGGCAGACCAACACAGCGGAAGAGGTCCTGCGCACAATTCCTGGTGCGGCCCCTGGCATTGGATCACAGGTCAACAACGGGGCCAACGGCTCGGCGTTCGTCAATCTCCGCAGCCTCGGCGCAAACCGCAACATCGTCCTTTTGGACGGTGTTCGCATCGTGCCCGCTGATCTGATTGGCCGGGTCGACTTGAACATCATTCCTCTGGCGCTCGTCGACCGAGTCGACGTCCTCACCGGCGGCGCTTCGTCGACCTACGGCGCGGACGCGATCTCCGGCGTGATCAACTTCATCACGCGCAATGATTTTGCGGGGATGGAGCTATCGCTCTCCGACCAGATAACCCAGCGTGGAGACGGAAACTTCCTGCGTGGCGACCTGACACTCGGCGCGAACTTCGACGACGGCCGCGGCAATGCAGTGCTCAGCATCGGCTACCAGGAATCCGACCCGGTCTTTCAGGGCGGTGACCGGCCTTTCTCGAACCTGGCGCTCGATTCCACAACGCCGGGCAGCCTCGGGCTAGCCGGCTCTTCGACAACCACTCCGTCGGCGTTCGACATTGGTGGAGGCAATCCGCGCCAGCAGGTTTCGCCCAACGGCACCGGCATCGAGAACTTCTACCAAGCCTTCAACTTCAATCCATACAACGTCTTCCAGACGCCTTTTAAGCGCTACAATATGTTCGGGTCGGCACATTACGACATCAACGACCATCTGACCGTTTATGGTCGCGGATTGTTCAGCGACAATACGATCGATTCCATCATCGCGCCGTCAGGCGTGTTCGGAAACACCGTGACGGTCCCGGTCAACAATGCATTCCTGAGCGCAGCCCAGCGCAATTACTTTTGCGCCAACGCCGACTTCAATCCGGGTGTCAGCGGCAACCAGCCGATCACTCCTGCAGAATGTCTCGCTGCAGCCAACCCGGCGCTTCGTCCGGGCGATGCCGCCTACCGGCAATTCACGATCGGCCTTCGTCGGCGCACGCCAGAGGTGGGGCCGCGTATCACCGACTTCCACACGCAGACATTCGATTTCCGTGCCGGCGTTCGCGGAGACATCACCGACAAGATCGGCTTCGACCTCTTCGCGTCGCGCGGGCACAGCGATCGCATCAACACGATCAAGAATTTCGTCCTCCTGTCGCGTACCCAACAGGCTCTCCTGGCCAGCAGCACCAACAGTTGCTTCAGCGCTGCGAACGGCTGCGTACCGGTGAACGTCTTCGGCGCACCGGGCACGATCACTCCCGAAATGTCGGACTTCCTGACCGACAATTCCACCATTCAGATCAAGACCCGGCTTTCGCAGATGCGCGGCACGATCAACGGCGACACGCCGCTTCAGCTTTGGGCGAAGAACCCGGTCAGCTTTGCGGTCGGCGGCGAGTATCGGAAGTACAATGCGCAGCAGGCATCGGACTCTCTGGCGAAGCAGCCGGGCGAGCTTGGCGGCGCCGGCGGCGCGGCGCCCGACATCAACGGTGGCTACGACGTCTACGAAGGTTTTGCCGAGCTCATTGCGCCGATCGTTTCGGACATGCCGTTCGCGGAAGAACTGCAACTCGAAGCCGGTATCCGGCGGTCGCATTACACGGTCGATGCGCCGGGAAGGCCGAAGTTCGGCACGACGACGTGGAAGATCGCCGGCGACTGGGCCCCCGTCCGCGACATCAAGATCCGCGCCAACTACCAGCACGCCGTGCGGGCACCGAACATTGCGGAGCTGTTCGCACCGCTCAACACGGTCCTGACCAACCTCGCGGTCGACCCGTGCGCGGGCGCCGCGCCGTTGGGCAATCCCAACCTTAGGGCGATCTGCATTGCACAAGGGGCCCCCGCTGGAGCGATAGGCACGATCAACAATCCGACTGCAGGCCAGGCCAACATCACGGCCGGTGGGAACCTCAATCTGAAGCCGGAGACGGCGAATACCTGGACGGTCGGGGCGGTTCTTCGACCGCGCTTCCTGCCGGGGTTCAGCGCGACGATCGATTACTACCATATCAAGATCAAGGACGCGATTACGGCCCCGACCCCGGCCGATATCATCAATGCCTGCTTTGGTAATATCACCGCAGCCTCGGCATCGGACCCGGCCTGCACTGTCATCCGCCGAAGCATCATCACCGGTCAGTTGGACGGCAGTCCTGCGGAGGTACCCGGCCTGTTCGGCCCGCTCTCAAACTCGGGCAAAATCACGACCGACGGAATCGATCTCACATTCGACTACCGGCACAGCCTCGGCACGCTGATCGGCGCCCCGGCGAAGATCACGTTGAACTTCGGCGGCAATTACACCCACAGCCAGAAGTTCCAGGCGACCCCAAGCTCGGTCAATCGCGAATGCGTCGGTTTCTACAGCGCCAATTGCGGCTTCCCCGCGGGCGGCCTGCTACCGAAGTATACATTCAACGAGCGCACCACGCTTTCGCTGGGCCGCGT
>Ga0207711_10003105_pt1 | contig 14482 bp, 4 predicted proteins | sample KBSS34metaG_FD_184401 | JGI IMG/M metagenome (GOLD analysis project Ga0207711, IMG submission 184401) | Switchgrass rhizosphere microbial communities from Kellogg Biological Station, Michigan, USA - KBS S3-4 metaG (SPAdes) (version 2) | ecosystem: Host-associated > Plants > Roots > Rhizosphere >...
AGGCAAGAGCAGTGCGGTCGGTTATGCCAACACCGCATCGGCCGCTTTCAGCAGTGCGGTCGGATACAAGAACACAGCCTCCAAGAGCCAGAGCAGCGCGCTCGGTTTTGCCAACACCGCGAGTGGCGTTGGCAGCAGTGCCGTAGGCGACTCCAACAAGGCGACCTTCACGGGCAGCAGCGCGTTCGGCGACGGCAGCCATGCGTACAACACCGATGCCAGCGCGATCGGTTTCGGTAGCACCGCATCGGGCATCGACAGCAGCGCGGTCGGTTACCGCAACACCGCTTCCGGGCCCAGCAGCTCCGCGGTCGGCAGGAGCAATAGTGCTTCCGGCAACTATTCCAGCGCCGTCGGCTTCTACAACATCGCCTCCGGAGCCAACAGCACGGCGGTCGGCAGGAGCAATAGCGCCACCAACGGCAACGCCAGCGCGGTCGGCTATCACAACAAGGCGACCTTCGCGGGCAGCAGCGCATTCGGCGATGGCAACCTTGCGTACAACACCGAGACCACTGCGGTCGGTTACCAGAACATCGCTTCGGGCTACAGGAGCGAGGCCTTCGGCTACCGGAACCAGGCGACCGGTTCCCTCGCCAGCGCCGTGGGCTACGCCAGTACCGCTTCCGGAGCCAATAGCAACGCTTTCGGCTACAAGGACATCGCTTCAGGAACCAACAGCAGCGCGTTCGGAGCAGGCGATACCGCTTCCGGATTCTCGAGTACAGCTTTCGGAAGAGGCAACACGGCATCAGGCTATCAATCAAACGCGCTTGGTAGCTTCAACGTTGCTTCCGGCATTAGAAGTACGGCAGTCGGAAACTTGAACTATGCGACGGTCCATGGCGCCAGCGCCGTTGGCGATGGCAACCATGCGGACGGCTTGTATAGCAACGCGTTCGGCTATTTCAATTATGCAGAAGCCAACAGGAGCAGTGCGGTCGGCAGCGCCAACACCGCATCTGGCGTCAACGCCAGCGCGGTCGGCTTCCAGAACACCGCGTCGGGCACCAATAGCAACGCGTTCGGCTACAAGGACACCGCCTCGGGCTCCAATAGCAGCGCGTTCGGTTACGCCAACAGGGCTCTCGGCGCCAATAGCAACGCGATCGGTGACGGCAACTACACATCCGCCGCGGCGACCAATAGCAGTGCAGTCGGACGGGCCAACAGGGTAACCGCATCACAAAGCAATGCATTCGGTTACTCAAACACAGCTGGTGGCATCCGTAGCCTTGCAGTCGGTACCTACAATCAGGCTTCAGGCTATAGCAGCGCGGTCGGCTTCTTGAACTTTGCGACAGGCAATGCAAGTACTGCAATCGGCACGCACAATTTCGCGACTGGCCCAAGAAGCACAGCTGTCGGTTATTTCAACGATGCCTACGCTAGCGAGAGCAGCGCATCGGGATACAAAAACACCGCCCACGGCGTTTCTAGCAACGCATTCGGCAACGGCAATTACACTGGGGGCAACGCGAGCAATGCATTCGGCCTCGGTAACTTTACGTCGGGAAATTTCAGCAATGCGTTTGGCAGCGCGAACCAGGTCACCGGCTACCACGATAATGCGTTCGGTACCCGCAATACCACGTCGAGCGTCGAAAGCACTGCAGTCGGATATGCCAATTACGCAACGAGCAACTACAGCAGCGCGATCGGCAATCGAAACACTGCATCCGGCGCGGGCGCCAACGCACTCGGCAGTGGCAACTTCGCGAAGGCGGTCGGCAGCAGTGCGGTCGGCAGCAGCAATTACATCTACGCGAGCGCGGGCAACGGCAACGCAATTGGTTTCTACAACCGCGTCCGGGGCTCCAAGAGTAGTGCGATAGGCTACGAAAATTACGCCAGCGCCACCGCGACCAGCAGCGTCGCGTTCGGTTACCGCAACACTGTCACGGCATCCGACGCCAGCGCGATGGGTTTCTACAATAATGCCGGCGGCACCAACAGCAGTGCGGTTGGCGATAGGAACCAAGCGACTTTCGCGGGCAGCAGCGCGTTCGGCTACGCCAACAATGCCGGCGGATTCCAAAGCAATGCATTCGGTGCCCACAACAGCGCAAGCGGTACCCGCAGCAATGCGTTCGGTAATTACAACAAGGCTTCCGGCTCCTACAGCAATGCTATTGGCGACGACAACGTAGCATCGGGTTATCAAAGCAACGCACTTGGTACCCTCAACACCGCTTCGGGCCCCTCCAGTAGTGCGTTCGGTTATGCCAACACCGCATCCGGCACGACGTACGGCCATGCGAGTGCATTCGGCGTCAGGAACCAGGCGACCGGCGACTTCAGCAACGCAGTCGGATACAAGAACACCGCTTCGGGCAAGAACAGCAACGCGTTCGGCAACTCCAACATTGCCTCGAAAACCTACAGCAGCGCATTCGGATTTGGGAATAAGGCAACCGGCTATCAACAAAGCAACGCGTTTGGAGACTTCAACACCGCCTCGGCAGCCTACAGCAGCGCGGTCGGAAATTCGAACCACGCGACGGCCCTCGGCAGCAACGCGTTCGGCAACGTCAACTACGCAGACGGTGTGGAAAGCAGTGCATTCGGCCATGCCAATTTCGCCGAAGGCCACGAGAGCACCGCCGTCGGCGCCGCGAACCACGCCAACGGCAATTACAACAGCGCTGTCGGCTACAACAACAGGACCACATTGACGGGCAGCAGTGCATTCGGCGACGGCAACCATGCCTACAACACCGACGCCACCGCGGTCGGTTTCACCAACGTCGCTTCGGGCGCCAGGAGCAGCGCGTTTGGTTACACGAACACCGCTTCGGGTAATGGCAGCAGTGCGATCGGCAATACCGACCTGGCTTCCGGTTCGAACAGCAGCGCCATCGGATCCAAGGACACCGCGTCGGGCATCAGCAGCAATGCGATCGGCCTGAAGAACACCGCATCCGCGAAGGCGAGCACGGCCGAGGGCGCGTACAACACCGCGAGCGGAAATTTCAGCAGCGCCATGGGTAATGGCAATGCGGCGAGCGGCGTCAGCAGCAGCGCGTTCGGCCTGTCGAACAATGCGGTCGGCAACAACAGCATGGCGGTCGGCAACACCAACACAGCCAACGGCACGTACAGCAATGCGTTCGGCAGCCACAACGTGGCAGGCATCGGTGGTGGGTCGCCGAACGACAGCGCGATGGGCGCGATGAACACCGCCAATGGCGGCAGCAGCAACGCGATCGGTTTCAACAACAACGCTTCCGCGTTGCGCAGCAGTGCGGTCGGCTCGCTGGACAATGCGGCCGGCGTCAACAGCAGTGCGGTCGGTTATGGGAACACCGCGTCGGCGGCCACGAGCAACGCGTTCGGCGCCAGCAACCATGCTTCGGGCGCCTCCAGCAGCGCGTTCGGCGATGGCAATACGGCGAGTGCGAGCGACAGCAACGCAGTGGGCTTCAGCAATACCGCCAGCGGAACCAACAGCAGCTCATTCGGCGCGCTGAACTCCGCGACGGGTCTTGATGCCACAGCGTTCGGCTTCAACAACACGGCCAGCGGCAGCAAGAGCGTGGCCATTGGCGTGGGGGCCACGGCCAGCGCGATCGGCAGCGTTGCAATCGGCAGCTGGATCGACGTCAACCACAATGGCGTAGTCGACGCAGGCGAGGCGGCCAACGCCAGCGGCAGCAACAGTATCGCCTTCGGCAATGGCGCCACCGCCAATGGCGCGAACGACAATGCGATCGGCGAAAACAGCTCGACTTTGGGCATCAACGACACCGCGATTGGCGGCGGAGCGAGCGTGACGGTGAGCAACTCGGTCGCTCTCGGTGCGGGCTCGCTCGCGGATCGCGCCAATAGCGTGTCCGTCGGCAGTGCCGGCCACGAACGCCAGATCACCAATGTCGCGGCCGGCACAGCGGACACCGATGCGGTGAACCTCGGCCAGTTGACCGCCGCCACGACCATCGCGACCACGGCGCTGAGCACCGCCTCGACGGCATTGACCACGGCGAACTACGCACTGTCCGAGAGCAACGCGCAGGTCACCGCGCTTGCCGGATCAGGTGGAACCCAGGCCATGGATGCGGGCGATGCGCAAACCCTGGTCGCGGCTAACGCGCATGCGGATGCGGGCGATGCGGCGACGCTGTCGTCGGCGAACGCGCACGCGGATGCGGGCGATGCAACCACGCTGGCTGCGGCGAACTCGTTCACCACGAACGCGGTGAGCGCTCTCAACGACTCCTTCACCAACTTCGAGAACCACATCAACCAGCAGTTGGATATCCAGGACAAGCGCATCAGCAAGATGGGCGCGATGAGCGCGGCGATGGTGCAGGCAGGCATCAATTCGGTCGGCTCGCACAGCGCGAACGGACGCTTGTCGATCGGCGCCGGTTTCCAGAGCGGCCAGAGCGCCATCTCGATCGGCTGGGGCCGGCCGATCGGCGAGCACGCGTCCTTCAGCCTCGGCGGCGCGTTCAGCAATGGCGAGAGTTCTGCGGGCATCGGCTTCGGCGTGGATTTGTAGGGCATGCCAGTGGTGCCGGAATCCCATCAAGGTTCCGGCGCCATCTGCGTGATGGAGGGATGGCGATTTGCGTGGCACATCGCGCACCGCGCGCAGGCGTTTCCAGTGAATGCCCTGGCACGAGTCATGCAGTGATCGCTGGACGAAGTGAGTAACCGTGCGCGGTCTGCGCGCATCGCTGTTTCCCAAGGGGAAGGAAATGAAAACCACGATCAATTCCAAAACGGCAATGGCGCGTCGCTCTGGCGCGGCATCGACAAAGACAGCCCTCGCGCTCGCTGTGTTGGTTGCGCTTTCCGGCATCGGCGCGATCAATGCCAGCGCAGCGACCTCCGCCACGACGGGCTCGTTTGCGACCATCGCGCATCCCACGGTGCTGCGGCAGGGCGATGCCGTCCTCGGCGCATTGCCGATGGCACAGCCGATCCACATCGAGGTGGCGCTGAAAATGCGCGACCGCGAAGGCCTTGAGGCCTTCATCGCGAACAACGCGAAAAACCAGGCCCATGGCGTCGCGGCGCAGCTGATGACGCCCGCGCAATTCCTCGCCAGCCACGCGCCAACCCAGGCGCAGGCGCAGATGGTCGCGAACTACCTGACCCGCATGGGCTACACGAACGTGGTCGTCGCGCCGAACCGGTTGCTGGTGTCGGCCGATGGCACCGCGCGCACGGCGCGCGATGCGTTCATGACCACGTTCGCGCAGGTCCAGACGCACGATGGCCGCATCGCGTTTGCGAACACCGATGCTGTGCGGATTCCGGCGGCGTTGCAGGACAACATCCTGTCAGTGATCGGGTTGCAGACCGTGCACCAGGCGCATACCTTCGCGCGCCCGCTCGGTAGCGCGCATACCGAGACGGTCACCGGCCACTTCCCGACCGATTTTTCATCGATCTACGGCGGCGGCTCGTCCGTGGTGGCATCCGGCGTCACCGTCGGGATCGTGACCGAAGGTTCGTTGACGCAAACGAAGGCGGACCTCGCCACGTTCACCACCAATCAGGGCCTGCCGGCCGTGCTCACCTCGACGGTGGCCACCCATGGCTCGAGCTCGGATACTGCTGGTACCGGCGAGTGGGACCTGGACAGCCAGGACGTCGTCGGCATGGCCGGCGGCCAGGTCCACCGGATCATTTTCTACAACATCCCGACCCTGGCCAATTCCGACCTCGTCGCGGACTTCAACACGATCGTCACGGCGAACCAGGCGAAGATCATCAACGTCTCGCTCGGCGAGTGCGAAACCGGTGCGCAAGGCGACGGATCGGCTGCCGCCGCCGACGCGATCTTTGCAACCGCGGTCGCGCAGGGACAGACGTTCTCGATCTCCACCGGCGACTCCGGAGCGGATGAATGCGGCAACAGCACGAACACGCCGAGTTGGCCGGCCGATTCCCAGTACGTCGTCGCGGCCGCCGGCACGCGCCTGACCGCGACCACGACCGTCTGGGGCGCGGAGTCGATCTGGAAGTACAGCGGTGGCAGTGCGAGCACGTTCGAGCCGATGCCGAGTTGGCAGACGGCGTTCGGCGTATCGGGGACCAAGCGAGTGGTGGCCGACATCGCCTTCGATGCCGACCCGAACTCCGGTTCGATCATCGTCGTGAACGGTTCGCTCGCGCAGTACGGCGGCACCAGCCTGTCGGCGCCGATTTTCGCGGGCCTGTGGGCGCGCGTGCTGCAGACCTATCCGACCATCGGCTTCGCCGGGCCGGTGATCTACGCCCTGCCGGCAGGCGCCTTCCACGACGTCACCACGGGCAAGAACAGCGGCGGCGAGGTCAGCATCGGTTACTCGGGCGCGGTCGGCTACGATTTCGCGAGCGGTCGCGGCAGCATGATCCTCAGCACCGTCCTCACCGACAGCGCCGGACTCGGCAACAAGCCGCCTGTCGCGAACTTCAGTTTTTCGGCGACCAACCTCAACGTGAATTTCACGGATACGTCCACCGACAGCGATGGGACGGTCGTGTCGCACACCTGGAAGTTCGGCGATGGCGCCACCTCGACGGCGACCAACCCAAGCCATGCATACGCCGCTGCCGGCACCTATACCGTCAAGGAGACAGTGAAGGACCGTGTCGGCGCGATCGCCAGCAAGAGTCGCTTCGTCACGGTCACGGGTCCGTAGTTGCGGAAGATCGACACGATCCAGCGTTCTCGTTTGCGACCAGACGCCGGAGTCCCGATTGGGGTTCCGGCGTTTTCTTTTGTGATTCCGTTCCTTGCGAGGGCACTGACCCCGGCGTATACCCGGTACTACTGACGCTTCCTTGAAATCGAGCCGGACACGACCGGCGCATGCGCGTCTTGCGTAGCGTCCTACGGAGAAATGACATGAACATCGCCACGGCATTTTTGCGTCTGCATCAGACTTCTCTCGCGCTGGCTGTGACGGTGGCGTGCGGCACGGGCGCACTCGACGCCAATGCCGCGACCACGGATGCAACTGCGTACGCGACGGTCGCGCATTCCACGTCGTTGCGACAGGGCGATGCACTACTGGGCACGTTACCTATGACTCAGCCGATCCACATCGAAGTCGCGTTGAAGATGCGCGACCGCGACGGTCTGGATGCGTTCATCGTGAATAATGCGAAGAACCAGGCCAAGGGCTTGGCAGCCCAGTCGATGACGCCTGCGCAATTCCTCGCGAGCCACGCGCCGACCCAAGCACAGGCGCAGGCGGTCGCGAACTATTTGAGGCGAATGGGCTACACGAACGTCATCATCGCGCCGAATCGGTTACTCGTCTCGGCCGATGGCACGGCGCGCACGGCGCGCGATGCGTTCATGACGACGTTCGCACAGGTCCGCACGCGCGATGGCCGCATCGCGTTCGCCAACACCACCGATGTGCGGATTCCGGCAACGCTGAGCGACAAGGTGCTCGCGGTGGTCGGATTGCAGACCGTGCACCAGGCGCGCACGTTTGCGCAGTCATTGCCCGCTAACGATGGGGCGCACACGCTGATCGTACAGGGGCATTTCCCGACCGAGTTCCCGTCGATCTACGGCCCCGCCGCCGGCTATTCCGTGAGCATCGGAATCGTTACCGATGGCGACCTAAACCCCACCCTGACGGATCTCGACGTATTCGCGAGCAACAGTGGTACGGGACAACCGACAGTCAAGGTCGTCAACACGAATGGCACGAGCCACGACACCTCCCACACGGCGGAATGGGACGTGGACAGCCAGTCCATTGTCGGCATGACGAGCATGACGGGTTCAGTGCAAAATCTTGTCTTCTACAACGTCCCCGATTTATCCGACGCTAACCTAACCGCCGACTTCAACGCGGTGGTCGCGGCGAACTCCGTCAAGCTGATTGAAGCAGCAGTCGGTGAATGCGAAACCGACGCGCAATCGGACGGTGCCGCGACCGCGCAGGACGCGATCTTCCAAGCCGCTGTCGCGCAAGGGCAGACCTTCGTGGTCGCCGCAGGGAACGAAGGCGCCGACGAATGCGGCAACGACATGACGACGCCGAGTTGGCCGGCCGCTTCCCGGTACGTCGTGGCGGTGGGCGGCACCAACCTGACCGGCGGAACCAATCAATGGACCAATGAGACCGCGTGGACGCTGGGCGGCGGCAGCCCGAGCACCTTCGAACCCATGCCGTCGTGGCAAGCCTCATTCGGCGTGCCCGGGACGAAGCGCGGAGTGCCCGACGTGGCATTCGACGGTAACCCGGCGTCAGGCGCCCTGGTCTATGTGAACCTCGCGCTGTCGAAGATCGGAGGCACCGGCCTTTCCGCGGCGCTGTTTGCCGGGGTATGGGCTCGCGTCATCTCTACCTATGGGCCTGACTTGGGATTCGCCGGCCAGATCCTTTACGGCTTGCCGGCGCAGGACTTCCACGACATCACCTCGGGAAACAACGGGGAACCCGCGGGCGTTGGCTACGATTTCGCTAGCGGGCGCGGCAGCATGATCATCAGCAATGCCGTCACCGACACCGCCCCACCGGTGGCGAATTTCATTGTCGGCGGATCGGGGCTGACTGGGCACTTCACCGACGCATCAACCGACAACCACGGAACCATCGTGGCGCACGTATGGCGCTTCGGTGATGGCGCCACTTCGCAGGCGACAAGTCCCAGTCACACCTATGCCACTAACGGGACCTATAGCGTCACCGAGACCGTCACTGACAACCGGGGAGTCAGTGGCGCGTCCTCACAAAACTTCATCGCGGGCGCCGCGCAACTAGCTCGAAATCCCAGCTTTGAAACCGGAAACTTCCAGTCCTGGGCTACGGCCCCATCTGGCGCATTTGGATTGTTCGTTGATGGCAATCCCGCAGACGCTTACGACGGGACCTATTCAGTCAGTATGACCCCGAACACCTCCCTGAAATTGTCCCAGGTGGTAGATCTTCCTTCCTACAAGACATCCGCAACCCTTGTGTTTCATTTGTGGGTCGACGGCCCAGTGGACCAATTGTCCGTCGAGGTCGCCAGGAATGGCCAGAAACTTGCAACCCTTGCGACGTTCACCAGCTTGGACAGTTCAACTCACTATGTCGCCCATTCGTATGACCTGACACCCTATATCGGACAGTCGATCGCGATCAGGTTCTTCGCGCAAGGAGGGGGTACTTTCCGGATCGATGACGTCAAGGTCAACGTGCATTGAGCGACATCCACGATCGTGCCGGATCCGGATGCGCACCGGATCCGGCGCAGGAACGATCTGCTGAGTCGTTATAGGCCGCCTAGTCCGCGCTCTCATCGTTTGACGGTGCTGGTCCGGGCGCCGGCGCTGCCGCCGCGCGCGCCGTCTCCGGCGTGATTTTCAGGATCGTGTGGCGCAATTCGCGGCCAAGGATCAGCTTCGAGTCCTTGGCCCATGCATCGAGTTGTTCGCCGTAGTCGAGCTTGCCCTCGCCGTCGGTTTTCACGATACCGATCTCGCGCATCTTCTGGATGAAGCCGCGGAACAGCGCGCGGTCGAAGAATTCCGGCGCGGCCGGCGCGTACAGCAGGCTCAATCGCTGCGCGGTCATCTGGCAGAGGTTTTCGAGCTCGCCCGCCGACAGCGTGTGCGGGCCGTTCTTCACCAGCACCGCGATCGCGATGAAATAGCGCTCGAACGCCTGTTGCAGGCTGTGCGCGATCGAGCGCAGCTGGAACACTTCGTCGGTCTGGCCCGGGCCGCGGCGCAGCATGTCGGTCGCGGGGTCGAACTTGAGCAGGCCTTCGGTGACGAACTGCACGATGGTCGCTTCGAGGCACTCGCCGAAACCTTCGGGCGTCCACGGCAGGAACAATTCGTTCTGCAGGAACGGATACAGCGTGCTGCCGAGCGCAAGCACGTCCGCGCGGCTCATGCGGCGGTTGTTCTGGAAACAGCACGCGACCCAGGCCGGCGCGGTGAACAGGTGCAGCACGTTGTTGCGGTAGTAGGTCTGCAGCACCGCGGTCTCGTCGTCCATCCAGATGACATCGCCGAGCGGATGCGCGGTGCGTTGCAGGATGCCGATGCTTTCGCCGTAAGCGACGATCTGCGCGGGATCGTTTTCGGTCACGGTGACGCGATCCGAATAGGGAATCGCGACGAGCAGGCGCTTGGCGAGCGCGAGTTGTTCGAGCAGGTCGCTCTCGTTCATCGCATGCTTGGGCATCGACAGCAACGTGAGCGCGAGCAGGTTGACCGGGTTCACGTCGGCGCTGCGATTGATGTTGACCTGGATGCGCTGGGCGAGGTCGTCCATCGCCTCGCCGAGCCACTTCGGGCGCTCGTCTTCGGCGATCGGGCGCTCGCGCCAATCGGGTACGTGCCGGGCGAGGATGTCTTCGAGCAGGATCGGTTCGCCGAAGCTCAGCGCGACCTTGCCATAACGCTTGCGCAGCGCTCCGAACGCGCCGCGCAGCAGGGCCCAGACGGTTTCCTTGTGTTTCGGCCGGCCAGCGAGCTCGTCGAGGTAGGACTTGCCCTCCATGAGCTTCTCGTAGCCGATGTACACCGGCTGGAACACGATCGGCCGGCGCGGCTCGCGCAGGTATCCGCGCACGGTCATCGCCAGCATCCCCGACTTGGGTTGCAGCAAGCGGCCGGTGCGCGAGCGGCCGCCCTCGATGAAGTATTCGAGCGAAAAACCTTCGCTGACGAGCAGCGCGACGTATTCGCTCAGCACGGTCGAATACAGCGCGCTGCCGCGGATGCTGCGACGGATGAAGAACGCGCCGCCCTTGCGCAGCAGCGGGCCGATCACGGGCATGTTGAGGTTCACGCCGGCGACGACGTGCGGCGGCACGATGTTGTGCGAATACAGGAGGTAGGACAGCAACAGGTAATCGATGTGGCTGCGATGCGATGGCACGTAGACCACTTCGTGTCCCGGCGCGAGGTCCTTCAACGTGTCGAGGTGGTGCACCTGCACGCCGTCGTAGATGCGATTCCAGAACGGCGTGAGCATGAAAGACAGCGACCGCACGACGGGGTGCGAATAGTCGGCGGCGATTTCCCAGGCGATCGCATGCGCCTTGTGCCACGCGTCCGCGACCGGCTTGTTGTCGCGGCGCGCCTGGTCGGCAATCGCCTGCTGCACCGGCGCCGACGCGAGCACCTTTCCGACCAGCAGGCGCCGATGGGAGAGATCAGGGCCAATCACCGCCGCGCGGATGCGCGCGAAATGCACGCGCAGCACGCGCGAGAGCTTGCGCACCGTGCGTTCGGGCGGCAGCTCTTCGGCGATCGCGCTGCGCAACGGGACCGGCGTCGCGAACTGCACGATCGTGTTGCGACCGTTGAGCAACACCGCGAGCAGTCGGCGGAAGCGGCCGACGAGCTCCCAGTTTTCCGAGAACAGCACCGAGAACCAGCCCGACTGCCGATCCGGCGCGCGGCCGATGAAGATCGAAATGGGTACCAACTGGATATCGAGGTCCGGATGGCTGCGCTGCAGGGCGAGCAGCTTCTCGAGGCCTTCGGAATGGGTGCGCGTGCGCGGGCGCCCGAACCATGCGCCACGACGGCGCGAGAGAGCGATATAGGCGCGCTTGTGGCCGAGCGGATCGCCGGCGAGCGGCATCAGTGGCGAACGCAGCCCGGATTCGCGGCAGGCGCGCTCCAGGATCAACGCATTCGACAGGCCGTAGCGTTCGAGGACGTAGCAGACGGGCCGCGTATCGGCGGCGAGTCGCGCCACGTCATCCGACGGCTCGATGCGCAGCCGGATCCATGGCTCGAGCAACTTGCCCAACAGCAACGCCCACAAGGGTGGGCGACGCGGTGACGGGATGGATGGAGCGGCGGACTCCGACATCAGCAATCTTCAGGCGACGCGCCAGAACGCATCGCCGAAAACAGGAAGATGCGTCGGCGACTGATCAACCGCCGCCGTTGGATGCATCGCTGGCCGGCGACGACATGTCGTCGGACGACTGCTCGCTCGCTTCCGATGCGGGCATCGCAGCGGACGCGTCCTCCGAAGGCGAAGCCTCGGAGCCAGGCGCTTCGGTCGGCGGCGACATTTCGGGGCTGGCCATCGGCGGCGCGGAGGTATCGACTGCGGGCTTGGCCAGCGAGTCTTCGACGCTCTTGACGAGGTCGGCGCTATACCAGCGGCCATCGCGCTTGATCATGTTCACGTCGGCGGTGACCGGCGTATCGAGCAGCGTGTAGCTGACCGTGACCACGGCGGTGTCGCCCGACTCGGACTTCTTCTCGGCCTTCACGCTGTCGAGCATCTTGTCGGTATCGAAACCGTAGACCGCAAGCGTCTTGCGCAGGCCACCGGCGGCGATGCCGGCTTTCTGCATCATCTCGGAGAAGCTGAGCTTCTGCATGGCGTCGAGCGTGGTCAGCTTGAGGTCGCGCGCGGTACCGACGACGACCTTGATCGCCTGCTTGGCCTTCTCCGGATCCGCCAGTGGCGCGGTGGTCGCCCACTTGGTGATCGCGGTCAGCACGGCGTTGGCCTGGGTCTTCTCGGCGGGGCTCATCTTCGGGCTTTGCGCGATGCTCTGCCCAGCCATGCCGCTCATCATCCCGACCATCATCGGGATCTGCGGACCCATCTGCGCGAGCTTCGGCTGGATTTCAGCGAACAGCTTGTCTTCGGCGTCCGGCGCGGTGAACTTGGCGACGCTGTCGGCGAACTGCTTGCTCTCTTCGGCGGACGGCGCGGGTTTCTTCGCGGCCTCATCCTTGTAACGCGCTTCGAGCTTCGCATAGTCGTCCGGCGGCACCATGATGTGGCTCAGCCGGTCGAAATCGTTGTCGTGGATCGCGACGGCGATGTCCTTGGCGGCGACTGCCGGATCCTTGGCAGCCTCGTTCTTGTTGATCGTGCAGGCGGACAGCGCCAGCAGGCTGAGGGCCAAGACGGCCAGCAGTTTGAGACGTTTCATGAAGGACTCCCTGAGTGTCCGCGCAATGTAGTGTGTGCGGGGGCTGGAAACAAGAACGGACGCCATTATGGCTGCGAAGGAGACAATCCGCGACCACCGCCATTGGCTAGATAACCGATTGATTTACATTAATTTTCTGTGTAGCGGTGCGGGTCGCGCGCGAGACGTCAATCGCCCAGCAGGGCCGTGATCGCACTGAATTGCGCGCCGGCGCGTTCGCGGCGATGGACTGCGTCGCGTTCCGGATCGGCGCCGTCGCGGTGCAGGTCGGCCGCGGGCAGCTCGTCGAGGAAGCGGCTCGGCCGACGCTGTTCGACGCCGCCCCAGCGCTTCGTTTCGCGACTATGCGACAGCCACAGCGCTTCCTTCGCGCGGGTGATGCCGACGTACAGCAGGCGGCGTTCCTCCTCGATGCGGCCTTCCTCGATGCTCGCTTCGTGCGGCAGCGTGCCGTCCTCGCAGCCGACGATGAACACACAGCGGAACTCCAGGCCTTTCGCGGCATGCAGGCTCATCAGCCGCACCTCGTTGCCGGGTTCGCCGCGATCGGCGTGCGCGAGCAGCGCGAGTTGCGCGGCGAGCGAACCGGCCGAAGGTGGCGCATCGCGGAACCATTCGGCGAGTTCATCCAGGTGCGCACTGCGACGCCTGTAGCTCGCCTCGTCGCGGCATTGCGCGCGCAGCGCTGCGAGCAGGCCGCTGCGTTCGGCGACCTGCCGGCACAGGTCGGCTGGCGCCATGCGTTCGGCGTCATCGCGCAGGCGCGAAAGAATCCCGGTGAACTCCGCAAGGCCCGCAGCGCCACGCGCGGGCAGACTCTTGAGCAATGACATCTGCATCGCGGCGCGCGCGAGCGGCAGGTTTGCACGCTGCGCGGCTTCGGCCAGTTTCGTCAGCGTGGTCGCGCCGACTTCGCGCTTCGGCGCCGCAATTGCGCGCAAGAATCCGGCGTCGTCGTCGGGATTGGCGAGCACGCGCAGCCACGCGAGCAGGTCCTTCACTTCGCCGCGGTCGAGGAACGCGGTGCCGCCGGTGAGGTGGTAGGGGATGCGCAGCAATTGCATCGCCTTTTCCAGCGGCCGCGACTGGTGACCGCCGCGGAACAGCACCGCGAACTCACGCGGCTCGAATTTCCGCGACTCGCGCACGAAGGAAATCTCTCCCGCGACGCGCTGCGCCTCGGCCTCGGCGTCCTTGCATGCCCACACGCGGATCGTCGCGCCGTCGTCGTGCTGGCTCCACAGCCGCTTGGGATGCGCGTGCGGATTGTTCGCGATCAGTGCGTTCGCTCCGCGCAGGATGCGCGCGCTGCATCGGTAGTTCTGTTCGAGCTTGATCACGCGCAATTCCGGATAGTCGCGCGCGAGCTCGTTGAGGTTCTCCGGATTCGCGCCGCGCCACGCATAGATGCTCTGGTCGTCATCGCCGACGCAGGTGAGTTGCCCGCGCGGACCGGCGAGCAGTTTCAGCAGGCGGTATTGCGCGCCATTGGTGTCCTGGCATTCGTCGACCAGCAGGTGTCGGATGCGTTCGCGCCACGCGCCGGCGAGATCGGCGTCTGCTTCGAGCAATTGCAGCGGCAACCGGATCAGGTCGTCGAAATCGACCGCGTTGAACG
>Ga0207711_10003106_pt1 | contig 14481 bp, 9 predicted proteins | sample KBSS34metaG_FD_184401 | JGI IMG/M metagenome (GOLD analysis project Ga0207711, IMG submission 184401) | Switchgrass rhizosphere microbial communities from Kellogg Biological Station, Michigan, USA - KBS S3-4 metaG (SPAdes) (version 2) | ecosystem: Host-associated > Plants > Roots > Rhizosphere >...
GCCGGAGACGATCAACTACCGCACGTTCAAGCCTGAGCGCGACGGCCTGTTCTGCGCCCGGATCTTCGGTCCGATCAAGGACTACGAATGTCTATGCGGCAAGTACAAGCGCATGAAGTACAAGGGAATCGTCTGCGAAAAGTGCGGCGTCGAGGTAACCGTTTCGAAGGTCCGGCGCGAGCGCATGGGCCATATCGAGCTGGCAGCGCCGGTCGCCCACATCTGGTTCCTCAAGAGCCTGCCGAGCCGCATCGGCCTGCTGCTCGACATGCAGCTCAAGCAGCTCGAGCGCGTGCTCTATTTCGAGAGTTACGTGGTGATCGAGCCCGGCCTGACCCCGCTCGAGAAGTTCCAATTGCTGACCGAGGACGAACTCCTCGCCGCGCAGGACGAATATGGCGAGGACGCCTTCTCGGCTGGGATCGGTGCCGAGGCGGTCAAGCACATGCTGATGGACCTCGACCTAGCCGGCGAAAAGGAAGCTCTGCTCAAGGAGCTTGCCGAAACCAAGTCTGAGCTCAAGCCCAAGAAGATCATCAAGCGGCTTAAGGTCGTCGAAAGCTTCCTGGAATCCGGCAATCGGCCCGAGTGGATGATCCTGGAAGTCGTGCCAGTGATCCCGCCCGAGCTGCGCCCGCTGGTTCCTCTGGACGGCGGCCGCTTCGCGACGTCCGACCTCAACGACCTCTACCGCCGCGTCATCAACCGGAACAACCGCTTGAAGCGGCTGATGGAGCTGCGCGCGCCGGACATCATCGTCCGCAATGAGAAGCGCATGCTTCAGGAGGCGGTCGACGCCTTGTTCGACAACGGCCGTCGCGGCCGGACGATTACTGGCGCCAACAAGCGGCCGCTCAAGTCGCTGTCCGATATGCTCAAGGGCAAGCAGGGCCGTTTCCGCCAGAACCTGCTCGGCAAGCGCGTCGACTATTCGGGCCGCTCGGTCATCGTAACGGGCCCGGAGCTGAAGCTCCACCAGTGCGGGCTGCCAAAGAAGATGGCCTTGGAGCTGTTCAAGCCGTTCATCTACTCGCGCCTCGACGCCAAGGGCCTCAGCATGACGCTGAAGCAGGCGAAGAAGTGGGTGGAGAAAGAGCGCAAGGAAGTCTGGGACATCCTCGACGAGGTGATCCGCGAGCATCCCGTGCTTCTCAACCGCGCCCCGACCCTCCACCGTCTCGGGATTCAGGCGTTCGAGCCGGTGCTGATCGAAGGCAAGGCGATCCAGCTTCATCCGTTGGTTTGCGCGGCATTCAATGCCGACTTCGACGGCGACCAGATGGCGGTCCACGTGCCGCTGAGCCTCGAAGCGCAGCTCGAAGCTCGCGTGCTCATGATGTCGACCAACAACATCCTCTCGCCGGCGAACGGCAAGCCGATCATCGTGCCGTCGCAGGACATGGTTCTTGGCCTCTATTACCTGTCCATCGAGAAGGAAGGTGAGCCCGGCGAGGGCATGATGCTGTCCGACATGGCCGAGGTCCACCAGGCTCTCGCCGCCGGAGCGGTTACGTTGCACACCAAGATCGTCAGCCGCGTCCCGCAGACGGACGAGCAGGGCAACACCTACATGAAGCGGTTCGAGACGACCGCGGGTCGCATGCTTCTCGCCGAGACCCTGCCGAAGAGCCACAAGGTGCCGTTCGAGACGGTCAACCGCCTCCTGACCAAGAAGGAGATCGGCGACGTCATCGACATCGTTTATCGCCACACCGGCCAGAAGGAGACGGTGCTGTTCGCCGACGCCATCATGGCGCTCGGCTTCCGCCATGCATTCACGGCCGGCATTTCGTTCGGCAAGGACGACATGGTCATCCCGGCCGCCAAGGAAGGGCTGGTCGAGGAAACTCGCGCGCTCGTGAAGGACTATGAGCAGCAGTATCAGGACGGCCTCATCACCCAGCAGGAAAAGTACAACAAGGTGATCGACGCCTGGTCGCGTTGCGGCGACCAGGTCGCGACCGCGATGATGAAGGAGATTTCGGCCACTCCGAAGCAGGACGACGGCCGCGAAGCGCCGGTCAACTCGATCTACATGATGGCGCACTCCGGCGCCCGCGGCTCGCAGGCGCAGATCAAACAGCTCGCTGGCATGCGCGGCCTGATGGCCAAGCCGTCGGGCGAGATCATCGAAACGCCGATCATCTCGAACTTCAAGGAAGGCCTGACCGTCCTTGAGTATTTCAACTCGACCCACGGCGCCCGCAAGGGCCTGGCCGACACGGCTTTGAAGACGGCCAACTCGGGCTATCTGACTCGCCGGCTCGTCGACGTGTCACAGGATGCCGTGATTATCGAGGAGGATTGCGGCACCGACCGCGCGCTCGAGATGCGGGCGATCGTGCAGGGCGGCGCCATCATTGCCTCGCTCGCCGACCGTGTGCTCGGCCGCACGACTGCAGAGGACATTGTCGACCCGAAGAGCAGCGACATCGTCATCCCCGAAGGCACGCTCCTCGACGAGGCGATGGTCGCGAAGATCGAGGAGATCGGCCTGCAAGGCGTGAAGATCCGCTCTCCGCTGGTGTGCGCGTCGAAACAGGGCGTTTGCGGCAAATGCTACGGACGTGATCTCGCGCGCGGAACCCCGGTCAACATCGGAGAGGCGGTCGGCGTGATCGCCGCCCAGTCGATCGGCGAGCCGGGCACTCAGCTGACGATGCGGACCTTCCACATCGGCGGCGCGGCGCAGCTCAACGAGCAATCGAACCTCGAATCTCCGGTCGACGGCACGATCGAGTTCCGCGACATGCCGACGATCATAGACCCGCGCGGCCGCCATCTGTCGCTGTCGCGCTCCGGCGAGATTGCGATCCTCGACATGGACGGGCGCGAGCTCTCGACGCACCGCGTGCCGTACGGCGCGCACCTTCTGTGCGAGAGCGGCCATATCGTCAGCCGTGGCGACCGTATCGCCGAATGGGATCCGTCGTTCAGCCCGGTGATCACCGAAAAGGCCGGTGCCGTGAAGTACCAGGACCTGATCGAGAATCGGACGATGACCGAAGTGGTCGACGAATCGACCGGGATTACGCAGCGCGTGGTCACCGACGACGCGGCCAAGTCGAAGAAGGACACGCTCCATCCGCGACTGACCCTGACTGGCGCGAAGGCGAAGGAAGCAGGCGTCTATCGCCTTGCCGCCGGAGCGATCGTCGCGATCGAGGACGGGCAGCAGGTCGAGGCCGGCGAAGTGCTCGCGCGCATGCCGCGCGAAGCGGCGCGTACGCGCGACATCACCGGCGGTCTGCCCCGCGTCGCCGAGCTCTTCGAGGCGCGCAAGCCGAAGGAAAATGCGATAATCGCCAAGGTGTCCGGCAAGGTCACCTTCATGCGCGACTACAAGGCGAAGCGGAAGATCGCGATCGTCCCCGAGGACGGGTCCGAGCCGGTCGAGTATCTCGTTCCCAAGGCCAAGATGATCGAGGTCCAGGAAGGCGACTTCGTGAAGCGCGGCGACAACCTCGTCGGCGGCTCACCCGATCCGCACGACATCCTCGAGGTTCTCGGCGTCGAGGCCCTGGCCGAATATCTCGTCAGCGAGATCCAGGAGGTCTATCGACTCCAGGGCGTGAAGATCAACGACAAGCACATCGAGGTGATCGTTCGCCAGATGCTGCAGAAGGTCGAGATCACCGATGGCGGCGACACGACGCTGTTACCGGGCGAGCAGGTCGACCGCGAGGAGATGGACGAGATCAACTCGCGCCTCGAGAAGAAGCAGAAGAAGGCCGAGGGCAAGCCGGTGCTGCTGGGCATCACGAAGGCGAGCCTGCAGACCCGCAGCTTTATCTCCGCCGCGTCCTTCCAGGAAACGACGCGCGTGCTGACCGAGGCCGCGGTTCAGGGCAAGGTCGACACGCTTCAGGGCCTGAAAGAGAATGTGATCGTTGGGCGACTGATCCCGGCGGGCACGGGCGCCGGCATGAACCGGCTGCGCGTCGCAGCTTCGTCGCGCGACACCGCACTTCGGGCCGCTCACCGCCGCATGCAGGAAGCATTGATCGCCCCGGATTCGGCCGAGGAATTGCGCGCGGCCGAAAATGCGCGGTCACCGCGTGAAGACGCCGGCACTGGCGACGACCCGCTGGGCGAAGTCGTTACCAGCGGCCACGGGCTTGACGCCGACGCTGGCGACTATCTGCAGAATTAGTCGCAACCAGCCGTCCTAGGTCTAGGATCAAAAAACCCCGCCGGCCTAATCCGGCGGGGTTTTCTTCAACCGATTGTACTGCTTAGCAGTTGCTGCCGTGCATTGCGTTCTCAGTGCAGGTGGCCGCGGAATTCACATCGGCCGCTGCGCCGCGGACGGTGTTACACGCGGCGATGCCGAGGGCGCCGCCAATCAAGAACATCGTCACAACCTTACGAACCATGATCGCTCCTCCATTATGCGTCCGGAACGAACATGACTAACGCCGCCAATTTGTCTAGCGGCTTAACAGCGAGTGCTGCCGTTGATGGCATTTTCGGTGCAGTTCGCGACCGAGTTGACGTCCGCTGCCGCGCCATGGACCGTATTGCAGGCCGCGATCGCGAGCGCCGCGCCAAGCAGGCCGACGGTGAGTATCTTCTGAAACATGCCTATTCTCCTCCACGTTACCCATCTAACGCCGACGTGCAGGAAGGGGTCCATTACGCTAACGTTATTCGGGGACCGACCGGCGGTGTGTGAGACGCGTAAGGCGAGTAGCTGGCTCTTTATGGTGCTCGCGAGCCGCGCTCCGCACGAGCTCATCCGACCGCTCAAGCCGCTCGAGAAGCACTCGCGCCCTATCAGGATGTGGTCACCGCGGCGCTTCCCGAAACCCTGATGTACGGGAACGATTGCCTGATGTTCCCCTACGATGCGACCAAAGCCTATCTGATGCCGATCTGGCCCGAGGGGAGCACGTTCAACGGCACTGCGATCCTGCTCCACCAACCCGGAAAGGCGGACCAGCACGTGCTCGTAGCCGAGGAGCTCGTGATGGCAGGCCAGCCACTTCAATGGGCTCGGTTGACCCATCCTTATTACGAGCCGTTCCGGCAGCAATGCGGCGGCATTCAGCCCTTCTTCGTCGCCTCGGCGCGCTCGGCGAACTGACGCTTAGACCGCAACCGGCGCCGCGATATGCGGATGTGGGTCGTAATTCTCGAACGCGAAGTCGTCGGCTTCATAATCGAACAGATTCTGGCCTCGATCCTTGATCACGAGCCGGGGCGACGACCGCGGCTCACGGGTTAGCTGGAAGCGCGCCTGCTCCAGGTGGTTCGAATAGAGATGGCAGTCGCCGCCAGTCCAGACGAACACGCCGGGCTCGAGTCCGCACTCGCGCGCCAAAATGTGCGTCAGCAGCGCGTAGGACGCGATGTTGAATGGCACGCCGAGAAAGAGGTCGGCGCTACGCTGATAAAGCTGGAGGTTGAGCCGGCCCGCGGCGACCTGGGTCTGGAACAGGCAGTGACATGGTGCCAAGGCCATCCTTGAAATCTCCCCCGGGTTCCACGCGGTGACGATTTGGCGCCGCGAATAAGGATCGCGGCGGATCAACTCGACGAGGTTCGCGATCTGGTCGATGTAACGTCCGTCGCTGCTTTCCCAGTCGCGCCATTGCTTTCCGTAGACGGGACCGAGGTCGCCGTTCTCGTCCGCCCATTCATCCCAGATTCGAACGTTGCGGTCCTTGAGCCAACGGATGTTCGTGTCGCCGCGCAGGAACCACAGCAGCTCGACGATGATCGACCGCAAGTGGAGCTTCTTGGTCGTCAGCAGTGGGAATCCTTCGGCGAGGTCGAAACGCATCTGCGCGCCAAACCACGACAGGGTCCCCGTTCCGGTGCGATCCTCCTGGGCCACACCCTGGTCGAGGATTTGCTGCATGAGGTCGAGATATTGGCGCATGCGCTTAACCTAATCTCACCGATGATCGCCCGAAAGAGCCGCTCTTTGCTCCATTGTGGATAAGTTTCGGACAGCATCGGAGCCGGTTCCGATAGCAGCCTCGGGCAACCGTCCATTACCCTTGCGCAATGCAGTATCAGCGTGCCGAACTTCCGCTAAAGCTCGATGGGCTAGGCGCCGCCCAATCATTTTTCGCAGGATGCCTCGCACAGAGCGATCCCTCGCACGAGGAGCTGTGGGTCGCGCATACCGACGAGCAGGCGCACTGTATTCACGTTTCGCGCCACATCGGAGACGAGAAGGGCGCACATTTTCCGCTGAAAGCGATCCTCACCGACGCGCTGACCCTCGGAAGCGCCGGAATCGTTTTGGCTCACAACCATCCGAGCGGTGATGCCCGTCCCAGCGATTCCGATTGTCTAGCGACCAGGCGACTAGCGATCGCGGCCGAAGCGCTCGACTGCACGCTGCTCGATCATCTGGTGTTCGCGGGCGGGAGGTTCACGAGCCTGCGTCGGCTCGGTTACCTCTAGCTCTGGCAGGCTTCGATCTTGTCCGGCGCGGGCCGCGGCCGGGCCAGACGGAACGCCATGAAATAGGCATCCCCGCCGGTTAGCATGCGCGATCCAACGGGCTCCATGCCAAGCGCGGCGAATTCGCATTTAAGCTGTTTCGGCGGGATGCCGTGATGACTGACCGGACGATTGGAATCGACGACGATCGCCAAGCCGTCCGGCTTGAGGCCTTCGCGCAGGTGCCACAAGAACGCGTAGGGCGACTGCACTTCGTGGTACATGTGGACGAGGAAGGCGCGGTCGAAGGACTGCGCGGGCAACATCGGATTGTCCGGGGTGCCCAGCTTCACGGCGACATTATCCAGATTTTCGCGTTGCACCCGATCCGTGAGCTCATCGCGGACGTCGGGCAGAATGTCTTCGGCCAGCACGCGGCCTTTCCGCCCAACGACCCTGGCCAGCCGGACGGTATAATAGCCCTCCCCCGCCCCGACATCGGCGACCGACATGCCGGGCTTGACGCCGGCAAGCGCCGTCACTTCCTCGGCCTCGCCCAGCCGATCGCGTGCATCCTCCGTCGAGAAGGCGTCGCCGACGATCGGCGAAACTTCGCGATGCGCCGCCGGGAACCGCGGCTCACTCGGCTGCGCCCGGCACGAGGAGACGAACAGCAACGCCAACAGAAGGCCTCCGCCTCGATGCGGAAGGGCAAAATTACTCGACATCCTCGACCTCGACGGTTTCGCCCGTGACGCGCTGCGACAGCGCCGCGGCCATGAACCGGTCGAGGTCGCCGTCGAGCACGTCTGTCGGCGACGTGGACGTCACGCCGGTCCTGAGGTCTTTTACCAGCTGATAGGGCTGCAGGACGTACGAGCGGATCTGATGCCCCCAGCCTATGTCGGTCTTCGCCGCATTGGCTGCATCGGCTTCGGCCTCGCGCTTCTGCAACTCGGCCTCGTAAAGGCGCGCCTTCAACTGCTTCATCGCCTGGGCGCGGTTCTTGTGCTGCGAGCGTTCGTTCTGACAGGCGACCACGATGCCGGTCGGGACGTGAGTGATCCGGACGGCGCTGTCGGTGGTGTTTACGTGCTGGCCGCCGGCGCCTGACGCGCGATAGGTGTCGATCCTCAGGTCCGCCTCGTTGATCTGAATGTCGATGTCCTCGTCGACCTCGGGATAGACCCAGACGCTGGCGAAGCTGGTATGGCGGCGCGCGTTGGCGTCATAGGGGCTGATGCGGACCAGCCGGTGCACTCCGCTCTCGGTCTTCAGATTGCCATAGGCATTCTCGCCCTTGACCAGGATCGTCGCGGACTTGATCCCGGCTTGCTCGCCCGAGTGGTGATCGATGAGCTCGATCCTGAAGCCGTGGCGCTCGCCCCAGCGCGAATACATGCGTTGCAGCATCCCGGCCCAGTCCTGGCTTTCCGTGCCCCCCGCGCCGGCGTTGATTTCGACATAGGCGCTGTTGGCGTCAGCTTCGCCCGCGAGAAGCGCCGCGACCTTGTCGCGCTCCGCGCGCTGGGCGAGATCGGCGAGGCTGCGGACGGCATCGTCGACCAGCGCCTGGTCGTCCTCGGCTTCCGCGAGCTCGATCAGCTCCGAAGTGTCGGCAAGCTCCCGCTCGATCGCCCGGGTGGCGTTGATCGCCTCGTCCAGGCGGCGGCGTTCGCGCATCACGTCCTGGGCCGCCTTGGGATCGTCCCAGAGCGACGAATCCTCGACCTTGGCGTTCAGCTCCTCGAGCCGCTTGATCGCACGATCCCAGTCGACGAAGCGCCGCAGAAGCGCCGTCGCAGCAGTGATCTGGTCGATATGGGCCTGCGCCTCGGCGCGCATGTTCAAACCTTCGCGAATTCCGTCCGGATCGGCCCTATTAGAGCGCGTTCCCGGTTGGCAAGGCGCCAGACGGCCGGGACTGCTGCGGCACGGACGCGTCCGGCGGCGATCCGCCACCCGTTTCAGCCCTCTGCTTCTGCGCCTGCAGCTGTTGCAGCAGCTGTTGGCGCTGTTGCTCCTGGTTGTACGGGTCTCCGGTCGCTCCCCGGTAGCTGCGGCGCGGTTCCGTCTGCGGCTGGAACGCTTCCCAGATCACCGACGACTTTGGATCCTCAGTCACTGGGAAGACGCCGAACACGCGTTTGCCGGACGCTCGGTCGATACGCACCCAACGGATGCCGGGCGGGGCGACGAACGGCGTCTTCGGCTGGTCCTTGAACGCCGTTAGCGCCCATTGCTTGAACACGGGCGCGGCGATCCGACCACCCTGCGCATAGGCGCCCATTGGCCGCGGTTGATCGAATCCGAGGTAAACGCCGGCGACAATATCGGGCGTGCCACCGACGAACCAGACGTTCGTGGGACCGTTGGTCGTCCCGGTTTTGCCGAACAGCGGCCGGTTGAGGTCGCGGAGCACGACTGCGGTGCCGCGGGTAATCACGCCTTCCATGATGTGCACCATCTGGAACGCGGCCATCGGATCAACCAGCTGACGCGTGCGATTGGGCGGCCGGGGCATGGCCTTGCCGTCCCAGTCCGCCGCATTGCAATTGTCCATCAGCGCGCAGCGATTGTCGCTGCGATAGATAACCTTGCCGTTGCGGTCTTCGACATAATCGATGGTTGTCGGTTTCACCGAACGGCCCTGGTTGGCGAGGATCGCGTAGGCGTTGACGAGCCGCGACACGGTCGTGTCTCCCGCCCCGAGCGCGAATGATAGATAATTGCCATAATCCCCGACGCCGAGCTTACGCGCCGTGTCGGTGATCTTCGGCATTCCAACAGTCGAAGCGGCGCGCACCGTCATCAGGTTGCGCGACTGCTCAACGCCCCAGCGCAGCGTATGCGGACCCGCCGAGCGCCGGTCGAAATTGACGAAGCACTTGTTGCCGAGCCCGGCGCCTTGCCAGACGCAGAAGGGGGCATCGAGCTCGATCGTCGCCGGCGTGAACCCGTTTTCGAGTGCTGTTACGTAAACGATCGGCTTGAACGCCGACCCGGGCTGGCGAAACGCCTGGACCGCGCGATTGTAGCTCGATCCGACGACGTCGAATCCGCCCTGCATGGCAAGGACCCGGCCAGTGTGAACCTCTTCCGCAACCATGCCACCGGAAATGACGGGGACCGAGCGAAGCTGATACGAACCCGGCCCGATCACCTTGACGATGATGACCATCCCGGGCTTCAGCGCATCGAACGCGGAGCCGCCGACGCCGCGCACCGGCATCGACGCCGCGGACGCGGGCAGGGTTCCGGTGCTGCCGTTCGCGAAACCGATGCTCGCTTCGCCTCCGCCCTTTGCCAGGACCACGGCTTTCTTCCAGTCGATGTAGCCGGTGCCGACCGGAGCACGGTCCAGCTGCCCCGCCCAATCACCCTTTGAGAGATCGATCGTCTTGCCGAGATCGCGCCACCCGCGGCCACCATCGAACTTGACGAGCCCGTCGCGCAAAGCCTGCGCCGCTGCATCCTGCAGCTTTGGATCCATCGACGAGCGCACCCACAGGCCGCCGGCGTAAAGGCTATTGGGACCATTGTCGGCGCTTTCGCCGAACTGCTTGATTAGCTCCCGCCGCACCTCTTCCATGAAATAACCGCCCTGCTGGCGGAATTTCTCGCTGCTGCCGTAGCGGATCGTGCCCAGCGGCTGAGCCGCCGCCGACTTCCACTGATCCTCGCTGATATAGTCGTTGCGATACATCTCGCGCAGCACGTAGTTGCGGCGATCGAGTGCCTTTTGCGTCGCCCGGACCGGGTCATAGTTCGCGGGTGCTTTGGGCAGCACGGCAAGATAGGCTGCCTCGGGCAGCGTCAGCTCATTCACATCCTTGTCGAAATAAGCTCGCGACGCGGCCTGGACCCCGTAAGCATTGCGGCCGAGAAAGATCGAGTTGAGATAAAGTTCGAGGATCTGCTGCTTGGAAAGCGTCGATTCCAGGCGAAAGGCAAGAATTGCTTCGCGCGCCTTGCGACCGACGTTGTAGCTCGAGTCCTTGAGCAGATATTTGGCGACCTGCTGAGTAATGGTCGATCCGCCTTTCGCGCGCCCACCGCCTGTGATGCTCTTGATCGAATAATCGGCGACTGCGCCAATCAGCCCGGTGAAGTCGATACCGTGATGCTGGAAGAAGCCCTTGTCCTCCGCCGAGATGAAAGCGTGGATGACGAGCGGCGGATATTCGTCGTAGCTGAGCTCGACGCGACGCTCGCGGGCAAAGGTCTGGATCGGGGTTCCGTCATACCCCCGAACGTTCGTCGGCAGCGGTGGCTGATAGGCAAGCAGGGTCTGCGACGAGGGTAGCCCGCTTGCGAAGTAGATCCAGATCGCCGCGAAGAATGTAAACAGCCCGACGAACGTCCACGTGCCACGACGAACCCATTTGCGTTCCCACCACGGATCAATCCGATCGTGCACCCTCTGGTTGAAGGCGACGAGATCGGGAAGCTCCCATTCAGGGACGGTCAGGCGCTCGAACTTCATTCGAAGCGGCGTCTAGCCTTTTCAGAGAAATGCGGAAAGCAGGTTAATGGCGCGATCGTGCCGCGACGTCCGTCTCGATCGCCTGGGCCAGCGCCAGTGCGATGGCCGAACGATGTCCGGACGAACGGAGCAACAGTTCATCGTCGACGTTGCTGATGTAACCGGCCTCGAACAGGACAGCTGGTGTGGCGGCGCGCTTGAGTACGTGGAAAGCGGCGAAACGATGCGGCTGCGGTCTAAGCTCGAATCGCCCCGCCGATTTGTTGACGAGCCGCGAGGCCAGATCGGCGGAAGCGCTCATCTGCGCCCGAAACGCCAGATCGGACAGGATCGCCTGCACCGACCCATCGGCAGCGTACTCGCCAGCCCCGCCCCGGTTTTCGGTTGCCGCAAAGCGGGCGGCCTCGGCATCAGACGCAATGTCGGAGAGCGAATAGACGCTTGCGCCGCGCGCGAGTGGGTTGGGCGCGCTGTCCATGTGCAGCGACACGAAAATTCCGGCATTGAGTCGGCGCGCGACGGCCGCCCGATCCTCCAGCGTCAGGTAGCGATCATCGTCGCGAGTCATCGCGACCCGCACCCTGCCCCGCTTCACGAGGTCATCGCGGAGTTCGCGCGCCAGGGCTAGCGTTAGGTCCTTCTCGGCAACTTCTCCGGAGACACTGCGCGCGCCGGGATCGCGGCCCCCATGTCCGGCATCGATCACGACGATCGGCCGCCCTCGGGCCACCGGCGATGCGTAAATGCGGTCATTGGCGGTCGGTGGAAGCCGGACCGTGAAGCTCGCCGGGGCCGTGGCGGCGCCGCGTGTCGCGAATGCAAGCAACAGCGCGCCGCCGAGTGAAACGGCAAGCGCTGCACCGGCGAGCGCCCTGCGGCCTCTGATCGCTGTCGTCACTCGCCCCTGCCAAGCCATTGAAGCCAAACCCAATATATCATGCGAAATAGGTTAAGGCGAAATTATCCACGAATTCCGAGACAAAAGAAGGGAGTGCGGTTGCGGCGCCCCTTCGTGGATGCTAACCGAAGTTTGATCTTCGGCGCTCGCTGGAGAATTCGTGCCGCGGCCAGGTGTAATGTTCGCGGCTGCACAAGGTTGAAGCTTGCATGACGCCACAGAACGCCTTTCGCCCCAATAAGATGGCGGTGATCGGCGTGTTTCCTGCGCACTGTTGCGGGATGGCGAATGCGGCAGAGGCAATTCCAACCCATCTTGCCATTGCTACCGGCCGACCTGCCGCCGGCGTGGCCCCTATCATCGCGCGCCACGGCATTACGCGGCCGGACCGGCGCGCCCGGAGAATTTTCAATGTCCATGCGCATGCTGATCGATGCGCGTCACCGGGAAGAGACCCGGGTCGCGGTCGTCAAGGGAAACCGGATCGAGGAGTTTGACTTCGAGTCCGCTGAGCACAAGCAGCTCAAAGGGAATATCTATCTTGCCAAGGTGACCCGGGTCGAGCCGTCGCTCCAGGCGGCCTTCGTGGATTACGGCGGCAACCGCCATGGCTTCCTGGCCTTCAGCGAAATCCATCCCGATTATTATCAGATCCCCAAGGCCGACCGAGACGCATTGTTGCGCGAGGAAGCGGAGCATGCGGCGGAGGAAGAGCGCCTGCGCTCGGCCGAGCTCGACGCAACCGACGAACGGCCGTCCCAAGAAGCCCCTGAAGAGGAGTCGGACGTCGCCGAGGCGACCGCGACCTCCACCGCAACCTCAACTTCCACGTCGACCACCACCGAGGCCGGCACCGGCTCGAACCGGTCGCCGGTCGACGAATCCGCCGCCGACGAACTGAGAAGGAAGCGGCAAAACCTGCGCCGCCGCTACAAGATCCAGGACGTGATCCAGCGCCGCCAGGTGCTCCTTGTCCAGGTCGTGAAAGAGGAGCGCGGCAACAAGGGTGCGGCGCTGACCACCTATCTGTCGCTCGCCGGCCGCTATTGCGTGCTGATGCCGAACACCAGCCATGGCGGCGGCATTTCGCGCAAGATCTCGAGCGGGCCCGACCGCAAGCGCTTGAAATCGATCATGTCGGACCTGAAGCTGCCTTCGACCATGGGCCTGATCGTCCGCACGGCGGGCCTGTCGCGCACCAAGGTCGAGATCAAACGCGATTTCGACTATCTCGCGCGCCTCTGGGACGAGATCCGCGACCGCACGCTCGGCAGCACCGCGCCCGCGCTCATCTATCGCGACAGCGACCTGATCAAACGCGCCATTCGCGACCTTTATCATCGTGAGATCGAGGAAGTGATCGTCGAAGGGGAGGAAGGATATAAGGCTGCGCGCGGCTTCATGAAGCTGCTGATGCCGAGCCACGTCCGGCGCGTAAAAGTCCATTCCGAAAGCACGCCACTGTTCCAGCGCCACGGCGTCGAGGATCAATTGAGCGCGATGTATCAGCCGATCGTCCAGCTGAAGTCTGGGGGGTATTTGGTCATCAACCCGACCGAGGCGCTGGTCTCGATCGACATCAACTCCGGCCGGTCGACGCGCGAGCACAATATCGAGCAGACCGCCTACAGCACGAACATCGAGGCGGCAGCCGAGATCGCGCGACAGCTGCGGCTACGGGACATGGCCGGCCTTATCGTCATCGACTTCATCGACATGGAGCAATCGAGCCATGTCCGAAAAGTCGAGAAAGCGATGAAGGAGGCGCTCAAAAACGACCGCGCGCGAATTCAGGTCGGGCGCATCTCGAGCTTTGGCTTGATGGAAATGAGCCGCCAGCGGCTCCGCACGGGCGTGCTTGAGGCCTCGACTAAGCCGTGCCCGCATTGCGATGGCACAGGATTGATGCGCACGGCCGCTTCGGCGGGCCTTAGCGCACTTCGGATGGTTGAGGACGAGGCCGCCCGGGGGCGCGGCGAGAAGATTGTTCTTCGCGCCGGGCGCGAGGCCGCAGTCTATGTGCTCAATAAGAAGCGCGCAGAGCTGGCCGACATCGAGCAGCGCTACGGCGTCTCGATCGAAGTCGCGATCGACGAGGGCTTCGAGGGCGCGCGGATGACCGTCGAAAGTTCCGGCCCACGGCCTACTGCCGCGCCGCGGCCCGAACCGGTCGCCGTCGAAGAGCCCGAAGACGAAGAGCCGATCCTCGATGAGGAGGACGAGGACGAGGATACGGTTGAAATATCCCTCGAGCACGAGGAGGCATTGGAATCCCGTGGCGAAGAGGGCGACCGGACCAGCCGGCGTCGCCGCCGGCGCCGGCGTGGAGGTCGCGGTCGTGGCCGTCGAGACGAGGAAGCGTTGTCGCCTGCCGAAGAGGTCTCACCCGAGCGCGAAACTGCGGATGCAGAGGTTCCCGCGGCCGAGGAGGAGACGCCCGCCGGGCCATCGCGGCGTCGACGCAGGCGCCGCAAGAGCGGATCGGAACCAGAAGGCACGGTCGAGCCCGACAGCTCGGCGATGGTCGAGCGGCCAATCGACGACGAGCCGCCGATCACCGCCATCGAGCCGGTCGAGGAGCCGAAGCCCGCGAGTCGGCAGCGGAAAAAGGGGCCTGCTGCCGAGCCCGAGGCTGCGGCGCGCGAGCCTGTCCCGACTGAGCTTGCGCCGGTCGAGATCGTCTCTGAGATCACCAAGGAGG
>Ga0207711_10003107_pt1 | contig 14477 bp, 13 predicted proteins | sample KBSS34metaG_FD_184401 | JGI IMG/M metagenome (GOLD analysis project Ga0207711, IMG submission 184401) | Switchgrass rhizosphere microbial communities from Kellogg Biological Station, Michigan, USA - KBS S3-4 metaG (SPAdes) (version 2) | ecosystem: Host-associated > Plants > Roots > Rhizosphere...
TCGACATCGACCTCCGACTCTCGCTCTTCGACGGCGCAGGGTTCTGGCTGTTCCTCGCCGTGTTGCTCGGCGCGGTGACCGTGCTCGGCGGCGCCTATCCCGCGCTCGTGCTGTCGCGCGTCGCCCCAGTGACGGCGCTGCGCGTCGGCCGCTCGCGGATTGGTCCGCGGTTCGCCGGCACGGTTCTCGTCGGCGTCCAGTTCGCGGCGGCGAGCTTTCTCTTGATCATGGTGCTCGTGATGTACGGGCAGAACCGCGAGCTCGAGCGTACGGGGCTCGGCGGCACGACGGATCGGCTCGTCATGATCGCGAATGCGCCGCAATTCAGCGAGGTGGACAACGAGCTGCTGCGTAAAGAGCTCGAGCGCCTACCGCAAGTGCGCGGCGTCAGCGAAATCTCGACGCCTCCGTGGTCGCCGCAGGTCAATCTCGTCGGATTTGCACGCACGCCGGATGCCGATGCGACCGCAGTCACGACGTACCTCAACACCGTGGGTTACGACTTCTTCTCGACTCTCGGCTTCACGGTGCTCGCGGGCCGCGGTTTCGATCGCGACCATGGCGAGGACGCATTCCGCGGATTCAACCTGGCGCAGCTCAACGACGGGCGGCCGATCAACGCCGTGATCGACGCGTCGCTCGCGGCGAAGCTCGGCTTCGCGTCTCCGGAGGCGGCGATCGACCAGACGTTCTTCATCCCGGACAACTTCACGCGCGCGTTCGGCGGCAAGGCAGTCGAGGTGCGCGCCATCGGTGTCGTCGCCGACAAGCCGCTGCACCTACGAGGCGCGACGTCGAACATCTATTGGCTCCAGCCGGGCCAGGCGTTTCAAGTCGTGCGGGTCGCGGCAAACGACGTTTCCGGTGGGCTTGCTGCGATCGACGCTACCTGGAAGCGCGTCTCGCCGAAGATTCCGATCACGCGGAAGTTCATGGACCAGTTGTTCGACAAGAGCTACGAGAACTTCGCCAGGATCAATCAAGTATTCGCGGGGCTAGCGCTCGTCGCAGTCTCGATAGCGTTGATCGGTCTATTCGGAATGGCGATCCATGTCGCCGGGCGCCGTCTGCGCGAGATCGGAGTGCGCAAGTCGATCGGCGCGCGCACGGGCCAGGTCGTCTTGATGCTGATCCGCGACTTCTCGAAGCCGGTGATCATCGCGAACCTCGTCGCATGGCCACTCGGGTACTTCGCCGCGCAGCAGTATCTGAGTGTCTTCATGCATCGAATACCGCTGACGCCCGCACCGTTCGGGCTGAGCCTCGCGATGGTGCTGGCAGTTGCGTGGATCGCGGTCGGCGGTCACGCGGTGCGCGCGGCGCGCATCAGTCCGGCGGACGTGCTGCGCGTCGACTAAACGGGACCCCATAGCCCTCAGGGCAGCACGCCGCGGCGCTCGGTCCGTTGAGCTGCAGGCCGCTCTAGTCACGAAGCGAAGACTGCGCTACCGTTAGTGTGTTGGGTACTTAATACAGTGCGACGGTCCGGTTTTGGGGGGGAGGGGCCATGCTGCTGCATCTACTCGGGGTCTTGTACGTCCGCTCCGTGCGCAACCCACTGACGACACTCGCAAAAGTCGCCACTCTTGGCGGCGGCCTCGCTTGCTTCATTTCGGTGTATGGACTATCGGCATTTTGGAGCGATGCCGATCGGCATTTCGCGAACGCGGAACGGATCTTCGTCATCTCCAGCACACGCGTGAACGACACAATCGGCTCGTTGCGCTCGCCCGCGACGAGCCGCCATGTCGCAGAGTACCTGCGGACGGACTTCCCTCAGCTCGAGGCCGTTGCCCGCCTAACGCCGCTCAGCGAACGCGGGCTTCGAATGCCGGTGGCCGCCGCAGACCGTAGCGCGCGACTGTTCGTCGTCGCAGCCGATCCCGAGTTTCTCGATGTCTTCGATCTTCCGTTCGTGAATGGCGACTCAAAGTCGTTGCGCCAACCGCGCAGCGCGATCGTGACCAAGGAAACGGCTCAACGGTTGTTCGGTGGCTCGGGCGCCTTGGGTGCCAGGTTGCTCGTGGCGAACGGCGTCGAAGTAGTCGTCACCGGCGTCGTAGATCGAATTCCGGAGCCCTCTCACCTCGGCCGATTTGCGGCTGCGGTGGCATTCGACGTGATCGTCTCGAGCGACGTCTACGACGAGCTTCGGGGCTCGGCCGACTCAACGCCAGGTGAATGGCTGCTCGCCGATGCAGTCACCTATGTGTTGTTGCCGGCGGACGGGTCGTACACGGCGACCGATCTCGGCGTGCGGCTCGACTCGTTCGTCACGAGGCACGTGCCGAGCGAGCAACTCGCAACGACGCACTTGGCTCTAGAGCTTGTCCCTCTGCCCAGAGCGCTGAGCCGGTTCGTCAACAACGGAGCCTTGTCGCAGGTCGGCCTTACGCCCGGTACGTTGCTGCTCGCGATCGGCGCGCTCGCGCTGCTCGTCGCGTGCCTCAACTTCGCTAACCTCGCTACGGCCGATGCTCTTTCTCGCGCTCGCGAGATCGGTCTGCGCAAAGCCCTGGGCGCTACGCGGTTCCAGGTGACGCGACAGCATTTGCTCGAGGTCGGCGCACTCGCAAGCGCATCGATCGTCGCGGCACTTGTGCTCGTCGCGCTGCTGGCCCCGACGGTCGAGCGCGCGTTCGGAATCGACCTGCGCGCGACACTGTTCGTCCGTCCCGCCACATGGCCGTTCCTCGCTGCCGTGCTTCTAGTCACGACGCTCACCGGCGGCATCTATCCTTCGATGGTAATCGCTCGTACGCGGCCGAGCGCGGCCTTGCAGGGGGCGAACCCGCGAATGCGGCCGCGCCGCTTATCGAGCGTGCTGACAGGCGCGCAGTTCGCGGCGGCCACTTTCCTCGTGATCGCGGCGATCGTGATCTACCAGCAAAACCACCACCTCGAAGGGCGATCTCAGGGCGCGGACGCACATCGGCTGCTCGTAATCGAGAACGTTCCGGCGGAGACGAAGCTCGAGCAGGGAGCGTTGCACGACGCGCTCAGCGCGCTGCCTCGGGTCGAAGCGGTGACCGCGATGAATCCGCGACCATGGGCGAGCAACGCGGGCGTGCTTCGAATCGCCCGCACCGCGGACGCTTCGAGTGCCACGACTACCTCTTTGTTCTTTGCAGTCGCGAACGACTTCTCGGCGGCGCTGGACATGCCGCCGATCGCAGGCCGAGCGCTGGACGACGCCCGCGATGGTGGACCGGGGAACCGCCCGGAGGACTTCGTTCCACGCAGCATGGTAATCGACCGCTCGTTGAGCGCTGCGCTCGGTTTCGCATCCCCTGTCGACGCCATCGGGGCGACCGTCTACGTGCATTCGCAGAATTTTTCGGGTGGTGACACGCCTTCGCCGCGCGAGGTGGTCGGCGTCGTCGAGGACAAGCCGCTCACGGTCTTCAGCGTGATAGGCCGCAGGCCGATCGCCTATCAGTACTACCCGAGCCGAATGCTCACGACGAACGTAGTGCGGATCTCGAACGCCGACGTCGCCGGAACGCTCGAGCGTATCGACGCGCTGTGGCGGAGCCGAGTTCCCGGAGTCCCGATCGATCGCCGCTTCGCCGACGACGATTTCGAGCGAAGTCTCGGGTTCTTCGCCACCGTGAGTCAGGTGTTCATCGCATTAGCTGTCGCGACTCTGGCCATTGCGATCATCGGACTTCTTGCGATGGCCTCCGTAGCGACGAGCCGCCGCGTGGCCGAGGTTGGTATCCGCAAGGTTCTCGGCGCCGAGACGCAGCAGATGGTGCTGATGCTGCTCGCGAGTATCTCGAGGCCCGTGATCGTCGCGAGCCTCGTCGCGTGGCCGCTTGCGTACTTGGTGGCGCGCGTCTATCTCGGCGCGTTTCTCGAGCCGGTCGCGCTCACGCCGATTCCGTTCCTGCTCGGACTCGCGAGCACGCTCGGCGTCGCGGGGGCGGTGGTCCTCGGCAAGACTCTGCGCGCGGCGCGCATCAGCCCGGCGGAAGTGCTGCGGCACGAGTAACTACGCGGGCGTTGGACGCTCCGCTAGATGAGCCGTTAGCGCGGCCGCGAGTACGAGTAAGCGCTCACGGCAACACGCCGCCGACGGTCGTCCGGCCGGTGCCGCTGCAGCCCTGCGCGCCGAAGCGAATGAACTTCTGAACACGCTTCCCCGTATCGACTTCGGCGGTGTAGATATTGCCGCGAGTATCGAGGCTCACTTGGTGCAGCCAGTGGAACTCGCCCGCTTCGCGTCCGCTGCGTCCGATCCGGCCGAGTTCCTCCAACGTGTCGCGCTTCAAGATGTAGATCGTCATGTTGGAGTTGTCGCCGACGAACAGGCACGACTGCGCCGCATCGGTCGAAAAATTCATCGATACCGCGGAGCCGGGTAGACCGTTGGTCTTCACCGCGACGAACTGTTCCTTCACGAAACCGCACTTGCCCGCGGCGCCGCTCGGATTCGAGCATTGCTTGCCCAAATTGGGATCGCGGCTGTCGAAGATCTGCACGCGGTTGTTGCCTCGGTCGCAAACGTAGATCAGGCCGTCCTTGCTGACCTTCACGCAATGCACGGGGTTGCGGAAGAAGGCCGGCTTCAGGTTGCCCTTGGTGTAATCGTTCATCCAGTTGCCGGCGGCCGCCGCGGCCTTGTCGTCGATCGGGTTGTTGCCGTACGCGCCGAAATGGCCGATGTACTTGCCGGTCGCCGCATCGAGCATGACCACACGACGGTTGCCGTAGCCGTCTGCCACGTACATGCGGTTGTTGCTCGGATCGACCGTCATATCGGCCGGCAGATAGAACAGCGGCGTCCCGTTCTTGCCCCCGTCCTTGTCGTTGCTGTTCGGTCCTTTGCCTCCCGGCCCGCCGAACATCGCGACGAACTTTCCGTCCTTGGTGAACTTCAGGATCATGCCGTCGGCGCCGTTGCTCGACGCCCAGGCGGATCCGTTCGGATTCGTATTCGCGTTGTTGCCGCCGAGATAAACGAAGCCGTTGTGATCGACGAAGATGCCGTGCTCGGTCGCCGGCCACACGCAGCCTTCCTCCGCCTTGCACTTGTCGGGATCGGCCGGGCCGCCCCAGGCGCGCAGCAGCTTGCCCGTGTCGTCGAACTCCATCACCGAAGGCGCCGGCTGGCAGCAGTCGCCGAGCACGCCGTACGGACGCGCGAACCCCATCGCATCGACGGGTTTGCCGTCCTTCGACTTGTTGGTGGCCCCCGTTAGCGCCGCCTCGTCATCGGTCAGCGAGCGCGGTCGCTGGTACACCCAGATGTGATCGTCGGGCGCGACGTAAAGACCCCCGACCTGGCCGAGGATCCAGTTGTTGGGCAGCTTTTGCGGCCAACCCGCGTCCGCGACGAATCCGGGCACCGTCGCGGTCGCGGGCACGCCGTACGCACCGGAGCGCTCGGCGAGCCGCTCGAGTATGCCGGTGGCCGCCAAGGCTTTCTCGTCGGGCCTCGGCGCCTGGGCCGCAACCCATGCGGCAACGAAGCAGAGCAGCAGGTAAGGCACGGCAATAGGTTTTAGTTTCATACGCGCAAACGGCCCCCCGACCGTATCGATGAGCGGGAAGCATAGCGCCAATGGGCCGGGCTCGTGCTCGCCACGCGGATCGCGATCTCACGGCGGCGCATCGTCAAGTATTGACGCGTCTAGCCGGGTTGCCAGCCCCTTGCCGTGGACTCGCTCTGGTGTTGCAGAAGAATACGGAAGGCTAGCGCATGGGTGATCAGCATCAGCGGCACCAGCAGGGTAGGAATGAAGTAAGTGGCACCCAACTGTCCCGGTATGAGCCCGGCATTGCCGGCCTGGTAGAACGCGTTCACCAGGTCGAACGTGCCCCAGATATTGAAGATCCATGCAATCGCGACACCGGCCCTGGTTTGCAGCGTTGTTAATGAGAGCAACGCGAGTGTGGCTGCGGCGATGTCGCCGTAGGCCGCCGAATGCGAGAACGCAGACGGCAGATCGGGCGACACGACGCCAGGGACCAGGAACGCCAACCCGATGAAACGGAAGGCGTGCAGAATGAGAAGAGGTTGTAGCGCCTCGGCCCGCGGCAGCGAACGGAGCCAGGGCCAGATGTAGCGCGTTGAGACGATACCCCACGCGATAAAGGCGAATGCGATACTCACGAAAAAGTAGAGTTGCAGCATGAGTCTCTCCTTATCGATGCGACCGCGTGGTACCCACTGGTACCAGCGTGGGTCGAGTGTGGTACCATCCGGTACCATATGTCAAGTAGCATCGTGACGAGCAAAGTCCGATCGAAGCGGCGTGAGAAAGGCGGCGAGGAAGCCGAAGTGCGTTCTCGCATCCTCGAAGCGGCTTTCGCAGCGTTCATGAAGAATGGCTACACGGCGGCGAGCACGCTCGAGATCGCGACACGCGCGCGTGTTTCGAAGCGCGAGCTGTATGCACTTGTGGGCAACAAACAGAAAATGCTGATCGCTTGCATCAGCGAACGCGCTACGCGGCTGAAGCTACCGGCCGATTTGCCGGTGGCGCACGATCGCGAAGCACTCGGACGGGTGCTCGCTTCCTTCGGGGCTCGGCTCGTCCGCGAGATAACCGAGCCGACAGTCATAGCTGTCTTCCGGCTCGCGATTGCCGATGCGGTCCGCGCGCCTGAGGTCGCGCGAGCGCTCGACTCGGTAGGGCGCGAAGCGAGTCGCGTCGCCCTGCGTCAGGTCATGACCCAGGCTCAGGCGTCCGGACTCATCAATGGCCATCCGATCGAACTGGCCGAACAGTTCGGCGGGCTGCTGTGGGGCAGTTTGATGATCAGCCTGCTGCTCGGCGTCTCCGAGCGGCCTAGCCCACGCGAAATCGCGGCGCGTGCCCGCGATGCTACCGCCGCCTTCCTTCAACTTCATCCACGTCCAAGTTAGCCACCGACGCTTCCGCGCGAGGCGCGACTATGCCGCTCTGGTCCGGCGTGTTCGAGGCGTGGGATGCTGTGCCATCATTTGCGAAGGAGCGGGGTTCATGCTGCAGTCACGGATAGGGCTTCCGATTGTCCTTGCGGGAATCTTCTTTGCCAGCGCCGCGCCGTCGCGCGCGCTCGCAGAGACCGTGCTGATCACGGGCGCAAACGCCGGGATTGGGCTCGAGTTCACGAAGCAATACGCAGATCGAGGCGCGACCGTCATCGCGACGCACCGCCGCGATACCGTCCCCGACACGCTCGCTGCGCTCGCCGCCGAGCATCCGAACGTGCGCGTCGAGCGAATGGACGTCTCGGTGCGCGACGAGATCGACAAGCTCGCAGCCAAGCTCAAAGGCATGCCGATCGACATCGTGATCAACAACGCCGCGATCTGGTCCATCGGCGACCGCAACGACCCCGCCGTTCGCGCCGCGCAATCTTTCGGCACGCTCGACTACGACCAGTTTGAGCTGTTCATGCGCACCAACGTCGCGGGTCCGATCAAGGTCGCGGAAGCGTTTATCAGCAACGTAAAGGCGAGCAAGGAAAAAAAGATCATCAACATCAGCTCGCTAGGCGGCAGTAACTCGCTGCGCGCGCGCAAGCCGGATCAGCTCTTCTGGTATCGCGCGAGCAAAGCCGCTCTCAACAACGTGATGCGCTCCCTCACGACCGAGGTCGAGCACGACGGAGTAATCGTGCTGCTGTTTCATCCCGGCGGTGTGCGGACGGAGCGGCTCGCGGCTCTCGGCTCCGCGCTCTCGACGCTCGCGCCGGAGGAGAGCATCGGCGACATGATCAGCGTGATCGATAAGCTCACGCTGGCCGACACGGGTAAGTTCCTCCTCTATGACGGCAAGGACGCTCCGTGGTAAGAGAGACGGCTGCGAGGCGGCGTGAGCCGCCTCGCTTCTCTTTGCTCGCCTAGCTCGCGCGGTTCCGCGCGTCGCGCCCCTTGTCGTTTCGTCCGAGCATACCGGTCATCTTCCCGCGGCCGCGACGACCGGAGGCGCTCGCTCCGCCGTCGCCGGACGTGGAAGTCTCCTCGCCCATGATCTCTGCCTTTCGCTGCTTGAGTTGCTCGCCGAGCGAGGTCAGATCCATGTCGGAGCTGCGCGCCTTCGCGAACATCCCGCCGCGTTTTTCCTCTTCGTTCACGTGATGATTGATCATCTCCGATAGCACGCTCACCCTCGCGTCGAAATAGTCGTCATCCGGGCCGGCCGACTCGATCTCGTCGATCAGCTTCTTCGCGCCGTCATGCTCGACCTCTGCCTCGTGATGGATGTCTTTGTCGCCCGTCGCTTCGAGGAAAGCCGGGTAAAAGATCTCCTCCTCGATGGTCGTGTGCGCCTTGAGCGCCGTGCAGATCTTCTGCGCGAGCTCCTGCTTACGCGCCTCTGAACGAGACTTTTCGAACTCGCTGAACCATCCTTTGACCTCTTTGTGGTCGGCCATCAATAGACTGATCGCGTCGTTGCCTCGACCATTGCGTCGGCTGCGCGCGGAAGATGATTTGCGACTTCGGGTGGATCGTCGGGACTGCGGCATGGTTCTCTCCTCCTTGAATGTCCCGCTGCGATGCACTTCCTATGCCATCGGGCAAATTCACTCGCCTGCTGACGCGCTTCGGCGCACGGTCCGGAAAGTGATCGAGTAGCGCAGCGCCGGTGTCGGCGGGATGCTGTGTTGCCACTCCCAGCGCGCTTCGCCGTCGAGCCGATAGATCGATCGCGGCGCGAGCTCGACTGCAATCGAGCGCTCGCGGTGCCGCGGAGGAAAGCGGCGGAAACGCATGCGACAGGGTCCTTGTAGCGATACGCCGACCACGAGCTCGAATTGCGGCACGTCGCGATGCCAGCCGAGCCGAGTGCCCTCGGCGTACTCGGCGATCAGCGCATGCGAAAAGGACGCGCTTGAGCGGCCTGCCCAGCTCGCGACTCGTTGGCGCAGCGGCTCGAGGAACGACGGAATCGGGTCGGCGTCCCTGAGCTCCTGCGCGCTGAAGTCATAGCGCCCGCCGTAGCTTATGACTCGTCGCTTGGCGTGAAACTCCTTGTACTGGGCGGGCGCGAGCGGCAGCCGGCGGATCTGCTCGACGAGGTTGCTTTCCTCCGCCGGGGACAGAAAGTCCGCCTCGTAGACGTAGCCTTTCGCGAAGGCGAGGTCGATGACCGGGAACAATGAGCGTTGCGCCATCAGCGCAATGTGCGATCGGGCGCTGCACCTTCAAGTGAATTTTTTGGCCGTGCTACCAACTTTTGGAGAGGCGCGGCCTTCGCGCAGGCTCCCTTAACGTCGTTCGCCGATCCCAGAGGTGGCGGGCTCGGGAAGGATCGCGACGACTACACGCTGGTTTGCGGCGGCGACTGCGTTCCATACACCCGCCGTGAGATCCGCGCTCGAAGCGGGGTAGGCGACCGTGGGCTCGGCGCTGCCGCGTGACGCACTTTCGATCTTCAGATGCGGGTAGCGCGCGGCAGCGCTCGCTACGGTGTTCGCGAACGCGAGAGATTGGCTCCTGCCGGCCGACACAGCCTGGTCCTCAGACCAACCGATTTGATCGCACATCGCCGCGAGCTGGTTTGCCGGAGCGAGCTCGAGACCGCCGTTCTGCCCGTAGTTCATGCAGAAACGGCCTGCGTACACGTCGATCGCGACGGTCCCCGCGAAGCCAAGGCGGGCAAGCTGATCGAATAGTCCCGCGAACACGGTTGCGCGCGCATCGTCGAGCGGGACGGTGCCGAAGTCGTAGCGGCCGCCCTGGTTCACTCCCCATTCGAGCACACCGAGCACGTCGCTCGGAGCTGCACCCCGCGGCGCGACGGACTGGGGCGCCGAGCTACGTGTGTCTTCGTGCGTCGAGGTCTCGGCGAAGAGCCTGCGTGAAAAATACGCGGTCGCTTCCTCGATCGATGCACTGGCCGTCCAGTAGAGATAGCCGAACGCTGCACACGCAGTGACGATCAGGCCCGTCGCGAGCGCCAGGATACGGTCTCTGCGTGCGAGGCGCTGCGCCGCGGACGTGGGCGCCTCCGCCGGCGTTGCCGGCGCAGGCGTGGCGATGCGCTGAAGCTCGCGCCGCAAGTCCTCACGCAGCGCTGCGGCTTTCTCCGACAACAGCTCATCGAGCAGCGCGCGCAGCGACTCCGCATCGAGGGCCGCAGCGGCGCCCGAAGGCCGCGCTGCGATTTCTGGCTCGCGGCTCGAGGCCGGCACACGCGGTTCTCCGTCAGGAGACGGCGCGCGAGCCGTAGGCTCCCCCGGGATCAAGTGCAGCGTGCGAAGTACCTTCGAGACCTCGACAGGCTGCACGGTCTTCGGCAACACGCCGAGCGCGCCGAGCGCGCGCGCTTGACCCACGTATACCTCGCCTTGCTCCGAGGTGTACATCATCACCGGTATCGTCGCGGTGACCGGGTTCTTCTTGATGGCGTCGAGCGCTTGGAAGCCGTCGATGCCGGGCATGTTGTGGTCGAGGAACACCACGTCAGGCCGGCTCTGCTTCAGGTATTCGAGCGCGCTCTCCGCCGACTCCGCGGTATCGGATGCGACACCGTTCTCCTCCAGCAGGCGGCTCAGCACCGTCCGTGCGAGGCGCGAGTCATCGACGATCAGCGCTCTCTTCATCAGCCCGATACCTGCGATGGGTGGGCAGGTCCCCCAGTGATACTAGGAAGCGGAGGCGTGCGCAACAAACCTTCCCATCGGCCCGTGACGCAGTTCACATCAGCCGTGGATCCCCAGCGCCGCGGTCGACTACTTCGGGCGGGAGTAGGTGCCGACAAGCCGGTTCATCGCGATCACGCTCGGCTCGATCTCGGCGAAGAGCTCGCGCATCGTGAGGCCCGGCTTCAGCTTCGGCTCCGAGCTCAGAGCAAGCAACCAGAAGTAGTAATGATGGGTGCCGTGGTTCTCGGGCGGCAATGGGCCGCCGTACTTCGGCTTGCCGAAGCCCGTCGCGCCGTTCGTGTATCCGCTCTCGCCTTCGGCCAGCGTCGCGACGGACGCGGGGATGTTGTAGAGCAGCCAGTGCACGAAGCCGTAGCCGTCGGGGGTCGCGAGCGGCGCGTCGGGATCGTGGACGACGAGCGCGTACGACTTCGTCTCTTTCGGCGCGCCGCTCCACTCGAGCGGCGGCGACACGTTCGTTCCCTCGCCCGTGTGCTTCTTCGGAATCCGGCCGAGCGGCTCGAACGCGGCGCTCTTGATCTGCATCGTCGACAGTGCGAATCCCATGGCGACTCCTTCTTCGTTGAGTTAGCCCGCGCGGCACGCGCGCGCCCGCGCGAGCAGCAGCTCGCGCTCGCGCTTGTTGCGCGTGAGCTCCGCCGCGCGCTCGAGCTCTCGCTCGGCTTCGGCGAGCCTGCCGAGCTTGCGCAGCAGCTCGCCGCGCACGCTCGGTAACAGATGATAGCCGCGCAATGCGGGCTCGTTGGTGAGCTTGTCGGCGAGCTCGAGCCCTGCCGCCGGACCATCCGCCATCGATACTGCCACCGCTCGGTTTAGCTCGACGACCGGCGACGGCTCGAGCGCAGCGAGCGCGCCGTAGAGCGCCGCGATGCCGCGCCAATCCGTCTCGTCTGCCGTCAGTGCGCGCGCGTGACACGCAGCAATCGCGGCCTGGAGCGTGTAAGGGCCGGGCGCGCCGGCCGCTAGGCGTTCGGCGCGCTCGAGGGATTCGAGCCCGCGGCGGATCAAGAGCCGGTCCCAGCGACTCCGATCCTGGTCCAGGAGCAGGATCGGCTCGCCCGCCGGGTCCGTGCGCGCCGATGCGCGCGACTGCTGGATCTCGAGCAGCGCGACGAGCCCATGCACCTCCGGCTCGGCGGCCGCGAGCCCCGCGAGCACGCGAGCGAGCCGCAATGCGTCCTCGCAGAGGGCAGGCCTGAGCCAATCTTCGCCCGCGGTCGCGGCGTAGCCCTCGTTGAAGATCAGGTAGATCACCTCGAGCACCGATGCGAGCCGTTCGCCGAGCTCGGCGTTGCGCGGCAGCTCGAACGGCACGCCGGCGTCGCCCAGGGTCCGCTTCGCGCGCACGATCCGCTGCGCGATCGTCGGCTCGGGCACCAGATACGCGCGTGCGATCTCGTCGGTCGTGAGGCCGCCGAGCAGGCGCAACGTGAGCGCGACGCGGGCTTCGGTCGAGAGTACCGGGTGGCACGCGATGAAGATGAGCCGCAACAGATCGTCGCCGACCTCGTCGTCGAGCCGCTCGATATCCGCGTCGTCGAATACCTCGAGGTCGATCTCCGCCTCGAGCTCGATCGCGGAGTGCTTGTGCCGCTGGAGCGTGCGGCGGCGCAAGGTGTCGATTGCGCGGTGCTTCGCGGTCGCCATGAGCCAGGCGCCCGGCTTGTCGGGCACGCCCTCGGTCGGCCACTGCTCGAGTGCGGCGACCAGCGCGTCCTGCGCGAGCTCTTCAGCGACGCCGACATCGCGCACTAGACGGGCGAGCCCGGCGATCAAACGCGGCGACTCGATCCTAAAGATCGCCTCGATCGTCTGCCGGGCTTCTGTGTCGTCGGCCGTGCTCACGGCCGACGATCACAGCATCTCCTCGGTTACGCGCGCAAGCCGGTCTCGCTCAGCTCTTGCGCTCGAGCTGGGCGCGGAGCCGGTCCTGGCGCTCCAGAATCTCGGGCGTCACCGCCTCGCCGAAGTCCGCGATCTCGAAGATCTGCCGGATCTCGAGCTCGGACTCGTCTCCTGTCGGGTTCGGGCAGCGCTTCGCCCATTCGATCGCCTCGGCTAGGGACTTCGTCTCCCAGAGCCAGAAGCCCGCGATCAGCTCTTTCGTCTCCGCGAACGGCCCGTCGACGACCGTGCGCTTCTTGCCCGAGAACTTCACGCGCGCACCCTTGGAGCTCGGCTGCAGCCCGTCGCCGCCCTTCATCACGCCGGCCTTGACGAGCTCCTCGTTGTACTTGCCCATCTCGGAGAGCATCTGCTCGGACGGCATGACGCCGGCTTCCGTGTCACGCGACGCCTTGACGATCACCATGAATCTCATTGTCGTGCTCCTTGTCTGTGTGAGTGGAAATGTGTGGATTGCTGCTACTTGCGTGTCGAGATCGACAGGTCGCGGAAGCGGTCGATCGATCTCGCGGGGCCGAGCTCGTCGAGCTCGTAGAGCGGCCGGACCTCGATCTCTCCGTCCGCATCCGCGCCGAACGGCGCGGGGAAGCGCTTCGCCCATTCGACGCCCTCCGCGCGGGACTTCACTTGAATCACGGTGTAGCCCGCGACGAGCTCCTTGCTTTCCGCGAACGGCCCGTCGACGAGCGTGCGGCGGCCGCCGTGCCAGCGGAGCCGGAAACCCTTTGCGCTCGGCTGCAGTCCGTTCGCATCGAGCAACACGCCGGCCTTTGCGAGCTGCTCGTGATAGGCCGCCATCGCGGCGACTAGCGGCTCGGCCGGCAGGACGCCGGCCTCGCTGTCCCGATTGCCCCGAACGATGATAATGAATCGCATGGCTCTGTCTCCTTCGTGGTTTGCGAGCGGCGTCGGTCCTGCTCTTGAAGGTACGTCGAACGGGAGCGGCCGGAATCGACATGGCCATCGAAGCCATTTTCATGGCGCGTGACGCGCGACGCGAGACGCCGGGGGCCCGGCGGCGCTAGAGTGTGCGCCATGTTTGCGCGCGTGGTCTTCGCGATCGGCGGCCTATTCGGCCTCGGACAAATGCTTTCTCTGTATCAACTGGGCGGCTCGCCGACGTATTACGCCTTGCTCGGGACCCTCGGTGCGTGGCAGATCTTGTTCCTGTTGATCGCATGGAAGCCGGCCGAGCTTCGCCCCGCGATGATCCCGGCGGTGTTCGAGAAGGTGTTCTGGTGCGTCACCTTGTTCGTGCTGTATTCGCGCGGGGCGCTGAGCAGTACCGACCTCGCAGTCAGCGCGACGCCGAACGGCCTGCTCGGCGTGCTGTTCGCGCTCGCGTACTTCCGGACGTCGCGCCGCGTGCCCGCGGCCGCGAGCTCGACCTAACGCGTCGACCCCTGTCGCTCCGTCCGCCGAGCGAGGCGCTCGCGGCTGCGCTCGAGGATTGCGCGCCGCGTCGGGTCGTCTGCGGTTCCCCAGGCGACGATCTCGGAGAGCGCTCGGCCGCAGCCGAGGCAGACGTCATCGTCGTCGAGACAACAAGTCCGGACGCAGGGCGACGCGACCTCGCTCGCTGGAATGGATGGGCTCATGCGCGGTCGATGATACGTTAGGCATGGCGCCGTGCGCCGTGAGCCACGCACGCCGCTGCGGCCGGCGTCTGCTAGCCTCGGGTGATCGATGGCTCGGAGGGAACGCCCATGACCCAGCTCAACGGAAAGCTGATCGCGCGACTCGCCGCCGCGGGCGCGCTCGTTTATCTATCGTTCGCAGCGGCGCAGCCGCCGACGCAAGGGCCGCCCGGCAACCGGCCGCCGACGCTCGAGGAGCGCGTTGCGGCACTCGAGCGCGGCCTCGCGAGCGTGACGACGCGGTTCGAGATTCGCGAGTCGGCCGTGCCGCCATCGCAGCAAGGCGCGCAGAGCGCCGCGGCGCTCGACTCGCGCGTCGGCAATCTGGAG
>Ga0207711_10003116_pt1 | contig 14457 bp, 12 predicted proteins | sample KBSS34metaG_FD_184401 | JGI IMG/M metagenome (GOLD analysis project Ga0207711, IMG submission 184401) | Switchgrass rhizosphere microbial communities from Kellogg Biological Station, Michigan, USA - KBS S3-4 metaG (SPAdes) (version 2) | ecosystem: Host-associated > Plants > Roots > Rhizosphere...
TGACACTCGCGATAGCCATGGTGATCAGTATACGTTTTCAGTTTGTCGCTCTTGCTATTCTTGTGGGAATCATGGCAGGCGCGAACAGCCCTAAAGCCGCAGGCGGCGTGAGCTATCACACCCACACGGGTCCCAAGGATCTGGCGGCGATGTGCTTGATCGTGGGCGCATCGGGCCGCGCGGACATGATCGCCGAGAAGTACCTGAAAACGTCGCGGCGTTTTTCAAACGATGCGCGGGGCTTGGTTTCGCACACAGGAAAGTATCGCGATATCGAAATCTCGGTGACGACGTCCGGGATGGGTGGCCCTTCCATGGGCATCGTGCTGCCGGAAGCGGTCCAGAGCGGTGCGCGGATTTTTATTCGCGTCGGCTCGTGCGGAAGCTTGATCCGCGAATCGAAAATCGGCGACGTGATCATCCCCACGGCAGCCATTCGATTCGATCGGACTGCGGACGATTGGGCACCGCCCGAGTATCCCGCGGTCGCCGATTGGCGCGTGGTCAGCGCCTTGCATCGCTCGGCGCAGGCGAAAGCTCCAGGCCGATTTCACACCGGCGTCGAATGCACTACCAGCGACTTCTACACTGGCCAAGGCAGGCCGAACCTATTCGGGATGGTCCCGGACCGCATGAGCGCGCGGCATCAAGAGGTTCTGCGACTCGGGGCCGCCTGTTACTCCATGGAGGCATCGGATTTGTTTGTGTGGTGCGGGACGGAAGGCGGCGGGCTGCCCGCGGGGGCGATCAACGCGGTTTTTGCGAATCGTCACACCAACGAATGGGGCATGGCTGGCGAAGAACTGGCCGCGGAGATCGCACTGGATGCATTGGTGAGTCTGGCCGAGGACGCCAGCCTGGCGCCATATCTCTCACGCGAACGCCCCAAGTATGCTTGAGCGTTTGGCGCAAGCACAGTCGTACGCGCGGCCCTCGGTGAGCGGCTATCGCGTGGGTGCGGTGGTACGCGGAACGTCCGGCGCTCTTTACATGGGAGCGAATATTGAATTCCCCGGCGAGGGCCTGGGCCAGACAGTGCACGCCGAACAAGCCGCCTTGTCGAACGCATTCATGCACGACGAGCCCGGCATTGAGGCGATCGCCGTGACCGCAGCCCCTTGTGGGCATTGCCGCCAGTTCCTCTACGAGTTCGCTGGGGGCCGCGATATCGAAATACTTGTTCCCGGGCAGCCAGGGATCACCCTCAGTGCCCTCCTGCCGCGGCCTTTTGGCCCGCGCGACTTGAACGTGACCGGGGGGCCGCTCTCCCGAACCAAGATCGCAATCCAAGATGTCGAGGGGAATCCAGCGCAGGCCGCCCGCTACGCCGCCGCGAACGCTTACGCACCCTATACCAACTCGCCGTCGGGAGTCGCGATCCGGTCGCGCGGTGGAAACGTGTATCGCGGATCGTACATCGAGAACTCCGCATACAATCCCAGCTTGCCGCCGCTTCAAGTGGCGCTGGTCGCAATGGCGCTGGCGAATGAAAATTTCAGCGAGATCGCCGAGGTTGTCCTGGCCGAGGCTTCCAACAATTCCGTCAGCCAGCTAAGTGCCACCAAATCCGTGCTGGCAGCGATCGCACCTCGCGCCGAGTTCCGGCTACTTCCACGCGCCAAGTAGCCGCCGCACCAACACCAATTCACCGATGTGATACGCGTTGTGATCGGCGATCAGCAGCGCCTCGCGCAGAATCGTCTGTCCGTCGCCGTGCGGGATGGGAGCATACAGATCGGTGGAATCCGCCGCGACTAACTTACACATCGCCTTGATATCGGCATTGGTCGCGCGAACGCTCTTGGCCCAGGCGTTCTCGTTAGGCGGCTTCGGAGACTTTGGCCAATACTCGTCAGGCCACTTGGGGGAAATGTGCTTTCCGTCACGGCTAAATTCCAGAATGTCCCAGGTCGCGATGCGTATATGCTCCAGGATCTCCCATGGCGAGTGCTCGGCGCCCTTGGGTCTCTTGCCGCGCAAGGCGGCCGGCAGATTCTTGACCGCGGCGTCGAACGTCACATGCGCTTGCCCGCCTGCTAAGAGCTTTACTAAATGTTCGCGCACAGGCTTGTCACTTGGCATACATCTCCTTCAAAAATTCAGCGGCAACTTGCGATACCGGACGATGCTCGCCGTCCACCTGATAATTTAGCTGCTGCATGGTTTGGTTGGTGAACTTACCCGACAGCTCCTGCAGTGCCTCGCGCATGCCCGGGGTTTCGCGCAAACGGCCTTGGGATGCGGCGATCGAAACCTGATACGGCGGAAATGCGTGCTGATCGTCGGCCAGGACTTTCAGGTCGAGTTTCGAAAGCAGCCCGTCGGTTGCGTTGGCCGCGATCATGGTCACCTGATTCCCTCCGAGCGCTTTGTACAGCAGGCCGAGATCCATCGTCTGAGGACTTCCGGTCCAATGCAGATGATACGTCCGATCCAGTGCCGCGAGCCCGTCCGGACGCTGCTGAAACTCGTATCCGACGCCCAGGGCCCAAGGAGCGTTGACCATCGCGGCGTCTGTCAGATTTTCCAAATGCTTGGTGCGAGCATCGGCGCCGTTCACGACCATCGCAAAAGTATTGTCGATGCCCAGGGGATCCATCCACTCGATCTTGAACCGCCTGGCATATTCGGATCGAACACGCGCCAGGACTCGCGCCGGATCGCTGTCGGGAGGGTCTTTCAAAATCGCGGTCAGCGCCGTCCCGGTGTATTCCGGATAAACGTCGATCTCCTGATTAACTAGGGCCCCATGCGCCAAGAGGGTGCCTCCCAGATTCAATTGCCGGTTCACTTTCTGTTGCAGACGATGTTCCAGGTGCTGTGCGATGATCTCGCCGAGGACTACTTGCTCAGTGAAGTTCTTCGACCCCACGCGGATGCCGCGATTGCTGACGGTCCACAGCGCCAGGGCCGCGATCAGGGCGACCACCAGAGTCAGACCGAGGATAATTTTCGTTCGACCCATCCCAATCCCCAGTCCGCGGCGAGCGCGATTAATGCGGCCGGAACGGCGCCTGCAAGAATCTGCACCGTATCCACGGAGGCGACTCCGCGAAAGATAAATACGCCCAACCCGCCGCCTCCGATCGCCGCGGCTATAGTGGCTGTACCGATGGTGGTGACCGTAGCGACCCTGATCCCGGCCATGATGGTCGGTGCGGCCAGAGGTATCTGGACTTGACGCAGCAATTGTCCGTCGGTCATTCCCATCGCGATGGCGGATTCGCAAACCGCCGCTTCCACGCCCAGAATCCCGACCAAAGTGTTGCGCAGGATCGGAAGCAATGCGTACAGCACCAGAGCCACGATCACGGTTCGTTTGCCTATGCCGCCGATAAACGGAATCGGAATCAGGAAGCCGAACAACGCCAGGCTGGGGATGGTCTGCATGATGTTCGAGAATCCAAGCAGCCAGGGGCGCGCGGCACGATGGCGCGTCAGGTAGATTCCGAGTGGCACGCCGATCGCGATGGCGAATACCATCGCGTTCAGCACGAGCAGCAAGTGCTCCGCCGAAAGCTGGAGGATATCGCCCCACAGGTCCGAGCGCATCACTACTTTGTATCAGTTATCAAGGACTGCCAGAAAGGCGCGCGCTTCGTCGCTCTGTGCTTGCCGAAATTCCCGCGGCGGAGCCATGACATCCAGGCGCCCTTCCGACAGCAGTGCGATATTGTTTCCGAGTAGAAGTGCTTCGCGCACGTCGTGGGTCACGAAGATCGACGTTTTCTGAAAATCTTGGCGCAAGGCCAGGAGCTGGCGCTGCAATTCCAGCCGCATCACCGGATCCAGGGCGCCAAACGGTTCATCGAACAGCAGGACAGGTGGATCGGCCGCCAGCGCGCGCGCCACCCCGACTCGCTGGCGCTGGCCTCCGGAGAGCTGACGGGGATAACGCGACCGGAACTCGGCAGGCGGCATCCCGACTTTATCGAGAAGCAAGTTCACGCGGGTCTCGATATCCGGCGCGCTCCAGCCTTCCAATTTGGGAACCAAGCCGACGTTGTCGCCGACGGTGAAGTGGGGAAACAGTCCGACTTCCTGGATCACGTAGCCGATTCGTCTCCGCAGTCTGATCGGATCCCACTCTGTCGTCGACCTGCCATCTACCAGAACCTGTCCCTTGGTCGGGAAGAGCATGCCGTTGATCATCTTGAGCGCTGTGGTCTTGCCGGATCCGCTGCGGCCGAGCAGCACTAGAGTCTCGCCGGCTTCTACTTTAAGGCTCAATTCCCGAAGAATAGGCCTTCGCGCGATCTCGTAGGAAACATCGCGAAACTCGACTAACGCCATTAACTCACCACAAAAAGGCTCTCGGCGAAGGGCCACTCATGATCGATCCACTGCGCTTCGCATCGGAATCCCGCGACCTCGGCCAGCCGGGCGATCTCGTCGTGAGAATACTTGTGGCTGTTTTCGGTCCAAATCGTTTCGCCGGCTTCGAAAGCGATCTCCAGATCGGCAGCATGTATGGTTACGGTTTGCTTGCGCAGAGACTGTAAATGCATCTCGACGCTCCCGGTTTCGGAATTGAATCGCGCCAGATGACGGAACTGGGCCAAGTCGAAATCCGCATCCAGCTCGCGGTTGATACGGACCAAAAGATTGAGATTGAACGCGGCAGTGATTCCGAGCGGATCGTCGTATGCCTGGATGAGCTGGGGAACCGATTTTTCCAGGTCCGTGCCCAGGAGCATCGCATCGCCGGGCTTCAGAATCATCCGGACGTTGCGGAGAAAGTTGATGTCCGCAGGATGGCTGAAATTGCCGATGGTGCTGCCGAGAAAGAGGACTAGAATACGCTGGCCGTCGCGCCTGCGGGCAGCCACTTCCAGAAGCCCATCGAGATATTCGCGCTCCAGGCCCACGATGCCGACGGAATCGATATCGGCCAGTTCGCGGCGGCAAACTGCCAGCGCAGCCGACGAAATCTCGATGGGGAAGTAATAAGTATGCCGGCGGCGCGAGAGCGCCTCCAGGATCCAGCGAGTCTTAGTGCCGCTTCCGCTGCCGAGTTCGCACAGCACGACATCGCCCGCGATGCGCTCCACGATTTCGCTCGCGTGTCCTCGAATGAGCCGCTCATCCGCGCGCGTCACGCCGTATTCCGGAAGTTCGGCGATCACCTCAAAGAGCTTGGAGCCGATCGTATCGTACAGATACTTCGACGGCAGTTCTTTCTGCCCCGGCTTGGTAAGCCCATTTCGTATGTCTGTGGCGAATTCGCCGGCTGCTCTCGCTACGATCGTGCTTGTTCGCATAAATAGCCTCTAACGCCTGTCTCGTTTAAGATCAACTCGCGCAGCGGAATCCCGCGTACACGTATGGATAGTGGGGTTGGAACCAGTTCCGGAAGGTTCGCCGCAGCATACTTCGATCTGTGCGCGGCGAGCCGCCTTTCATCACAAAATGTTTGCCATCGAAGAAATTGGCGGAGTAGCCTTCGTAGAACGGGAAGGCTTTGAATCCCGCGTACGGCTCAAAGTGACTCGAAGTCCATTCCCAGCCGTTCGCCAAAAGCCCGTCCAGCCCGAACGCGCTTCGCGCACGCGGGAAAGCATCGACGGGCGCCGGGTCCCAGCGTTCGAAATCGAAATAGCCGTGCCGCGATCCCGGCGTTTCCGAACCCCAAGGGAAGCTATCTTCGGAGCCATATGCCGCGTGCTGCCATTCGGCCTCCGTCGGCAATCGCTTGCCGGCCCAACGGGCGTAGGCGGACGCTTCGGCGTGGCTCACGTAAACCGGCCAGGACAGCGGCAACGGGATTTCATCGAACATCGTCCGTAGATGCCAGGAATCACCCGCGCGTTTCCAAAACGCTGGATGCGAAATATTCTGGGCTGACTTCCATTCCCAATCAGCCGGTGTCCACAGGCTTGGATCGTGATATCCGCCGGCCCGCAAGAAGTTCAGGAATTGGCCGTTCGTCACTTTGTAGCGGTCGATGGAAAATCCAGGAACGCCCACAGAGTGAGCTTCGAATTCGTTGTCCCAGCCGAAGTCTAAGTCACTGCGCGAAAGCCCCAATGTGACATTGCCTGCCGGGATTTTAATCATCTCAGGCTGTGGCTGCTCGCGCTCAGGCACATCGGCCTGTGTCTGGTGGATTTTCTTTTCAAGCGGCATCTGGTGCAGCATGTATGCCAACGTCTCGGCATGCATCAGCCGATGCTCGATCGCCGTGTGCAGCAATATTTCCGGGACAGGGTTGCTTTCCAATAGAGAATCGAGCGCCTCCCGCACACGCGCGGCATAGCGCTGAACTTGCTCGAGCGCAGGCCAGTCGGAAGGCTGATCCGACGGCAAACCGCCATCTACTGGATCGATGCCGAACGCGAATAGCCGGTCCAGATTCTCATCGAACGGCCGCAGGTTGGACTGCGACCGCAGCAGGTTCCAATCGAAGGCTTCCAGATGTCCGATGTAGAAAATAATGCGATGCCGCTCCGGGATAGGCCGGTCATACAGCGAATCGGGCTTGACGATCGCGAACAGCTTATCGGTTTGCGCGCGGGCTTGATCCAGACGTTCCAGCAATAGCCGATAGCTTCGGAGGGTATCTTGTGCGGCAAGCATAATGTGTCAGTTACTCTCGGCCAGCGGTTTCAGCTCGCCCAGCATGGTCGGAATCAACTCGGACACCGTAGGGTGGATGTGCATGGCCCTCTGGATCACCGTGTACGGCTTGTCAGCATACATCACATCGAGGATGGAGTGAATCGCCTCATCCCCTCCCGTACCGAGAATCGCCGCCCCCAAGATCCGATGTGTGTCCGCATCTATAAGAACCTTCATAAAGCCCAGCGTTTCGCCCTTTTCGACGGCACGCCCGACTTTCGCCATGGGGCGCATACCCATCAACACCTTACGCCCAGTCGCCCTGGCGCCGGCCTCAGTCATCCCGGCTCGTCCCAGTGGCGGGTCGATGAACAAACCGTAGGTCGTGATTCGATCACTGACTTTGCGAGCGTCATTGTCCAACAGGTTGGCCGCGACAATCTCAAAATCGTTATACGACGTTTGAGTGAACCCGCCTTTGCCATTACAGTCGCCCATAGCCCAGATACCTGGCACGTTGGTGCGGAGCTGATCGTCGACTTGAATATATCCCCGCGAATCAACCGCCACTCCCGCCTTTTCGAGTCCCAGGTCATCGGTGTTGGGGCGACGCCCGACGGCAAGCAACACGTGCGAGCCGCGAATCTCAGAGGCAATACCGGCGTTCTCCACGCTCACAACGGTCTCGTCGCCGTTGCGCGCGAAGCTCTTACACTTCGTGCCCAGGCGAACGTGGATACCTTCGCGCTGCAGAATGTCCAGAATCGCGGCAGACACGTCCTCGTCTTCCCGCGAAATCAGCCGAGCCCCGCTTTCGATAATCGTCACCTCGCTGCCGAAGCGCCGGAACATCTGGCCGAATTCCAGGCCGATGTAGCTGCCGCCCACAATGATCAGATGCTTGGGAAGAGAATCGAGATGCATCATTGAGCTGTTGGTGAGAAATGGGACCTTATCCAGTCCGGGGATAGGAGGAATCGCGGCGCGTGCGCCGACGTTGATGAAGATCTTATCGGCGGTCAGCCTCGCACCTCCGACGCTGACTTCGTTGTGCGATTCGAACCGGGCATGCCCTTGGTACACCGTACAGTTAGGCATTTTCCGAAGCCCGGATTCCACGCTTTGATTGGACTGGCCGGCGATGGCATCCTTGCGTGCCTTGACGCGCTTCATGTCGACGGTCACGGGCGCGCCGGTCACGACGCCGAACTCCGCTGCACGGCTGGCGAGATGCGCGGCATAGGCGCTGGCGACCATGGCTTTGGTCGGAATGCAGCCGGTATTTACGCAGGTCCCGCCAAAGAGCCCGCGCTCGATGATCGCGACCTTCTGTCCTGCCTCAGCCAATCGCTTGGCCAAAGGCGGCCCAGCCTGTCCGGTGCCAATAATAATGGCGTCATAAGGGATGCGCATGGCTTGATTTCCCCGGACGTGGGGCCGATCTCCATTATCATCTTTTGGAATCGGACTGGCTTTGGAATCCGACCGGTTGCCTCGCGGAACCGCCTACGTTAGGATTCAGCCTAGGGGAACAGGTGCCGAAGAGTCTGTGGATCGCCGTCGCTGTGCTGCTGGGAGTTGTGTGCTCCGCTCAAGACAGGCAGCTGGTGGACCGATACTGCGTTACCTGCCATAACCAGCGCCTCAAGACCGCGGGACTCATGCTGGATACGCTGGACCTGGCAAGAATTCCCGCCGACGCCGAGACCTGGGAAAAAGTGATCGTCAAACTGCACACCGGCGCGATGCCTCCTCCTGGGATGCCGCGTCCAGATGCAGGGGCCACACACAAATTCGTTTCCTTGATCGAGACGCGGATCGATAGCGCGGCACAGGCCAAACCTTACGCCGGCCGTCCTCTCCTACACCGGATGAATCGAGCCGAGTATGCCAACGCCATCCGCGATTTGCTCGCCCTGGACGTGGACGCAGCCGGTCTCTTGCCTCCCGACGATTCGGCCTACGGATTCGACAACATCGCCGATGCCCTGGGCCTTTCACCGTCGCTTCAGGAGCGTTATCTGTCGGCTGCGGCAAGCATCAGCGCGTTGGCCGTGGGCGATCCGAATATGAAACCGGCCGGCACTACATTCCGGATTCGCCAGGACCTCTCGCAGAACCAGCACATTGAAGGTCTGCCGCTGGGGACAGTGGGCGGAATCCTGGCGCATTACAATTTCCCGCTGGATGGCGAATACGAGTTTCAAGCCAAGCTGTATCGGACCAACCTGAACATCATGCGCGGGCTGGAATTCGCGCATCAGGTGGAGTTCACCGTGGGCGGCCAGCGGATTCATCTCGCGAGCATCGGCGGACCGGCCGACCTGGCGTCGATGTTCGAAAAACCCACCGAATTGGGCGACGCCGTGGACGCCCGGCTGCGCGTGCACGTAAAAGTGAAAGCCGGCCCCGGCGATGTCACGGCGGCCTTTCTCGAAGGTCCGCAAGTCCAGCGGCCTGACCGGCTCCAGCCATTCCAGCGCAGCTCTACCGACAATTTCGACTGGAGCGGGTGGCCGCATATCCAGACGCTGGCGATCACCGGTCCATTCAATGCAACTGGTCCGGGCGATACGCCCAGCCGTCGGCGGATCCTCATATGCTCACCCGACAAGAAAACAGATGAGGCGGGCTGTGCGCGGAAGATTCTCGCCGCACTGGCGCGCAAGGCGTATCGGCGGCCCGTGAGCGATACGGATCTTACCCGGATTTTGAGCTTCTACGAAACCGGCCGGAAGAACGGGGGATTCGAAGGCGGGATCGAACTGGCGCTCGAGCGCATCCTCGCCAGCCCGAAGTTCGTTCTGCGTCCCGAGAACAACACCGATCTGGATCTGGCGTCGCGTCTGTCCTTCTTCCTTTGGAGCAGCATCCCGGATGACGAGCTACTCACTCTGGCCGCCGCAGGCAAAATACATGACCCAGCAGTGTTGCGACAGCAAACACTGCGAATGTTAGGTGACCCCAAGTCGCACGCGCTGGTCAGCAACTTCGCCGGGCAATGGCTGCAGTTGCGGAATGTGCGCAACGTGCTGCCCAATTCGGATGATTTCCCGGATTTCGACGACAATCTTCGGCAGGCGTTCCAACGCGAAACCGAGCTGTTTTTCGAGAGCGTCCTCAACGAGGATCGCCCGGTGCTGGATCTTCTCACGGCGGACTATACTTTCCTCAACGAACGATTGGCAAGGCATTACGGAATCGCCGGGATTTACGGGAGCCAGTTCCGTCGCGTCACTTTACATGACGATTTCCGCCGTGGATTGCTGGGACAAGGCAGCATTCTCGCCCTAACCTCAAAAGCCGAGCGCACATCGCCGGTGGTGCGCGGTAAGTGGATCTTGGAAAACATTCTGGGGATGCCGGTGCCGCCGCCTCCGCCCGATGTGCCTCTGCTCAAAGAGAATAAAGATAGAGAGAAACCTCTCACCATGCGCGAGCAGATGGTGGAGCATCGCGCCAATGCCGTGTGTGCCAGCTGTCACAAGACTATGGATCCCATCGGGCTGGCGCTGGAGAATTTCGACGCGGTGGGAGCCTGGCGCACCCGCGATGCCGGCGGATCGATTGATGTTTCCGGAGAACTGGCCGATGGAACCAAGGTGAACGGCGTGGTCGATCTGCGAAACGCGATGGTGAGCCGACCCGAAATGTTCGCCGGAACGATGGCCGAGAAGCTCTTGATTTACGCGCTGGGCCGGGGGCTGGACTTTCGGGATATGCCCGCGGTGCGCGGGATCGTTCGCGAGGCGGCGCAGAATAACTATAAAATGTCATCTGTGATCCTGGGCGTGATCCGCAGCACGCCGTTTCAGATGCGCGCGACAATAGGGAAGGACTGATGCGGCGGATATCCATATCCCGTAGATCCGTACTCCGGGGCACCGGCGCTGCCATCGCCTTGCCGTTCCTGGATGCGATGGTGCCGGCGTTCACTCCCCAAGCCAAGGCGGCCGCCATCCCATCGATGCGATTCGGCGTGGTTTACATTCCCAACGGCGCGATCATGCAGCAGTGGACTCCGAAAACGGTCGGCTCAGGGTTCGAATTCACTCCGATTCTGAAGCCGCTGGAGCCATTCAAGGATTCGCTGGTGCTGGTGAACAATCTTACTCGTTCCCGTCCGGGCAGCGTGATCGGCGACCATGCCGTGAGCTGCGCGGGATTCCTCACCGGCGTGTGGCCCAAGCGGACGGAAGCCGAGGACGTGCTGGCGAACACCACCATCGACCAGGTGGTGGCGCAGAAGATCGGACAAGACACGCCGCTGCCGTCGCTGGAACTCGCCACGGAAGATTTCACCGGCTACGTAGGAGCTTGCTCCCCCGGATTTAGCTGCACCTACATGAATACGATTTCGTGGAGGACGCCGACCACTCCGCTGCCCATGGAGACCAACCCGCGCACCGTCTTCGAACGCCTCTTTGGCGGGGCGCGCAGCGCGGCCGAACGCAGCGCGAGACTGGCCACGCAGCGCAGCATTCTGGATTCGATCGCCGAGGACGCGAACGATCTGCAGCGCACTCTGGGTGGCCGCGATCGCGCGCGCATCAGCGACTATCTCGACAACGTTCGCGAAATCGAACGGCGGATTCAACGGGCGGAGGCCCAGCAGCATCTCTCGGAGACCGCGCTCGAAGCCCCCGTGGGAGTTCCCGAATCCTTCGAAGAACACGTCGGCCTGACGTTCGACTTGATAGCCGCCGCATACCAAGCTAATGTGACCCGCGTGTTCACCTTCATGCTCTCGCGCGAGCTGAGCCAGCGGACGTATCCGCAACTGGGTGTGAGCGAGCAGCACCATTCGGTTTCACATCACCAGAACAATGCCGACAAGATGGCGCAGGTAGTGAAGATCAACACCTACCACATGGGATTGTTCGCGAAGTTCCTGGAAACGCTGCGGAAGACCGAAGATGGTCCCGGATCGCTGCTGGACCAGTCACTCATTTTTTACGGCGCGGGCATGGGCGATTCGAATGGTCATGCGACCGACCCTCTGCCGGTTGTCGCCGTAAGCGGTAGCCTCAAGGGGCACCGCCACATCGAGCTTGCCAAGCGGACTCCGGTCGGCAATCTATGGCGCACAGTGGCGGCGAAGTACGATACTCCCATCGAGCATTACGGCGACAGCACAGGGCTGGTCGATGATCTCTTCTAAGTGGTTGCTCCTGGCCGCGCTGGCATTCACACTCACGGCGGCGGACGACCCTGACGGCACCACTCCACTGCACTGGGCGGTTCGCGCCAACGACGTGGACGCCGCGCAGCGACTCATTCGCGCGGGAGCGAATCCGGATGCTGCGAATCGCTATGGCGTAACTCCGTTATCGCTGGCCGCGGAGAACGCCAGTGCACCGCTGATCCAGATGCTCTTGCAGGCGGGCGCGCACCCCACCGGAGCGATTCTCATGACCGCGGCACGCACGGGAAATGCCGAGGTCGTAAGGATGCTGCTGGCCCGCGGCGCCGATGCTAACGCGCGCGAAGCTTCGCTGGGCGAAACTGCGCTGATGTGGGCCGCGGCGGAGAATCATCCGGAAGCGGTGCGGGCGCTGATCGAACACGGCGCGGATCCCAACACGCGATCCGACAAGCTGGCGTATTCGAAAGACCGATTCGGCCTGGAAGGCGTCACCACCATTCTGCCTCACGGGAGCTGGACGGCGTTGATGTATGCCGCACGGCAAGGGTCACTTGAAGCCGCTCGGGCGCTGGCGGAAGCGGGAGCCGATCTGGATGTCGCCGATCCCGACGGAACCACAGCGCTGCACTTGGCGATCCTCAACGGGCACTTCGACACGGCAGGCATGCTCGCCGAAAAAGGCGCCGATCCCAACATCGCCGATGTCACGGGCATGGCTGCGCTGTACGCGGCTGTCGACATGAGCACGCTGGGCGAAATCTATGGCCGCCCGGGCCGCAAATCCACCGACAACCTCAGCGCCGTGGATCTGCTGCCGATTCTGCTCGCACACGGTGCGAATCCCAACGCTGCGCTCAAATCGCCCACGCTCACTCGGGCCCACACGCCCGGCGAGCCCAGCTTAGGCGAAGGAACCACGCCTCTCATGCGCGCAGCCAAGAACGGCGACATCGCCGCGATGCGTGTGCTGATGGCTCATGGCGCTGACGCCTCACTCAAGCAGAAAAACGGAACTACCGCTCTGATGCTCGCGTCCGGCGTCGGCCGAGGCAACGGAGTGTTCGCGAAGGACTACGCGACCGAGGCGGAACTACTCGCGGCCGTGAAGTATCTGGTTGAGTTAGGTGCCGCGTCGGGAGTCGATATCAATGCAGCCAACGACGCGGGTCAGACCGCGCTGCACATCGCCGCGCAGGCATCCGACGGCATCGTGAAGTATCTGGCGGAACACGGCGCCAATCTCGATGCGAAAGATAAACAGGGCCGCACGCCGCTCGACGCCGCTATGGGAGTCGGTATGCGCGCTCGAATCGGCGGGGAGCCCACGATGCGCTCAAGCACCGCGGCGTTGCTACGGCAGTTAATGTCATCGCGCTAGGCTCCATGTGCTTGCAAACCTAAAAAGAATCCTACTGCTCGCCTTCTGCGCTTCCCTTCACGGCCAGATTCTGGCCGATGGCCACGTGCATATCACAAACCGGGTGTACTGGGAAGGCATCGATCCGTGGAAGCCCCAGCCCGTGGGCCAATTCGATTACGCTCGCGCCCGCACCGGCGGCGTCAACTTCGTCATCGAAAATATCGCGCCCTACGGATACAACACCTATAACACCACCGTGAAGCACGCCGGGCGTCTGATTGAGACATTCCATCGGACGATGGAAGCGCATCGTGACCAAATGGAGCTCGCGCTTACTTCCGCCGACGTGCGGCGCATCGTCGCCAGCGGGAAGATGGCCGTGATGCTCAGCATCGAAGCCGGGTTCGACCAGGAGGGCGATATCGATATCCTGCGGCTCTGGTATCGCCTGGGCGTGCGCGTGATCCAGTTTTCGAGCCAGGTGACGACGGCCTATGCGGACTCCTCCGTGCGGGGCGGCGTCAAGTGGTCCGGCATCAATGAGAAAGGCCGCCGCCTGATTGCGGAGATGAACCGGCTCGGCATGCTGATCGATATTTCGCATGCCACCGAAGCAGCGCAGCGCCAGATTATCGCCGCCAGCAGCGCCCCCGTGGTCGCCAGTCACGTGGCTCTGCGCGCAATATGTTCCAATCCTGCCAATCTTTCCGATGACGTTCTGCGCGCGTTAATCGCGAAGGGCGGCATGATCGGAATCCATAGCGCGGCCGAACAAATCGGGCAGCGGTATTACGATTGGTCGCGCGGCAAGCCGTCCATTCCCGTGAACGGCGTCACACGCGAGCAAATCCTATTTGGGGAGCTGTCACTGATCCGCTCGCCGAATCAAGACTACGGCGAGTATATCGACGCGCTGGACGCGCAACAGGGTGACCGCTGGCGTCGCTTCTATTCGCAGCCCTGGCACGAATCGCCTGAAGGCGAGGCCGTGGTTCCCACAATCGACGATTGGGTCGCTCACGTGGCGCACGCCGTAGCGATCGGTGGTCCGAAGAGCGTCGCGATCGGACTGGATCTGACGCACGCTCGCAGCACGCTTAAGAATTTCGACGCCAGCCACTATCCTGAATTGGTGGAGGCCTTGCGCAAGCATCATCTCGCTACCCCCGAAATTCTGGGCGAAAACTGGTTGCGCGTGTTCGATTCGGCCAAGGCTCCCAACTAAATGCGAAGCGCCCTCACCGTTTTTCTTGTGCTCGCGACGACGGCAGCCGCGCAAATCAAGATCGCCGTCAACACCACCACCATCGAATCGGCTCCTATTTTCCTGGCCGAGCGGATGCCCGGCGTGCAGATCGTTCCGGTCCCCAACGGCCGCATGGCCATGGAGCAA
>Ga0207711_10003119_pt1 | contig 14451 bp, 11 predicted proteins | sample KBSS34metaG_FD_184401 | JGI IMG/M metagenome (GOLD analysis project Ga0207711, IMG submission 184401) | Switchgrass rhizosphere microbial communities from Kellogg Biological Station, Michigan, USA - KBS S3-4 metaG (SPAdes) (version 2) | ecosystem: Host-associated > Plants > Roots > Rhizosphere...
CGGGAATGCGCTGGCCTGCGAGATCATCGCCGTGGCATCCCGTGCATCCACGCGAGAGGTATTCGCCGTACGCCGCGGTCGCGGCTTCCGCTGGAGCCGCGCGCTGGCGCGGCGTGTGGTCGATGTGCTCTGCCGAGAGCAGCGGGAACTTGCCAAACAGGTACAGCACGCGCGCAAGGAAACGTACTTCGATGCGCCCCGGATCGTTCGTCGACGGTGGCAACGATTGCACGTACGCGACCAGCGCCGCGGTGTCGGCATCGGAGAGATTCGCGTAATCGGTGGCCGGCATGAAGATCAAACCGGTGCCGTCGGCGCGCACGCCGTGGCGGATCGCGGCCGCGAGCTTGTCGGCGTCGTAGCGCGTGCCGAGGCCACGGGGCGTGATGTTCGGTGCAACCAGGTGGATCACGGGGCCGGCGTCGAACACGAGATGGCCGACGCCGTTGGCACCGTGGCAATCCTGGCAACCGCGTGTCGCGAACAGATGCAGGCCACGCGCGATGTTCGCCGCGTCATGGGTGATTGCGAGCGGCGGATCGGTGACCTGGAAACGCTTCGCGAGCGCCTGTTCGCTGTGCCGCCAAGCCAGCGCGTACACGCCCAAGGCGGCGATGACGAGTATCAGCAGGAGGGTGCCGACCCACTTCAGGAATCTGCGCATTTGCGTTCCCCAACGCATGAGTACGGTCGAGTATAGATCGCGCCGGCGATGGCGCAAGCCGCACACGATGCAGCGCCACGCGCCCGAAACACGACGCGTGCCATGGTCTGTTGACAGCCCGGATCGACGCGCGGAAGGTGCCGTTGCAGCGCGGCGTTTTGCATCCGCAAGCGCCATGCAGAGTGTCGAGGGCCGTGCAATGAAAGGTAAGTTCAACGACATCCTGGCGACGATCGGCAACACCCCGATCGTGCGCTTGAACAAGCTCGCGCCGCCACGCGTGAACGTCTTCGTCAAGATCGAGTCGTTCAATCCGATGGGCTCGGTCAAGGACCGGCTCGCGCTCGGCATCATCGAGGACGCCGAACGGCGCGGCGTGCTGTCGCCGGGGCAGACGGTGATCGAGGCGACCAGCGGCAATACCGGCATTGGCCTGGCGATGGTGTGCGCGGTGAAGGGTTATCCGCTGGTGGTGACGATGGGGGAAAATTTCAGCGTCGAACGGCGACGGATGATGCGTTTCCTCGGCGCCAAGGTGGTGCTCACGCCGGCCGCGCTGCGCGGGACCGGCACGATGGCCAAGGCGGAGGAACTGGCGCAGAAGCACGGTTGGTTCCTGTGCCGCCAGTTCGACAACGAAGCCAACGCCGACATGCACTCGCGCACGACCGCGCCGGAAATCCTCAGTGCGTTCGATGGCGAACGACTCGATTACTGGGTCACCGGTTATGGCACCGGCGGCACGCTCAAAGGCGTTGCACGCGTGCTGAAGGCGCAACGCCCGGATACGAAAATCATCGTCTGCGAACCGGACAACTCGCCGGTCCTCGGCAGCGGCATTCCCCAGCGCCGCCATGCGGACGGCACGGTTGCCGAAAGCCATCCGAGTTCGCGTCCGCACTTGATGCAGGGCTGGTCGCCCGACTTCATTCCCAGGCTGACCGAGGATGCGGTGTCGATGCGGCTGATCGATCGCATCGTGCCGATCAATGGCGCCGACGCGACGCGGCTCGCGCGTGAGTTGGCAACGCAGGAAGGCATCTTCGTCGGCATTTCCGCCGGCGCCACGCTGGCCGGCGCATTGCAGTTGTGCGATGGCGCGCCGGAAGGAGCGAACATCCTGTGCATGCTGCCCGACACTGGTGAACGTTACCTCAGCACGCCGCTGTTCGAAGGCGTCAACGCCGACATGTCCGAGGAAGAACTGGAGATCTCCCGATCGACACCGGGCGCGCGCTTCGATGCGCCGTCGTCGCCTGCTTCGCCCGCGCCAAAAATAGAGGCTCCCGCCAGCGCGCCTGTCGTCTCGGCGAAAGTCGAAGACTTCGTCGCCCGCGTGCTCGCCGATACCGAACAGCCGCTGGTGTTGTTCGCGCTGGAGTGGTGCGAATTCTGCTGGTCGCTGCGCAAGCTGTTCGCCAAATGCGGAATTCCGTACCGATCCATCGACCTCGACTCGACCGCGTACCAGCGCGACGACCGCGGCGGACAGATCCGCGCCGTGCTGTTCTCGCGAACCGGCAGCAAGACCATCCCGCAGGTCTTCGTCGGCGGCGAGTTCGTCGGCGGCTGCACGGAAACACTCGATGCGTTCAAGGAAGGTCGCCTCCAAGCACTCCTCGGTAAATACGGAGTGCACTTCGACGAAAGCGTCCATGTCGATCCGCACAACCTGTTGCCGGCGTGGTTGCATCCGCGCTGATGGGCCTGCCCAAGGGCCAATCCAAAGGGCGAAATGGTTCTCGCGTCGCTGCGGATATCGAAGCACTGGTTGCCCATCGAACCGCACTGGCTGCGGCGAAACTTGAGCCCGATCGGCGCCTGCGCGTGGCGCGTATCTCCGAGCTGAACAAGCCCGACTGAACTGGGCCGAGTTGATCTTGATCAACGGTTGGCGTTCCGGCGCCTGTCCATGATTGATCCAGATCAACCCGCAAACCGAGGTTGGCGCTAGTTTTGTGCTCAATTGTCGGTACCGGAAGCTTCCCGTGAACGCGCTGAAGAAACCTGAACAATTCCGGGTTGGCGAGTCGCATCTGATGCAGATGGCGGAGAATATCCGCGATGTTTTCTTCCTCGAGGACGCGCTGACCCATGGCGTTCAATATGTCAGCCCGGCATATGAGGAGATATGGGGCCGCAGTTGCGACAGCGTTTACGCGAATCCGCAATCGTGGATGGAATCGATCCATCCGGACGACCGGGCGATGGTCCGTGATAACTACACGAAGGGAATCGCGGCTGGGGAGTTCGAATACGAATACAGGATCGTGCGGCCCGATGGCACGATTCGCTGGATCGAGGCGAGGGGATTTCCGGTCCGTGATAGCGACGGAAAGCTGGTAAGCGTCACGGGCATCGCCAGGGACATTACTGCAAGCAAGCAAATCGCGTTGGAATTGCGCGAAAGCAAACAGCGCCTGGATTGCATCGTCACCTCGGCGATGGACGCGATCGTGTGCGTGGATGAGCGGCAACGCATCATCCTGAGCAATGCAGCGGCGGAACAGATGTTCGGCTATGCCAGCGAAGAGCTGATGGGGAAGTCGCTGGACCTGCTGGTGCCCATGCGATTCCAAGCGGGGCACGCAGCCCATATCGCGGCATTCGACAGGGAAGGGACCACCGTTCGCAAGATGGGTTCATTACGCCCAATAACCGGCGTGCGCAAGAACGGCGAGGAATTTTCGATCGAGGCATCGATCTCGCGGCAAGAGGCGGCCGGCCACCGGTTCTTCACCGCCATCATGCGCGACATCACCGAACGCAAGCTGGCCGAGGAAGCGCTGCTGAAACGGACGGAGGAGCTCGAAAAGTTCCATCGCCTCAGCGTCGGCCGCGAGCTGCAGATGATCGAACTGAAAAAACAGGTCAACGAATTGGCGAGGCAGGCTGGTAAACCGCCACCTTACGACCTCGCGTTTCTCGACATGGATCCGCTCGACAGGCATCCCAAGCCATGAACAATCCCATCGCTCTCCCGCGCCTCGATTCCGGCGCGATCCAGTACGCGCCTGTTTCGCAACGCGTGAATTCCCCTGGCCCGGCAACCGACACGGCTCGCACGGCCGTCGCCATGAAGACGCTCAAGCCACGACAGACCATCCGCTGGAAGCTGATGACGGCTTTCATCGCTGGAGCCGGCTTCGTCGCGTTGTTCCTGAGCGTGGCCATTTCCGCGCACGTCGAGACAGTCGAGCTCGCCGCGAGGCTCGAAGCCACGCACGTCGCCCAATTGATGGCCCATACCGTAGTCGACGGCAACGGATTCAGGCCTCACCTCCAGGAGTACATCTCCCGCCTGTATTCGGAGCAACGACGCGATTTCGCGATCGTCGACATGCACCAGCGCGGGATCGCGGACGCGCATCCGCAAGCGATCGGATTGCAATACGACGCCGATCCCGGCAATGAAGTCGGCAAGACCATAGACGACGGAAGGATCAGGACCTTCACCGAGAGCATCGGCCGCAGTCCCAACGGAAACCGCATGCTCGTCGTTCCGATCCGTCGGGGCGCTTCGATCGTCGGAGCGGTCATCCTCGAATATTCGCCGATCCGCGATGAACTTTTTGCCGCGGGTCGCGATGAGCTTTACCTGATTGCCGCGGCGGGCGTCCTGGCCGTGTTCCTGGTGGTGTTCTTCGGATTTGGCATGGCCAGTCGCATCGCCCGGCCGCTGGCAGAACTCAAGGACAGCGCCGTGCGCATCGCTGCACAGGACTACGCGACACGAGTCGCCATCGATTCCCGCGACGAGATCGGCATCCTCGGATTGGCATTCAACAAGATGGCCGAAGACCTCGGCGCCAGCCATGCGGAACTGCTCGAATTCAACCGTCAGCTCGACCGGAAAGTAGCCGAGCGCACGCAGGAACTCCGCGATGCGTCGCTCGCGTCGCTCAACATGATGGAAGATGCGATCCGCGAGCGCGAAGAAGCCGCGCGCACCCACCAACGACTCGACTACCTTTCCTATTACGATGCGCTCACCGGGCTGGCCAATCGCAGCTTGTTCCAAGAACGCGTGGCGCAGCACATGCGAAGTGCGGCGAGCGACGCGCACCGCCTTGCCTTGTTCTTGTTCGACCTGGAACGGTTCAAGAACATCAACGACAGCCTCGGCCAGCCCGTGGGCGACGATCTCCTGAAGCAGGTCGCCCAATGGCTGGAGCGCAATGTCGGCGACGCCAGCATGCTCGCGCGCATGGATGCCGACCGCTTCGCCGTGGTGTTGCCGGAAGTGGCGGCGGACGGCGATGTCGCCAGTTTCGTGGAGGCGATGATGACCGCGTTCCTCGAGCAACCGTTCCGCCTCAACGATGCCGTGTACCGTATCGCCGCGAAGGCCGGAATCGCGTTGTTCCCGAACGATGGCGACAGTGCGGATGCGTTGTTCAAGCATGCCGAGGCAGCGCTGAAGCAGGCCAAGGCGCATGGCGACCGGTTCCTGTTCTACACGCGCACGATGACCGACCACGTGGCGCACAAGCCGAACCTGGAAAGCCAGTTGCGACAGGCGCTCGACAACGAGGAATTCGTACTGCATTACCAACCGAAGGTGAGCCTCGTCGACGGGCTGCTCACCGGCGCCGAGGCGCTGATCCGCTGGAACGATCCGCGCACGGGACTGGTGCCGCCGTTCAAGTTCATCCCGATCCTCGAAGAGACCGGATTGATCCGGGAGGTCGGCCGCTGGGCGATGCGCAAGGCGATCGCCGATTACCTGCGCTGGCGTAACGCGGGCTTGTCGCCACCGCGCATCGCGGTGAACGTGTCGCCGCTTCAATTGCGAAATCGCGGCTTCATCGCCGAGGTCGAACAGGTCATCGATGTCGATGCATGCGCGGCGGCCGGGCTGGAACTGGAGATCACCGAAGGCATGGTCATGGAAGACATCAAGCACAGTATCGCCAGCCTGCAGTCGATTCGTTCGCTTGGCGTCAGCATCGCCATCGACGATTTCGGCACGGGTTTCTCATCGCTCGGCTACCTGTCGAAGCTGCCGGTGGATACGCTCAAGATCGATCGCTCGTTCATCATCGACATGACCGCAGGTGCGCAGGGCCTGTCGCTGGTGTCGACGATCATCAACCTGGCGCAGTCGCTGAACCTCAAAGTCGTTGCCGAGGGCGTCGAAACCGAGGAACAACAGCGCCTGTTGCGGTTGTTGCGCTGCGACCAGATGCAGGGCTATCTCTTCAGCAAGCCGGTGCCGGCCGAAGTCTTCGAGGAAAAATTCCTGAAACCTTCGCTCTGATACCGTATGCACGATGAGCAAGACACAGACACGTCAGCGTTGCACGTGGGCCGAAGGCGATCCGCTGATGTGCGCCTACCACGACCGGGAATGGGGCGTACCGCAGCGCGATCCGCGGATGCTCTGGGAAATGCTGATGCTCGAAGGGTTCCAGGCCGGGCTCGCGTGGATCACCGTGTTGCGCAAGCGCGATGCGTTTCGAGAGGCTTTCGCCGGGTTCGACCCCGCCAAGGTCGCGCGCTTCAAGGAGAAGGACATTCTCCGGCTGCTGCAGGACGCGGGCATCATCCGTTCGCGCGCGAAAATAGAAGCGACGATCCAGGGCGCCAGGATCTATTGCGAAATGGCTGGCAACGGCGAGGACTTCGCCGCGTTCTGCTGGTCCTTCACCGACGGCAAGGTGCTCAAAGGCGACGGTAAAACGGTCCCGGCGAGCACCACATTGTCAGCGCAGATATCGAAGGAGATGAAACGCCGCGGTTTCAAGTTCGTCGGCCCGACGATCGTCTACGCCTGGATGCAGGCGGTCGGCATCGTCAACGACCACGGCGCAGGTTGTTTCCGCCGTGGCCGAGTCGGTAACAACGCCGACTGACGCGGGCCTGCGATTTCGCCGTTTCGGAATCGACCTGTTGCTCAGGCCGCTTTCGTCTTCCGCGCTGCCTGTTTTCGCTTCGCTGTGCGGGTGCGACCAGCGGCCTGGACGAAATGCGCTTTCAGGATCGCGCCGATCAGTCCCGGGAAGCGCTGCTCGATTTCCTTGCAGCGGCTGGTGTTGTGCATTTCCACGCCTTGCCGCTCGCTACGGACCAGGCCCGCTTCCCGCAGCGCCCTGAAGTGTTGCGACAGCGTGGATTTGGGGATGCTGCGGTCGCTGACCTCCAGGAAATTCGAGCAGATGGAGGCGCAACCCGATCCCGCCAGTTCCGCATAGATCGCAACGCGCACGGGATCGGAGAGGGCATGCAGGATGCCCTCGACGGTGATGTCCTCGATCGCTGGATGAATCAGGGGCCTCATGGGATTGATCATACCAGCCCTTGACAAATGGTTCTATAGTTCGTAAGTTACGAACTACGGGAGTATAGGACTCCCGCTGTCACCACCACCAGGAGATGTCATGAGCAAGCTCACAGGCAAGGTCGCCCTCGTTACGGGCGCATCCAAGGGGATCGGCGCCGCGATCGCCAAGTCGCTGGCCGCGGAAGGCGCATCGGTCGTCGTCAATTACGCATCCAGCAAGGCGGGCGCCGATGCCGTCGTCGCCGAAATCGGCAAGGCCGGCGGCAAGGCCTTCGCCGTGCACGGCGACGTGTCCAAATCGGCGGACGCGCAAGCCATCGTCGACACAGCCGTCAAGCAGTTCGGTCGACTGGATATCCTGGTCAACAACTCGGGCGTCTACGGCTTCTCGCCGTTGGAGAACATCACCGAGGAAGACTTCCACAAGCATTTCAACGTCAATGTGCTCGGCCTGCTCCTGACCACGCAGGCGGCGCTCAAGCACCTGGGCGAAGGATCCAGCATCATCAACATCGGATCGGTCGTCACCCGCATCACGCCTCCCGGCAGCGCGGTGTACACCGGTACGAAGGGCGCGGTGGATGCGATCACCGGCGTGCTGTCGCGCGAACTCGGCGCACGCAAGATCCGCGTCAACGCGTTGAACCCGGGCATGATCGAAACCGAAGGCACGCATACGGCCGGATTCATCGGCTCGGATTTCGAAGCCGGCGCCGTCGCACAAACGCCGCTGGGCCGCATCGGCCAGCCGAACGACATCGCATCGATCGCCGTGTTCCTCGCCTCGAACGATTCCTACTGGTTGACCGGCGAACAGTTGCTCGCAGGCGGTGGCGTGCGTTGATTGCGTAGCGCAAACGAAGAGGCGCATCCCGATGGATGGATGCGCCTCGGCGACTGCAAGACATGAATGGGCCTGAAAACATACCTGTCCTGTCTGGTCAAGAATGCCCTTTGGCCCTTTCTGCCGTGGACTACACCGCGACCTGCCGTGCTCGCGCCAACCTGAAGATGCGCCTGTAGGACAGGACGCCAAAGTAAACCTGCGCGGCCGCGAAGATCACGATGCCGATGCCGAACGGGTACCCCCAGGTTCTTTCCGTGCTCAGGATCATCAGCACGATCCCGGCGAGGGCGGTGAACGAGGCCGACACGAGAACGCCGAGGATTGCACGCGACAGGCTGCCGCGGCGGGCGGTCCCGATCACCATTTCAAGATAGGCATCCTCGCCCATCGTGCGCAGCATCCAGACCTTGCTGAAGTTCGACGCGCAGATCAGCAGGCAGGGAACCAGCAGGATGACGGCGATCGTCGTGTCGACATAGGCGATGAAGCTCACGAACAAAGTCACGATCGCGAATGGCCAGCGCAGGCGCCTCACGATCGGATTCGCCTCGAGCTTGAGATTCGGACTCGCGAGGTACGTGCTGAGCACGTCGCCGACGCGCGACAGCAGCAGCAACGCAAAGAGCACGTGCTCGAAGTGGGCATACACGAGTTGTCGCAACGCATCCATGGTGCTGATCCCCGGCTCTCTAGAATTGCCCGCGTTCGGTGCCTTCCTGCCATCTCGTTGGATCCGGCTCCCATGCGCCGTCGCCCAGCACGGCTCCTGCAAGGTTGCCGAGGGTGAACCCCAGGGTCGATGCGGCAGCTTCAACGCCGGCATCGTCCCGATGTGCCGAGTTCATGAAGGCGCGATAGCTATCGAAGTCGCGGGCGATCAGACGGGTGAGCTCCTCGGCGAGAGCGTAGGAAAGGGAATTGCCCTTGTCCGGACGCAGGAAAGACTTGCCTGACCAGAATTCCTGGATCGTGTCGGCATTCCAGAACTCGGCGCGGTCGCGTGCGGCCTCCCGGAGCATGGAGCTGCGCTGTCGAGGATCCACGTACCGTGGGGTCAGCTGGTGTTGCATGTTGACCGCGGTGCCCTCGTTGAGCCACGCGGGGATCGGCAGCGGTGCGAGCAGGCAGTGGGTCAGCTCGTGCGCGATGGTTGGCTCCATGTTGTTGACGCTGGACGACCGGAAGACGAAATGGCCATAACCGTGCTGGATGAACATCCCGGAGGACATCGCGTAAGTGCCGCCGTCCGGGTAATAGTTGCCGACGTAGTCGTAGTACGCGTCGATGTCATCGAAGATGAGCACGACGTGTGGGCCATGTCCCCAGGATGACGCGATACCGTCCAGCGAGTGCAGGATGCGTTTGCGATAGCGCTCGCAGGATTCGAGGACCAATTGCAACGGACGGCCCTCCAGGCTTGAGAGCACTGCAAAGGAATTCGACGACGCAATGCGATAGCGATCTCCCATGTGCGCGCGCAAGGCCTCGAGCCACGTCATCGCGGCGCTCCACCAAAAGTAGCCAAGGGCCGATGCATCCTCAAGGTGCTTCGACTGCAGGCGAGCCTCCTTCCAGTCGACGATTGGCATCGTCGTATCGCCCTGCCACTGCAGATGCAACGGAGAAATCCGCGGGCGACGATCCGCATCACCCTCTGTCGTGGACTTTTCGGCTCGCTTGAAGATGCGTTTGAGGAGTTGCATCAGCCTGGAGGATTCCCTTGTCCGACATGAAAGCTTCCATGAGCCATCGACACGCTTCTCGCGGTCGCCCACCACCACTTCTGCAAAATATAAGAGAACAAATCGAGGCTCCCGTTCCTACATCGGCTGCAAATTCGCATAGGCCATCACCAGCCACTTCGGGCCTGCGCCCTCGAAGTTGACCTGCACGCGCGCATGCGCGCCGGCGCCTTCGGCGTCCATCACCACGCCGATGCCGAAGCTCGGATGCGCGACGCGCTGGCCGAGTCGCAAGCCGGGCGTTGACGGTTCGACGATGCGTTCGCTCGCGCGGCCACCATACACGGGACGGCTGAGCTGGATCTTCGGACGTACTTCGTGCAGCAGCTCGGGCGGGATTTCGCGCAGGAAGCGCGACGGCATGCCGTAGTTGTCCTGGCCATGGAGGCGGCGCACTTCGGCGTAGCTGAGGATGAGTTTTTGCTGCGCTCGCGTGATGCCGACGTAGGCGAGGCGGCGCTCCTCGGCGAGGCGTCCGGCTTCCTCGATGGAACGGCTGCTCGGGAACATGCCTTCCTCGAGCCCGGCGAGGAAGACGAGCGGAAACTCGAGTCCCTTCGCGCTGTGCAGGGTCATCATCTGCACCGCGTCCTCACCGGCCGCGGCCTGGCCTTCGCCGGCTTCGAGCGATGCGTGCGACAGGAACGCGACGAGGTCGGACATGCCCTCGCTGCCGTTATCAAATTCGCTTTCCTCGTCGCGACGCGTGAAGCGCGAGGCGACCGACACCAGTTCGTCGAGGTTGTCGGTGCGCGACTCGATCGTCCCGCGCGATTCGGCGGCGTAATGCTCGCGCAGTCCCGTGCGCAGCAGCACGTGGTCGACCTGTTCCTTGAGGTCCATGCCGCGCAGCTCGTTCGACAACGCTTCGATCAGTTCGACGAACACTCGCAGCGCATTGCGCGCGCGGCCCGCGAGTGGACCCGCGCCGGACAGAACGATCGACGCCTCGAACATCGGCGCCGCGTTTTCGCGCGCATGCCTGCGCACTTCGTCGAGCGTGCGGCCGCCAATGCCGCGTGCGGGGGTATTCACCGCGCGCTCGAACGCCGCGTCGTCGGCGCGGTTCGCGACCAGCCGCAGGTAGGCGAGCGTGTCCTTGATCTCGGCGCGCTCGAAGAAGCGCACGCCGCCGTACACGCGGTAGGCGATGCCTTCGCGCACGAGTTGTTCTTCGAACGTGCGCGACTGCGCATTGCTGCGATACAGGATCGCGCAATCGCCGTAACAGCCGCCATCGCGCACCCAGCGCCCGATGCGATCGACCACGAAGCGCGCTTCGTCGATCTCGTTGTAGGCCGCGTATAGGTCGACCGGTTCGCCATCGCCGCTGTCGGTCCACAGATTCTTGCCGAGGCGATCCATGTTGTTGCGGATCACCGCATTGGCCGCGCCAAGGATCGTCGCGCTCGACCGGTAGTTTTGTTCGAGCTTGAACGTGGTGACATTCGGGAAATCGCGCAGGAAGCGCTGCACGTTCTCCACCTTCGCGCCGCGCCAGCCGTAGATCGCCTGGTCGTCGTCGCCGACCACGAAAACGTTCCCGGTCTCGCCCGCGAGCATGCGCACGAACGCGTACTGGATGCTGTTGGTGTCCTGGAATTCGTCGACGAGCAGTTGCCCGAAGCGTTGCCGGTAATGCGCGAGCAGCGCGGGATGCTCGAGCCACAGCTCGTGCGCACGCAGCAGGATCTCCGCGAAATCGACCAGGCCGGCGCGGTTGCAACGCTGCTGGTAGGCGTCGTACAGCGCGAGCATCGCCTGCGCGTAGTAATCGCCGCCCGGCTGGATGTGCTTCGGGCGCCGGCCTTCGTCCTTCTGCGCGTTGATCCAGTGCGCAACCTGGCGCGGCGTGAAGCGCGCCTCATCGACATTGAGTTCGGTGATCAGCCGCTTGACCAGGCGCAACTGGTCGTCGGAATCGAGCACCTGGAAACTTTCGGGCAGCGCGGCCTCGGTGTAATGCAAACGCAGCAGCCGGTGCGCGAGGCCATGGAAGGTGCCGATCCACATGCCGCGACTGCCCGCGGGCAGCAGCGCGCCCGCGCGGTGGCGCATCTCGCCCGCGGCCTTGTTGGTGAAGGTGACCGCGAGGATGCCGTGCACGGGCACGCCATGCACTTCGTGCAACCACGCGATGCGGTGGATCAGGACGCGCGTCTTGCCCGATCCCGCGCCGGCCAGCACCAGGTAATGTCCCGGCGGCGCGCTGACAGCCTCGCGCTGGGCCGGGTTCAGCCCGTCGAGCAAATGCGATACATCCATCCACGCATTCTACGCGAGCGAATAAGGGGCCAGAGCGGATTTTTCCTGGCAATGCCCTGCGAACGACGACCGAGCGACGCACGCAAAACGTGACTCTGGCCCCTTTTTTCGCGCCTGTTCGGCGCACCATCCAATCTGTGGTAAATACCGTCGTAAGCGACTCCCACTGGGCGGCACTCCGATGGGCTTGACCGGCGCTAGCGCCGCAACCACCGCCAATGCGACGCAGCAGCTCGACCTGCTCGCGTTCCTCGCCGATGCGGCGACGCCACGCGAGATCGCGGCGGTGATAGTGCGCATGGCCCGGGCCGAGCGCACCTGCAAGGCGGCCACGGTGTTGTGGGGTCTGGACGGAACGCAGGCTGCAGGCAGCGAGCCGGAAGCGCCGCTCGACGATGCCGAACTCGCATTCGCGCGCTACGCCGCGATGCAGGCGTTGCCCATGTTCTCCGCGGACGGCCGCCGGGCCGCGATCCCGTTGTTCCGGACGCATCCCGCGATCCTGTTGACCGCCTTCGATTCATTCTCCGACAACCAGCATTTCGTCGACGGGATGTCCGCGGAGCTGATCGTCGCCGGCCACCATCTCCAGCGCGCGCTGGAGCTCGCCGACCTGCGGACTTCAGTCCAGCGCCTCGAGCGTTCCGAGCGCCTGCAACGCGCGCTGTTCGCGATCTCCGACCTCGCCGGTTCCGATCGCGACATGCCCGAGGTGTTGCGCAGCATCCACGCGATCGTCGGCACGCTGATGTACGCCGAGAATTTCTTCATCGTGCTGCACGATGCCGATCGCGACACGCTGCAATTCCTGTATTACGTCGATGCCCTGGATCCGCTGCCGCCCGGCGACAATCTCGAGATCCCGATGCACACGCTGGAGCGCTCGCTCACCTGGTACTTGCTGCGAGACGGCAAGCCGTTGATGGGCAATACCCCGCAACTGCGCACCCAGGTGTCCGGGCCGCTGGCCATCATCGGGCCCGAGGGTTACGACTGGCTCGGCGTGCCGATGCTCCGCGACGGCCTCGCGCATGGCGCGATCGTGGTGCAGAGCTACCAGGAAAGCATCGGTTATTCGGCCGACGACCGGACGCTGCTGGAGTTCGTCGCCGAGCACATCCTCACCGCGCTCGAACGCAAGCAGGGCAAGCAGGACCTCGAGCAGCGCGTGCGCGCCCGCACAACCGAACTCGCGGATGCCAATGCGGTGCTGCAACTGGAGATCGTCGAGCGCCAGCGCGCCGAACGCCTGCAGAAGGCATTGTTCGAGATCGCCCAGCTCGCCACCGCCGACATCAGCCAGAGCGCCTTCTATCATCGCGTGCACGCCGTGGTCGCCGGCTTGATCAACGCGCAGAATTTCTTCATCGCCCTGCTGTCGGCGAACAAGACGTCGCTGCTGTTTCCCTATTACGCCGACGCGACCGAACGCGGCCAGCCATCGCGGCCGCTGGGGCGCGGCCTGAGCGAATACGTGATCCGCCATTGCAAGCCGTTGCGCGGCATGACCGAGGACATCTACGCGCTCGCGGAGCAGGGCGAAATCGAATTGCGGACCGCTGGGACGCCCGCCGTGTGCTGGCTGGGCGTTCCCCTGTTCGCCGGCGACGAGGTGATCGGCTTGATCGTGGTGCAGAGCTACGATCCGAATGTCGTGTATGGTCCCGCCGACCAGGAGCTGCTGAGCTTCGTCGCCTCGCAGGTCGCCAACAGCCTGCAACGCCGTCGCTCCGCGGAAACCCTGCAACAGGCGTATGCCTTGCTCGAGCGCCGCGTGCAGGAACGCACCCAGGACCTGACCGACACGCTCAACCAGTTGCGCGACACCCAGGCCGAACTCGTGCGCCAGGAGAAACTCGCGTCGCTCGGCGGCCTGGTCGCAGGCATCGCGCACGAGATCAACACGCCGCTCGGCATCTGCGTGACTGCGACCAGCCATGTGCAAGGCGAGGTGCTCCACTGGCGCAGGGCGCATGAGGCCGGGAAGTTCGATTCGAAGATGATCAACGCAATGTTCGACGAACTCGACGCCACCGTACGCATCCTCGAGAGCAACACGCGGCGCGGCGCGGAAATGGTGCGTTCGTTCAAGCAGATCGCGGTGGACCAGTCGTCCGGGCAGCGGCGCAAGTTCGATCTCGCCGAATACCTCGATGAAATCGCACTGTCGCTGAAGCCCAGGCTGAAATCGGCGCACTGCTCGGTGCAGGTGGATTGCCCGCCCGGGATCCTGATGAACAGTTTTCCCGGCGCGCTGTCGCAGGTGGTGACGAACCTGATCATGAATGCGTTGCTGCACGCATTCGAGGGCCGCGAGGGCGGCTTGATCCAGGTCCATGGCGAAACCGACGGGGAGGACGTCATCCTGAAGGTCACCGACGACGGCATCGGCATGGCGGAGGCCGACCTCAAGCGGTTCTTCGATCCGTTCTTCACGACCAAGCGCGGCAGTGGCGGCACCGGCCTCGGGGCGCACATCGTGTTCAACCAGGTCACCAGCGTGCTGGGCGGAACCATCCGCGTCACCAGCACGCCGGGCGAAGGCCTGCAGGTGCAGATGCGCCTGCCGCGCTCGCAGGCCGTGACCGCGACGACGAGCTGATGCGTCCTAGTTCAAGCGACCGCGTCCGGTGGCCGTTGCGTGTTCGCA
>Ga0207711_10003123_pt1 | contig 14436 bp, 13 predicted proteins | sample KBSS34metaG_FD_184401 | JGI IMG/M metagenome (GOLD analysis project Ga0207711, IMG submission 184401) | Switchgrass rhizosphere microbial communities from Kellogg Biological Station, Michigan, USA - KBS S3-4 metaG (SPAdes) (version 2) | ecosystem: Host-associated > Plants > Roots > Rhizosphere...
GGGGCTGCAGGGCAAAGCTGATACTGCCGGGCCACTGCAGGCCGATGTTGCGCAGCTTATCCTTGTTGACTTCCATGACGGCTACGTCGACGACGACCTCGGGACGGGCCTTGTCGAGGTCGTTGATGACTTTTTGGGCGAGGGTGAGCTCGTCTGGGGTGGCGCGCATGACGATGGCGTTCTGGCTGGGGACGCCGTAGACCTTGGCGTTCGGCAGAACGTTGCGCAGGGCGGTCTGAACGTCGTTGAGATCGTTCTGCTGCCAGGCATTGGACAGGTAGAAGGTCTGGACGGCCTGTTCGTCGAGCTCGGTGCGCTTGGCGCGGCTGTTCTGGGCGACGAAGATGGTGTTTTCGGTGACCGGGCGCCAGAAGGTGGTGGAAAGAGTGCCGACGATGCGCAATGCATCCATGAGGGAGACGTTGTTGAGGTCGACCTGGATGCGCTTGCCGTTGTAGTCGGGGTCGAAGAGGACATTGATGCCGGCGGCTTTGCCGATGGCCTGGTAGACGACCTTGGAGTCTTCGGTCATGTGCAGGGTGAGAGGCTCAGTCGAGACTGGCTTCATTACGGCTGGGGAAGCGGTTGTGTCGAGGTCGGTGGCGTTGTCGCCGGAGCGTTCGCTGACGCTGGTTTCGCCCTGTGGCGGGGAGGTGCCGAGATGAGTGCGGACGCGCGCGATCTCCTGCAGTGCGGCTTCGTTGCCGGAATCGATTTCGGAGGCACGCATGAACTCTGCGAGAGCGCCCTGCTCATCCCCACCGGCGAGGAGCCTGCGGCCGCGGGTGACGTGGGCCGAGGATGCGGTCTGGCGAACGCGGTAATAGGACGCGCGCATGCGGAGGTCTTTGGGGGCCTTGGCATACGCGGCGCGGAAGGCTTCGTAGGCCGCATCGTAGTCTTCTTTGGCCTCGGCGGCCTGACCGCGCTTGTAGAGGGTCTTGGCGGAGTCAGCGGCGTGGGCGGGAATGGGGCCGTAGCCTCCGAATGCGAGCGTGGCGCTCAGCAGGAGGGCGGTGGCGTTCTTCGATGCGTTGAGCGGAATTGCAAGGCGGTTCATCAAACTCCCATGGCTCCCATGCGTCTTGTCAGAACCCGACCCCGATCCGGGAACCCGGTCTGTGACCAATATCCGACGCCAGTTGGGGCGTAGGGCGGTGAAAACGCTGCTCCAGCGATGCCCCATTCTAGCAAAGCTCCTTTGCAGGCATGGCGATAACTCGTCCAGTGCTAGGATTAAGATTCGAGGAAGTTTCGCCATGCCACGCCAGACGAGTCATACGATCGTGCAAACAGAGAAGCCGGCTACCAAAGCGGCCAAGCCCCGCGACCCGGTTGCGAGCGGCGAACGGGATGCTGCGTTTAACCGCAGCGCGACGTTCAACTACTTCCTGGTAGAGAAGATCGAAGCGGGTGTTTCGCTGCGCGGGACCGAGGTGAAGTCGATCCGCGAGGGGCAGGCCAATCTGAAAGATGCTTACGGCCTCATCAAGGATGACGAGGCTTTTCTGCTGAACGTACATATCGGTCCTTACTCTCACGGCAATATCGCGAATCATGACGCACTGCGGACGCGCAAATTGCTGATGCACAAAGAGGAAGTCCGCAAGCTACATGTCAAGACGCAGATCAAAGGGCATACGCTCATCCCGGTGCGGCTGTATTTTCGCAATGGGCGTGTCAAATGCGAACTGGCGGTGGCCAAGGGTAAGCAGGAATGGGACAAGCGGGAGACGGAGAAGCGGCGCGAAGCGGATCGGGAGTCGCGGGCTGCGATTAACGAGAGCAAGCACAAGATGGGGCGGTAGGTTTTCGGCGGATGAGGCAATCCCCGAGTGTGCAATGAAATAATGGTGCGCATGAAGACACAACTGACTTTTGCCACTCCTGCAGGAATCGAAACTGAATTGCTGATCGTAGCCGCTGCCGACTCGCAGACCGCCAAGGGCGCGGATGCCAAGCCGGAGCCTGTGCTGCTGACCTCGGATGCGGCCGTGAAGGCTGCGGCCTCTGCCGTGCTTACCTCGGGTGAGTTCAAGGCTGGAGCGAACGAAACGCTGCTGCTGATTGCTCCGGCTGGGGTGGCGGCGAAACGGCTGCTGCTGGTGGGTGTGGGTAAGCTGGCCAAGGCTACGGCGCACTCGGTGCGGGTGGCGGTGGGAACGGCGATCCGCTCGGCGAAGCCACGGGGATATCGTGCGGCTACATTTGTGTTGCCGGAGGGGGCGGAGTTTGCTGCCAAGGCGACGGCTCGCGCGGCGGTCGAGGGAGCGCTGCTGGCGGACTACGATCCGGATACCTATCGTTCGGATCGGAAAGACCAGAGTGTTTACGACTTCACCTTGGTGGCAACAGCAGGGGGCGATGCGGCGGCAGTCGAACTGGGTTACGCCGAGGGCGTGATCGTTGCTGAGAGCCAGAACTTTGCCCGTGAACTGGTGAATGAGCCGGGCAACAAGCTGACTCCGACGATTTTGGGGCAGCGGGCGGCTGCTATGGCGGCGACGAATGGCCTGAAGTCTGAGGTGTATTCGACGGAGAAGCTGCATGAGCTGAAGATGGGCGCGTTCTGGAGTGTTTCGCAGGGTTCGGAGGAGCCACCGGCGCTGATCGTTTTGACCTATGAGCCGGAGGGATACGATGCGGCGACCTATGCCGGGCCGGTGCTGGGGCTGGTAGGTAAGGGCATCACCTTTGACACGGGCGGTATCTCGATCAAGCCCTCGGACAAGATGGAGCTGATGAAGTACGACATGGCTGGTTCGGCGGCGATGATCGGCGCGATGGCGGCGATTGGACGCATCAAGCCTAAGGTCAAGGTGATCAGCGTAGTCTGTTCGGCAGAGAATATGCCGGATGGCAAGGCGCAGAAGCCGGGCGACGTGCAGACGGCGATGCCTTTCAAGGACGGCGAACCGGGCAAGACGATCGAAATCATCAACACCGACGCCGAGGGGCGGCTGGTGCTGGCCGACGGCCTGACCTATGCGCGGCAGCTTGGCTGTACGCACCTGATCGATGCGGCGACCTTGACCGGGGCGTGCGTGGTGGCTCTGGGACCGGTGAGTGCGGGCGGATTCTCGAATGACGAAGACACTTATGCGAAGCTCAATGGTGCGCTGGAAATCTCAGGGGAAAAGATCTGGCGGCTGCCGATTGGCGATGAGTATTACGAGGCGATCAAGTCGGATATTGCCGATATCAAGAACACCGGCGGACGCTGGGGCGGGGCGAGTACTGCGGCACAGTTCCTGAACGTGTTTGCAGGGGATACGCCATGGATTCACCTGGATATCGCGGGTATGGCCTGGTATGAGGACACGAAGCCGTTTATTGCGAAGGGGCCGAGTGGGTTTGGCGTTCGGAGCATTCTGGAGTGGGTGCGGAGTTATGAGCAATAGCTCACAGAAAACAGCTCACAGAGAACAGCTCGCATAGAACAGAGAACAGGGACTGGCCGAAGGGCTGGTCCCTTGTCTTTTGCGATCTTTGCTGCTGGAATCCGCTGTGTTCATATTTCGCTAAATTATGTACATCGATGCTAAACTCGTACCGAGGTGATTGCTATGGCCACTGCCGACACCACGACCGTGCATAAGCACTTCCGGCTCGACAAGAACAAGCTGAAACGGGCGCAGGCGGTCTTTGCAACCTCCACCGAAACGGAAGCTGTCAATCGTGCTCTCGATTTCGCGATTGCAGAGCATGAACGCAATCAAGTCGTCGCCAAAGCACACCGAGAATTTGTCGAGAGCGGCATTGAAATCCGCGATGTTTTTGGATCGCTGGCGGAATAACCGATGCCGGTCCTATTCGATTCGTCAATTTACATTACGGCCCTTCGACTTAGGGATGTGGAGCTGCTTCAGGGGCGCTGGCTGGGTGAGACGCCGGTATGGCTCAGTTCCGTCGTGGTCGAGGAGTTGTATGCCGGGGCAAAGCAGAAGGATTTTCGCATTCTGGAGAAACTCGAGCGTGATCTGGGCGGTGCGAATCGGACTCTGACACCGAGTTTCGAAGACTGGAAGCGCGCTGGAAGGATTCTGGCGAAGATGGGCGAGAGATATGGATACGAACAAATTGGAAGGGCGCGGCTGGTCAACGACGCGCTGATTGCCGCCAGTGCATCGCGCAACGGGGTTACATTGATCACTGCAAACCGGCGAGATTTCGCGCGACTGGCTGAGTTTTGCCCCCTGCAATGGCGGACCAACGTAAGTCCCTAAAGAGGCCGTTCAGTCGGCGGATTGCTCATACCACTTGAGGACGCGGAGTGCGCGGAGTGTGTTCCATCGGCTGGGATGGCCGTCGCCCTCTTCCATGGTGAACAGCACTTTGCCAGGGTGGGTGTTTTCGAGGAGCCATTTGCCGTCTGGCTGCTGCTTTGAGCGGAGTAGGTGGATTGCTTCGGCGATGCGCGGGTCGGGGGGATCTCCGGCGAGTTGGAAATATTCCAGAGCGCGCAAGACGTCGTAGTGCCAGCGGGTGGGAAATGAGAATTGCAGCCAGGCTGGGTCGGTGACTTCGCCGGTGCTCTTGCGGCGGAAGAGGCTTCGTTCGAGGAGATACTCTTCGGCGCGGCGGCGGGCGGCGATCAGTGCTGGTGAGCCGCCGAATGCCTGCTGGTATGCCAACAGCCCTTCAAGTACGCGAATGGTGGTGTGGAAGGATGAGCGAACCGAACCGTTTTCGGCCTCACAGTTCCATCCGCCGTCTTCGAGTTGCTCCCCTATCAGCCGGGCGACGACAGCATCGACGTTCTGACCGAAATAGACTCCGAGCACAACGACCATTCCATTAATGCATGGCTCGACCTCGCCCTCGAAGAAGGGTTGTCCATCGTGCTCCCAGCGGCAGTTTTCTCTGACGAGGGCGACCGCGCGGCGAACCTGCTCATGCTGTGGATCGATGCCGAAATCGCGTAACGAGAGCAGGCTGTAGGCTGTCGCGGACCATGGCTGGCCCTGTTCGCCGACGGCGCGGACGTAGGAGGATGGGAACAAAGCGCCGCCGTCCCACTGACCGTCTTTGCCTTGCAGAGCCAAAAGCCGGGCACCCCAGCCCTCGGTGGCTACCCGGGCTCGCTCCGCGGCAACGACGTCAGCCGGAGCATCGGCGAGGTCCCGGAGGGTCTGCCATCGGATGGAAGAGTCGGAGTCGAGGAGCCAATCCTGTACGGTCATGAAGTGAGGCTAATCAACAGGCGGTGCGTGGGGCAACTTCTGACTTTGAGATAGGCCGCGCCTCGATTATTCGCCCCTTGGCGAGGCCCAGTAGGAAACTCTTTTATCGGCGCTCTGGATAGCTACGGAAAAGCCGTCAGCCCGGCAATCGAACACGTCGGATTGGCCGCGATTCGATTTTGAATCGATGCTCGCGCTCAGGAGCTTTGCCTCGTGGGCTGAGGCACCGACCGAATTGCGCGGCTGGCAGACTTTGCGGATGGATGCGGTGTCTTCGGCGATGAAGCTGCCATCGACTGTTCCTGAATCCAGATCATATTCGAACTGAATGTTGTGAGCATCGGCAGGGGTAAATGCTGGCAGCCACCCCTGCTCGATGGCGCGTCCGTTGCGGGCATCCGCCAACGTAGCGAAGCGTCTGGATTGAATCTCGTCGCGATCTACCCACGTCACAAGGGCGAACAGAGCGATGGCGAGAATCAGGAAAGTGGAAAGAACCCATCTCACGGCTGGTCTCCAAAATCTGCACGACGGATCATGCGAGGCCAACGTACCGGGGGTTACTTTGCGCCGATTCCTTTATAGACTACGCCGCTCTTCATGACAAATTTGACGTCCTGGAAGAGCTTTACGTCCTGAAGCGGATTGCCGTCTACGGCGATGATGTCAGCCCATTTACCGGGGTCGAGGGAGCCTGTCTGTGCGCTCCATCCCATGAGGTCGGCGGCGTTGACGGTGCCGGACTGGATGGCGGCGAGCGGGGTCATGCCGAGGTCGCGGACGTAGACTTCGAGTTCGTGGCCGTTGAGGCCGTGAGGATAGACGGCAGCGTCGGTGCCTAGGGCAAATTTGACGCCTGCCTGGTAGGCCCTTTTGATGTTGGGCTTGGCTACGGCGATGGTGTCTTTCATCTTCTGCTGGTAGAAGGGCGGGAGGTGGCCGTTCTCGATCATCCAGTCTTCGAGATAGAGGGTGGGAACCATGTAGGTGCCGTTCTTCTTCATCTCGGCGATGCCTGCGGCGTCGACGAAGGAGCCGTGCTCGATGGAGTCGATGCCGGCCTGCGATGACCAGAGGATACCCTGCGCGCCGTGGGCATGGGCGGCGACCTTGAGGCCAAGGCGGTGGGCTTCGGCAACGATGGCCTTGAGTTCGTCGAGAGTGTACTGGGAGGCCTGGAGGCTGTCGCCCTTAGAGAGAACGCCGCCGGTGGCGCAGACCTTGATGACGGTGGCGCCGTACTTGATGTTCTGGCGGACCTTTTGCTGCACGGCGGCGATGCCGTCGGCTACGCCTTCGCCGACCTGGTGATATTCGAAGGGCAGGAGATTGTCGTCGCAATGGCCGCCGGTGATGCCGAGGGCGGGGCCGGAGACCTGCATGTGGGGCCCGATGACCTGGCCGGAATCGACGGCATCGCGGAGGTCGACATCGGTATAGCCGCCCGCCCCGACGTTGCGGATGGTGGTGAAGCCGGCGAGGAGAGTCTTCTGCGCGTTGACGACGCCGTTGATGGCTTCCTTGGCGGTGGTGCTGGTGAGTTCCTTGTAGGGGTCGAACTCGGTGTTCATGGTGATGTGGGTGTGAACGTCGATCAGGCCGGGGGTGACGGTCATGGAGCCGAGATCGATTTCCTTGTCGCCGGGAGCGGCGGGCGTGGAGGCAGTGGGGGCGATGGACTGGATGGTTTCGCCGACGACGATGATGGTCTGGGCGTCGAGGAGCTTGCCTGTGTGGACATCCAGCAGGTGTCCGGCGCGGACGAGGGTGCGGGCGGGGGGCTGGGCGGAAACCTGAGTTGCGGCGAAGGCGACGATAGCCGCAGCGGCGACGAGAGAAGGCAGGAAAGGCAAGCGCATGACGACCCCTTTGGGTGAGCGGCTGGAAGTTGCGATGGGGCAAGTGTATCAAGCGGGGTGAACAAGTTCTCCCGGGGGGGCTGGAAGTGAGGCAGGGGCTGAAGCCCGATCTATTTACGGGATTATGTGGCCCGGCTGAAGCCGTGCCCTTGTTACAAGGCCTTCCTTTGACGCGTGTTTTGCAAGTATGAAACCGTGGCTCTTTTCGGAAAGTCATAGGGCAGAATATTGACATAGGGGATCGAGGTTCCTACTCTCGAAGCATGGCGACTTTACCCAGCAACATCAGCGAGCTCTCCGACGCCGAAAAATACGAACTGATTGACGCCCTCTGGGAAGACCTCGAAACGCATCCGCGAGCGATCAGCGCGGAGCAGGCAGAGGAACTGGATCGGCGCATTGCTGCGTATGAGGCGAACCCTCCAGTCGGGTCAACTTGGGAGCAGGTCCGGGCAGGGCTACCCAAGCGGTGAAGTTGCCTGTCCTATGCTCATTCGCACTCTTGCATGTTGACGATTATTTGCGGAAGAGTGATGGTAAGTTGCTTGCAAGCTATTACAGTTTGCGATGGCATCTCGGCAAGCGTAATAGTGACGCGAAGTGGCATGGTGTCTGAATCTCTTAGGATCAGATTCAATTTGACTTTCTCTCCCAAGTGGCGAAATCCATCGTCCAAAATATGCTGGAAAGATGCGACATTTGGGTTGCGATAAGAGACAAAGCTGTCGCGCCCGCTAAAGTGACCTATCAATACTCCCAGCTTGTCACCGCTCAAGATGGTTACCTCGTTATCGCGGCACTGTAACCAGTATGCTCTAGAGACGGTAAACGAATCGTATTGTTCCGCGCGGATACTGGCAATGATACTCGACAAATCTTTGCCGTTTCCCCTTACGGGGAACTCATTCTCTACCCAGAGTACTAGCGCGGTCTGAGATTCGTGCTCCCAAGTCTGTGCTAACCTCCAGCTGCTTTGCAAGTTATCAAAGATTACCTGCTCACTGCGTCGGGTGATTTTCACTTTTGGCAAAGGTGTTCGTCTTTGTACTCGGAATTCTTCATCCGCAATAGTCGCGGATTTAACGGGTTCAGAGACCTGCAGTTGGGGGGAGGCGTTATGAATGTTTATCGTGTGTGCAATGATACCGCCAGATTGGTTGAGTGATGATATCGATTGACTCGATGCAAGCAATGTCGTGCCTCGCTCCACCTCAGCTTCCGTCAACTGCACAGCGCTTTGCTCGTGCTTGGACTTTAGACGATGCAAATGTTCCACAGTGTATGCCCCTTCATCATCGTCAATGACATCATGGTGACGGCCGCACATCAGGATCAAGTTGTCATAACCGTGGCGTTCTTCTGGAGTCTGACTCTGATCGAAGCGCGGGCCTTTCTCGTTCCGTGCTTTTATGTGACAGATTTTCCCGACAACTTTTTCGCCATCAACGAGCGTGGACGAGCATTTCGGAAATGCACATCTGTTACCAGATTTCGCAAAGAGCCGCTTAATGGTTTCTGTACTTGGACCAGTCAATTTCCCGCACCCATTCCGTCATTCATTGCCTCATAAACCATGAGAGGCTCTAACTTCGACCCCCAAGAACCAAATGGTTTCGCTCATAGCATCTTACTCCCGGAAAGTCGGAATGAGAGAGCATGTAGTCGGGAGTGATGACCAACCTTTGTCCGCCCGAAGCGGAGCCGTTGGCGCATAGGGATGGTGGGCTTGTAGCATCCAGATTGTGCCTGAGTTGCAAGCCAAACCTTTGAGCCCTTCGAAGCTGGATACGCCTGTCACCTACATTCGCGGGGTGGGGCCGCGGATTGCTGCGCTGATTGCGGGCAAGGGATTCCTGACTGCCGAAGACCTGCTGTATCACCTGCCTTTTCGCTATGAGGACCGGCAGAACCCGCGTTCGCTTGATGAGTTGAAGCCGGGGGAGATGGCTTCTGTCATTGCTGAGATTCGCGGATCGGGGCTGCTCTCGACCAAGCGCGCGCCGATCTTTGAGATGACGGTGGGACAGGGCAACTTGGCGATGAAGTGCGTGTGGTTCAACGGCGGGTATCTTCAGGGGCGGTTCAAGGCGGGGCAGACGATTGCGCTGTTTGGGAAGGTTGAGGCGTCCAGATCCACCCGAAACATGAAGATGATTCAGCCGCAGTTTGAGCTGATTCCCGAGGCCGGGGAAGACGCAGAGACGCGGATGCTGGAGGTAGGGCGGATTACTCCGGTGTATGAGTCGCTGGGTGGAACGCAACTGGCCTCGCGGTGGCAGCGGAAGGTGCTGTTCCGGCTGCTGGAGTCGATTCGCGGGGCGGTGCCGGAGTGTTTGCCGCAGCCGATGCTGGAGCGGCTGGGGATGCCGGATCGAGAGACGGCGTTGCGGGAGGCGCATTTTCCGCCGGAGGGGACGAACCAGATCGCTCTGATGGAGGCGCGGACGCCGGCTCTGCGGCGGTTGATCTTTGAGGAGCTGTTCTTTCTGGAGCTGGGCCTTGAGTTGAAACGGCGCAGGGCGCATAAGCAGTTGGGCGTTGCGTTTGTGACGGACGACAAGGTGCGGACGGCGATTCGCGAGGTGTTGCCGTTTCATCCGACGGCGGCGCAGAAGCGGGCGCTGGGGGAGATTGTGGCGGATATGCGCGAGGCGCATCCGATGCGGCGGCTGCTGCAGGGGGATGTGGGCTCGGGCAAGACGATTGTGGCGCTGCAGGCGATGCTGGTGGCGATTGAGAACGGGTATCAGGCGGCGATGATGGCTCCGACGGAGATCTTGGCGACGCAGCATTATCTGGCGGCGCGGAAGCTGCTGAGCCGGTCTTCAAAGGCGTATAAGGTCGTGCTGCTGACGGGTTCGCTGGATCTCGACCGGAAGCGGCTGGCGCGGCAGCAGATTTATTCAGGCGAGGCACAGCTGGTGATTGGGACGCATGCGCTGATCGAGGAGAAGGTGGAGTTTGAGAAGCTGGGGCTGGTGATTGTGGATGAGCAGCATCGGTTTGGCGTGCTGCAACGGTTCCGGCTGATGAAGAAGCCGAATGAGGCAGAGCCGGACGTGCTGGTGATGACGGCGACGCCGATTCCGCGGACGCTTGCGTTGACGCTGTATGGGGATCTGGACTCTTCGGTGCTGGATGAGCTGCCGCCGGGCAGGACTCCGATTGTGACGCGCTCGGTGCCAGGGGAGCGGCAGGAAGAGGTATGGGAGTTTGTGCGCAAGCAGGTGGCGCTGAAGCGGCAGGCTTATATCGTGTATCCGATTATCGAGGGGGCTAAGGACGATCAGCCGGAATTGGATTTTGCCGCGGCTGACGCCGATGCGGTCGTCGAGGCACCGATAGCTCCTGCAAAGAAGACGCGGAAGGGGAAGACAGCAAAGCTGTTCCCTGCTCCAGAGCCTGCTAAGGCCACGAAGCTCGATTTGCGGTCTGCGACGGAGATGTATGACGAGCTGCGGATGGGAGCCTTCCACGATCTGCGGGTGGGGCTGCTGCATGGGCGGCTGGATGCAGACGAGAAGGATGTGGTGATGAAGCGGTTTCATCGCGGGGAGATCGATGTGCTGGTGGCAACGACGGTGATCGAGGTGGGCGTGGATGTGCCGAACGCAACGGTGATGGTAGTCGATCACGCGGAACGGTTCGGGCTGGCGCAACTGCACCAACTGCGCGGGCGCGTTGGGCGCGGGGCGGCGAAGAGCTACTGCATCCTGATGACCGGGGAGAAGGTTTCTCCGCAAGCCGAGGAACGGCTGGCGGCAATGGTGCGGACACAGAATGGCTTTGAACTGGCGGAGCTGGACCTGCAGATGCGCGGGCCGGGGGAGTTTTTTGGAACGCGGCAGGCTGGGTTGCCGGGGTTCCGCGTGGCGAACCTGGTGCGGGACCGGGAGCTGTTGGAGTTGGCGAAGCGGGAGGCGGCTAGCTTTGCCTCTGTTCCGGATGAGGCGGTTTCGGATGGGGAGCGGAAGATGGTCTGGGACCACCTGCGGAACTCGTGGCAGAGGCGGTATGGGTTGATGGAGGCTGGGTAGGGCTAGTGTGGAGTGTGAGTGTGAAGTGTGAAAGACAAAAGCAACTGCAACAGCAAAGGCAAACGCAAGTGCAACGGCAAAGGCAACAGCGGGTCCTTCGGCTCCCTTTGGTCGCTCAGGGTGACTGCATCTTCTTAGTTCGCTTAGAGGATGGAAAGCATGGAGAACGGCAGATTCACTGCGGGAATGGCAATTGCAGTAGGGAAATACAAGTGCAAGAACAAAAGCAAGAGCAAAGGCAAACGCGGGTCCTTCGGCTCCCTTTGGTCGCTCAGGATGACTGCATCTTCTTAGTGCGCTTAGAGGATGGAAAGCATGGAGAACGGCAGATTCTCTTTGAGAATGACAACCAAAAGAGCGAAGGCAAAGGCGAAGAACTACAGAGCCAAAGGGCGAAGTTCAGGTGCGGATGGTGCCCAAGCTGGGGAGTTGTTCGGGGTTGAAGGTGTGGATTTCGAGGTCTACGCTGACGATCTCTCCGCCGCAGTCGTCGTGATGGCTTTTTGTGCACTGGCAGAGTTCGGTGAAGCGGAGATGCGCGAGTTGGCTGAGTTCGAGTCCGACCGCGATGAGGACGGTGTAGATATCGACGCAGTGCATGCGTTCGAACTCGAAGAGCATATTGATGGTGCCGTTGTCGTCAGCTCCACGGCTGAGGATCCATCCGCCGCTGGCAAGGATAGCGCCCGTGAGGGTGTGGATGAGCGGATCGGGGTCGCCCATGGTTGTGGCCTTCGTGTGGAGGGCCCAGGTAAAGCTTTGCCGCGGAAAGACCGCCTGGATGGATGGAGAAATCATTACCACTACCATCGGAGGATTGGGCGGCGGCCTTCAGGAGTGTGCGAAAGTGCGACGCTGGCGGCGGGAGTCCGGAGATGGGATCGAGGGGAAGGCGCGAAATTCGAAGAAAACTGAAGGAGTGCAGGCGCATCGATTCGGGCAGGTTCAGATTACCGAAGATAGGTTAGGCTTCGAGCAAGATGCTTGTCGGAACTGGAATTGATCTAACCGAGATTCCCCGCATTCAGAAGTCCATCGCGCGGTTTGGCGACCGGTTTCTGGACCGCATCTTTACGCCAGGAGAAAAGGCATATTGCCTTCGAAAAAAGAATGCGGCGGAGAGTTTTGCGGCGCGGTTTGCGGCCAAGGAGGCAGCGGCCAAGGCGCTGGGCACAGGCATCAGCTACGGGGTGACCTGGCTGGAGATTGAGGTTACGCGAGAGCCGAGTGGCCGTCCCGGACTACGGTTTCATGGGCGGGCGAGCCAGTTGGCGGCGCGTCTGGGGGTCACGGCGGCGGCGCTTTCCCTGACGCATACCAACCTGCTGGCGATGGCAACGGTGGCTCTCGAAGGGCCGAATCCCCAGACGCAATCTGGATGATATGTACTTAAATTACTGGATTGGCTGAAGCGAAGACTGCCGAAGCCATTCTTTTTTGCGACTTCTGCGCCTGTTTCGCACTCTGTTATGCTCAAGCCATTGAGGAGGGATCGTAGGGAATGCCGAGCCAGAAAGAACTTCGTTGGTCGCAGTTGAAGGTCGGTATTCTTACACTGGCGGCGCTGACGGCGCTGATTATTCTCATCTTCCTCATGTCTGGGTCGACCGGTGGGCTGTTCACTCGGAAACTCAATCTCAAGGCGTTCTTTGAGAATGCCAACGGGCTGAAAGTGGGTGCCCCGGTGACACTGGATGGAGTCACAATCGGCAACGTGACCTCGATTCAGATCGTGCCGGGCCATGAACCGGCCGCGGTAGAAGTGCTGGCCAAGGTGGGCGCCAAATATCATCCATCCCTGCATTCCGATTCGACGGCTGCCATCAACCAGGCTGGCGTGCTGGGCGATGCGTTCCTGGAGATCTCGTCGGCGCACGCGACCGGGCCGCTGATGCAGGACTACGCGACGCTCAAGGTGTCATCGAAGCCGAGCATCTCGGATGTGATCGGCACCAGCCAGGATTCGCTGGCGCAGATCAACCAGGTGGTGGCCAAGGTTGGCGTGCTGCTGGACGCGGTGAACAAGGGCAAGGGAACGGCTGGGATGCTGATCAACGACCCGGAGATGGCGAAGAAGATTGTCCGGACCGTCGACCAGTTGCAGGTGCTCACTGCCGGCCTGACCAACGGGAAAGGCACGCTGGGCAAACTGCTGACCGATGACCAGCTCTATACGAAGGCCAACGCGACCGTCGACAAGCTGAACAACATCGTGGCGGAGCTGGATAGCGGCAAGGGCACGGCGGGCAAGCTGCTGAAGGACGATGCACTCTACAAGAATCTGAACGGCGCACTCGAGAACACGAATACGCTGCTGGCCGGGATCAACTCCGGTAAAGGTTCGCTGGGCAAGCTGGCGAAGGATCCGGCGATGGCCGCGAAGCTTGAGGAGACGCTCACCAACCTGAATGCGCTACTGGCAGGCATGCATGAGGGCAAGGGTACGCTAGGGCAACTGGTGGTCAACCGGTCGCTCTATGACAACCTGGACCACACGATAGAGCAGACCGGCTCCCTGATGACAGCCTTTCGTCAGGACCCGAAGAAGTATCTGAACGTCCATGTAAAGATCTTCTGATCGTAGAACGGCCAACGGGAATTGCAGTTTGATGAAATGCCGGTGAACTGCGCTGGCGTAAGAATGAGCCGTTTTCGGGCCCGGGCGTGTTACGTTTCAAGGGAGCAGATATATACGATCGACTGCCCGATCTCCGGCGGGCGGCTCCTGAACGTTGAGTCTCCGCCGACTTCAAGGAATCCAGATGACATTTTCGATTTTCTCCCAAGCAAAATTTGCTGCCGGGGTGGCTGGGGCATTGCTCGCATTTGGCGCCTCAGCTGTGGCTCAAAGCTCCGCTGCCCCTACACCGCCTACCGCGGTGAAAAGCTTTGACCTGAACGCCATCGACAAGACGGCCGACCCCTGCACGGATTTTTACCAGTACGCGTGCGGCAACTGGATCAAGGACAATCCGGTGCCCTCCGACCAGACGCGATGGGCACGGTCCTTTTCGCTGCTTGCGGAACGGAACCGCTACCTGCTCTGGCAGCAGTTGGACGCGGCGGCGAAGGCTCCCAAGTCGCCGCTCGAGAAAAAGTACGGGGATTTTTACGGGGCCTGCATGAACACCGACCTGGTGGAGACCAAGGGCCTCGCTCCGCTGGATGCGGCGTTTGCGAAGATCAGCGCGTTCTCCGATCCAAAGAAGATGGCTGCGCTGCTAGGCGCGCTGCAGACCGCGGGCTACTCCGCGACGCCGTTCCGGTTCAGTGTCGGGCAGGACGATAAGGATTCGAGCAAGCAGATTGCGGAGACGATCCAGGCGGGGCTCTCGTTGCCGGACCGGGACTACTACA
>Ga0207711_10003124_pt1 | contig 14434 bp, 10 predicted proteins | sample KBSS34metaG_FD_184401 | JGI IMG/M metagenome (GOLD analysis project Ga0207711, IMG submission 184401) | Switchgrass rhizosphere microbial communities from Kellogg Biological Station, Michigan, USA - KBS S3-4 metaG (SPAdes) (version 2) | ecosystem: Host-associated > Plants > Roots > Rhizosphere...
AGCGCCTGGCCCTCGCCGCTATCGCGCGAAAGCTCGTCGTCCTCGCAAACGCCGTCCTGCGCGATCAACGGCTCCTCGCCGCCAACTGACTTGATGACAGCCCAGAAGGATCAGATCTTCCCGAAGCACCAGGCGAGGATCGACTTCTGGGCGTGCAGGCGGTTCTCTGCCTCGTCCCAGATCAGGCTCTGCGGTCCGTCGATCACCGCGTCGGTGACCTCCTCGCCGCGGTGCGCCGGCAGGCAGTGCAGGAAGACGGCGTTCGGCGCGGCCAGTTCCATCAGCGGCCCGTCCACCTGGAAGGGCTCCAGCGCGTCCAGCCGCTCGTCGTGGTCGGTGTCGCCCATCGAGACCCAGGTGTCGGTGAGCACCACGTCGGCCCCGCGGACCGCCTCGCGCGGATCCTCGGAGGTCGTAACCTGCCCCCGCTGTTCGGCGGCGCGCGCCAGGTCGACCAGATCCGGATGGTAGATCGACGGGCAGGCGATCTTCAGCTTGAAGCCGAGCTTCGGCGCGGCGTGGATGAAGCTGGCGCAGACGTTGTTGCCGTCGCCGACCCAGGCCAGGGTCTTGCCCTCGATCCGGCCGCGATGCTCCTCGATGGTGAGGATGTCGGCCATGATCTGGCAGGGGTGGCCCTTGTCCGACAGGCCGTTGATCACCGGCACGCTCGCGGCCAGCGCCAGCCGCTCGACGTCCTCGTGCACATTGGCGCGGATCATGATCGCGTCGACCATCCGCGACAGCACGCGCGCGGTGTCCTCGATCGGCTCGCCGCGGCCGAGCTGCATCTCATGGGCGTTAGAGATGATCACGTCCCCGCCCAGCTGGCGCATCGCCGCATCGAAGGAGAAGCGGGTGCGGGTCGAGTTCTTCTCGAAGATCATCGCCAGGGTGCGCGCGGCCGCCGGCGCGTCCGTATCCACCTGGCCCTTGGGCCAGCCGAGCCGTGCGGCCTTGCGCGCCTTGGCGTCTTCGAGGATCGCGCGCAGGTCGCCGCCCTCGAGCTTCCAGAGGTCGATGAAGTGTCTGGGGGACTGGGTCATGGCGTTAAATCCCCGCTCACCCGATCCCTCCGCGGGTCCCGGCCAAAGCCGGGATCCAGGCGGCGCTTCAGGTGGGCCGGCGAGGCGGGGATCCTTTCTTCATGTCGGCTTGGGTCCCGGCTGTCGCCGGGACGAGCGGAGTTGGCGGGCTGGCCTCAAGCGGCCTTGGCCCGGGTGCGGGCGCGCGCGCAGGCCCGCTCGAGCTTGTCGATCGCCTCGCGGGCCTCGGCTTGGGTCAACACCAGCGGCGGCAGCAGGCGCACGCAGTTGTCGCCGCCGCCGGCGATCAGCAGCCGCTCGTCGCGAGCGTGCTGCATGAACTCGCGGTTCGGCGTCGCCAGCTTGATGCCGACCAGCAGGCCCTTGCCGCGGATGTCCACCACCACGTCGGGATAACGGTCCTTCAGCCCAGCGAGCTGCTGGTTCAGATAGCTGGCCAGGGCGTTCACATGGTCCATCAGCGCCGGCTTGATCAGCTCGTCGACCGCCGCCAGGCCGACCGCCATGGCCAGCGGGTTGCCGCCGTAGGTCGAGCCGTGCGAGCCGACGGTCATGCCCTTGGCGGCTGCGGCGGTCGCCAGCAGGGCCCCGACCGGGAAGCCGCCGCCAAGCGCCTTGGCGAGCGCCATGATGTCGGGGGCGGCGTCCTCGGCCCATTCGTAGGCGAACAGCTTGCCGGTGCGGCCCAGGCCGCACTGGATCTCGTCGTAGATCAGCAGCACGCCGGTCTCGTCGCACAGCTGGCGGATCTCGCCGAGCGCGGCTTCCGACCAGGCCCGCGCCCCGCCCTCGCCCTGCACCGGCTCGACGATGATCGCCGCGGTGGTCGGGCCGATCGCCTGGCGGATCAGCTCGACGTCGCCGAACGGAAGATTGACAAAGCCCGGCAGCGGCGGACCGAAGCCCTCCAGATAGCTGGGGTTGCCCGAAGCGTTGACCGCCGCGATCGTGCGGCCGTGGAACGAGCCCTCGAAGCCGATGATGTCGATCCGCTCGGGCTGGCCATTGGCCCAGTGATATTTGCGCGCGGTCTTGATCGCGCACTCGATCGCCTCGGTCCCGGAGTTGGTGAAGAAGACCACGTCGGCGAAGCTGATGCTGGTCAACCGGTCGGCGAGCGCTTCCTGGCCGGGGATCTTGAAGATGTTGGAGACGTGCCAGAGCTTCTCGGCCTGGGCCTTCAGGGCGTCGACCAGCACCGGATTGGCGTGGCCGAGCGCATTGACCGCGATCCCGGCCATGCAGTCGAGGTAGGCCTCGCCGTCCGCCGTATAGAGGCGCGAACCTTCGCCTCGCTCGAACGCCAGCGGGGCGCGCGAATAGACGCCCATGATGTGGTCGCTGGGCACGGGCGCGGCGCCTTGGCTCGCGGTCTTATCGGTCACGGAGGGGCCCTCCAAAAACGGAAGTGTCCCCGTCACGGCGGACGAGGACTGGAAGGCCTGGCCTTTTCCGCGTCGAACCCCGTGATGTCAATCGTTTGGCCGAGATTTCGCAAAGGTGTCACCTTCGCCGGCCGTTCGCGCGGACAGAAAACCCTCAGGTCTTGATCTTGTAGCCGATCCTGAACATCCCGTAGCAGATCGCGCCCAACACCAGGGTCAGCCCCCCGGTCATCGAAGCCCCGATCGCCAGCGAGCCCTCCGCATGGCCGATGAAGCCGTAGCGGAAGCCGTCGATCAGATAGAAGAAGGGGTTCACGTGGCTGAAGCTGCGGAACGGCTCGGGCAGCCTCTCCACCAGGTAGAAGGTGCCTGACAGGAAGGTCATCGGCATCACCACGAAGTTGGTCACCGCCGCCATATGGTCGAACTTCTCGGCCCACAGCCCGGCCATGATGCCGAGGAAGCCCAGGATCATCGCCGCCCCGACGCCAAAATAGACGATGGCCCATAGGTGGGCGACGCCGATCCCGGCGAACGGCAGCACCGCCAGCAAGGTCACCGCCCCGACCAGCAGGCCGCGGGTCGCCGCCCCCAGGGCGAAGCCGGCGGCCAGCTCCAGCGGGCTGAGCGGCGGGGTCACGAAGTCCCCCATCAGCCCGTTCATCTTCGCCTGCAGCAGCGAGGAGGAGGAGTTGGCGAAGGCGTTGTTCAGGACCTGCATCATGATCAGGCCGGGCGCGACGAAGGCGCCGTAGGGCAGGCCGTGGATCGGCGCCGCGCCCTGCGCGGCCACCACGAACACCATCATGTAGAGCAGCGCCGTCACCACCGGCGCCGCCAGCGTCTGCGCCCCCACCTTCAGGAAGCGGCGGATCTCGCGAACGTAGAGGGTCTTGAACCCCTCCCAGTTGAAGCCCGGGTACTCCCGCGGCGCCGGCGGGATGGCGATGTCGGCGACCGTGTCCTTCATCCCCCCCATGTGCGCCGCCCCCAGGCGTGCTGCAAGTGGCCGCGCAACTGCGACGCGCTGACGCAATATCTAGTTCCTGTGGAGAACCAGCGGGGCGCCTATTGTGGCTCTTAAGGAGTTGTTTACTACTGATGGTGGTCACTGGGGCAGGAAAGCTCCGGACGCCACAAGATGTTGAATCTTAACTTGGTCGCGGGGGCGCGGCCGCGCGGAGCGGGAGGCTGAGATGGGCTGGACGGACGAACGTGTCGAATTGCTCAAGAAGCTCTGGCAGGACGGGCTCTCGGCCAGCCAGATCGCGAAGCAGCTGGGGGGCGTCACCCGCAACGCGGTGATCGGCAAGGTTCACCGCCTGGGGCTCTCGGGCCGCGCGGCGCCGTCGAAGCCGACGCGGACCGTCTTCAAGGCGCCGCGTCCGGCGCGTCCGGCGGCCGCTGCGCCCTCGGCGCCGCGCCGCATCGCCGAGCCGGTGGCGATGGCCCCGCAGCCCTCGCCGGTCCGCTACGTCGACGAGACGCCCGGCATGGCCACGGTGCTGACCCTGGCCGCGCACATGTGCAAGTGGCCGATCGGCGATCCCTCGCTGGACAGCTTCACCTTCTGCGGCCGCCGCTCCGGCGAAGGCCCCTACTGCCACGAACACAGCGAGATCGCCTACCAGCCGGCGCAAGCCAAGAAGAAGTCGGGCGCCACCGAACTCGCCCGCAGCCTGCGCCGCTATATCTAGTTCCGCGAGGAGAGCGGGCGTAAGATCCGTTGGGGATGGGGGCGCGCCCTTCTGGCCGATCACGGCCGGAGGGACGCGCCCCTTTCGCGTTTGCGGACCCGCCCTCAAAGCCCCGCTTCTCATTTGACGGGGGCCGGGGAATGTTGAGCGTTTCCAGACTCGCCAGGCCCAAAAACCAGGCATAGGCTTTCTTCCAAGGGCGGCCGCGCCCTCGTCACGATCGGTCCGCGACCGCCCGTCATCGCGCCTTCGACGCGCTCGAACCCCGGGGGACTTCGGGGGCGTCCAGGCGCCAGCAGTGATGGGAGGACGCAGATGCCGATCCAGACAGCGGGGTCCGTACGAGCCCTTGCGCTCGTGGGCCCCACCAACGCCGGCAAGACCACGCTCATGGAAGCCCTGTTGCTCGCCACCGGCGCAGTCGAGCGACGACCGGATGGCGCTGCGGCCGAACGGATCGGCGACGCCAGCCCCGAGGCGCGCGCGCATGGCCACTCCGTGGAGCTGAACCTCGCCGACTTCGAGTTCATGGGCGACCGCTATGCGGTGATCGACTGCCCGGGCTCGCTGGAATTCTGCGCCGACCTCGACGCCGCCCTGCCCGCTGTCGACCTGGCGGTGGTGGTGGCCGAGCCGGATCCGGCCAAGGCCGCGCTCTTGCAGCCGACGCTGCGCGACCTTGAGCGGCTGGGCGTGCCCCACGCCCTGTTCATCAACAAGATGGATCAGGCGCGCGGCCCGCTGCAGGAGCTGCTGGACGCCCTGGGCCCGGTCAGCAGCGCGCCGCTGGTGGCCCGCCAGATTCCGATCCACGAGAGCGAGCGGGTCAGCGGCTACATCGACCTCGCCCTTGAACGCGCCTTCGTCTACCGGCCGGGGGAGCCGGCGGTGGAGATCCCGCCGGAGCTGCGCGAGACCGAGATCGCTGCGCGCTTCCACATGCTGGAGCAGATCGCCGACTTCGACGACGACCTGCTGGAGCAGCTGCTCTCCGACATGACGCCCAGCCGCGACGCGGTGTTCGCCGACCTGGTGCGCGAGATGAACGAGGGCCAGATCGTGCCGGTCTTCTTCGGCTCGGCCCACAGCGGCTTCGGCGTTCGGCGGCTGCTCAAGGCGCTGCGCCACGAAGCGCCGCCGCCGCAGCAGGCCGCCGCCCGCCTGGGCGTCGAGGAAGCCGGGGCCTATGTTCTGAAGGCCGCCTACGCCGGCCAGTCCGGCAAGATGGCCTATGCCCGGGTGTTCGGCCGCAAGCTCGAGGACGGGGCGGAGTTCGTCCTGCCGTCGGGCGATCCCTGCCGCGCCGGCGGGCTGTTCGCAGTCCAGGGCCCTTCCCTGAAGAAGATCGCCGCCGCCACGCCGGGCGACATCTGCGCGATCGGCAAGGTCGAGCAGGCTCAGGCCGGCCAGATCCTGTCGCTGACCCGCCAGGCGCAGCCTGGCGCCGCCGCCACCCATCGCGTCCGCCGGCCGCTGTTCGCCGTCGCGCTCGCCGCCAAGGCCCGCAAGGACGACGTGCGGCTTTCCGGGGCGCTCACCAAGCTGGTCGAGGAGGACACCGGCCTGTCGCTGACCCACGACGCGGAGTCCCGCCAGGTGCTGCTGGCCGGCCAGGGCGAGGGCCACCTTCGGCTCGCGCTCGAGCGGCTGCAGCGCCGCTTCGGGGTGGAGATCGACACCGAACAGCCCAAGACCGCCTACCGCGAAACGCTGCAGCGGGCCGTCACCCAGCGGTCGCGACACAAGAAGCAGTCGGGCGGCCACGGCCAGTTCGCCGACGTCACTATCGAGGCGAGGCCCCTGCCCCGGGGCTCCGGCTTCGTCTTCCAGCAAAAGGTGGTCGGCGGCGCGGTGCCCAAGCATTGGATCCCGGCGGTGGAGGCCGGCGTGCGCGATGGCCTGGCCAAGGGGCCTCTGGGTTATCCGGTGACCGACCTGGAGGTGACCCTGGTCGACGGCCAGACCCACAGCGTCGACTCCTCGGAAATGGCCTTCCGCACGGTAGGCCGGCTGGCGATCGAGGAGGCGATGAAGGCCTCGGGCACCCTGCTGCTGGAGCCGATCGAGAAGCTGGTGGTCTATTCGCCCTCCCCCAGCGCCTCGAACGTCACCTCGGCGCTGACCGCCCGGCGCGGCCAGATCCTCGGCCTGGGCCCGCGCGAGAACTGGCGGGGCTGGGAGCGGATCGAGGCCTACCTGCCGCAGAGCGAGCGCCAGCAGCTGATCGCCGAGCTGCGCGGCCTCACCCAGGGCCTGGGCGCCTTCGAAGCCGACTTCGACCACATGGCGGAGATCACAGGACGGCAGCGGGCGGGGGCCGGAGCGTAATCCGTCATCCCGGCCGGAGCGCAGCGGAGAGCCGGGGCCCAGGGCCGCCGCACTGCAGAACCCCCTCGGTCCCGGATCGGCCTGGCGGCGGTCCGGGATGACGAGGATATTCGAGCGGGCGCTCGGCGCCTGATCAGGTCGTCGACGCCGCCGGGCGCCAATCGGTGGCGGTGGCGGCGTAGAGCTGGACCAGGTCGAGGAACTGCTGGCCCTGGGCCTGGATCAGCGCGCGGCGGGCGCGGCTGAGCTGGCGCTGGGCGTCGGTCACCTGCAGCAGGGCGCCGCCGCCCAGCCGGTAGGCGGTCTGGGCGTTGCGGGCGTTGGCCTCGGAGGCGGCGACCGAACGGCCGAGGGCCTCGATCGACTGCTGGTCGGCGCCCAGGGCGGCGAGCACGTCGGCGACCTGGGTGAAGGCGCGCAGCACCGTCTGCTGGTAGCGCGCCATCGAGATCCGCGCGTCGGCCTCGGCGGCCTGCCGGTCGGCCTTCAGCCGTCCGCCGTTGAAGATCGGCAGCGTCAGGCTCGGGCCAAGGTTCCAACCGCTGGCCGAGTAGTCGAACACCTTTTCCGGCTTGAGCGCGCTCTGGGTCATCGCCGCGCCGAGGCGAATGTTCGGATACTGGTCGGCCACGGCGACGCCGATCGCGGCGGTCGAAGCGTGCAGCTCGGCTTCGGCGGCCAGGATGTCCGGCCGGCTGCGCACCAGGGTCGAGGGCAGGCTCACCGGAACGGACGCCGGCGCGGTCAGGCCGGCGAAGTCGAAGTCCGGCGGCGTCCATTCCGACGGCGTCTTGCCGGCGAGCAGGGCCAGCTGATGGCGCGCGGCGTCGAGCTCGCGCCGCAGCGGCGGCAGCAGCGCCTGGTCCTCGGCGAGTTGCGACTGGCCGCTGACGACGGCCGAAGGCGCCTCGCCCCCCGCGCGCTCGGCGCGGCGGACCATGTCGATCACGCTCTGGTCGTCGGCGATCACCGACTCGACGGCGGCGATCTGCGCCCGCAGGCTGGCGATCCGCATCGCCTGCAGGGCGACATTGCCCGAGAGGGTCAGGTAGGCGGCGTCGGCGCGGCGCGCCTCGGCCTCGGCGCGCGCCCGGGCCTCTTCCGTCGCTCGCCGCTTCCCGCCGAACAGGTCGAGGTCGTAGGAGACGCTGGCGCCGATCGAGTAGAGGCTGATCGTCGGATTGGGGAAGCCGCCGAAGCCGAAGGCGGCGATGTTGATCCGCTCGCGCTGGGCGCCGGCGTTGGCCTCAACCTGCGGCGCCTGCTCGCCGCGGGCGGCGGCGGCCTCGGCGCGGGCGCGCTCCAGCGTCGCGGTGGCTTCGGCGATCGAGGGACTGTCGGCCAGCGCCTGGCGCACGGTGGCGTTCAGCTCGGGCGATCCGAAAGCCTCCCACCAGGGTCCGGCGGTGCGGGCGTCAGGCGACAGGGCGACGCGCGGCGCGGCGGGGTCTCCCGCCATGGCGTAGCCCGCGCCGGCCGCCCCGGCCGGCGGCGCCGGCCGCTTGAAGTTCGGACCGACGGTGGCGCAGGCGCCCAGCGCCAGCAGCGAGACCGCGGCGGCGAGCCGAAGGCTCAGTCTGTTCGCAAGCGACATGGAGCCCTCTTAGCCGGCGCGGCCGGGGGCGCGCACGTCGACCTTCACCCGCGAGGACAGGCCCGCGCGGCCGGCCATCCCGGGCGGGGTCTTGTCGAAGTCGATGCGCACCGGCAGGCGCTGCACGACCTTGACCCAGTTGCCGGTGGCGTTCTGCGCCGGCAGGGCAGAGAAGGCCGATCCGGTGCCGGGCGAGAAGCTGGCGACATGCCCCTTCAGGTCGGCGTCGGGATAGGCGTCGACCTTGATCGAGACGGGCTGGCCTACCTTCATGTGCGCCAGCTGGTCTTCCTTGAAGTTGGCCTCCACCCAAGGCGCGCCCGACAGCAGCCAGAAGGCCGTCTGCGAGGCGTTGAGATAGGTGCCGATCGGCAGCTGTTCGACGCGGGTGACGACGCCGTCGGCGGGCGCGGTGACGTCGGCGTAGGAGACGTTCAGCTTGGCCTTGTTCAGCTGGGCCTGGGCCTGCATCACCGACGGATGGCCGCCGACCGGGCCGTTCGGCGCGCCGCCGAGGTTGGCCAGCGCCTGAGCGGTCTGCTGCTCGGCGGCGGCCAGCTGCTGCCGAGCGGTCTGGGCGTTGTGGACCGCCTGGTCGACCTGCTGCTGCGAGGCGACGCCGGCGGCGGCCAGGCGGCGCTGGCGGGCGGCTTCCGTGGTCGCGTAGTTGGCCGTGTCGCGGGCCGCCTGGGCGCTGGCGAGCGCTTCCTGATAGGCGGCGCGCTGGGCCTGAACCTGTTGCTGCGCTGCGGCCAGCTGCGCCTCGGCGGCGGCGGCGTTGGCCTGGTAGTCGCGCGCGTCGATGCGGAACAGCAGCTGCCCGCGGCGGACGAACTGGTTCTCCTTGACGTAGATCTCGATCACCCGGCCGGGAATCGACGGGGCGACCGGCGCCTTGGCGATCTGCACGTAGGCGTTGTCGGTCGATTCATAGTGACCGCCTGTCAGCACGAAATAGCCGACGATCAACAGGATCAGCAGCGGACCGCCGAGAATCAACGGCCAGCGCAGGCGGCGCAACAGGCTGTCGCGCTGGCCAAGGGCCTGGGCGTCGGTCCGGTTCTCGGTGAGATCCGTCTGGTTCAAGTGCAGGGCCTTCTACTCATATCGCGAAAAAGCGAGCACGGACGTCCGCCCGCGAGCGTCGCCGCACTTCCTCAATGTTGGAGATACGGCTGCCCGGCAGATGATCCAAATGATACCTTGTCACAAGATGAATGAATCGTATGCATCGACATGCTCGATCTGAATCTCCTGCGCGTTCTCGACGTGATGCTGGAGGAGCGGAGCGTCACGCGCGCCGGCGCGCGGCTCGGCCTGACCCAGTCGGCGGTCAGCCACGCGCTCAACCGCCTGCGCTATACCCTTGACGACGAGCTCTTCATCCGCGGTCCCAACGGCATGCAGCCGACCGCCCGCGCCGTCGAGATGGGCCCCCAGGTCCATGCCGCCCTGGTGCAGCTCCAGGCGGCCGTCGCGCCGGCGGACTTCTCCCCAGCGACCAGCGAGCGGCGGTTCGTGCTCGCGGCCGGCAGCTTCTCCTGCGCTGTGCTCAGCCCGCCACTGGTCAGCCGCATGGCCGCCGAGGCGCCCATGGCCGAGCTCGCCATCGACCAATACACCCTCGACGTCTTCGACCGGCTCGACGCCCACCGGCTGGATTTCACGGTCGGCGGGGTGCTGGCCGCCCCGGCTCGCTTCGCCCACGAGGTGATCATCCGCGAGAGCCTGGCCTGGGTGGTGCGCGCCGAGCATCCCCTCGCCAAGCGGAATCGGGTGGAGCTGGAGGACCTGGTGTCCGTGCCCCATGTCGTGATCGCCGGCGCGCGCCAGAGCCTGGACGAGGTCGCCGAGCGGCGCGGCTTCGTCACCCGCGCGAGCTGGGAGGAAACCGGCGCCTTCGAGACCGCCCTCGCCGTCCATGGGCTGACCCGGCGCATCGGCGTCAGCGTGCCCGACAGCTACGCCGCGCTGGCGGTCGTCCTGCGATCGGACATGGTGACGCTGATCCCCCGACGCCTCGCCCTGCTCTCGGCCCAACAAGGGCGGATGAAGCTGATCGAACCGCCCTACCAGTCGCCGTCGGTCGACATCAGCCTCATCTATCTGAAGGAACGGCTGGTCGAGCCGGCGATCGCCTGGATGCGCGACCTGATCCGCGGGGTCGCCGCGGGGATCTAGGAGATGCTCCCCCTCCGTCGGCGACACCTCCCCCACAGGGGGAGGATCCGCCTTCTGACCCTTACGCCGGTTGCGGCGGCGTCAGCGCATCGTCGATCTCGACCGCCCGCCGGCAGGCGGGGCGGGCGAACAGGCCGGCGACATAGGCCTCGAAGGCCGGGCGCTTCTCGATCAGCCCGAACCTCATGCCGTAGCCGAGTTCAGACCCGAGATAGAGGTCGGCGGCGCTGAAGCGATCCCCGGCCAGATAGACCCGCCCGTCCAACTCGCTCTCGAGCACGTCGAGCAGCTGCGCAAAGGAGCCATAGCCCATCATCCGGGCGCGCTCCGGCGGCGCCTCCCATCCCATGCCGCGATCGCAGATGGCCGCCTCGACCGGGCCGGCGGCGAAGAACAGCCAGCGATAATAGGGCCCGCGCGCCGCCGCGCCCGGGGCCGGCGCAAGGCCCGCCTGAGGAAAGGCGTCGGCGAGATAGGCGCAGATGGCCGCCCCCTCGGTGACCACCGTTGCGCCATGGGTCAGGGTCGGCACCTTGCCCATTGGATTGATCGCCAGGAAGGCCGGCGACTTCATGCTGCCGCCGAATTCCAGCACCTCGGTGCGGTAGGGGTGGCCGACCTCCTCCAGCATCCAGCGGACCGTGCGGCCGCGCGACTGCGGGTGGGTATAGAAGACGAGATCATCGGTCATGGCGAACCTCCGGAGTGCGAAACGCCCGAACAGCTAACCCGGCCCTGCTGCCAACCCCTGTCAGCAGCCTGCGTTCACCCCGCCCTGGCGAGGCCGCCGCGGGCGATATAGCCGTCGATCACCGCCTCCAGCGCGACCAGCGGCATGGCGCCGGTGAGCAGGGCCGCGTCGTGGAACTGGCGGATGTCGAAGCGCGGTCCCAATGCGGCCTTGGCCTTCTCGCGCAGCCGCAGCCAGGTCAGCTTGCCGACCATGTAGCTGCAGGCCTGGCCCGGCCAGACGCAGTAGCGCTCGATCTCGGTGGCGGTCGAGGAGCCCGGCTCGCCGTCGATCTGCGACATCGCCGCGATGGCCTGCTCGCGGCTCCAGCGCTTGAAGTGGATGCCGGTGTCGACCACCAGGCGCGCGGCGCGGAACAGCGCGCCCTGCAGATAGCCAAGCTCCCCTAGCGGGTTGTCGTCGTAGACGCCCATCTCCTTGGCCAGCTGCTCGGCGTACAATGCCCAGCCCTCGCCGTAGGACGAGTAGAAGGTGACGCGCCGGATCATCGGCAGGTCGGCCTCCTGCTGCAGCGACAGCTGCAGGTGATGGCCCGGGATGGACTCGTGGTGCGTCAGGGTCGGCAGCGCCCAGCGCGGGACCTCGGCGGTGTTGCGCAGGTTGATCCAGTAGATCCCCGGGCGGGACCCATCGAGACTGGGCGGATTGTAGTAGCCGCCGGGCGCGCCGGCCTCGATGAACTTCGGCACCCGCTTGATCTCCACCGGCGCCCTGGGAAGCGTGGCGAAATACTGCGGCAGCCGCGCCTGCATGGCGCGGACCTGGGCGTTGAGGTCCTCGATCAGCTTGACCTTGGCCGCGTCGGTGTTGGCGTACCAGTAGCGCCTGTCCTTGTAGAGCGCCTGGATTCGCTGGCCGACCGTCCCCTTGCTCATCCCCTGGGACTTGAGGATGACGTCGGCGCGGGCCGAGAGCTCGCGGGCCTGGTCGAGGCCCATCTGGTGCACCTCGTCGGCGCTCATCTTGGTGGTGGTGCCGACCTTCAGCGACAGGGTGTAATAGGCCTCCCCGTCCGGCAGGCGCCAGCAGCCGGCGTCGTGCGGCGCCTTCGGCCGCAGGGACTGCATCAGCTCGATCTGGCGGCCGAGCGCCGGCGTCACCCTGTCGCGGAAGATCGTCGCCGCCTGCCCGGCGTAGTCGCCGGCGATCCCCTTCTGCTTCGCCCGCTCGGCCACCGAGGTGACGAGCGGGGAGGTCTCGGGCGCGACCTGCAGCCCCTTCATCTGGGTGAGCGTGCGGTCGACGACGAAATCCGGCGGGACGACGCCCAGGCCGATGTCGCGGCGGGCGCGCTCGGTCTCCTGGTCCATCACCACGGCGAAGGCTTCGAGCCTGGCCAGATAGGCGTCGCAGTCGGCCTTGGTGGCGATCAGGTGCTGGGTGGCCAGGAAGCTCGGGACGCTCTGATAGGAGCCGGTGAGCTGGCTCAGCACATAGGGGGCGCCGGCCCCCTGCTGGCCGTAGGGAAAGCGGCGGTCGGCCTCGGCGGTGGTCTCGATCGAGAAGATCACCGCGTCGTAGTTGACCGCCGGCATGCCGGAGAGCTGGGCCCGGTCGACGGCCTGCAACCGGCGCAGCTGCTCGGCGTTGAGCGCCCGGTTGCGCTCCAGCTGGGCCAGCGACGCATCGTCGAGCCGCGACTTGGCGCCGGCGCGCTCGCCGGTGTCGAGCCCAAGGCTGGTGACCAGCTGCGGGCTGATCTCCAGGGCCTCCTGGAAGAACTGGTCCAGGGTGGTCGAAAGCTGGGCTGCGGCGCTCGGCGGCGGCGCTGGCGCTGGCGGCGCTGCGGCCACCGGCGCGCCGGGCGCCGGCGCGGGCGTGGCGGTCGCACAGCCGACCAGGGCGAGCGAGCCGCCCGTCAGCAGCAGGTTGCGGCGGCTCAGCACGGGCGAGGCTCCATTGTTACATCATGTGACAATCGGCTTTACGTCTCGCCCGGCCCCAACGGCAAGGCCCGCCGCAGTTAAATCGCCGTAATCCCGCTCGACGCTCGCGCGCCCCGCTAGACGAACAGGAAGTCGCCAGCGTGCAGGCTGGAGAGCTGAACGTTCTGCAGCACCAGGCTCTCCCCGCTGGGGAAGCTGATGCTCACATTGGCGCCCACCTGCGCCGCATGGGTCATCAGGTTGGCGAAGCTGGTGACGAGGGTGTGATCGATCTGCAGCAGGTCTCCCGTCGTCGTGCCGGTCGAGGGGGCGAAGTCGGTGATGGTTTCGGCCCCCGCCTTGGCGCCGAAGACGAACAGGTCCGAGCCCGCCCCGCCGGTCAGCGTGTCTCCAGGACGGCCGATCAGCACGTCGGCCGCGGCGGTCCCGAGGATCGTCGCATTGACGGCCGGATTGTAGAGCGTCGGCCCCGCCGTCGCCTTGTTGCCGGCCAGGTCGGTCGCCGTGACGGCCAGGCTGTGCAGGGTGTTGGTGAGGCCGGTCAGCGTCACGCTCCAGGCGCCAGCGCCGTCGGCGACGGCCGAGCCCAGTTTCGTCGCGCCTTCCGAGACGCTTACGGTCGCGCCGGCTTCGCTCACGCCGCTCAGCGACAGCGTCGTCGACACCGCGCCGACCACCGCCTTGCTGACGCTGGCCGCCGGCAGGTGGGTGTCCACGGTGAAGGCCAGCGGCCCGCTGGACGCCCCGGTGTTGCCGGCCTTGTCGGTGACGGTGGCGCTGAGGCTGTGGGCCCCATCGGCGAGCTTGCCGAGCGTATAGCTCCAGGTCCCCGTCCCGCTGGCCTGGACCTGGCCCAGCTTGGTCGCCCCATCATAAACCGAGACGTAGGCGTAGGCCTCGGCATTGCCCGTCAGCGCCTGGGTGGCGAGGTCACGGGCGGCGTTGACGTAGCCGCCGACGATCGCGGCGTCGGCGAGGCTGCTCGGCGCGCCTGGCGCGTGGGTGTCGACCGTGAAGACCACGGGATTGCTCGCCACGCTGGCGTTGCCGGCGGCGTCGGTGGCGGTGGCGGTCAGCGTGTGGCCGCCCTCGGACAGCGCCCCCAGCACGAAGCTGAAGGCGCCGGTGGCGCCGGCCTTGACGGTCCCCAGTTGGGTGGCGCCGTCGAAGATGGTCACCGTGGCGCCGGCCTCGGTCTTGCCGGTCAAGGCTTGGCCAGCGACGTTGTGCGCGGCGTTGACGAAGCCTTGGGCGACCCCGGCGTCGGCCAGGCCGTTGGGCGTGGTCGGGCCCAGGGTGTCGACCTTGAAGGTCAGGGCCGTGCTCGCCGGGCTGACGTGCGCGGTCGCATCGGTCGCGGTCGCCGTCAGATTGTGCGTGCCGTCGGCGAGCTTGCCGAGCGTGTAGCTCCAGGCCCCGTCGCCGCCGGCGGTGGTGGTCCCGAGCTTGGCGCCGCCGTCATAGACCGTGACGGTCACGCCGGCCCCGGCCATCCCGGTCAGCGTCTGGCTCGCAGTGTCGCCCGCCTTATTCACATAGCCGCTGACGATCGCGGCGTCGGCGAGG
>Ga0207711_10003127_pt1 | contig 14424 bp, 13 predicted proteins | sample KBSS34metaG_FD_184401 | JGI IMG/M metagenome (GOLD analysis project Ga0207711, IMG submission 184401) | Switchgrass rhizosphere microbial communities from Kellogg Biological Station, Michigan, USA - KBS S3-4 metaG (SPAdes) (version 2) | ecosystem: Host-associated > Plants > Roots > Rhizosphere...
GGCGCGAGTCCGCGAGCAGCGGAGCGTACTTTGACGTACGTGAGCAGCGGAGCGGACGAGCAACGAAGCATGGCGGGCGCACGGGCCCGATGCCGAGCGAGCCAGCAGACGCCCGTCAGGCGAGGCGCGAGTCCGCGAGCAGCGGAGCGTACTTTGACGTACGTGAGCAGCGGAGCGGGCGAGCAACAAAGCATGGCGCATGCACGCGCCCGATGCCGAGCGAGCAAGCAGACGCCCGTCAGGCGAGGCGCGAGTCCGCGAGCAGCGGAGCGTACTTTGACGTACGTGAGCAGCGGAGCGGACGAGCAACAAAGCATGGCGGGTGTATGCGCCGCTCGCTACCAGCGTTTGGTTTTGATGTTGTGGACGTGGGCATGCTCCCCCTTCCGTATCGGCTGCACGACCTTTCCGATGTCGACACCGTACTTGATCACGGTGTCGCCTACCGCCATGTCCTTCAGCGCCACCTTGTGGCCGATCGGAATGTCCTGCCGGCATTCGAGCTGGATCGTTCGGTCCTCGTCGAGGATCAGTCCCGTCAACGGGGTGCCGGCCTTGATGCCTTCGACGACGACGACGGCAACGGAATCGTCCGGGTCATGCAATACGCAATGGATCACGTGCGTTCCTACGATGGTTGTGAGGCGGGATGGCGCCTTCCGGTCGCTTGCAGCCTTGGATCGTACCCCACCCGCCGCGATGACGCCGCCGGGAGGTAACGTGCGCAGGCGGTGAACAACCGTCTGGCCTGGTTCTGCCGCCGAAGACCGAGCGCGTGTCGGGCACGGAACTTAGGGACCGTTCGACTCAACCGAGCGTCCTGTACCGGACGGCCGCGCGAGCCCGGGCACGGTCGCCCTCGACCTGACGGTCGCGTGGCTCCGCCGTCGTGACGAGCGATTCGATGAGCACGCGCGCGGTCTTGGCAATGTCTTCGACGGCGCGATCGAACGCGGCACGATTCGCCTTCGAAGGGCTGTTGAAGCCCGAAACCTTCCTTACGAACTGAAGCGCCGCCCCCTGGATCTCCTGCTCGGTGGCAGGCGGCTCGAAATTGAAAAGCGTCCGGATGTTTCTGCACATGGTGTCGTCCTGTCCCTGCGGTCATCGTTTCGTCGGCGAAAGCCGCGTCCCGTCTCCTCGATCCCCGCCGTTGATGCCTTCGACCTACGATCGCGACACAGTTTCGAGGGGGGCGATACATGAACGGAAAAGCCTTGCGCCATCCTGCAGGATCATATCTCGCGCTGCTCTTCGCCATCGCCGCGGCCACGCCGATCGGTGCGTCCGGCGAGGCGTCGATGTTCCGGGGCGATCCTGCCCACACGGGCGTCTACGATTCGCCGAGCGTGCCGACGCTCACCGCGATGAAGTGGAAGTTCGCGACCAAGGGCAAGGTCGTATCGTCGCCGGCAGTGGTCGGTTCCACCGTTTACGTGGGAAGTGGCGATCACGCGCTGTACGCGCTCGACGCGGCGACGGGCGTGTTGCGCTGGCGCTACCGGACGGGTGGACCGGTCGACTCGTCGCCCGCCGTCGCCGATGGCATCGTGTACATCGTCAGTCGCGATGGAAATCTCCACGCCGTCGACGCGGTGAGCGGCGACGGCAGGTGGAAATTCGCGACCGGGGGCGAGCGCCGCTTCACCGCGCCGGGCATCCACGGCGCGATACCGCGCACCGAAACTATGCCGGATCCGTTCGACACTTTCCTGTCGTCGCCCGCGGTCGTCGCAGGCATCGTCTACTTCGGCAGCGGTGATCACCACGTTTACGCGGTCGACGCAAAGACCGGGACGCTGCGCTGGAGGCATCCCACGGGCAACGTCGTTCATGCCACGCCGGCCGTATCCGGGGGCATCGTCTATGTCGGCAGCTGGGATCGCAATCTCTACGCACTCGACGCCCGCACCGGCGGACTGATCTGGAAGTTCGAGACCGGCGACGACACGGACATCTACAATCAGGTCGGGATCGCCAGCTCCGCGGCGGTCAGCGGCGACACCGTGTATTTCGGTTGCCGCGACGGACACCTCTACGCCGTCGACATCCGCAGCGGCGCGCTGAAGTGGGCGCACGACACGCGCAAAGGGTGGGTGATCGCGTCGCCCGCCGTCACGCACGGCGTCGTCTACTTTCCAACGTCCGACGGCCAGCGCTTCAAGGCGCTCGACGCGACGACCGGCGCCCCGATCCACGACGTGGCGAACAAGGCCGTCTCGTTCTCCTCACCGGCGATCGTAAAGAACACGGCGTTCTACGGCACCTCCGATGGGTGGCTTCAGGCATTCGACACGGCGCGGGGCACGATCGTCGCGCAGTTCCAGACGGACGGGTCGAAGGAAAACGGGGCCAAGTACATCGACGCCGACGGGCAGATCGACAACGCGAAGCTCTATTCCGACTTCACGCTGGACGCGGCGATCGTGGGATTGGAGCGGATGTATACGCTCGGTTCGGTGCTCTCCTCGCCCGTCGTCGTCGATGGCACCGTGTACTTCGGGAGCACGGACGGCAACGTGTACGCCGTCCGTTGATTCGGGCGCGCCGGAGCCCGGGGTACAGTTGCGACGACGTGCCCGCGCGCGCCTTCCTGCTCCGCAGAGTCAGCGGCGCAACGCTTCCCACACGCGATGTGCGGTGAGCGGCATCTGCAGCGCCCGCGCCTGACGCGTCAAGCCCTGGCGCGCCAGCGCATCCATCACCGCATTCACGACTGCCGGCGTTGCGCCGATCGTACCGAGCTCGCCCACACCCTTGACTCCCATCGGATTCGTCAGGCAAGGGCTGGACTCGTCCATCCCCATGACCAGATCGCACAGCATGCCGGCGTGCGGCAATGCGTAATCGGCGAAGCTCGCGCTCTGCGCCTGACCCGATTCGGCGTCGTAGACGAACCGCTCGCACAGCGCCTGGCCGATGCCTTGCGCGGCGCCGCCCTGCAACTGGCCGATCACCACCATCGGGTTCACCACCCGGCCGACGTCGTTCATAGACCAGTAGCCGTCGAGCTCCACGGCGCCCGTCTCGGGGTCAACTTCCACTTCGCAGATGTGGCAACCGTTCGGCCAGCTCGCCGCACCCACGGAGCTCGTCGATTGCAGCGCGATGCGCTCACCCGCCTGGCGTCGAGCAAGCTCGAACAGCCCGATGCGCCGGTCGGTGCCGACAATGTTGAACACGCCGTCCCGATACTCGATGTCCGACGGCGCCGATTCCAGCGCCGAAGCTGCCAGGTCGCGCGCCTTGCCGACCGTCCGCTCCGACGCGACGCGCACGGCCGATCCGATGACGAAGAGCGAGCGCGAGCCCGCGCTGCCGAAACCATTCGCACGATCCGTATCGCCGAAGCGCACGTCGATCGCGTCCGCTGGAACGCCGAACACGTCGACCGCGAGCTGCGTGAACGTGGTCGCAAGGCTCTGACCCATCGGCTGCGCCGCGCTGAAGATCTCGATGCGACCCGCGCCGGTGACGGTGACGTCGACCGTTTCCTCGAACACGTCGGCGCCCGTCCATTCGAGAAACGTTGCAATCCCCTGCCCGCGCCAAAGTCCGCGCCGTTTGGAATCCGCGGCGCGTGACTCGAAGCCTCGCCAGTCGGCGAGCGCGAGTGCGCCGTCCATCACCTTCGCGAACTGGCCGCTGTCGTACGTCTTGCCCATTGCGTTCGTGTAGGGCATCTGTTCCGGCCTGATCATGTTGCGCCGGCGGAGTTCGATTCGATCGATTCCGGATTCGCGCGAAGCCTCGTCCATCAGGCGCTCGATGATGTAGATCGCCTCAGGACGGCCGGCGCCGCGATACGGACCGGTCGGAAGCGTATGCGTGAGGACGGCCTTGATGCCGATGTCTATCGTGGGGATGTCGTAGATGCTCGTGGACACCCAGGGACCGATCATCAGCTGGATGACGACACCTGCCGGCGTGGCATAGGCGCCGACGTTGGCGAGCGACGCTATGCGAAGCGCAAGGATGCGGCCGTCGCGATCGAGCGCAAGCTCCGCCCGGCTCACGAGATCGCGGCCGTGGCTCGCGCCCAGGAATTCCTCGACGCGCTCCGCGGTGAACCGCACCGGGCGCTTCAGCGCGCGCGCGGCAAACGCGACAACGACGTCTTCGGGATACAGGCTCGTCTTCATGCCGAATCCGCCGCCGACGTCTCCCACGACGACGCGCACCTTCGACTTGTCGATTCCGAGGACCGCGTCGCAAAGCTCTTCGCGGAGACCGCTCGGCGTCTGGCAACTGACGACGAGCGTCAGACGCTCGCTTCTCGGGTCGAACGTTGCGAGCGTCGAACGCGGCTCGATCGGACACGCCGCAACCCGCTGATTGACGAGATCGAGTGCGACGACGTGCGCGGCGCGCGCGAAAGCGGCTTCCGTTGCGTCGGCATCGCCGTGGCGCAGCTCACACGCGACGTTGTCCGCGGCGTCGCGGACGACGATCGGCGCGCCGGCCGCCGTCGCCTGTGCCGCGTCGACGACTGCAGGCAGCGGCTCGTAGTCGACGACGACCTGCTCGGCGGCGTCGCGCGCCTCGGCCATCGATGAGGCAATGACGGCTGCCACCGCTTCACCGACATAGCGCACGGTATCGACGGCGAGCGCGTGATGCGGCGGCGACAGCGTTGGTTGACCATCCGCCCGTTTGAAGTCGGCCGAGTTCGGAATCGGATTGACGCCGGCGTCGAGGAGGCTACGCGCGGTCAGCGTCCGGGCGACGCCGGGCATCGCAGCGGCGGCGGCCGTGTCGATGCCGACAATGCGCGCGTGGGCGTGCGGCGAGCGCACGAAGCACGCGTGAAGCTCGTTCTCCACCTTCACGTTGTCGGCGAAGCGGCCCTGCCCGCGCAACAGTGCTTCATCCTCGACGCGCTTGACCGATCTTCCGCTTCCGAAGCGGGTCGTTGGCGATTCCGTCACATGAACCCCTGGGTAAAGATCAGCGAAAGCCGATTCTGCCATTGGACGCCCGTCCAGCGTGCATCGGTGATAACCTGCCTGCTCGTTCGATGGACAAGCAGCATCGACGGTGCCGCGTCGTCACGCGTTCCAGTGGAACGGCGGGGCATCGAGAATCGTTGCAACATCATGGCTTCGAATCCTCCACAGGCGATTCGCCTCACCTTCTCGTATCAGGGCAGCCAGATCGGCCTCCTCGGCGCCGAAACCATCGCAATGACGGTGCCCGCTTCGAGCCCGCTTGCGCCGCAACCGGGGCAAACCGGGTATTGGCTCGAAGTTCATGATGCGGCTGGACGCCTCCTCTACCATCGCCCGCTGCACAACCCGATCGCAATCGACGTCGAAGCGTTTTCGCAAACGCCCGGCGCATCGATTGCTCGCGTGCCGCGCGCCGCATCGGAAGGTCGCTTCAACGTCCTGATCCCGGATACCGGCGACGCGCGCTGGTTCACGCTGCGCGGCCCGGCCGATCCTACGCGATCGGACGAGCCCGCGCAGGAGCTGCTGCGCATCGACGTCGATACGCTGCGGCGATCGAAGCCTCCGCCCGCGCCTCCGATCTCCACCGGGCCGCCGCGGACCACCGGGTAGAGCCGCTGCATGAGCAGTGCGGATGGTTACGTCAGCGGCAAGCAGAAGATCGTCGATCACGGACCGGATGCCTCGCGCTACAACGTCGTCATCCTCGGGGAAGGCTATCGCGCCGCCGAGCTTGCGAAGTATCACGCGGACGTGCAGGCGTTCGTCGACGTGTTCAAGCAAACCGCGCCGTACGGCGACCTGTGGTGCGGCATCAACGTTCATCGCGTCGACGTCGTCTCCACGGACAGCGGTGCGGACGATCCCGTCGCGTGCGGCGACGGTACCGCGGGCAGCGGCGCGGTTGCGCGAACCTATTTCGACGCGACGTTCTGCAGCGGAAACGCGATCCGGCGCCTGCTGACGTGCGACAGCGCGAGCGTGCTGGCCGTGGCGCATGCGCAGGTTCCCGCGACGCATCTCGCGCTCGTCGTCGTCAACTCGCCGCTCTATGGCGGATCCGGCGGCCCCGTCGCGACCTTCTCGACGGCCGCGGGTGCCGCGGAGATCGCGCTGCACGAGATGGGGCACTCGGCATTCGGGCTGGCCGACGAATACGAGTACTACGCCGGTTGCGGCACCGGAGAGGCGGGCCACGACGTCTACGCGGGCGGCGAACCGATCGAACCGAACGTCACGCGCAACACCGCCCGCGCAACGCTCAAGTGGAAGAGCGTGCTGTCGTCACCGATCGATCCGCTTCCGACGACCGCCAACCCGAATTGCGCGCAATGCGATCCGCGGGGCAATCCCAACGCGCCCGAATACGTCGGCGCCTACGAGGGCGCGCGCTACATGCATTGCGGCTGCTATCGGCCGTCCTACGACTGCCGGATGCGCAACCTCGGACAGCCGTTCTGCCTTGCATGCCAGAAGGTGATTCGCGACGCCCTCGCGCCATACCTGCCCATCGCGTGGCAAGGCCTGTGGTGGAAGTCGCCGGCCGGTTCCGAATCGGGCTGGGGCATGAACGTCGCGCACCAGGGCGACATCATCTTCGCCACGTGGTTCACGTACGACGCGACAGGCAAGGCGTGGTGGCTTTCCATGACGGCGCCGCTCGTGAGCGGAGGCAACAAGTTCACCGGAACGCTCTACGCAACGCATGGCCCGCCCTTCAACGCAGTGCCGTTCGATCCGGGGCTCGTGGTTGCAACTGCCGTTGGCACGGGCACGCTGACGTTCACGGACACGAACAACGGATCGTTCGCCTACACGGTGAACGGAACGAGTCAGGTCAAGGCGATCACGAGGCAGGTATTCGGACCGCTGCCGACATGTCGATTCGGTACGATTGCCGATCTCGCGACCGCCACCAACTACCAGGACCTGTGGTGGAACGCTCCGCCCGGTTCCGAATCGGGCTGGGGCTTGAACATCACGCATCAGGGAACGACGCTGTTCATCACGTGGTTCACCTACGACGTCGACGGCACGCCGCTGTGGCTGTCGGCGACGGCCCAGAAGACGGGCGTATCCACGTACAGCGGCGCACTGTATCGAACGACCGGTCCGGCGTTCAGTGCGACGCCGTGGAATCCGGCAAGCGTCACGGTCACGCAGGTCGGCACGGCGACGCTGACGTTCGCGAACGGCAATCAGGCGTCGTTCGGGTACACGGTCAACGGCATCAACCAGACGAAGCAGATCACCCGCCAGATCTTCAACGCGCCCGGAACGGTTTGTCGCTAGAACCGCCCGCTTGCCGATCCGTCGCTTGCACGCGGTCGCACCCGGAGAGGTCTGTCAGTAAAGCCGCCGCTTGCAGATCCGTCACTGGCATACGGTCGCGCAAGGAGGCGATCCTTGCGCCGAATCGTTCCGCCGCGCGTCGCCTCATGCGCGTTCGAGCGTCGATTCCGCCTTGCGTGCGCGCTCGAGAAGCCGAGGTGATTCCACGCGCGACGTCCATGCCTCGAACGCATCCGTCGGACCCGTCCAGCGCAGCGCATCGACGTTGCGAAAAAGTCGCGCGTCGGTGCGAAGCGTCGCAAGCGTCTTGAAGAGCCGCGCGAGCTCGCGGCGCTCACCGAGCAGCGTCGGAGGAAAATCGTCGATCGCGCCGTAGCGGTTCAGCATCTGCGCGGCGGTGACCGACCCGATCCCCGGTATGCCGGGATAGCCGTCTGCAGCATCGCCGACGAGCGCCAGGAAGTCCGGAATCAGCGCCGGCGCGACGCCGAATTTCTTTCGCACGCCGTCCTCGTCGAAGATCTTCTTCGCCCGGCGATCCATCTGCACGACGCGATCGTCGCGCACGCACTGCGCGAGGTCCTTGTCGGGCGTCCAGATGCAAACCTTCTCGACACGCCGATCCCGCGCTGCGGCAGCTGCGGCAGACGCGAGTGCGTCGTCCGCCTCGAGCTCGATCATCGGCCAGGTTGCGACGCCGAGCGCAGCCAGCGCCTCCTCGAGCGGGTGGAATTGCGCGAGCAGCGCCGGCTCGATGCCCGCACCGGTCTTGTATCCGGGCCACAGGTCGTTGCGAAACGATTCGATGACGTGGTCGGTCGCGACACCGATGTGCGTGGCGCCCTGCTCGATCATCGACAGGACCGTTTGGAGCACGCCGACCAAGCCGCCGTAGGGGCGATCGCGCCCCTTGGTGAAGCGCCGGAGCCCGTAGAAGTGTCGGAACAGCTCGTACGTTCCGTCGACGAGATGAACGATCATCCGAAGCGACACCGCGCGAGACGCGCGGCAGTCACCAGAACGCGAACGACGTCTGGAGAACCGGGGCGAAGCTCCTGCGATGGTGCGGACAAGGCCCGTGGCGATCGAGCGCGGCGAGATGCTCGGGCGTTCCGTAACCCTTGTGACGCGCGAAGCCATACATCGGATATTCGCGATCGAGGTCGTGCAGCAGCGCATCGCGTGTGGTCTTGGCGATGATCGACGCGGCCGAGATCGCCGGCACGTCGCGATCCCCCTTCACGATCGCGTAGGCGCGGCACGTGAGCTCGGGACAGTGGTCGCCGTCGATCAAGGCCTCGGCGGGCCGGACAGTGAGCGCTTCGACGGCGCGGCGCATCGCGAGCAGCGTTGCGCGCAGGATGTTGAGCGTATCGATTTCGCCGACGTCGCTCGACGCGACCGCCCACGCGATTGCCTTCACGCGGATATCGGCGGCCACGATCTCGCGCTGCTCCGGCGTCATCACCTTGGAGTCGCGCAAGCCCTTGACGCGCCGCGCGGGATCCAGGATGACGGCGGCGGCCACGACGGGACCGGCAAGCGGACCCCTTCCGGCTTCGTCGATGCCCGCTATCAGCAAGAGTGCGTCGTCCGCGTCATGTCCGTCACGTCTGCGCCATTCGCGCCCGCGCGAACTGCGTGCGGTCGAGTTCGCCCAGCACGGCATCCGCGGCAACTGCGCCCGTGTCGAGCGCGAGCGCGTCGCGCATCGCACCGAACAGCGTTTCAATCCTGCGCCGCGTCACCGTATCATCGAAGAGGTTCTGCGCCGCCTGCGCAAGATTGCCCGGAGTTGCGTCATCCTGCAAGAGTTCGGGCACGACAAAGCGTCCGGCGAGCACGTTCGGAAGCCCGACCCACGGCACGAGCAGCCGGCGGCGCACGATGCGCGCGGTGAGCGCGCTCACGCGATAGAAGATGACGTGCGGACAGCGCGCGAGGGCCGCCTGCAACGTCGCGGTGCCGGACGCGACGAGCGCGACATCGGCCGCCCGCAGCGCATCACCGGCGTGACCGTAGAGGACGGTCAGCGGCAGCGCGTCGTGGCCGCTGCGATGCTGCTCTTCCACGAACGCGTCGCGCGTGGTCCGTGACACGAGCGGAACGATGAATCGCGAATCGGGACGCCCTTCGTGGATCCGCGCGGCCGTGTCGAGCACGAGGCGGGCATGCATCTCGATCTCCGAGAGCCGGCTCCCGGGAAGCAGCGCAAACAACGGCGTCGTGGGACTCTGCCGCAGCGTTTCGCGCGCGGACTTCCGCGTCGAGGGACCCGCAGCCTGCTCCGCGAGCGGATGTCCTACGTACGTCACGGCGATGCCGGCCGCGTCGTACAGCGGCGGCTCGAACGGAAAGAGCGCGAGCATGCGGTCGACCGCGCGGCCGATCGACTGCAGCCGCTCGCGGCGCCAGGCCCACACCGAAGGGCTCACGAACTGGACGGTGCGCAGGCCTTTGCGTTTCAGCCACCGCGCGAGACCGAGGTTGAAATCGGGCGAATCGACGCCGACGAACAACGGAATGCGTTGCTGCAACAAACGGCGCGCGATCCGTCGCCGCAGGCGGATCAGGCGCGGCAGATGAGAGAGCACCTCGACGAAGCCCCGAACCGCAAGCTCTTCGGTGGAGGCCCAGACTTCGCATCCGGCCGCTTCCATCTTCGGGCCCGCGATGCCCGCGAAGCGGACCTCGGGCCGCAATCGCCGCACGGCCTGGATGAGCGCGGCGGCAAGCGCGTCGCCCGAAGCTTCGCCCGCAACGATTCCGATCGTGACCGGCGCGGCCTCGCCCGCAGCGTCGCGCATGAAGACTCCCTGTCGATGCGTCGCTTCTCGGGGCGAGGCTGCCGCTTTCCCGCGACGCGTGTGCCCGTCGAACCCCGTCGAAGGACCGCGCGAGTTTATCGCACGATGCCGCGCCGGCTGTCGCCGAGAAACGCAACGAGCGGCGCGATCAGCGGAGTTTCGACCGCCGTGCGCGCCAGCGCTTCGCGCGCATCCTCGAGCGAGCGTCCCTCGCGGTAGAGCGTCTTGTAGGCGCGACGCACAGCCCCGATCTCGTCCGGGGTGAATCCCCGGCGGCGCAGCCCTTCGTTGTTCGTTCCGGCCGGCTTTGCCGGATAGCCGCTGACGGTGACGAACGGCGGAACGTCCTGCAGCACGATGGCGCCCGCCGCGACCATCGCGTGCCGGCCGATGCGGCAGAACTGATGCACGCCCGCATAGGCGCCGAGCACGACGAAGTCGTCGATGGCGACGTGACCCGCGATCTGCGCGTTGTTGGAGAACGTCGTCGAATGGCCGACGACGCAATCATGGGCAACGTGCGTGTACGCGAGAAACCAGTTGCCGTTGCCGATCGTCGTCGTCCCGCGGTCCTGCGCCGTGCCCGCGTGAATGGTCACGAATTCGCGCACGACGTTGTCGTCGCCGATGTCGGTATTCGTCGGCTCGCCGCCGTACTTGCGGTCCTGCGGAATTTCGCCGATCGACGTGAACTGGAACACGCGATTGCGCGCGCCGAGCGTCGTGCGTCCCGTGATCACGGCATGCGGCCCGATCCGCGTGCCCGGGCCGATCCGCACGTGCGGACCGATGATCGTGTAGGGGCCGATCGCGACGTCATCGGCGACCTGCGCGCCGGCGTCGACCAGCGCCGTGGGGTGGATCAGGGACACGCTCGAAACGGCGTCGGCTTCGTCACGCGGCGTGTCAACCTCGGGCCTAGACCGGCAGGTCCGGAACGGGCGGCACGTCGCGGATCGCCGCGAGCAGCTGCGCCTCGCAGACGAGCTGCGGGCCGACGGTCGCGCGGGTGCGAAAACGTCCGATTCCGCGCACGGCGCGCTCGAGATGCGCCTCGAGCGTCAACGTATCGCCCGGCACGACCTGGCGCTTGAAGCGGGCCTGGTCGATGCCTGCGAACAGGACGAGCTGGCTCCCGTCGCGCCGCGCGACGTCCGAGAGCATCGTGAGCAGTCCCGCAACCTGCGCCATCGCCTCGATGACGAGCACGCCCGGCATGACCGGATAGGCCGGGAAGTGGCCCTGGAAGAACGGCTCGTTGACGGTCACGTTCTTGATGCCGCGCAGGAACTTGTTGGCTTCCCAGTCGAGCACGCGATCGACGAGCAGCATCGGATAGCGGTGCGGCAGGAGCCGCTGGATCATCGCGACGTCCATCTCGCCGCCGGCGGTCCCGGCAGGCGCGCCCGACGGCGCGCGCCCCGTGTCGCGTGACGGCTCTTCCGCATCACTCATGGCAGCCTCCCCTTCGCGCCATCGCCGGTGCGCGCCGCTTCGAGCGCGTGCTCCAGCATTTTCACCCGATCGGCAAGCTCACGCAGTCTCCGTGTCTGCGATGCAACGTGCTTCCATTCGCGGTGCGGCAGCGCCGGAAATGCGCTCGTATACGTGCCGCGCTCACCAATCGAGTCGTACACCTGTGTCGCCGCCGAAATGACCGTCCCGTCGGCGATCTCCAGGTGGCCGGAAATCATCGCCGCGCCGCCGATGCGGCAGCCTCGGCCGATATGGGTGGACCCGGCGATGCCGACGCATCCGGCGACCGCAGTATGCGCGCCGATCACGCAGTTGTGGCCGATCTGGATCTGGTTGTCGAGCTTCACGCCGTCCTCGACGACAGTATCATCGATCGCGCCGCGATCGATCGTCGTGTTCGCCCCGATCTCGACATCGGCACCGATGACGACGCGCCCGATCTGCGGAATCTTGTGCCAGCGGCCGTTCTCGTCGGCGAGTCCGAAGCCGTCGGCACCGATGACGGCGCCGCTGTGGATCAGCGAGCGCGGACCGACGACGCAACGCGGATAGAGCGTGACGTGCGCTTCGACGACACCATCGTCGCCGATCGTCGCGTCGTCGCCGACGACGACGTGTGCGCCGAGCACGCATCGCTCGCCGACGATCGCACGGGCGCCGACGACGGCGAAGGGACCGATCGACGCCGACGCAGCGACGCGCGCGGAGGCGTCGACGAAGGCGGTGCGATGCACGCCGGGGACGACCGCCGCGGGAGGATGCAGGATCGACGCGACGCGCGCGTAGACGGCGTACGGATTCTTCGAGACGAGCTTCGGGAGCGACGTCGCCGCGACTGCGTCCGGCGCGACGATCACCGCCGACGCACGCGTGGTGGCGAGTTGCGCGCGATAACGCGGATTGGCGAGAAAGGCGATGTCACCCGGGCCGCCGTGCCCGAGCGTCGCGACGCGCGCGACGACGACGGCGCCATCACCTTCGACAGCCGCGCCGGTGCGCTCGGCGAGTTCCGCGAGGGAGAATGCATGGGGCTCGGGACGGGGAGCCATCGTCGCGGCGGATGCGCGAGCGTCGTGAAAGGCTCGAGACGGGCTTACTTGTCCGCGAGCGCCTTGATCACCTTGTCGGTGATGTCGATGCGCTGGCTGGCATAGACGACGGGGTCCTGCAGGATCAGGTCGAACTTCTCGGCTTCCGCGATCTGCTGGATCACCTTGTTCGCACGCTCCTGGATCCCGGCGAGCTCCTCGTTGCGGCGCAGGTTCAGGTCCTCGCGGAATTCGCGTTGCATGCGCTGCAGGTCCCGCGACTGGTTCGCGAGGTCGCGCTCCTTGTTGCGTCGCTCGGTCTCGGCCATGGTCGGCCCGTCCTTGTCGAGCACCGCCTGCAGGTCGCGCACCTGCTTGGCGAGCTTCTGGATTTCGGCGTCGCGCGTCGCGAACTCCTTTTCGATCTTCGCCTGCGCCCGCTTGGCCGGCGTCGCCTCACGGAACAAGCGCTCCGTATTGACGAAGCCGATCTTGTATTCGACCGCGCCCGCGGTGGCTGCGAATGCCGCGAGCGCGAGGGCGAGCAACGCCTGCACCAGTCGTCTCAACGATGTCTCCTGCAGGTCCCCTGTGCGCGCCATCAGAACGCGGTGCCCGCCTGGAACTGGAATCGCTGCTCGCGATCGCCTTCCTTCGCGTTAAGCGGAATAGCGTAGCTGAACTTGAGCGGTCCGATCGGCGAACTCCACGCCAACCCCACCCCGGCCGAAAAGCGGAACGACTCGTTCTGGGACTGGATCGCCTCGATGCCGCTCCCCGACGTCGTGAGGCCCGCGATCTGTCCGGCGTCGGCGAAGACGCTCGCCCGCACCGCCTTGTCGCCCTTGAGGATCGGGTAGAACAGCTCGAGGTTGCCGACGATCTTCCGCGTGCCGCCAAGCGCGTTGCCGAAGACATCGCGCGGCCCGAGTGAAGCCGTCTCGTACCCGCGCACCGAATTGACACCGCCCGCGAAGAAGGCCTTGAAGAACGGCAAGTCCTTGCCGGAGAAGCCGTTGCCATAACCGAGGTCCGCGCGCGCCATCAGCACGAAGCTGCCGTAGATCGGCCAGTAGACCGAATGAACGTATTGGAGCTTGTAGTACGACAGGTCGCCGGGCGGGATGCCCGTCTCGAGCAGCACGCTCTGCAGCCGACCGGAGCTCGGATAGAGGATGTCGTCCCGCGTGTCGCGCGACCAGCCGGCGGTCAGGATGTACGCGTTCGTCGTTTCGCCGAATTCCGCCACGAACGCGCGGTAGACGGGCGGCGTGTTGTCGAACAGCGTGATCTTCGTGTTCTCGTAGCGCCCGCCGAAGTTGATCGTGTCCGTCTCGGTGATCGGCACGCCGAATCCCAGCGCCGCGCCGTAGGTCCTGGAGCCGTACTGCGCGATCGCGAGTCCCGCCGGGTCGAGACTTTTCTCGTATATTTCGATCGTGCGCGAGATGCCGTCGACCGTGTAGTACGGCTGCGTGAACAGCAGCGAATACGTGCGGTTGTACTTGCTCGTATTGACGCCGACAGCGAGCGCATTGCCGGAGCCGAAGATGTTATCCTGGGAGATGGAGCCGTTCAGCACCAGGCCCTCGGCGCTCGAGTAGCCAACGCCGGCGAGCAGGTTGCCCGTCTGCTTCTCGGTGACCGACACTTCGACATCGATCTGGTCCGCGGTGCCCGGCACCGGCGGCGTCTCGATGTTGACGTCGTCGAAATAACCGAGCCGCTTGACGCGCACCTTCGAGCGATCGATGCGCGGGCCGTCGTACCATGCATCCTCGAGCTGACGGAATTCCCGGCGAATCACCTCGTCGCGCGTCTTCGCGTTGCCGCTGATGTTGATCTTGCGGACGTAGGCCCGACGTCCGGGAT
>Ga0207711_10003130_pt1 | contig 14420 bp, 13 predicted proteins | sample KBSS34metaG_FD_184401 | JGI IMG/M metagenome (GOLD analysis project Ga0207711, IMG submission 184401) | Switchgrass rhizosphere microbial communities from Kellogg Biological Station, Michigan, USA - KBS S3-4 metaG (SPAdes) (version 2) | ecosystem: Host-associated > Plants > Roots > Rhizosphere...
GAAACCTTCGCCGGTCGAGTTGCCCGAGCTTTGGGTGCCCGTGGTACGATCGGCCTGCAGAATGTCGGTATCGGTCTCGGTGTCTTCGCTCGAAGTCTGATCCCCGACCTTGCTGTCGTCGGTCATCGTCTCGGGAGGCTGCAGGTCGCCCGGCTGGCTCGGCTGCTGGCCGAATTCGTTCGGTTGGCGCTGCTGATCCATCGGCTCCTGATTGCCCTTGCCGTCGGTCGGGTTGAATTGCTCTTCGTTGCGTTCTTCGGCCATTTGATACTCTCCCGTACAGGGCCCCGCATTGCTCTGGGACACATAACAAGGGGCGGAGCTGGCCGTTCCGCTCGTGCCGGCAGCAATGCGACGAACGGCTCGGCGCAGCGACAAAAGGCCGCCGGTCCCCATGACCAGCGGCCCAATTTGTTGGCATGCAGCGGGCGATGATCAGGCTTGCTGATCGTCTCCTTCGGCTGCCGGCGCTTCCTCGACAGGTTCGGCTGTCTCCTCGGCGGGCTCCGCCGCTTCCGCGACTTCGCCAGCTTCGGCAGCGGCTTCTTCGGCCACCAGCTCGTCCTCTTCGAGAACCGGCGCGGCATCGCGCTCGAACATCTGCGACGAAACGTCGACGCCCTGGGCCTGAAGATCGGCCTCTTCCGGCGAGCGGGCGACGTTGACCTTGACCATCACCGCGACCTCCGGATGGAGCGCAATCTTGATGTCGTGCACGCCGAGCGCCTTGATCGGGCGATCGAGCACGACCTGGCTCTTGGCAACCTTCGCGCCCACGCCTTCCAGCGCTTCAGCAATGTCACGGGCACTGACCGAGCCGTAGAGTTGACCGGTGTTCGACGCTTGGCGGATCAGTTGGACGGACTTGCCGTCGACGCCAGAGGCCGCCTTCTCAGCCTCGGAACGCTTCTCGGCATTCTCTTCCTCGATCCGCGCCCGGTTCGTTTCGAATAGCGCACGGTTCGACTCATTGGCGCGGAGCGCCTTCTTGTTGGGCAGAAGGTAATTGCGGGCGAACCCGTTCTTGACCTTCACCACATCACCGATGCCGCCGAGTTTCTCGACGCGCTCAAGCAGGATAACTTCCATGGACCTGCTCCCTTATTTCACGATGTAGGGAAGCAGGCCGAGATGGCGCGAGCGCTTGATGGCGCGCGCGAGCTCACGCTGCTTCTTGGATGAGACCGCGGTGATCCGCGACGGGACGATCTTGCCGCGCTCCGAGATGAAGCCCTGGAGCAGGCGGACGTCCTTGTAATCGATCTTGGGCGCATCCTTGCCCGAGAACGGGCAGCTCTTGCGGCGGCGGAAGAAAGCGCGAGCCATTATTCGACCTCCTCTTCACGCGGGCGGAAGCTCGGACGGTCGTCGCGGTCACCGCGCGATCCACGCTCCTTGTCGCCGCGGCGCATCATCGCCGACGGGCCAGTCTCATGCTCGTCGACACGGATGGTGAGGAAGCGGATGATGTCCTCGTTGATGTTCGACTGGCGCTCAAGCTCAGCGATTGCCGCGGGCGGCGCATCGAGATCGAGGGCGACGTAATGTGCCTTGCGGTTCTTGGCGATCCGATAGGCCAGGCTGCGCAAGCCCCATGCCTCGGTCCTGACGACCTTCCCGCCATTGTCGTCGACGATTTTGGTGGCATTTTCCGCGAGCGCATCGACCTGGGCTTGAGCCAGGTCCTGGCGCGCGAGGAAAACATGCTCGTAAAGCGGCATGCTATTCTCTCATTTTTGGCCGATCGCTGACGTACCCCGTTGGCACGCCCCTCCGGCTGTCTCAAAAAAGCGAAGGGCGAGCAAAGCTCGCCCCAAGCGTTGCGCCCATTGCCGCAAAGTCGCTGAAATGGCAAGGGTCATGGCTATGGCGACGCATCTTAAATCGATTCAAGCGACCCCTGACCCGCTCGACGATATGAGCCTGCCCGGCTGGCTGTATCACGACGACGAGTTCTTCGCCGCCGAGCAGAAGGCGTTCCTGAGGGCCGCGCCGCAAATTGTCTGCCATGCGAGCGAAATTCCGAATGCTGGTGAATGGCAGAGTCTCGAGTATCTCGGCGAGAGCATCATCGTCATTCGCGGCGATGACCAGGTAATAAGAGCGTTCTCCAACGTCTGCCGCCATCGCGGGTCGCGGCTGGTCGACGGCAATTCGGGCTGCGCCAAGGTGCTGACCTGTCCCTATCACGCGTGGAGCTATGCCCGCGACGGCCGGCTCGTCGGCGTGCCGCATCGCGCCGAATATCCTGGCCTCAGGACCGAGGATCATGGGCTCTTCCCGGTCGCGCTCGAGAATTGGCGCGGGTTCCTCTTCATCACTCTTGAACCCGGGGTTCCGTCGGTTGCCGAAATGATGGCACCGTATGAGGATGAGGTCGGGCTCTATCGGTTTGAGGAGCTGAAGGCGTTGGCGCCGGTCAGGCTGCGGCCCCGAACCCTCAACTGGAAGACGATCTCCGATAATTATTCCGACGGGCTGCACATTCCCATCGGCCATCCCGGCCTTACCCGCCTGTTCGGCAAGAGCTACCGGATCGAGGCGCGGGACTGGGTCGACAAGATGGAGGGCGATCTTGTCGACAAGGCGTCGGCGAACCCGTCGGAACGGATTTACCAGTCGTATCTGCCGCAAGTCGATCACCTCCCGCAGACCCACCAGCGCAAGTGGCTATATTACAAACTGTTCCCCAACGTCGCTTTCGACATTTATCCCGACCAGGTCGACTTCATGCAGTTCCTGCCTGTCAGTGCGACCCAGAGCGTGATCCGCGAAATCAGTTACGCATTGCCCGACGATCGCCGCGAGATGAAGGCGGTGCGCTATGCCAACTGGCGGATCAACCGGCGGGTCAACGCCGAAGACACCGAGCTCATTACCCGCGTTCAGCTCGGCATGCAGTCGCCGGCCTATGTCGCCGGGCCGCTGGGAACGAGCGAGGTGTGCCTGAGAAGCTTTGCGCAGAAACTCAGGCGGCTGATTCCGGAGGCGCGGCTGGATGCTCCGCCGCCGTCCGGCTGGAGCCGCCTCGCGAACGCGTGATAAAATAGACCGGGATGCCGGTCGCGAGCAGCACCGCACCCCATTTGTTCGCCTCGTAGCCAGCGCCATAGAGCGCCCACAGCCCGTAGATCGTGCCAAGGACCGCGATGACGGTCGATAGACCACGGTGGACTGTTCCGCGGGCGATCAGGCGGAAGGCAGCCGCGGTTGCGGCGAGATACAGGACCAGCGTCGCGGCGGTGGCGAGCAGGGCCATGAAGCCATACAATTCTGTCAATCCACGCGTGAAATTGGCCGCAATGAGCGCGCACGACAGGACAGCACCGACGATCAGTCCGCCGACCGGCATGCCCCGCCGGTTGAGTTTTCCAAACCACCGCGGAAATACGCCTCGCTCAGCGAGCGCAAGCGGGATGTCGCCAACGATGAGGATCCAGCCGTTGAGCGCCCCGAGGCAGGAGATCGCGGCGAACACCACCACCAGCGTGCCTGCCGTCGTGCCCCAGTATCGCGTCGCAAGGTCGGCAAAGGGCGCGCTCGACTTGGCCGTCACGTCGGCCGGAAGCAGCAGGTAGATGGCGGCGAACGCGGTGAAATAGATCAGCCCGACGAGCAGCGTCCCGATCAACGTCGCGCGCGGAATATTCCGCTCGGGATCGCGAACGCGCTGCGCTGGAACGGAGGCACATTCGAAGCCGAGCATCGCCCACAGGGTCAGCGCGGCGGCGCCCGCTATGCCATTCAGATTGATGGGGGCCGGCGCCGCCTGGGCGGCATGACCGCCGCCACCAAATACGAGCAAAGCGATCACCACCGCAGCGATCAGCGGCAGGACCTTGAGCATGCTGGTCACGACCTGGACGTGACCGGCCGAGCGCGCGCCGTTGAGCACGATCGCTGTGAACAAGACGACAAATCCGATCGCGGTCAAAGCCGCGACGCCGGTATGCGCGAATGCGGCCGGAGCGAGCGAGCTCAAATAACTGACAGCGGCGATCGCGATTGCCGAGTTGGTTACCCAGGTCGCAATCCAATAGCTCCACATGACAAAGAAGGCCGGTGGCTCGCCGAGGGCGGTGCGGACATAGTCATACGGACCGGCGGCTTGAGGCAGCGCCTTCGCGAGCATCGCGAATACGCCTGCGAGGCAGATTGAGCCCGCGATCGTGATGATCCACGCGATGATCGAGTTGATTCCGTACGGTGCAAGGTTGGCGGGCAAGAGGAATATGCCCGAGCCGATCATGTTGCCGACGACGAGCGCCAATGCGACTGCGAAGCCGAGCTGGCGCAGCGGCGCTGTTGGCTGTCGAAGTGGTCCCTCGCTCACTGATTGCGAGGTGTTGCAGCTTATCCGCCTGTGTGCAATCCGCGCGCTTCCATTATCAAACGGGGCCGCGATGCGCGCATTCCTTTTTCCGGGGCAGGGTAGTCAGGCGGTTGGCATGGGCGCCGCGCTCGCGGCTGCGAACCGGACCGCTCAGGACGTGTTCGCCGAAGTCGATCAGGCGCTCGGCCAGAATCTGTTCCGGCTGATGCGCGACGGGCCCGAAGACGATCTCAAGCTGACCGAAAATGCGCAACCGGCGATCATGGCGCACTCCCTCGCGGTATTCCGTGCGCTGACGGTGGATGGCGGGGTCGATCTGACCAAAGCTGCAAGCTTTGTCGCCGGCCATAGCCTCGGCGAATATTCGGCCTTGTGCGCGGCCGGATCGTTCGATTTGCCGACCACGGCGAAGCTGCTCAAGCTGCGCGGGCAGGCAATGCAGGCCGCGGTACCGGTCGGGGTGGGGGCGATGGCTGCGCTGCTTGGCGCCGATCTCGAGCTGGCGCAACGGATTGCCGACGCAGCCGCGCAGGGCGAGGCGTGCACGGTCGCCAACGACAACGATCCGTCGCAAGTCGTGATCTCAGGCCACAAGGGCGCAATCGACCGCGCAATCGAGCTGGCAAAAGACATGGGAGCGAAGCGCGCGGTCCTGTTGCCGGTGTCAGCTCCGTTCCACTGCCCGTTGATGCAGCCCGCAGCCGAAGCCATGCGAGATGCCCTGAGCTATGTCGTGGTGGAGGCGCCGGCGGTGCCGCTCTACGCGAATGTCACGGCCGAGCCCGTGACCGACCCCGATACCATTCGCAACCAGCTCGTCGACCAAGTGACGGGCATGGTCCGCTGGCGCGAAAGCATTGCCAACATGGCGGCGGCCGGCGTTGACGAGTTCGTTGAGCTGGGCGGCAAGGTTCTGGGCTCGATGGTCAAGCGCATTGTCCCCGACGCCAAGGTCACCAGCGTCGTGTCGATCGAGGATATCGAAGCGCTGGCGAAGGAGATTGCATAAATGTTCGACCTCACGGGGATGACCGCGCTGGTCACCGGCGCAAGCGGCGGTCTCGGCAGCGCCATCGCGAACGCGCTGGCGGCCCAGGGCGCTCAGCTCGCGGTTTCGGGCAGCAATGTCGACAAGCTTGAGGCATTTCGCGCTTCATTGGGCGGAGGCCATGTTGCGCTGCCGTGCAACCTCTCCGATGGCGCGGCGGTCGACCAGCTCGTCCCGCAAGCGGTCGAGGCGCTCGGCAAGCTCGACATCCTGATCAACAATGCCGGCGTTACCCGCGACAATCTTCTCATGCGGATGAAGGAGGAGGAGTTTGACGAGGTCATCAAGATCAATCTTGAGGCCGCGTTTCGGCTGATGCGCGCGGCAGCGCGGCCGATGATGAAGGCGCGGTTCGGCCGGATCATCTCGATCACGTCGGTGGTCGGGGTCACCGGCAACCCGGGCCAGGCGAACTACGTCGCGTCCAAGGCGGGCTTGATCGGCATGACCAAGGCGGTCGCGCAGGAACTCGCCAGCCGCGGAATTACCGTCAACGCGGTCGCGCCCGGATTCATGGCGTCGGCGATGACCGATGCGCTCAACGACCAGCAGCGCGAAACCATCCTGTCGCGCATTCCGCTAGGTGCGATGGGCAGCGGCGAAGATATTGGTGCGGCCTGCGTGTTCCTGGCCAGCCGCGAGGCCGGTTACGTCACCGGTCAGACGCTGCATGTTAATGGTGGGATGGCAATGCCCTAAGCGGACAATGAGCGGCGGTTAACACTCTCTTGCCGCGCTCCTTGTCGTCCAGTTTCGGCCTCCTATATCGCCCAACGATATCAATGTTTCCGGCCGCCTGAACGGGGGCCGGAGAGGGGACAGACGAGAGGGAATTAGAAATATGGCCAAGGTCATTGGAATCGACTTGGGCACGACCAACAGCTGCGTCGCTGTGATGGAAGGCGGCAAGCCGAAGGTTATCGAAAATGCGGAAGGCGCGCGCACGACGCCGTCCGTGGTCGCCTTCACCAAGGATGGCGAGCGCCTGATCGGGCAGCCGGCCAAGCGCCAGGCAGTGACCAATCCCGACAATACGATCTTTGCGGTGAAGCGCCTGATCGGTCGCCGCTTTGACGATCCGATCACCAAGAAGGACACCGAACTTGTCCCGTACAAGATCGTCAAGGGTGCGAACGGTGACGCCTGGGTCCAGGCCGCGGGCAAGGATTACAGCCCGTCGCAAATCTCAGCCTTTATCCTGCAGAAGATGAAGGAAACCGCCGAGGCCTATCTCGGCGAGACCGTCACTCAGGCGGTGATCACGGTTCCCGCTTACTTCAACGACGCCCAGCGTCAGGCGACCAAGGACGCCGGCCAGATCGCCGGCCTCGAAGTGCTGCGGATCATCAACGAGCCGACGGCGGCCGCGCTCGCCTACGGGCTCGACAAGGAAGAGGGCAAGACGATCGCGGTCTACGATCTGGGCGGCGGCACGTTCGACGTGTCGGTGCTTGAGATCGGCGACGGCGTGTTCGAGGTGAAGTCGACCAACGGCGACACCTTCCTCGGTGGCGAGGATTTCGACGCGCGCATCGTCAACTGGCTCGCCGACAAGTTCAAGGCGAAGGAGAATATCGACCTTCGCACCGACCGGCTGGCGCTGCAGCGGCTCAAGGAAGCGGCTGAAAAGGCCAAGATCGAACTGTCATCGGCGGCGACGACCGAAATCAACCAGCCGTTCATCACCGCGCGCATGGAAGGCGGTACTACCACGCCGCTCCATCTGGTCGAGACGATCAGCCGCGCTGATCTCGAGAAAATGGTCGAGGATTTGATCGAGCGCACGATGGAGCCGTGCAAGAAGGCGCTCAAGGACGCAGGTCTGGACGCCAAGGATATCGCCGACGTGGTTCTGGTCGGTGGCCAGACGCGCATGCCGCGGGTGCGCGAGCGGGTGAAGGAATTCTTCGGCCGTGAGCCGCACACCGGCGTCAACCCGGACGAAGTCGTCGCGATGGGCGCCGCGATCCAGGCCGGCGTGCTGCAGGGCGACGTCAAGGACGTGCTGCTGCTCGACGTGACACCGCTGTCGCTCGGCATCGAGACCCTGGGTGGCGTGTTCACCCGGATGATCGACCGTAACACGACCATTCCGACCAAGAAGAGCCAGGTCTTTTCGACCGCCGAGGACAATCAGAACGCGGTCACCATCCGCGTCTTCCAGGGCGAGCGTGAAATGGCCGCGGACAACAAGGTGCTCGGCCAGTTCGACCTGGTCGGCATTCCCCCGGCGCCGCGCGGCGTGCCGCAGATCGAAGTCACCTTCGACATCGATGCCAACGGCATCGTCAACGTCAGCGCCAAGGACAAGGGTACGGGCAAGGAACAGCAGATCCGCATCCAGGCCTCGGGCGGACTGGCCGACGCCGACATCGAAAAGATGGTCAAGGAAGCCGAGCAGTTTGCCGATGAGGACAAGAAGCGGCGTGCCGCGGCCGAAGCCAAGAACAATGCTGAAAGCCTGATCCACTCGACCGAGAAGCAGCTCGCCGAGCATGGCGACAAGGTCGACGAAGCGGTGAAAACCGAAATCGAGACGGCGCTGGCCGAGGCTAAGACCGCGCTCGAGACCGGCGATCCCGATCAAATGACCGAGAAGACCAACGCGCTTGCGCAGGCGGCGATGAAGCTCGGCGAGGCGATGTACAAGGCTCAGCAGGCTGAAGGCGAAGCCCCTGCCGGTGCCGAGGCCAGTGCCGAGGCGGGCGAAGAGAAGCCCGAGCAGGAAGAGGTCGTCGATGCCGAATTCTCGGAAGTCGATGAAGAGAACAAGGGCTGATGATCGGGTGGCGCCGGTCTCGGGCAAAGAGCCGGCGCCGCGGGTTGCGTAGCGGGGAGCCGTGATGGTCAATCAGGACTATTACGAATTGCTGGGGATAGAGCGAGGGGCAGACGAGGCGGCGATCAAGGCCGCCTATCGCAAGCTCGCCAAAGAAATCCATCCGGACAAGCACAACGGCTGTTCGGAGAAGGAAGCGCATTTCAAGGCGATCAGCGAGGCGTATGACGTCCTCAAGGACCCGCAGAAACGCGCCGCCTACGACCGCTTCGGCCATGCCGCATTCCAGAACGGCGGCGGGCAGGATCCGTTCGGTGGCGCTGGCGGTTTCGAGGGTTTCTCCGACATTTTCTCGACCATTTTCGGCGAATTCATGGATCCGCGCGGCGCCCGCCAGAATGCCGCGCGCGGCGCCGACCTTCGCTACGATCTCGAACTGACACTCGAGGAAGCGTTCACCGGGGCCGAAAAGACCATCACTATCGATGCCTTGGCGCGCTGCGAATCCTGCAACGGCAAGGGCTGCGCCAAGGCGGACCAATGCAGTCAAACCTGTGCGACCTGCGGCGGAATGGGCAAGGTTCGTGCCCAGCAAGGCTTCTTCGTCGTTGAGCGAGGCTGTCCGACCTGCCGCGGTTCGGGCGAGGTGATTTCCGACCCATGCTCGACCTGTCACGGCGAGGGCCGTGCCCTGTCGCAGCGCAAGCTGGCGGTGAAGATCCCCGCAGGGGTCGACGAAGGCACCCGCATTCGCGTCACCGGTGAGGGCGAAGCCGGGGTGCGCGGCGCATCGGCCGGCGACCTTTACATCTTCGCGCACATGAAACGGCATTCGATTTTCGCTCGTGAGGGCACGACCCTGATTGCCGACTGCCCGGTGACCTTCACCACGGCGGCGTTGGGCGGGTCGATCACGCTTCCCGGCGTTGACGGCCATAAGGTCGAGATCAAGATTCCGGCCGGCATTCAGTCGAGCGAGCAACTGCGTCATCGCGGCTCAGGAATGAGCGTGTTGAACGGTCGCGGCCGGGGCGACCTGGTTGCGCGAATCCTGGTTGAAACACCGTCGCGCATGTCGGCCAAGCAGAAGAAATTGCTCGAGGAATTCCGTTCGACCGAAACTGGTGAGGAATGCCCGGCGACGAAGGGGTTCTTTTCCCGCGTCCGCGAGATGTTCGGCGCCTAAGACGTAGACAACCGATCGATTTCCAGCCGCATGGCAAACATTTGCGCGAATAGTTCCGCCGCTGCTTCAAGCTCGAAGTTCGGTCGCAGCGGCTTCCGATGGGCGAGCCGGAACTCGCCGGCCTGTTTGTCCCCAATCATCACTGGGATTCGCATCGTTGACGCAAATCCGCGATCGTTCAGCTCCGCAACCTGCGCGGGGGACGGCGCGCGCAGCAGCGCGTTGGCGACGACAGTATCCTCATCTTCGTAAGGAAAGATCTGGACTGCGCTCGCCGAACTGTCCGGCACCAGCGCCGGCATTCCGTCGCTGAGCGTTGCATTCGCGCCCGCCGCGAAGGGCACGCCGCTTCGGCTGCTAGTCGATTTGAAATGTCCCGCGAGCAAGGTCACGCGGTCAAACGCAGTTAGCGCGCGCATCCGGCGCGCGGCGGCATCGAACAGCGCCTTGCCGCTCTCGGCAGCCAATCCCGCCACCAATCCACCGACTGAGCCGAACGCCTCGCCAAGGCCCTCCGTGGGGCTAGGCACGGCTTCCAGCAGCACGCGCTCCTCAATCTGCTGGAAGGCGATGTCGAACAGGTCGTGATCGTCGGTCAGGCGCACGCGGTAGGCCCGCGCAATGCCGGTCGTTCCGCTCAGCCTCGAAAACAGGTTGCGCAAGTCATGAAGCGCCTGCGCGTGAACGAACTCGCCCAAGGGCTCGCCGACGAGAGTCACGTGCGATTCGTTGAGCAAATGGTGCACGTTTTCCGAAGCCCGCTCGACGATCCAGTCGAGCGACAGCTCGATCAGATAGCCGCATGGCTGGATTCCCGCCCCGTCAGGCATGTCAGCCGAAGACCCGACCGAAGATGGTGTCGACATGCTTCAGGTGGAAATCGAGGTCGAACAGCGCTTCGAGCTCGCCGACGGACATGCGCTTCGTAACGTCGGGATCGGCCTTGAGCAGGTCGAGCAGCGACAATTCGCCGTCCGACTCCCACACTTTCATCGCGTTGCGCTGGACGAGGTCATAGGAGTCCTCGCGGCTCAGCCCGGCCTGGGTCAGCGCCAGCATTACCCGCTGCGAGTGAACGAGGCCGCCCATGCGGTCGAGATTTTTCTGCATCCGCTCAGGGTAGACGAGCAATTTGTCGACGAGGCCGGCGAGCCGCCCCAGTGCGAAATCAAGCGTGATTGTCGCGTCGGGGCCGATGAACCGCTCGACCGACGAATGCGAGATATCCCGCTCATGCCACAGAGCGACATTCTCAAGCGCCGGGGTGACCGCGCTGCGCACGACGCGGGCGAGACCGGTCAAATTCTCGCTTAGGACCGGATTGCGCTTGTGCGGCATCGCCGAGCTGCCCTTTTGCCCTGGCGCGAAATATTCCTCCGCTTCGAGCACCTCGGTGCGCTGAAGATGGCGGATTTCGGTCGCCAGCCGCTCGATCGACGACGCGACCACCCCGAGCGCCGCGAAGAACGCCGCGTGACGATCGCGCGGGATGATCTGGGTCGAGACCGGTTCGGGCGTCAGGCCGAGGGCCGCGGCGACGCGCGCTTCAACCTCGGGCGGGACATTGGCGAAGGTCCCGATGGCCCCGGAAATCGCGCAGGTCGCAATCTCGTCGCGGGCCGCGACCAGCCGCTCGCGGTTGCGCGCGAATTCGGCATAGGCCTGAGCGAGCTTGAGTCCGAAGGTAGTCGGCTCGGCGTGGATGCCGTGGCTGCGGCCGATCGTTGGCGTGAGCTTGTGTTCGAACGCGCGGCGCTTGAGCACGTCGAGCAACGCGTCGACGTCCGCGATCAGCAACTCGGCCGCCTGCTTCAGTTGCACCGCGAGCGCAGTGTCGAGGACGTCGGAACTGGTCATCCCCTGGTGGAGCCAACGCCGCTCAGGGCCAAGCTTCTCACCCGCCCAGGTAAGGAAGGCGATTACGTCATGCTTGGTCACCGCCTCAATCGCGTCGATCGCGGGGACGTCGATCTCGCCCAGCACATTAGCGTCATAGGCTTTGCGGATGGTCGCCGCGTCCTCGGCCGGGATCATCCCGATCTGGCCCATCGCCTCTGCGGCGAAGACTTCAATTTGCCACCAGATGCGATAGCGGTTTTCGGCCGACCAGATGGCCGTCATTTCGGGGCGGGAATAGCGTGGGACCATGGTTGGAGCGGCTAGCAGAGCCGTTTCAATGCTTCAAATCGCCGCAATGCTGGCTACGGTTGCAATGAATGGCCGACGATCCGGATGCAGGGCTGGTCAAAGCCGCGATCGCCGGCGATCGCGACGCATTCGAAAAGCTGCTGCGCGCCCATTACGACCGGATCCACGGCCTCGCCTGGCAGCTGACCGGATCGCGCGCCGACGCCGACGATATCGCCCAGGATGTGTGCTGCGCGTTGGTCGAGAAACTCGGCACCTTTCGCGGCGAGGCAAAGTTTACCACCTGGCTTACCGGCATTACGTTCAATGCCTGCCGTGACATGAAACGCCGGCGCCGCTCATTCCTCGGCCTCACGGAAAAACTTACCGTCCTCGCCGGCCTGACTTCCCCGCCGGACGGCCGCGACGCTTATGATGCGGTCTGGATCAACAGCGCGATCGCGCGGCTGAAACCGGCCTATCGCGAGACCGCGGTGCTGGTCGCCGGCCAGCAACTGACCCATGCGGAGGCCGCCGCGGTGTTGGGCATCGCCGAAGCGACCGTGGCCTGGAGGATGAGCGAGGTCCGGCGGATGCTCTCGGTCGGCACCGACTAAGAAATATTTTCGGCGGCACCCAAGGATTTCCGGATCCCACGCGTCCCAGTGAACAAGCGGGCAATTTCGCGCGCTGTTGCAAAGGGAGGGGTCACATGTGCCTTTTCTGTCGTTCGGTGGGCCCGGTTCTCGCCATTTTCTGCCTGATCTCCTGCGCCAAGCCCGGAATCCAGGATGAGGTTTCGCCGCCATCCGTCACGGCGGCACAAAAAGCTGCCGGCGATGTCGTGGTGACCGGCAGCCGCATTCCCCAGGGCGTCGTTTCAACGATGAACCGGGCGGATGCGCTGTATGAGTCCTTGCCGGCGCCGCCTCCGCCTCCACCGCCCGCGCCGGGGATGTATCCGCAGCCGTGGACGCCGCCCTATCATGACCAGGGCCGGGACAAGTTCACGAACGTGGCTGAAAACGCGTTCAAGGTCGCGCGGGAAGAGCCGGTCTCGACCTTCTCGATCGACGTCGACACCGCGTCCTATTCCTGGGTTCGAGCGTCACTCAGCAACAACGTGCTGCCCCAGCCCGCCGCCGTCCGCACCGAGGAAATGGTCAATTATTTCCCTTACGACTACGCGAGCCCGAAGACGACCGCGCAGCCGTTCAGCACCAATGTTTCGGTCATGCCGAGTCCATGGTCGCCGGGGCGCAAACTCGTGCGGATCGGGATCAAGGGCTATTCGGTTCACCGGGCGACGCGGCCGCGCGCCAATCTCGTGTTCCTGATCGATACGTCGGGATCCATGCAGGAGCCGAACAAGCTGCCGCTGGTCAAGCGATCGCTCGAAATGCTGCTCGATGAACTTGATCCGCGCGATACGGTCGCGATCGTGACTTACGCTGGTTACGCCGGGACCGCGCTCGAGCCGACCCCGGCGAGTGAGAAGGCCAGGATTCGTTCGGTCATCGACGGGTTGGGCGCGGGTGGTGGTACCGCTGGCGCCGAGGGTATCCGCCAGGCGTACAACCTGGCCGAGGCCAATCTCGATCCCAACGGCGTCAATCGCGTGATCCTGGCGACCGATGGCGACTTCAACGTCGGCATCACCAACCAGGAGGAGCTCAAGGGCTATATCGAGCGCGAGCGCGGCAAGGGCGTATTCCTGTCGGTGCTCGGCTACGGGATGGGCAATTACAACGACGCCCTGATGCAGACGCTGGCGCAGAACGGCAATGGCGCCGCCGCCTACATCGACACGCTGTCCGAAGCGCGCAAGACGTTGGTCGAGGAAGCAAGCTCGACCCTGTTCCCGATCGCCAAGGACGTGAAGATCCAGGTTGAGTTCAACCCCGCGACGGTCGCTGAGTATCGGTTGATCGGGTACGAGACACGGCTGCTCAATCGCGACGATTTCAACAACGACAAGGTCGATGCCGGCGACGTTGGTTCGGGCCAGACGGTGACGGCTTTGTATGAGGTTGTTCCGGTGGGCGGACCAAGAGCGATTGGCGACCTTCGTTACGCCAAGCCCGTGGCCGTTGCGGCGCAGGCCAGGGGCAGCGAGCTTGGCTTCGTCAAAATCCGCTACAAGCTCCCCAAGTCGGACACGAGCCGCCTGATCTCGACCCCGATCGACGGACGCTATGAAGTCCGGCGGTTCGAGGATGCGCCGCAGGATGCCCGCTTCGCGATCGGCGTTGCGGCGTTCTCGGAATTGCTCCGCGGCGGCCGCTACAGCGGAACGCTGAGCTACGACGACGTGCTCAGAATTGCGCTCGCGGCGCGCGGGCGGGACGAGTTCGGCTATCGCAACGAGTTCGTGCAACTGGTGCGCGCTGCCAAGGCCGCGCGGACCCTGGCGCAGCTCGAAGAGTGAGCGAGGACGGCCACCGTCGCAAACGCCGACGACGGTGGCCGTTTCCCGATTTCGACCGGCGGACGATTGCCGCTATGAGGTTTCTCGATGCCGCCCGGTGACGCCCCTCTGGTGCCTGACCCGCCACTGCCCCGCCCGGCGCGCCGCGACGCGGCGATCGACGCGGCGATGCGGCACTTCGATGGCGCTGAGGATCCGCCGAGAACCGCGCCGGACAAGCCGCGACGGTCGTGGGCCGGACGCCCGCAGCTAGCCTGGGCAATGACCGCTGGCCTGGTTGCCATCATCGGTCTGCCGACCGCTTTCCTTGTCATGCGCGACGGGAATTCGCCCATCTTCCAGGCGTCACCGCCGTCCTCGGGTGGTGCGGAGGCGCACCGCGAGGATATGACGCAAAACGTCGTTGCCGTGGCGACACCGTCGCCCGAGCCTTCGGCTCCGCCCGCCAAGCCGCCGGTGACGAGTGTTATTCCAGCTCGACCGCAGAGCGATGCCAGGGTGCCTACTGCCAAGCAGGCC
>Ga0207711_10003135_pt1 | contig 14415 bp, 10 predicted proteins | sample KBSS34metaG_FD_184401 | JGI IMG/M metagenome (GOLD analysis project Ga0207711, IMG submission 184401) | Switchgrass rhizosphere microbial communities from Kellogg Biological Station, Michigan, USA - KBS S3-4 metaG (SPAdes) (version 2) | ecosystem: Host-associated > Plants > Roots > Rhizosphere...
CTTCGAGCCTCGCAAGATCAGCGGGGTTCAGATCTTTTTTACTGTAGTAAGTATCACCCAGATTGACGGGAATAAGACGCTCAGCCAATGCCGGTGCGACATATGCCACCGCCGATCCATTAGGGGCTCCTAGCCATTTATGAGCGGAGCCTACCCAGAGGGGATAGCGGGCGGGTTGACAACGTATTAACCCCGGACCATGAGCGCAGTCCGCTAAAAAAGGTACGTTCAGTCGATTTAACGCCTGGACCAGTGGGTCCAGATTCGGACGCCATCCTGTATATGAAACAATCTCACTGACAGCCACAAGCTTGGTTCTCTCATTGACCAGTGCGAGCAAACTGCGACAGTGAGCCTCGGAATTTTCTTCATCAACCGGTATGGCATGCCGTCTGACAACAATGCCTCTGGTCTCGGCTAAATACTGCGCGATAGTAGTGAGACTGCCATGTTCTTGATCTGTAGTCACAAGTTCGTCGCCGGCCTTTAACAAAAAGCTCTGCATAATTATCTGCAATGCATTTGTGGTGCTGAAGGCCAACAATATATTTTCAGCCGGGAGCGAAAGCAAATTGGCCGCCGCCATCCTGGCTTGATCTACCGCCGTGATATCACGGAAACTAAAATGACAGGGATTGGTATTAATCCGCTCATAGGCTCTTGCCATAGCCTCCAGCACAGACTGCGGCTTGCGACCACAACAGCCGGAATTAAAATAAATATGACCGTCTTTTGATGGCGGATACTCTTGTGCCACCACATCAAGATCTATTGCTTTCATTTTTATATGCCCAGCTTGTTTCTGACCCAGCTCGATGTCCGACGAAAAGCTCTGCTGACATTTTCGCTGTTTCTTTTGCTGCCACCCAGCATAATCATAACGGACTCGGCACAGGCTTCAGCTGCACCAGCGTCGCCACCATTGCCCTGCAAAAAGTATGTCATGCTTTCACGCTGATCTTCTCCCAGGCTATCGCAATCCATTTTATATTGAATCTTCAGAGCCGGATCTTTGGAATAGCCACCAAGACAATCATCAAGGGCGTGGCCAATCTCATGCAAAAAGTATGCCTTAATATCATCCGCAGGATAAGGTTCGGCAAGTTCACGAGATCCCCTGGAAACCACTTTGCGTTCATAGATATAGACATCACGTCCATAAGTGCGGCCCGGCTCCTCGGGAAGTGTTTCACCGGGCGCGCCTGGTTTGGGATCATTAAGACAATCGGGCCATTTATCGATGATGTTTGGCCCGAGAAATACTCGCGCACCTTTTTGATCAAGAACTCTATAAACACTACGAGGCAGTCCATCGATAACACGCTGTATCAAAGCAACTGTTTGACCACTGACAGCAGGGTGTCCATCGCGCGGAGGAATAATTTCTATGCGATAGCGGAAACCGACCGAGGCCGGAACCGATGTCACCACAGGCGCTGTCTTACCAGGAGCAGTCTCAGTCTTGGCTGCGCCTGCCGGCGGCCCTGGGTTCCATGTATGCGCATCTAGTCGCTTGATAAATTCAACTGATGCTGCGGCTTCAGGTGTGCCTTTATAAATATTGACCACTTGTTGATAGCCATCGCGGGCTTCCTTCAATTTGCCTTCGCCGGCCTTAGAATGGGCGAGATAAAACCAGGCGCTGGCGTTACCGTTCCCATCAGTGATGGACTTCCAAAAGAGGCCCGAAGATTTGGCATAGTCCTTTTGCTGGTAAGCGGCCACGGCCTGAGCGTATTCTTCTTCCCATTTAGTGGCTGCGGCAGCGCCCAAAGACGACGATAGAAGCACCAGGGCAGACAGCGCGCTAACAAGACGATTTAGATGCATTGGCGCCGCCTACAGTTGAATTCGACTAACTTCACCCCGGCATTATATAAAAAAAGTGTCTCAAAATAGCGATTTTAGTGACTAGAATCTAAAGTCATTGAGGGACAATCGATAGATGAAATCAAAATTTAGTCGCCGCCTGCAAGAGCTGAACAACGATGAGAAAGGCCGCCGCTGGATCTACGTGCCCTACGATCAAGTGACGGACCGCATTGGCCCACTGGCTAAAATGCCGCCTGAAGAAACAGGCATAGTCCTGGTGGAAAGTCCATGGAAAGCCGCGCGCAGACCATACCACAAACAAAAGCTGGCCCTTATCTTAAGTAATCTTCGTCACTTCGCGCTGGAGCAAGCGCAGCGTGGTGTGGCCGTCCGGCACATTGTCTCCAATGGTCCTTACAGCCTGGGCCTGGAGGCACAATGCAATGAACTTGGCCCCCTGACGATGATGGAAGCAGCTGAATATGAGCTGCGCGTTGACCTGGCTAAGCTGATTGAAAGTAAAAAAATATTGGTGCTACCGCACGAAGGTTGGCTGACAACAGTAGATCAGTTAATGGCGATCCAAACTAAGGGCGGTTGCTACCGCATGGATGCATTTTATCGTCTGGTCAGGCAGCAGACCGGCATATTGATGGAAGGTGCCAACAAACCTACCGGCGGCAAGTACAGCTTCGATAGTGAGAATAGACAGGCCTGGAAAGGAGACCCGGAGCCTCCGGCACTGCCGCAATTTTTAGTCGACGAAATAACGATCGAAGTAGGCGATTTGATCAGCCAACATTTCGCCGATCATCCCGGTCGACTGGACCTCGAACATCTGCCCGCCACACAAGAGGACGCCGATAATTTATGGCAATGGGCGCAGCAAAATTGTCTGACTAATTTTGGTCCTTTCGAAGACGCCATGTCGACTAAATCCAACTCGCTCTTTCACACGCGTATATCAGCCTGCCTCAATTTGCACCGCCTGATCCCCAAGCAAGTTATTCAAGATGTGCTCGGTTGCGATATTCCGATCTCCAGCATGGAAGGCTTTATCAGACAGATAATTGGTTGGCGCGAATTCGTCCACAAAATACATGTTGTCACATCCGGCTTCAGGACTCTTGATTCAACTAAGACAGAATCTGACAAGACCACATCAAACAAAAACACATTCGATAATGGCGCAGTGGTATCACATCTTGGTGCCGATAACGACCTTCCCCGGGCCTACTGGGACTACGGCAATCCCTCGGGAATGAACTGTCTCGACACAGTGGTGAAGGCTGTCTGGCAGGACGGTTACAGCCACCACATCACCAGACTGATGGTGCTGTCCAATATAGCCAATCTACTCGATGTCTCACCAAGACAATTGACAGACTGGTTCTGGGTAGCCTATACCGATGCCTATGACTGGGTGGTGGAGCCCAATGTCATGGCTATGGGCACCTTTGGCGTAGGCGATCTGATGACGACCAAACCCTATATATCGGGCGCTGCGTACATCAATAAAATGAGCGATTACTGTCGTGAATGTCAATTTGATCCAGCTAAAAACTGCCCGATAACGCGCCTTTACTGGGCCTTTCTCGATCGACACAAAGACAAACTGGCGGGCAACCAGAGGCTGAGCATGCCCATGAACTCACTCCAAAAACGCAGCGATACCAATAAAGCCGAAGACAAGATTGTGTTTGAGCGCGTTTTACAAACACTCAAAGACGATAAGGCACTGGCACGAGATATTGCTATTTTTTGAACTGGGCTTTAACTGTCGGTACAAACGTGGTCATCTCCCCGAAGTAACCATTCAAATCATCGGGAAGATGATTGAAAACACAAGCAAAGATCAGACCATCCCCGAGGTCGTAAAGTATTGAGCTGGTGCCGACAAGCGCTCCTGCGTGGGACCAGCGGTAGACTCCCGGTCTGACAGGGCAACCATAGGCACGGTAGGCAATTTTATCCTTGGCACTCTTATCGTTTTTATCTTCAATTTTAAATTTTGTCGGTGTTAGCATGCGCTCAAGTGTTTCGGGCTTGAGCAGCCTGGGCAGGGCCGCGCCAAACTTGACCAGATCTTCGGCCGAAGCCACCAACCCGCCATGACTATCAAAACATTCAATCGCACCGTCGCCACCGTATGGATATGTAATCCGTTCGGGCTCATCATCAAGGACCGACCAGACAACACCCTGATTTTTGCCGCCATAGTAATAAACTTCGCGAGGCAAGGCGAAGCGAGCGGAAGTGCGGCCCAGAGCAACATTTGGAATACCGGCCGGCAGCAAAATATGTTCCCTCAAATAATCGGCGTAACTCTGCCCCGATACTTTTTCAACGATGCGACCAAGGACATTGAAACCTAAATTGGAATAGACACTTTTTGTGCCGGGATCATAATTGAGCGGTTTACCCAGCATGTAACGAATGATAGTCACTGGTTTGGCCGGACGAGCTTCATGAAAAGCATCGGCAGCGAGACGCGTATACATGGCCATGGGCTCGCCATTTTCCAGAGTCCATCCGGCTGAATGACTGAGCAGGTCGGCAATAGTTATATTGGCGATGCGCGGGTCTACCTGCGCGCCTTCAAGAGGTTTCAAATCACTCAAAATTGAAAAGGCGTGATCATCAAGTTTCAATTTGCCCGCTTCTATCAACTGCCAGATGGCACAGGCGGTAAAAACTTTTGTGATTGAAGCAATGCGAAAAACGTTGTCTCTGGTCGTTTCTATTTTTCTATTCTGATCACAAAAACCAAAAGCGGATGAATAGATAATCTTGTCGTCTCTCCAAACGGCCATTTGACCAGAGGGCACATCCCACTTTTTCATGAAGGTGGTCATTCTCTTGTCCAGTATTTTCTTGTCGAGCAATTTATCCTCCGCAGCAGCGGCAGGCGATGCAGTGATCAGGCCCATGCTCATTACCGATACAAGGACAGAGACCCATAAAAAACCCACCCGCATAGCCATTTGAACCCCTCTTGATGCATCCCAAATATACAATTGACTGTGATTATTATTTAACTGTGAGAACAGGCCTGTAATGGCTATTCTATGAGTTGTCATTGATGAAATGTTACGTGTTTTTCGGCGGATTACTGAATGCGGTCCACTAAAGAAATCGGATTGATGGCACCTCTTCCAGAGCCCGCCGACTTAAGCCAACGCATTATCGAGAATTATCGCCTAAACAGCCAGCCGGTGCGTAAGGATTATCTCGAATATTTAGCCCAGAAGTCGCACACCTATTCCTGCGAAATGGAAAAGTTGCAAGAAGGGCAGCCCGCTTATGATGTCGACCAGAGTACACGCAGCATGGTCGATCGAATTTTCAGTATTTTAGAAGTCTATACATTGCAGCTCAACAAAATGAGCAGAATGCGTGACTTTCATGTATCAGCCACCGAACCGGCGCGCGTGGTGGAAGTACAGGAATATGACCGTTTTCGCCAGCCGCTCAAGAGTCTCACTGTCTATCGCGCGCGATTCTCCACCCAGAAACTGAGTTTGAGCGTACGCGGCATGGGCAATCTTGTGGAATTTTTCCTGTTGTCCGGCGACAGAGTCATGGCCCTCTCACGCGCCGAAGCCGAAGTCGGCCCGCTCATGGTTTTCCAGAGCGAAGCGACAATGAGTGGATTATCGTGGTTTGTGGAAGCCAAACCACTGAACAAAGATCGTTTGGAGCGTTACAGCTTGCTGGCGCTCGAGCACTTGCTCGACAAAACCAGGGAAGAAGTAGGCTACACTTACTAAGGCACCCCTTAGTAATTTAAGTATGCGATTTTACGCTTTAGCAGACACACCAATTTCCGTCGACCAGGTCGCCGAGTGGCTTCAGACTGCCTTCATTGACTGCCAGATAGAAGACGACGAAACCGATCTGCCGGGCAGCTGGACGTCAATCATTCTCAATCTGGAAGACGGCACACCAGTCGTAGAAATTGAAAAGTATTTGCAGAATGACGCCACTTTTCAGGAAACTATCCAGGATACTGTGCGCCTACTTCTGGACGACAAAAACCCGGTCAAGCCTCATTCGGCTGTGAAATGGTTATGTCAGTTTATGGGCAGAGTAAAAGTGCTCTATGAATTTCGCCCGATGAAAGCCATCAATACCGATAACGGTTGGCAAATATTCAATGAGGTCTGGACCAATCTGCGCCAGTCGATGTTGGGCATTGTGCACCTCGAAGACGAGGGCTTCACCAACCTTGACGGCGCCCAGATCACCTGGGAATATCCCGATGGAGAATCAGGTGATTTAAAAGTTGCCGTGCTCGATGAAGACGGCGAACAGTGGATCGAATACACGATCGATCTTGCCAACGAGGAACAGAAAAGTATGTTCCTGGCTGGGATGGCGCCTGACAAGAACAGTGCGCCGGAGAACGGAGACTAGCTCCAAGTAAGAACAGCTGAGACTCTGACTGTCTCCCCGCGTCCCGGGGGACTGTAAAAGTCCCCCGCATTCATATCAAGATTCCCTTGCTTGGAATCAGAGTTAAATCCCGGCTGCCATTGGCAGATCGGAAGTTTCGCCTTCTTCGACTTCTTTTTTGATGTCGCTGATCAGGCCTCTGATTTCTTTGATTTCGCCCGAGATTTGCTCTTCTTCGCGGCCATATATTGATAGCAGGCGGCTGAAAGTGAGGAGCGCGTCATCGAGGTGATCGACCACATATTGGGCCATAGCAAGGTTGTAGAGATAGGGCACGAGATCCAGGGAGTCGCTTCCTACTTCTTTTGATTTGAGTGCGAGCGCTTTTTTATATAGCCGTTCCGCCTCGGAATAATTACCTTTCTCTTCAAGGGCTTCTGCTCTTTCAAGAATATCGGCGGGATTTCTCATGATGACCTCCAGGTATTATCGACGTTGGCACTATCCAACGGCACCGCATGTGGTGCGGTATCAATGGACTATGCTTATGTCGTTTTTGGTTTGTGTGTTTTGTATGTAGTTGCGAAATTGCACTTGGGGCAATGGACAGCGAGCGAATCTCTAGGATTAGCTCATTTAGCTTCCCTTCTGTTTACCGCGGCAAAAACACTATCTCAATTCGCTGAGGGCTAGGAGCCGTGCGCGTTGTTGCTTGGTATTTCAATTTCGTTTCTATGTTTAACATCATAAGCCCGGTCTCACTAAGTTTGCAATACTGCACGACTGATGCACTTTAGATAGAGTTGTTATATACGAACTCCAAAACGCAGAAACCATGCGCCTTTTAGAAGCATCCACTATCAGCCTTCGCAGATACGTCAAGATAAATTCTTCCAATTTGTCACACAATCAGCATCTCCAAACATCTACTACTTGCACCTATAGAAACCCGCATAGCTACTGGCTTGCAACGCACTGTGCGTGCCCGCCTGTTCTGGCAATCCAGACTTTTGAACAGGGCAAAATCTGGTACAACTACCAGAGCACGCTTTTTGCACCCGCCAAGAGGACTCAATGCCAGCGCCACATTACGCCATGTCAGCCCTTCAAGAAGTGCGTGCTACCGGCGTCGCCCTCGGCAACCGACCACTTGTCAGCGCTGCTTCAAAAGTGGTTAAACTAGCATCATCTCTAGTTTTCAGCAGCCTGGCTTTATACGAGACGGCGCTAATCTTTATCGTTATTGGACGCTCCATTTTGCAGTTTATGGGGCGAGCTCTTTCTGAAATGGGCAAAAGAAGCCAATTTTATATAGATGTATATTGCAACTTGTCAAGAGATCGATATGCGGGGGTTGCATAAATGACAGTCGATCCGAAGATTGGCGGTGGTCTTGGTGGGCATCCGAAGGGACTTAACGTCCTTTTCTTCACCGAGATGTGGGAGCGCTTCAGCTACTACGGCATGCGCGCCATATTGATTCTATTTATGATTGCCGCCGTCAAAGACGGTGGTCTTGGCTTCAGCCAGGAACAAGCCGGACGTGTGTATGGCGATTACACCATGTGGGTATATCTGGCGTCCCTGCCAGGAGGGCTTATTGCAGACAAGCTCATTGGGCCGCGCAAGGCGATTCTCACCGGCGGCATCATTATCGCCCTGGGCCATTTCACAATGGCCATACAGTCTCTGACTACGTTCTACGCAGGCATGATGCTGATCATCGTCGGCACTGGATTGCTCAAACCTAACATAAGCACGATGGTAGGCCGTCTTTACGGCCCCAACGACACCAGGCGCGACGCTGGATTTTCAATCTATTACATGGGCATAAATATCGGCGCCACTCTTTCCCCAATCGTATGCGGCTTCCTGGCTCAAAATAAGGAATTCAAACTGTTTCTCGCAAAGATGGGACTGCCGCCAGAATGCAGTTGGCACATAGGTTTCGCTGCGGCAGGTGTCGGTATGTGCATTGGTCTTGTGCACCTACTAATGCAGTACAAACTCCTCGATCATGTTGGCGAGCGCGTCAAGCCCGGAGATATTACCGAAGCAAAACCAGCATCGGCAGCAGAAACAACTTCGCCACTGGATTCAGTAATACCTGAGAAAAAACCATTTTTTACCGGCGACGAGTGGCGCAAACTGGGAGCTCTGGGCGTTTTGCTCCTCTTTAACACTTTGTTTTGGGCAGTTTACGAGCAGGGAGGCTCCAGCCTCAATGTCTTCGCCGACAAAAACACTCAGACATCAATTTTCGGCTGGCACTTTGAGTCCAGCTTCCTGCAAGGACTGCAACCTATTTATGTAATTGCACTAGCCCCGGTCTTCAGCTGGTTATGGATTAAATTGGCCGAACGTCAGCCCTCAAGTCCGGCCAAATTTGCGCTGGGCCTACTATTTCTCAGTCTGGGCATTTTAATCATGGTACCAGCCGCGCTGCTCAGCGCCGGCGGTCAGGTCAGTGTTTTCTTTTTGGTAACTGTCTATTTGGTCGAAACCCTGGGCGAGCTATGTCTCAGTCCCGTCGGCCTGTCCACAGCGACGAAGCTGGCGCCCAGACGCTTCCAGAGCCTGACTATGGCCGCCTGGTTCGTCTCCAACGCTATTGGAAACAAGATGGCCGGGGAACTCAGCCGATATTTTGAATCGGATGTGCCTACCGCCATGGCCTATTTATTTGGCGGAATGGCCGCCGCCACTTTTATAGCGGCTGCATTGCTCTTTGCATTGACGCCGAAAATAAAGCAATTAATGGGCTCTGTAAAATAGAAATTCATATATCCTAGTGATATATTGCTCGCCCCTGAGCTTGGGATCCAATGCTTGATATAGACGATTCACAATCGCTGCGCACTATTAGTTTCCCCCAGGACCACTCCATGGGGACTCTATATTTGCTCGACAAAGGCGAGGGTGAAGACGCCTGGTGGGAGCACAAATACGCGCCGGCACGTGGAGATGTGAACGTGCCAGAGAATGCCAATTTGCACCTCCTGTTGGCGCCGCACTGCGATATTTACTTCCTCACCACCTTGCCCGCTGATGCGTTGCAGTCAATTGATGCCCGACAGTTCAATATCAAAGATTCGGATCTGGAGGCCTTGAGCCATTTCGATTCACTGCGCTATCTGATTCTTTCCGACCGCACCCTCTCCGATAATGGCCTTTATCATCTATCCGGCTTAACCACACTGCACACCCTCGATATGAGCGGCACCCAGGTGAGCGATTATGGCCTGCGCAATTTTGCCGGCCTGGTAAATTTGAGAAAGCTCTACATTGATGGCACGAAAGTCACCGAGGATGGTGCCGCCGAACTCAATCGCCAAATACCAAATTGTCATATAGTGGTGCACACCAAAAGGACTATTACTTTTGGCCACGAAGGATCACCAGGACGGCTCTGGCTCTCAAAATTGGAACGTGCCAGCAAGCGTACTTTTGTAGAACACGGTTATGTAGTGGGCTCGGTGGAAGTACCCAGGCGATCATTTGCCAGGCTGGAAGTGCTGGATAGAGAGGCCTTCCGCGCTTGCAATAGACTGAAGCCGGATGATATTCAATCTCTAGAATATTTCTTTGCCGAACTGGAAGCCGCTGATCTTGCGGCTATTTCCAATTTGAGCGGTTTGCGCGAACTGCGTTTTGCCACCACTAAATTTTCAGCAGAAACCCTTGCCGGCCTGACAAAAATAGAAAACCTGAGAAGTCTGGAGTTTACATCCTGCCACATCGGCAAAGACGCGCTGAAGCCACTATTGCAGATGCCGACGCTGAGAGAATTGCGCTTTTCGCAGTGTTGGTTTGCCGACACTAACATCGGTGAAATCCTGACCACGGTGCCCATCAACAAATTGATATTGGAAGGTGATCATGTCACCGATTCACTGCTTGACACCATATACGAAGACAATCAGGTGCAAGAACTTTATCTGGCCTTTGCTCCGGTTACGGATAAAGGAATGGGCTGCCTCAAGCACTTCCCCAATATCCACACGATGGTCCTGCGCCTGGACGCCGTCACCGAAAAAGGCCTTGCCCCACTGAGCAAACTCAACCGATTGAAACGTCTAACAATTCGCTGCGACCATCTAAAAAGTGCCATTTTTGAGCATCTTGAAGGCAGCACTGAACTGGAAGAATTGTCCCTGCGCTTAATCGAAAGCAGCGGTTCGGAGCTTCCCGGTTTAAACCATCTTGTCGGTCTCAGGCGCCTTACTTTAGCAGTACATGAAGGATCTACCAGCCACGGCTTGTTTATCCCCGCTCTACCGCATCTGGAAGAGCTCTCCTTGCGAACGAGCAGTGAGGAGCTGGAGCTAGCCGACTTACCCCGACTACGCGTCCTTGATTTGAACACCTGCGGCTTCACCGACGACGGTATTATCGGTCTATCGTCTCTGCACAATCTGGAGACCATACACCTAAAAGGCTGCTCCAAAATTTCGGCTGCCACCATTGCAAAAATCGGTCGATTGCACCGTCTCAAAGAAATCGACCTTTCTATGACCAGAGCCACCAATAAATCCATCGCCGCGCTTCAGGACTTGCGTGACCTGAGATACTTAAATATCTCAGGCTCTGCCTGCGATAATAATGCGCTCGCTCATCTGGCTAAAATGCAGGAGCTGCGACATATAGAATTTCCCGAGAGTCTGCGCGACCAAGATCTCGAACATGTGGAGATGCTGGCAAGACTGAGGCAACTGCGCCTCGATAAAATCAGCGATGAGGGTCTGGCCAAAATCAACAAACTTATACTTCTGGAAGAACTCAATCTGGAAGGATCTTTTGTCACCGACGAAGGACTGCATCATATTCGCAACTTCGGCGCCATCAAGACTCTCAATCTATCAAATACTTCCATCAGCGACAGCGCCATGGTGTATTTGAGCAATTTCCAGAGATTGACCAGTCTCAATCTGGGCGGCACCATGATCACCGATCAAGGTCTGTCGGCGATATCCAATCTGGTCAACATGCATACTCTGGATCTGGAAAATGTCCGCGGTGTGCGTGACCGCGGCCTGGCGATATTGAAGGCAATGACCGCCCTACGTTATCTCAATCTCGCCCGCACGCGCGTCACCGATGAAGGACTGAATGTTATCGGTCGCCTGACTAAAATGGAAACGCTGCGTCTCTCATTTACTCAGATTACCGATAAGGGCCTCGCCGGCATGGAAATTCTCCGGGCATTGAGAGTATTGCATCTGGACTCTGTAGAAGTATCGGGAGAAGGCCTGAAGAACCTGAGAAACAGCCGCAAGCTTATGGAGCTTCGCCTCTCCGGCAGTCCCATCGAAGAGGAACATCTGAGCAATCTCTCCTATTTCCCAGAGCTGTCCGAGCTCAGTCTGCGTGACACCAAAATTGGTGCCGGCGCTCTGGAGCACATAGCAAGAGTGAAGAATCTAAAAACGCTCAATCTGGCTCACACAAAAATTGACTTTGCCGATCTCACCGCCCTCAGTGCCCTGCAAAATCTAGATATCTTGTATTTTCACAAAACTGAGGCCGACCGCAGCACCAGAGCGAAGGTGGCCAAGGCACTGGGTCGTACACGTATTGTTCCTGTACAGGGTTTGTATTAGCACTGACAGATTGGTCTAAATCGTCTCCACCATCACAGACACCGAAGGGCGAGTCTGATTGTCGTCATCGCCCCATAGCTGAAGAAAACGCTCACCTAAGATCGTTTGCTCAGCCAGAAGGTTCTCGGCGATACGCTCTACTCGACGCTCGTTTTGTACAACAATGTCCATGGCTGTGCGATAGCCTTCGTTCAGAATACGTCGCCATTCATTATCTATATCATTGGCAAGTTCTGGGCCCACTCGTGCACCACGACCGTCGTCACCGATTCTGACAAACATTGGTTCCAGATCCGCCATGCCAAACTCAGTTACCATAAGCTTAGCGAGAGTTGTGGCCTGTTCAAAATCATTTGAGGCACCAGTGTCTTTGCGACCGAGGAAATGTTCCTGCGCTGCGCGACCACCCATGGCAGTCGCAATGCGGGCAAGTAATTGCTCCTTGGTGTAGCAATAACGATCGCCGACAGAATGACTTTGCATGGAGCCAAGAGATTTGGTGCGGGGCTCGATAGTCACTTTAGTGATCGGATCTGCACCCTGCGCTTGCAGCGCTTGTTGCACGGCGCAATGGCCGGCTTCGTGAAATGCAGTATTGCGTTTGTCCTCCTGAGACATAGAACGCGCTCGGGAGAGCAGGGGATCGCCAAACTGGACATAATCTATTCCTTTGTCAAAATCTTCGAGGGTGAGCACCATGTCCGCGTGCGCAACATCATAGTGAGATAGGCCTTCATGAGATCTATCCATTCGTTCAGCTGCCGATATAGCAGCTTCGTTGCAGGCCTGTTCTATATCAGCACCGGAAAATTGCGGCGTGCGAATGGCCAGGTCACGCAGTCTAACATTGGCGGCGATTTTCATGTTTCTCGTATGAATGCTAAAAATCTTTTCGCGTCCAAGAGTATCGGGCAGATCGACTGACACCTGGTAGTCGAAACGACCCGGACGAGTCAAGGCTTCATCCAGTGCGCTCGGCATATTGGTTGCTGCCATGACAATTATGCCTTTGGTGCCTTCAAATCCTTGCATGCAGACCAGCAATTGATTGAGAGTCTGGTCTCTTTCAGAGTCACCACCATTGCCACCACCCTGTCCACGCTTTTTGCCTATGGCGTCGATTTCATCGATAAAAATTATGGACGGTTTGCCGGTGCGTTTGTGTGCGGCCACTGCCGCGGCAAACAAGCGTCTTACACGGCGTGCTCCCACACCGACATACATTTCAACAAAACTCGAACCATGTACCGAGAAGAAATTTGCATCCACTTCCCCAGCCAGTGAGCGAGCGAGAAGTGTCTTCCCGGTGCCGGGTGGTCCAACGGCCAATATGCCTTTAGGGATTTTGGCGCCGAACTGTTCGTACCATTCGGGCGACTTCAGCCAGCGGGCAACACGCTTGAGTTTAGCGATAGCTTCCTCGCAACCGGCTACATCTTCAAAGTTGCGAAACTCCTGTGGATTGGTCGCGCATCCGGCATCAATTGGCGTAAAAACTTCCATGCCAGGCACTTTCGAAAATGCGCCTTGCCGCCAGAGAAGAACAGCAATCCCACCGGCACATAGAGCGAGGAGTACCCAAAACGACCAGTGAAGCGAAGTAATAGGGGGCACATAAGCAGGCTTCTGATTAAATTTGCCGGCAATGGCTAAGACAAACAACGACAGGGCCCCTACAGTTAACGCAATTAAACTGGCCTTACGGGTGTTTTTCATGGAAACCTCGACTATAACTGGAGTACGAAAGCAATCACCGGCGGCGAGCAAGCCGCCAAAAGTCCACCGGCTGCGTTGGCAACCGGCAACAGGGCTGCGTCCCGCAGCAATATCCTGTTATCACTTATATAGGCATACCATCGCCACTTCTAAACCAAACGTAAAAGAATGTGTTGCAGTCGGCCACATTGCTGTCATCTGACGACAGTTGACTTCATTTCACTCGTCTTCCTCATCGTCTTCCTCATCACTGTCCTGAGCAATGCGCCTCGGTTTTCTGATCTTTATGCGATTAATGACGGCCCGGCCATAGGTAAATCTGAGGGTGAGAAGGAGCATACCGATAGACAAAACGATCCAGGAGATGGCCCACCAGGAAGCCGGAATGAAGAAGTTTCGCTGCATCACTGTGGCATCGCTAAAGCCCTTACCAGCCAGGCCCAACGAATGTGGGAGGAGAAACCAGACGAGTGTAATTGATGAAAGAGCTGTTTGCACCGCAAGGAAAAGCAGGACAAGATTGGCCCACATGGACTTGAGCTTGAGACCCATAACAATAAGAGTCCAGCCCATGGCCAGGCCCCAGGCCATGCTTAGCAAACCGGACCACCAGCTGGTGAAACTAAAAATCGACGGAGTAATAAAGATCAGCGAACTGAGATTTATCATTGTGCCGATGGCAATTAATATGTAGCGCGAATATTTGTGAAACTGGCCGAGAAAAATGAGAAAACAGCCGAAAAACGCAGTGCCCAGATAGCCCGCCGGAACCGATAGAAAAATCCAACCGCCATTGGTTTGCGTCAGACCGGCATGGCCCATGCCGTCGCCAACAATCGTCAGAGACGGTTGTCCACCGGTCAAAAGAGAAACCACGGCATGGCACGTTTCG
>Ga0207711_10003138_pt1 | contig 14409 bp, 13 predicted proteins | sample KBSS34metaG_FD_184401 | JGI IMG/M metagenome (GOLD analysis project Ga0207711, IMG submission 184401) | Switchgrass rhizosphere microbial communities from Kellogg Biological Station, Michigan, USA - KBS S3-4 metaG (SPAdes) (version 2) | ecosystem: Host-associated > Plants > Roots > Rhizosphere...
GGCCGGCCGGGTCGCCGCGCAGCGCGGCTTCTTCCTGCCGCAGCGGGCCTTCCCCATGCGCAACACCGCCGAGGGCGGGGCCGCCGAGCCGGCCCTGGTGCTGGCCATCACCCGCCAGGAGAGCGGCTTCGACCCGCTGGTGCGCTCCGGGGTCGGCGCCCGCGGCATGATGCAGCTGATGCCGGCGACCGCCGCCATCATCGCGCGCCGCAACGGCATGGACTATTCGCCGGCCAGGCTCGATGAGCCGGACTACAACATGCGGCTCGGCTCGACCTTTCTTGGCCAGCTGGTCAACCAGTTCTCCGGCTCCTACGTCATGGCGGTGGCGGGCTATAACGCCGGCCCCGGCCGGCCGACCGCCTGGTCCGGCTACTGCGGCGACCCGCGCGGCGGCGGCACCGACCCGATCGACTTCATCGAGTGCATCCCCTTCTCCGAGACCCGCAACTACGTGATGCGGGTGCTGGAGGGCATGCAGGTCTACCGCGCCAAGCTGAACGGCGGCTCGGCACCGGTGACCCTGAGCGCCGACCTGGCGCGGGGCGGCTACGCCTACCCGGCCTCGGTGGCGACCAGCGCCCCGCCCGCGGCGGCGGGCTCTTGAGCTAGGGAATAAAGCCCTCGTTGCTCGCCAGGCGGATGGACCGCGGTGTCGGCGGTCGGCCGGATGCGCAGGCGCGAGACGTTGGCGCGCGGCGGCAGCGAGGTGATGTTGATGATGTCGCCCCCGCCGCGCATCGGCCCGATCGCCGCCTTGCAGCTATAGAGGCAGGCCAACAGGTTGATCTCGAGGACGGCGCGCCACTCCGCGGTGTCGGCGCCCTCGACGCCGCCCTCCCTGATGACCCCGGCCGAGTTCACCAGGATGTCGAGCCGCCCAAAGCGCTCCAGCGTTTGCGCCACGACGCCCTCCGCGACGGCCTCGTCGCTCACGTCGCCCGGCAGGGCTATGGCCGCACCGCCGGCGCCCTCGATCCGGCGGACCACGCCCTCAAGCCGATCCGCGCGCCGAGCGGAGACAGCCACTGAAGCGCCCGCGGCAGCCAGCGCCAGCGCCGCGCCCTCGCCGATTCCCGACGATGCGCCCGTGACCAGGGCGACCTTCCCGGCGAGCGGTCCGTTTTTGTTGTCGTCGCTCAAGGCTCGCCCTCGTCGCCGATGCGGGGCGATTTCGCCACCATCGGCCACGCCCGGCAAGCGGTTCCCGCTCAGGGCGCGCTCTGCACCACATGCTGGCTGGTCACCGGCGGGGCGACGATCATCGCCGCGGCGAAGGCCAGCGCCGAGACGGCGGCGAGGAGGGCCGCGCCCAGCAGCGGCCACATCCGCTCCTTCTTCCGCCGCGGGGTCAGCAGGGCGCGGATCCGCGCCGTCTCTGCGGGGTTGAGCGCCGAATCGTTCATCGCCATCTGACAAAGATCGCGTGATCGGCGGCCTCGCAACAAGTGGCGCTTGCTGCAGGTCTTGGCTCAGGCGGCGCTACAGCCTAGAGAGGGCCGCATGATCCTGGTGATCGATAACTACGACAGCTTCACCTACAACCTCGTCCATTATCTGAACGAGTTGGGGGCGGAGACGCTCGTCAAGCGCAACGACGCCCTGTCGGTCGAGGAGGCGCTGGGGCTGAAGCCGCAGGGCGTGCTGCTGTCGCCCGGCCCCTGCACCCCGAACGAGGCCGGCATCTGCCTCGGCCTGCTGGCGGCCGCGCCGTTGGAGCTGCCGATCTTCGGCGTCTGCCTGGGCCACCAGGCCATGGGCCAGGCCTTCGGCGGCCAGGTGATCCGCGCCCGCCAGCTGATGCACGGCAAGACCAGCCCGATCCACCACACCGGCAAGGGCGTCTTCGCCGGGCTGAAGAACCCCTTCACCGCCACCCGCTACCACAGCCTCACCATCGAGAAGGAGACCGCGCCGGACGTGCTGGAGGTCACCGCCTGGACCGACGACGGCGAGATCATGGGCGTGCAGCACAAGACCCGGCCGATCCACGGGGTCCAGTTCCACCCGGAATCCATCGCCACCGAATGCGGTCACGAGCTGCTGGCCAACTTCCTCGACATCGCCGGCGTGAGGCGCCTCGCCGAGGTCTGAAGCCGCCGCCATGTCCGACGCCTTCAAGCCGCTGCTGAGCCGTCTCGCCGACGGCGCGACCCTGTCCGAAGCGGACGCCGGCGAGTTTTTCGCCGCCTGCCTGCGTGGCGAGCCGACGCCGGCCCAGGTCGCCGCCGCCGTGACGGCGATGCGGCTGCGGGGCGAGACCGTCGGCGAGATCACCGCCTCGGCGCGCGCCATGCGCCGGGCCGCCGTCACCCTCGACCATCCGTTCGAGACCATCGACGTCTGCGGCACCGGCGGCGACGGCCTGCACACCCTCAACGTCTCCACGGCGGTGGCCTTCGTCGCCGCCGGCGGCGGGCTGAAGGTCGCCAAGCACGGCAACCGGGCGCTGTCGTCGAAATCCGGCGCGGCCGACGTGCTGGCGGCGCTCGGCGTCAATATCGCCGCCACCCCGGACCAGCAGCGCAAGGCGCTGGAGGCCGCCGGCATCTGCTTCATGTTCGCCCCGGCCCATCACGGGGCGATGCGCCACGTGACGCCGATCCGCGCCGAGCTCGGCTTCCGCACCATCTTCAACCTGCTGGGCCCGCTGACCAATCCAGCCGGGGCCAGGCGCCAGCTGCTGGGCGTCTACGACGCCCGCTGGGTCGAGCCCCTGGCCCGGGTGCTGGGGGCCCTGGGCGCCGAGCGGGCCTGGACCGTGCACGGCCAGGGCATGGACGAGATCACCACCACCGGCGAGACCCAGGTCGCCGAATGGCGCGACGGCCAGGTCCGCCTGTTCCGCATCACGCCGGAGGCCGTCGGCCTGCCGCGCGCGGCGCTCGCCGACCTCACCGGCGGCCCGCCGGCGCACAACGCCGCGGCGCTGAAGGCGCTGCTCGACGGGGCCAAGGGCGCCTATCGCGACATCGTCCTGCTCAACGCCGCCGCCGCCTTCCTGGTGGCCGACAAGGTCGAGACCCTGCGCGAAGGTGTCGAGCTCGCCGCCGCGGTGATCGACGACGGCCGGGCGGCCGGCGCGCTGCAGCGCCTCATCCTCACCACCCAGGCCGCGGAGCCCGCATGAGCGACATCCTCGCCAAGATCGCCGCCTACAAGCTGGAGGAGGTCGCCGCCCGCAAGGCCGCCCGCGCGAGCGCGCACGTCGAGGCCGACGCTCGCCGGGCCAGCCCGCCGCGCGGCTTCCGCGCAGCGCTGGAGCGGGCCCATGCCCCGGGCCGGCTGGCGCTGATCGCCGAGATCAAGAAGGCCTCGCCGTCCAAGGGGCTGATCCGCGCCGACTTCGATCCGCCCCGGCTCGCCAAGGCCTACGAGGTCGGCGGCGCGGCCTGTCTCTCCGTGCTCACCGACGGCCCCAGCTTCCAGGGCGCCGACGAATACCTCGCCGCCGCCCGCGACGCGGTCGCCCTGCCCTGCATCCGCAAGGACTTCCTGGTCGATCCCTGGCAGGTCGCCGAGTCCCGCGCGCTGGGGGCCGACGCCATCCTGGTGATCCTGGCGATGGTCGACGACGCCGTCGCCGCGGCCCTGATGGCCGAGGCCAGGCGCTTCGAGATGGACGCCCTGGTCGAGGTGCACGACGAAGCCGAGATGGCCCGCGCCGGCGCCCTGGGCGCAGACCTGGTGGGCGTCAACAACCGCGACCTGCGGACCTTCGTCACCGACCTGGCGATCACCGAACGGCTCGCGGCCCTGGCGCCGAAGGGCGCCCTGTTGGTCACCGAAAGCGGGCTGTTCACGCCTGAGGACGCCGCGCGGCTGGAACGCAGCGGCGCGCGCGCCATGCTGGTCGGCGAGAGCCTGATGCGCCAGGCCGACGTCACCGCCGCAACCCAGGCGCTGCTGGCCAAGGCCGGCGCACCGGCGAGCCGATAGGCCGTAAACGCCCCCTCCGTCTCGCTGCGCGAGCCACCTCCCCCGCTGCGCGGCGGAGGATCTGGGCCGTGGAATGCTCCGACGTTCTGAGCGAATCAAACGCCCGATTCCAGCCTGCCCAAACCGACAAAAACCCCCGCGAATTCAGCGGGGTCGCTGGTAACTTGACATTAACCCGGAACACCTAGAGAACATTCCAAGCGTTTGCGCTTTGTTCCTCGAAGCGCCAAGTCTTAAGGTGTCGCCGCCATGCTCACCCGCAAGCAGCACGAGTTGCTCATGTTCATCCATGAGCGGATCAAGGAGACCGGCGTCTCGCCGTCGTTCGACGAGATGAAGGAAGCTCTGGACCTGGCCTCGAAGTCGGGGATCCACCGGCTGATCACGGCGCTGGAGGAGCGCGGCTTCCTGCGGCGGCTGCCGCACCGGGCCCGGGCGCTGGAGGTGGTGAAGCTGCCGCAGCAGGCCACCGCCGCCGCCCCGCCCAAGGGCCGCGCCCCGTTCAAGCCGCAGCTGGTCGAATCCCCGCCGGGCGCGCCGCTGGTGGCCAATGACAGCCGCGAGCTGCCGATCCTCGGGCGGATCGCCGCCGGCACGCCGATCGAGGCGATCCAGCAGGAACGCGACCGCCTTCCTGTCCCCGAGACCCTGCTGGGCGCGGGCGAGCATTTCGTCCTCGAGGTGCAGGGCGACTCGATGATCAACGCCGGCATCCTCGATGGCGACTATGTGGTGATCCGGCGGTCCGACGCGGCCAATTCCGGCGACATCGTCGTCGCCCTGGTTATGGGCGAGGAAGCCACGCTGAAGCGGCTGCGCCGCAAGGGCGCCTCGATCGCGCTGGAGGCCGCCAACCCGGCCTACGAGACCCGCATCTTCGGACCCGACCAGGTGGCCGTCCAGGGCAAGCTGGTCGGGCTGATCCGCCGTTATCACTGAGCCCATTTCGCTGGAGGAAGCGAACCTTGAACCTCGCCGGGCGTTAGCGGCGGGCCGGACGGTTCCGATCCGGCTGCACAAGGGACGACTTCGAATGCGGATCATCACCGTCGCGGCCATCGCCGCCCTCGCTCTCACCAGCGCCGCCTGCAGCAAGAAGACCGAGGCCGCCAAGGCCGAGGACAGCGCCAGCACCGCCAGCCAGGAGTCCGCCGCCGCCAATGCCGCGGCCGACGCCAGCATGGCGACCGGCAACTCGGTCGTGGCCAGCGATGCGGCCAAGGACGCGAGCCAACATGCCGACAAGGCCGCCGACGCCGCCAAGGACGCCTCCGGCGCGGCCAATGACGCCGCCAAGGACGCCCAGCACTAGCTAGGGCCGCTTCACTCCGCCTGACCGCGCCGCGCTCCCGTGCTCAGCGCAGATCGAGCCCCCAGGTCCAGGGTCTGCGCCCGCGCGACTCCTGGGCCCAGACGACGCGCCAGCGGCCGTCGGGGGCTCGATAGAGTTCGGCCGAGCCGCCGCGACGGAAGTCCGCGCCAGTGAGGACCAGCGGCGCGGCGCAGGCCTGCGGCGGCATGTCGTTGCGCAGCACCGCCACCTCGGCGGTCGAGCACAGCGCCTCCAGCCGGCCGGGAGGCAGCGGGCGCCGGACATTCCACGCCGCCGCCAGCCGCACCGGCGCCGCCGGGCGCGGCGCGCAACTCTGCGGATCGCAGTCGTAGGCCGCATCCCGCGCCGGTTCGCTCTCGACCGGCGTCAGCCCGCGCCGGCGCGACCAGAGCTCGGCGCCGAACAGCTTCACGTCCGGCCGGAACAGGAGCGCGGTGTTGGCCGACCGCACGGCCACGGCCGCGCCGTCGGCGCTGACCCAGGCCTCCGGCGTCACAGGCTTGGGGACCAGGGTCACCGCCAGGGCGAGCGGCAGGCCCAGCCAGCGCAGCGGACCGCGCCACAGGCAGATCCACAGCAGGCCGAGAAAGCTGGCCGGCAGGGTCCAGGCCGGGCCGCTGGCCACCACCACCTGGGCGTAGGGGGCGTTCGCCGCCGCCTCGGCGATCCGGTTGATCAGGCCGATGGCGAAGCCCGCCAGCCTGAGCGGCCAGGCCTCCAGTCCAAAAGGGGTCAGCAGGGCGCCGACGGCGAGGGCCGGCATCATCAGCAAGGAGGAGATCGGCTCGACCAGCAGGTTCGAGACCAGGCCCCAGGTGGAGACCCGGTTGAAGTGCTGGACGGCGAACGGAGCGGTGGCCAGCCCGGCGACCAGGCTGATCGCCGCGCCGGCGAGCAGCCAGCCGCCGGCGCCCTGGATCAGCCGGATCGGCCAGGGGGTGTTGATCTCCTTGACCGGCCGCGGCCAGACGCCGGCCAGCGCCACCAGGGCGGCGGTAGCGGCGAAGGACATCTGGAACCCCGGCTGGGTCACCGCCTCCGGCTGCAGCAGCAGTACGACGAAGGCCGCCACGGCGAGCGAATGCAGGCTGATCGCCTGGCGGTCCACCAGCACGGCGCAGAAGGCGATGGAGGCCGTCGCCGCCGCGCGCACCGCCGGCGGCGGCGCGCCGGACAGCACCAGATAGGCCAGCACCGCCGCCAGGGCGACTCCCGCGGCGGCCTTCTTGCCGTTGATCCGCAACGCCAGCCACGGCCAGGCGGCGATCAACAGCCGCAGGCCGGCGAAGCTGAAGCCGCCGACGATCGCCATGTGCACGCCCGAGATGGAGATGATGTGCGCCAGGCCCGAGGCGCGCAGATTGTCGACCTGCGCCTTGGGGATGTAGGCCGCCTGCCCGGTAGTCATCGCCGCCGCCAGGCCGCCGGTCTTCGCCCCCAGGACCCCGACAATCCGCTGGGTCATCCCCCAGCGCAGGCGGTTGATGTTCATCGCCAGCCGCAGTCGCCAGGGCGGCGGCTCGGCCGGCGCCGACCAGGGCCGTGGGGGGCCGAGCGCGAAGCCGACCCCGCCGACGCTATCGAAGAAGGCGTCGCGGGCGAAGTCGTAGGCGCCCGGGCTGGCCGGCGGCGGCGGGGCGTTGATCACCGCCAGCAGGCTGACCGGATCGCCGGGCGCGGGGATCGGCGCGCCGTCGCGCAGCGTCACCCGGACCCGGATCGGCGTCGCCTCGGGCGCGACCTGGCCCAGCCGGTAGGGGGCGATCAGCAGCCGCTGGCCGCCCTGGCCCGGCGAGGCCACATCGAGCACCCAGCCCTCGAGGCGCTGCGGCGCGGCGCTGTCGACGGCGACCGGCGCCTTGACCCGCTCGACGCGGATCTTGGCCGTGGCGAACCCCGCCAGGCCGCAGGCCAGCAGCACCAGGCTCGCGGCGAGGCCGGGCGACGCCCGGCGGCCGGCGGCCAGCAGAAGGCTTGCGGCGGCGAGCAGCGCCCAGGCGACCCGGACCTGGGGCTCGCGCAGCAGGAGGAAATAGAGGCCCGCCCCGGCGCCGAACGCCACCGGGGCCCACAGCTTCCAGCGCGCGCCCTGCCGCCCTAGCTGATCGGCGATCCAGCTGCGGACAGCGGCCGGGCTAGGAGGGCGGCGAATCCCCGTGCTAAGAGGCGCGGCCCGGCCGCCGCCGGCGGGCGCAACCTCATCAAAATCAGTTTCATCGATGTCCGCCATCTCGCCATCTGGCCGCCCCGTCGTCACCCGGATCGCCCCCTCGCCCACCGGCTCGATGCACATAGGCACGGCCCGCACGGCGCTTTTCAACTGGCTTTACGCCCGCCACACCGGCGGCAAGTTCCTGTTGCGGGTGGAGGACACCGACCGCGAGCGCTCCACCGCGGGCGCCGTCCAGGTGATCTTCGAGGGCCTGGCCTGGCTGGGCCTGGAGGCCGACGAGCCGCCGGTCTTCCAGTTCGCCCGCGCCGATCGCCACCGCGAGGTGGTCGAAAGCCTGCTGGAGCGCGGCGAGGCCTATCGCGACTACATGACCCCTGAGGAGTTGGACGCTGAGCGCGAACGCGCCCGCGCCGAGGGCCGGGTCGTGCGCTCACCCTGGCGCGACGTCGCCCCGGCCGACGCTCCGGGCCGCAGCTTCGTCGTGCGGATCCGCAGCCCGCAGGAAGGCGAAACCCTGATCGACGACCAGGTGAAGGGCCAGGTGCGGTTCCAGAACAGCCAGTTGGACGACCTGATCCTGCTGCGCACCGACGGCTCGCCGACCTACAACCTGGCCGTGGTCGTCGACGACCACGACATGGGCGTCACCCACGTGATCCGCGGCGACGACCACCTGAACAACGCCGCCCGCCAGACCCAGATCTACCAGGCGATGGGCTGGGAGACGCCGGTCTGGGCGCACCTTCCGCTGATCCACGGTCCGGACGGGGCCAAGCTCTCCAAGCGCCACGGCGCCCAGGCGGTCGGCGAGTTCGCCGACATGGGCTATCTGCCCGAGGCGATGCGCAACTATCTGGCCAAGCTCGGCTGGGGCCATGGCGACGACGAGATCTTCACCGACGCCCAGGCGATCGCCTGGTTCGACATCAAGGATGTGGTGGGCGCGCCGGCGCGGCTCGACTGGGCCAAGCTCAACCACCTGAACAACCATTATATCCGTGAGGCGGACACCGATCGGCTGACCGGCCTGGTGGTCGACATCCACAAAAGCCGCGACTGGAAGCTGCGCGAGGCCGACCTCGCCGTGCTGCAGCGCACCGTTCCGCTGGTGCGCGACGGCGCCAAGACCACGCTGGAGCTGGCCGACGCCACCGTCTTCGTGCTGAAGCAGCGGCCGTTGGAACTGCCCGAAAAGGCGCAGGCCCTGCTCACAGAAGAGACACGCGCCCGTCTTTCACGCCTGCGACATTTGCTGACGGAAGCCGAGGCTTGGCAGGTCGCCGAGCTGGAGACCTTGATCCGCGCCTTCGCGGAATCCGAGGGGGTTGGCATCGGCAAGTTCGGTCCCGCCTTGCGGGCGGTCCTGTCCGGCGGCTCACCGGCGCCGGACCTCGCTGGAACCCTGGTTTCACTGGGGAAACACGAAAGCCTTGGCCGGCTTGACGATGTGCTTTCACCCGCTCCGTAAACGAGTATAAGGCCCGCTCAAACGAGCGTTACGTTTCCGATGAAAGGGGTTGGCATGGGCGATACGGCGAAGTTCGGCGTCGGCGAAAAGACGGTCGAGCTACCGGTCCTGAAGGGCACCGTGGGCCCGGACGTGGTCGATATCCGCAAGCTCTATGGCGAGACCGACGTCTTCACCTTCGACCCGGGCTTCACCTCGACCGCCAGCTGCGAAAGCAAGATCACCTTCATCGACGGTGACAAGGGCGTCTTGCTGCACCGCGGCTATCCGATCGACCAGCTGGCCGAGGAGTCCAGCTTCCTCGAGGTCTGCTACCTGCTGCTGCACGGCGAGCTGCCGAACGCGGCGCAGTTCACCGAGTTCGAACACAACATCACCTACCACACGATGTTGCACGACCAGTTCGACAAGTTCTTCAGCGGCTTCCGCCGTGACGCCCACCCGATGGCGATCATGGTCGGCGCGGTCGGCGCGCTTTCGGCCTTCTATCACGACAGCACCAACGTCGAAGATCCCGAACAACGGATGATCTCGTCGCACCGGCTGATCGCCAAGATGCCGACGATCGCCGCGCGGGCGTTCAAATACTTCCGCGGCCAGCCCTTCGTGCATCCGCGCAACGAGCTCTCCTACGCCGAGAACTTCCTGCGCATGTGCTTCTCGGTCCCGGCCGAGGACTGGAAGCCGAACCCGGTGCTGACCCGGGCGATGGACCGCATCTTCATCCTGCACGCCGACCACGAACAGAACGCCTCGACCTCGACGGTGCGTCTGGCCGGCTCCTCGGGCGCCAATCCGTTCGCCTGCATCGCCGCGGGCATCGCCTGCCTGTGGGGCCCCAGCCATGGCGGGGCGAACGAAGAAGCCCTGAACATGCTGATGGAGATCGGCACGGTCGACCGGATCCCCGAGTATGTGCAAGGAGTGAAGGACCGGAAGTACCGGCTGATGGGCTTTGGCCACCGGGTTTATAAGAACTACGACCCGCGCGCCAAGGTCATGCAGACGACCTGCCACGAAGTGCTGGCGGAAGTCGGTCACGGCAACGACCCGCTGCTGAAGGTGGCCATGGAGCTCGAGAAGATCGCGCTCAGCGACCCCTACTTCGTCGACCGCAAGCTCTATCCGAACGTCGACTTCTACTCGGGCATCACCCTCCGCGCCCTGGGCTTCCCCCCGGAGATGTTCACCGTGCTCTTCGCGCTCGCGCGGACGGTCGGCTGGATCGCCCAGTGGAAGGAAATGATCGAAGATCCGTCGCAGAAGATCGGCCGTCCGCGCCAGCTCTACACCGGCGCGCCGCAGCGGGATTACACGCCGATCGACCGGCGCTGATCGGGCTCACCGGACAAGACCAAGGGCCCGCAGGCGACTGCGGGCCCTTTTCTTTGGTCGCCTCGTCGAGAAGTTGCTCCGCTGCAACGGAGTCTTTGCGACGAGGTTTGCTTGCATGGAGCTCGCCGGAGCCTACGTCTTCGGAACCTGAAGCGACTTCAAAATCGCCACATTCAGGGTGAAGGCTGGATGGTCGAGCTGGGTCGGCGTCGTTTTGATTGGATAACCCACGATGGACGGCACGACCGATCAGGCGCGGATCGAGTCCGCAGGGCTCGAGGGCGCCGCTCCTTACCCGACGGCCTCGGCCTTGTTCCAAGGCGCACCCAGCGAACGCCAGGCGTTGGACGTCCTGGCCGCCGCTATCTACGTCACCGACGCGGAGGGGCGGATCACCTACTACAACGAGGCCGCCGCGGCGCTGTGGGGACATCGGCCGGCCCTGGGACAGGCCCAGTGGTGCGGATCCTGGAAGCTCTTTTGGCCGGACGGCCGCCCCCTCCCGCACGACCAGTGTCCGATGGCGGTGACGCTGAAAGAGGGGCGCGCCGTCCGCGGGCTGGAGGCGATCGCCGAGCGTCCCGACGGAACCCAGGTGCCGTTCGTCCCCTACCCCTCGCCCGTGCATGATGCGTCCGGACGCCTCGTCGGCGCCGTCAACATGCTGATCGACATCAGCGACCGCCGAGACACTGAACGGGCGGCGCAACGGCTCAGCGCCATCGTCGAGTCCGCCGACGACGCCATCCTGGCCAAGGATCTCGACGGCGTCATCACCAGCTGGAACAGCGGCGCCGAGCGGCTGTTCGGCTACACGGCTGACGAGACCATCGGCAGGCCCGTCACCCTGCTGATTCCCGCCGACCGGCTGGACGAAGAGCCGGAGATCCTGCGCCGCATCCGCGCTGGCGAGCGCGTCGAGCATTTCGACACCATTCGCCGCCGCAAGGATGGCAGCCTCGTCGAGATCAGCCTGACCATCTCGCCGATCCGCAACGCCATGGGCCAGGTGGTCGGCGCCTCGAAAGTCGCGCGCGACATCACCGAGCGCCGGCAGGCGCAGGAACAGCAGCAGCTGTTGCTGCGCGAACTGGACCACCGGGTGAAGAACCTCTTCACCGTCGCCAGCAGCGTCGTGGCGCTGAGCGCCCGTTCGGCCGGCACGGTCGGAGAGCTCGCTTCGGCCGTGCAAGGGCGGTTGTCGGCGATGGCCCGCGCCCACGCCTTGACCCTGTCGACGACCTGCGATCTCGATCGCGCCGAACGGTCGACGACGCTTCACGCCTTGATCGGCGCGATTGCCGCGCCCTACGAGGATGGCCCCGCCGACGCCGGCGCGCGGATCGTGGTCAGCGGCCCCGACCTGCCGGTAAGCGGCCGGGCGATGACCAGCCTCGCCCTGCTGCTGCATGAGTTCGCCACCAACGCCGCAAAGTATGGCGCGCTCGCGACGCCCGCCGGTCGCATCGACGTGACGTGCTCCGAGGAAGAGGAGATGTTTTGCCTGCTGTGGACCGAGCGCGGCGGCCCGCCGGTCGGACGTGAAGCGATCAGCGAGGGCTTCGGCAGCATGCTGGCGCGTCTGACCGTGACCAACCAACTGGGCGGCGAACTCTCCCGCGATTGGCGGCCCGAAGGCCTCGTCATAAGGTTGTCGGTGCTGCGGGACCGACTGACGGAATAGAGCCGCGACCTATCCGCGTTTGTGCGCGGGCGGTCGTCGACGGCTCAGGAAGAAGCGCAGCATCTCGCGCGAGGCGTCCGGTCCGCGCGGATCGGTATGGGATCCGGCCGGATCGCCGCCGGACCACCCGTGACCGCTGCCATGGATGCTCCAGTCCTCCAGCAGCACAGGCCCCGTCCCATGGCGATATTCCCGCCGCGTATAGGCTCGCCCGTTGCGCACGCGCCCCTGGGTCTCGTGGCTGTCGAGCGCGCGCGAGCTGGAACGCCGCAAATGACTGAGAAAGCCGGCGGCGTTGGACGGATGGACGATGGGGTCCCGGTCGCCATGGAAGACGATGGTCGGCAGCGGCGGCCGTGTCTTGCCGTCGGCCCCCGTCGCGCCGCCAGTGCGCATGGCGGTGATCGCGCCGCCCAGGGTGCTTACCTCTCCGCGCGCAAGCCCCGAGTGGACGCCGACCGCGACATAGAGATCGGGATAGGCCGCCGCGATGATCGCCGCCGCCGCGCCGCCGGCCGAGATGCCGGCGATATAGACCCTCGCCGCATTGGCCTTGCAGAGCGCGATGACGTGGCGGGTCAGGTCGGCGATCACCGCCGGCTCGCCGCGACCGCGCTCCTGGTCGCCGGGACGGTGCCAGTTCCAACAGCGGCCGAGGTTCGCCGTGACGGACTGCTCCGGATAGAGGACGAGGAAGCCCAACTCGTCGGCGAGCCGGTTCATGCCGGCGCCGACCGCGAAGTCGGCGGCCGACTGGGTGCAGCCGTGCAGCATGACCACCAGCGGCAGCCGGCGACGCGCCGACCCCCGCGGCGTATACAGCTTATAGGCCAGGCCGCCGTGCCGGCCGCTGTAGCGGCCGTCGACAAAGGTCCCCGGCGCCGGCCGGCGTTCCGGCGCGGGCTTCGCCGCGACGCGCGGCTTGGCCGGCTTGGCGCGGCCGGCGGGCTTGGCGCGCTTGGGGGCCAGGCCGGTCGACGACAACAGCAGGCCTTGCAGCACGAGCGCGGCCGACAGCGGCCGTCCCTTCCGCGACATCCGCGCCGCCTTCCGAAATGCCCGAACTGGATCTTTCACCCTCGCCCCCGAGGCGCGGGCAAGGCCGCACTCGGGGCAACGAACGCGCCACGCGCGGCTGCGATCCCGCGGGCCGGCGAAATGGACTGACGGCTTGGCGGCCGGCGCAGACCTGAGGGCGTTCGCGGACCCATGGCGGACCTTGGCGATTAAATCCCACCGCTGGCGATGAACAGCCCGAATGCAAGAACTGCGGCTAATGCCGTGAGCACAACACCAACGGTTGCCGCCGCCCATCGCGCTGAGCCACGAGCGATGACCGTGCTGCGGATGCTGCAATAGGCCACCAGTGCGACAACCAGCGGATACGTCACAAACGCCACCACTAGGAGGTGAGTAAACACGCCGACGATCAGCAGGATCGGCAGCAGGGCAACCAGGCCGATGGGGATGATTAGGCGGAATGCTACTGCTCCGAACGGTCCCCAGCGGTCTTCATATGCGGCGAGCGTCCGAACCATGCTCCAGGCCAGCCGAGGCCCCAAGCAGAGCCAACTTCCACTTTTCCACCCTATAGCGCCGCGGAGGTCCGCTGGCGGGACGTGGCGCGTAGCCTAAGGTCCAGGCGTGCGCGGTCCTTCCAAACTGGCGATTGCGAGATACTGGCTCTCTGAAAATACAGGGATCCTGGGGCTTTTGATCGCGGTGGTCTGCGCGGCAGGCTTCGCCACGTTTCTTGTTCCGACAGGAAGCAGCATCCCGCTGACAGGCAAGATCGCTGGCTTCGGCCTCGTCGAAACCGACACCGGAAGCTATCCGCTTGCGGTTGTCCGAGTCCCTGCGGGGACGATCCAGGTTCCACTGCCTCGATCCAACAATTGCGCGTTGGGGGGCCAATTACACCTCACCAAGCAGCGCTATCTTCTGAGAAGCTCGTATCAAGCCGCCGCTCCCCCCTGCTGAGCGCGAATTCCGATTTCCATCCTCCAGCGTCATTCGGGACGTCCCGCTTGCTGGAGAATGTGGCCGGCCTGCCGGACGGGCATGAGCCTGCGCGCGGCGAGGCATTTCCGACGCCAGTCCCCAGTCATGGCGAGCGGCCGGCAGGCGAGCAGAGCCGCCTCAGCCCTGGCGTCCCGCCAGCACCTGCAGCACCGCCTCGGCCGCCGCGTCGTCAGGGTCGGCGCCGCCGCGGCCCATCTTGTCGAGGGCGGCGTACTGCTGGCGGATCTGGGCGTGGCGCAGGGTTTCGTCGTCCAGACGGCGGCCGATCTCGGCGGCCAGGGCCGGGCCGTTGCAGGCGTCCTGGATCAGCTCGGGCGCCACCTCGGCCTGGGCGGCGATGTTGAACAGGGTGATGTAGCGGGTGCGCACCAGCCGCTTGAGGAGGGCGTAGGTCACCGGGCCGATGCGGTAGCCGACCACCATCGGCGCCCCGGCCAGCGCCAGCTGGGTGGTCA
>Ga0207711_10003139_pt1 | contig 14407 bp, 7 predicted proteins | sample KBSS34metaG_FD_184401 | JGI IMG/M metagenome (GOLD analysis project Ga0207711, IMG submission 184401) | Switchgrass rhizosphere microbial communities from Kellogg Biological Station, Michigan, USA - KBS S3-4 metaG (SPAdes) (version 2) | ecosystem: Host-associated > Plants > Roots > Rhizosphere >...
GCTTCCTGCGCAGGCTTGGTTTCCGCCGTCACTGGCAGGTGCCGAAAGGCGATCCCCTTCAGGTCGGTGTGCGGGTAGGTGGTCTCCGGGTGGTTGGAGACCACCGCGGTGATGTCCATCGCAAGCTCGCCCTGGCGCCAGCGCCAGATCAGGTCGGCCAGGCAGTGGTCCTGCTGGGAGGCCAGGATCATCACCCGCTGGCGCGCCTTGCGGTCGCGCAGCCGCCAGTCCATCGAATAGCGCTCGCCGACCGCCGCCAGCGCCTCGCGCAGCGCCGCGGGGTCGTTGTCGCCCGGATCGAACACCACCCGCATGAAAAAGCGGCCGGTCTCCTCGTCGTCATACTGCATGGCGTCGAGGATGTTGGCGCCGCGCTCGGAGAGGGTGGTGGCGACGCAGGCCACGATTCCCGGCTGGTCTGGGCAGGAGAGGGTGAGGATCATAGGTCGGCTTCTGCCTCAAACCGACCTTGGTGCACAATCATCCGCCGCTTCAGAAACCCCGCTGGGGCGCCAACTTTGCCATTTGGCGTAACGAAAGCTTGCCGCTAGGCCGCGAGGCCAATATGCGCTGGCCCGGAAGAGATCGATGGAGCGGGCGTGAAGCACATCCTAGCTGAACTTGAGAAGCGCCGGGCCGAGGCCCGGCTGGGCGGCGGCGAGCGTCGGATCGCCAATCAGCACAAGAAGGGCAAGCTGACGGCCCGGGAGCGGATCGACCTGCTTCTGGACGAAGGCTCCTTCGAAGAGTTCGACATGTTCGTCGAACCGCGGGCGAACGACTTCGACACCGGCGAGCAGAAGATCCCGGGCGACGGGGTGGTCACCGGCTGGGGCCGGATCAACGGCCGGGTGGTCTTCGTCTTCTCCAAGGACTTCACGGTGTTCGGTGGCTCGTTGTCGCATGCCCACGCCCAGAAGATCCTCAAGGTCCAGCGCCAGGCCATGAAGGTCGGCGCACCGATCATCGGCCTGTTCGACGCCGGCGGCGCCCGCATCCAGGAAGGCGTCGACAGCCTCGCCGGCTACGCCGACATCTTCCTCGAAAACACCCTGGCCTCGGGCGTGATCCCGCAGATCAGCGTCATCATGGGCCCGTGCGCCGGCGGCGACGTCTATTCGCCGGCGATCACCGACTTCATCTTCATGGTGAAGGACACGAGCTACATGTACGTGACCGGCCCCGACGTGGTGAAGACGGTCACCCACGAGGACGTCACGCACGACGAGCTCGGCGGCCACCGCGTCCATGCCCAGAAGTCCGGCGTCGTCGACGGCGCCTTCGAGAACGATCTCGAGGCGCTGACCCAGGTCCGCCGGCTGATCGACTTCCTGCCCTCGTCGAACCGCGAAAAGCCGCCGGTCCGCGAGAGCTACGACGATCCGAACCGCGACGAGGCCTCGCTCGACACCCTGGTGCCGGCGAACCCGAACAAGCCGTACGACATGAAGGAGCTGATCCTGAAGGTCGTCGACGAGGCGGACTTCTTCGAGTGCAGCCCGGACTTCGCCAAGAACATCATCTGCGGCTTCGCGCGGATGGACGGCCAGCCGGTCGGCATCGTCGCCAACCAGCCCCAGGTGCTGGCCGGCGTGCTCGACATCGACGCCAGCCGCAAGGCGGCGCGCTTCGTGCGCTTCTGCGACGCCTTTGAGATCCCAGTGATCACCTTCGTCGACGTGCCGGGCTTCATGCCGGGCACCCGCCAGGAGCAGGGCGGCCTGATCCGTCACGGCGCCAAGCTCTTGTTCGCCTTCGCCGAGGCCACCGTGCCGAAGCTGACGCTGATCACCCGCAAGGCCTACGGCGGCGCCTATGACGTGATGAGCTCCAAGCACATCCGCGGCGACATCAACTACGCCTGGCCCACGTCGGAGATCGCGGTCATGGGCTCGAAGGGCGCGGTGGAGATCATCTTCCGCTCCGAAATCGGCGACCCCGAGGCGATCGCCGCGCGCGAGGCCGAGTACAAGACCCGCTTCGCCAACCCGTTCGTGGCCGCCTCGCGCGGCTATATCGACGACGTGATCATGCCGCACGGCACCCGTCGCCGGCTCATTCGGGCGCTGAAGAACCTCAAGGGCAAGCAGCTGACGAACCCTTGGAAGAAGCACGACAACATCCCGCTCTAGCGGCTGGGGCGCGGTTCGCCGCGCTCCGCCTGCGGGGGCTGCAGACACAACTCATTTTCGTCAAGGACGTCGGGCTTAAGCCATGTTCTCCAAGATCCTGATCGCCAACCGCGGGGAAATCGCGGTCCGCATCATCAAGTCCTGCCGCAAGCTCGGCATCAGGACCGTGGTCGTCTATTCCGAGGCGGACGCCGACTCCATGGCCGTCGAAATGGCGGACGAGACGGTCTTCATCGGACCGGCGCCCGCCGCCGAGAGCTACCTGGTCGCCGACAAGATCGTCGCGGCTTGCCGCGAGACCGGCGCCGAAGCCGTCCACCCGGGCTTCGGCTTCCTCTCCGAGAACGCCGGCTTCGCCGAGCGGCTGGCGGCCGAGGGCATCGTCTTCATCGGTCCCAACCCCGGCGCCATCAAGGCCATGGGCGACAAGATCGAATCCAAGAAGTTCGCCGCCAAGGCCGGCGTCTCGACGGTTCCCGGCCACGTCGGCGAGATCGAGGACACCGCCCACGCCATCAAGATCGCCGAGGACATCGGCTATCCGGTGATGATCAAGGCCTCCGCCGGCGGCGGCGGCAAGGGCATCCGCGTCGCCTGGAGCCGCCAGGACGTCGAGGAAGGCTTCCCGGCGGTGCGCGCCGAGGCCAAGGCCAGCTTCGGCGACGACCGGATCTTCATCGAGAAGTTCATCGAGAGCCCCCGCCACATCGAGATCCAGGTGCTGGGCGACAAGCACGGCAACGTGGTGCACCTGTTCGAGCGCGAGTGCTCGATCCAGCGCCGTAACCAGAAGGTCATCGAGGAAGCGCCGAGCCCGCTGCTCGACGAGGCGACCCGCAAGGCGATGGGCGACCAGGCCGTCGCACTCGCCCAGGCGGTCGGCTACGACAGCGCCGGCACCGTCGAGTTTGTCGCCGGCCAGGACAAGAGCTTCTTCTTCCTGGAGATGAACACCCGCCTGCAGGTCGAGCACCCGGTCAGCGAGCTGATCACCGGGGTCGACCTGGTCGAACAGATGATCCGTTCGGCGGCCGGGGAGAAGATGTCGTTCGGCCAGAGCGACCTGAAGATCAACGGCTGGTCGATCGAAAGCCGGATCTACGCCGAGGATCCCTACCGCGGCTTCCTGCCCTCCATCGGCCGGCTCGTGCGCTACGACCCGCCGGAGGAAGGCGAGATCGGCGAGGTCGTCGTCCGCAATGACGCCGGCGTGCGCGAAGGCGACGAGATCTCGATGTTCTACGACCCGATGATCTCGAAGCTGTCGACCTGGGCCCCGACCCGGCTGGCGGCGATCGACGCCATGGGCCGGGCGCTGGAGGACTTCCACATCGAGGGCCTGGGCCACAACGTGCCCTTCCTGGCCGCGGTGATGGACCAGGAACGGTTCCGCTCGGGCAAGCTGTCGACCAACTATATCAAGGACGAGTTCCCCGAAGGCTTCCAGGGGACGCCGGCGACCACCTTCCAGCGCGACGTCATGGCCGCGGTGGCGCTCTCCATGCACCGCACCCTCACCCGCCGCGCCGCGCCGCAATTGCTGCGCGACGAGTGGATCGTGATCGAGAACGGCGAGCGTCGCTCGGTGCGCGTGGCCAACGGCGGGGATACGTTCTCGGTCGAATTCCTCGGCGAGAACCGCACGCTGAAGCTCGAAAAGGCCGTCTGGCGCCCCGGCAAGCCGGTGTTCGCCGGCGTGCTCGACGGGACGCCCTTCACCGTCCAGGTCCAGGCGCTGGCCGAGGGCTTCCGAATTCGCCACCGTGCGGCCGCCGCCCACGTCCTGGTGCTGACCGAACGCTCGGCCGAGCTGCATGAGAAGCTGCCGCCGAAGCAGGCGGCGGACACCTCCAAGATGATCCTCTCGCCGATGCCGGGTCTGGTGGTCAGCCTCGACGCGGCGGTCGGCCGTGAGGTCCGCTCGGGCGAGGTGGTCGCCATCATCGAGGCGATGAAGATGCAGAACATCATCCGCGCCGAGCGCGACGGGGTGGTCAAGGCGGTCAACGCCAAGGCCGGCGACAGCGTCGCCGCCGACGAGGTGCTGGTCGAGTTCACCTAAAGCAATCGACGCCCCCTCGTGAAAACGAGGAGATCCAGTCCAGAAGCGCCGGTCCCTGTTCAGTCAGAGGCCGGCGTTTTCGTTTCCCCCGCCACCAGCCCTTTCGATCCGCGATTCGCCCGCCGGAAATTCCAGGCGCCGAACGCCACCGCCAGATCGGCGAGCAGGTCCCAGCCGCCATGGAGGATGGCGTAGGCCTGGGGGACGGCCTGGACCAGCAGCTGGGCGACCACCGTCATCAGGCTGGCCACGCAGACCGAGGCGGCGACCAGCGGCCAGATCCGGCTGGAGCGCAGCGCCAGCGGCAGCAGGATGGCCAGCACCGCCAGGTCCAGCAGGATGGCGCGGGTGACGGCGTGGCCGAAGGGCAGACCGCCGTGTCCAAGGAGGCCGGAGGTCGCCTGGGCGAGGGCGAAGACGCGCTCCTCGCGGCCGCCGAAAATGACCGCGAACGTCAGGACCGCCAGGCCCAGGGCCAGGAGCAGCCATCCCAAACCCATGGTGAGATGTCCTCACGCGGAAGGTCGCCAGCGGGAGAACTGTAGAGCAGCGTCGCCTTCGACAATATCAAACGGCTACCCAGGGCGTGGATCGGAGAAACTGTATTTCACCAAACTGTCGCCGATCCATCGCGGATCCTTGTTGCAGGCCCCCTATCGCCGCGCCCTCGGGGCCGCTCTGGAGGCGACGTCCCGGCAGACGTTGGGGGACAGATGGCGATTCTGAATTCGAGCTTGCGGGCGAAACTCGCGGTGACCGCTTCCGTCGCGGTGCTGAGCGCCCTTTCGGGCATGGCGCGCGCGGAGGAGAGCGCCGCCACCGCCACCGCCGCCACCGTCTCCGAGGTTGTGGTGACCTCCGCGCGTACGACGCGCTCGGCCGTCGCGCTCGAGGCGCAGGAAATTCAGAAGATCCTGCCGGGCGCCAACCCGCTGAAGGCGATCCAAAGCCTGCCGGGCGTGCTGTTCGTCACCGCCGACCCGTGGGGCAACAACGAACAGAACGAAGCCCTGTACGTGCACGGCTTCTCCACCCAGCAGCTCGGCTACACCTTCGACGGCGTGCCGCTCGGCGACCAGCAGTACGGCAACTATAACGGCCTCAGCCCCTCGCGGGCGGTCACCAGCGAAAACGTCAGTCGGGTGACCCTGGCCTCGGGCGCCGGCGCCGTGGGCGTGCCCTCGACCAGCAACCTCGGCGGCGCGATCGAGACCTTCTCACGCGATCCCTCGGCCGAGCGCGGCTTCAGCGTGCGCGAGACGGTCGGCAGCTATAAGACCACTCGCACCTTCCTGCGCGTCGACAGCGGCGACATCGGCGGCGGCGCCAGCGGCTATATCTCCTTCCTGCACCACGACGCCAAGGCGTGGGACTTCGATGGCCATCAGCGCGGAAACCAAGTGAACGCCAAGTTCGTCCACGACGACGCGCGTGGCAAGCTCACCGCCTATTTCGATTGGAACGACAAGGTCGAGCCGAACGAAGACTCCACCGCCTTCGGCAACGCCCAGGCGGCCACCTCGACCTACTTCCCCTATACGCGGCCGTTCCTCTATCCGGACCTGGCGTCCTGTTCGTCGACCCTGACCAACGGCGCGCCGCCGGCCTTCCAGGGCAATAACTTCTCTAACTGCTTCAGCGCCGCCCAGCGCGAGGACCTGCTGGGCTACGTGAAGTACGACTACAAGCTGGCCAGCAACATCACCTGGTCGAACCAGACCTACTATCACCACAACTATGGCCGCGGCATCGTCGCGGGTCCGATCAATCAGGCCGGCTTGCCGGCCCTGTTCGCCGCCTATTTCCCGAGCCAGGTGGTGGGCGGATCGCCGACCAGCGCGGGCTCGCTGGCCAACCTCTCGACCCTGTTCGGCGGCACCGGCAACGAGGTGCGCACCACCGAGTACCGCATCAACCGCGCCGGCCTGATCTCGACGGTCAACGCCGAGTTCGGCGATCACAAGCTCGAGGCCGGCGTCTGGTGGGAGCACAACGAGGACGCCCAGCACCGCGCCTGGTACCCGTTCGCCGCGGCGAACAACGACCTCAGCCCTTATAAGATCCCGAAGAACCCGCTGTTCATCCAGTACTACGCCCAGTTCTTCGTCAACGATGTGCAACTGCACCTGCAGGACCAGTGGACGATCCGCCCGGACCTGCGCCTGGAGTTCGGCTTCAAGTCGAGCCTGCAGAACGCCAACGGCAAGTTCCCGATCAACCAGGTGAACCTGGCGACGGCGGCGGTTCCGGTGCACTACCCCTCCGGCCGCATCACCTCAAACAAGTGGTTCCTGCCGCAGGCCGGCCTGTTGTGGGACGCCACCGACCACGAGCAGGTGTTCGTCAACGTCCAGAGGAACATGCGCCAGTTCGTGCCCTATGGCGCCGGCTCGGGCCCCTGGAGCCTGGGCAGCCAGGCGGCGTTTGAACTGTTCAAGCAGACGGTCGAGCCGGAGACCTCGTGGACCTACGAGGCCGGCGTGCGCACCCAGCGCCAAGTCGACCTCGGCCTGCTGACCGCGATCAGCGGCCAAGCCAGCTACTACCACGTCAACTTCCAGAACCGGCTGCTGAACGTCGCCGCCTACAACTTCATCAACCCGGGCGCGTCCATCCTGACCAACGTCGGCGGCGTGACCACCGACGGGGTCGACCTGGCCGGCACGCTGGAGTTCGGACCGCACTACCGCCTGTACAATGCGCTGTCCTACAACACCTCGAAGTACGACTCCGACTATCGAACCGGCAGCGCCAGCAACGCGATCACCGTCGTGCACACCGGCGGCAAGCACGTGCCGCTGACGCCTGACTGGCTGAACAAGACGATCGCCAGCACCAGCTGGGGCGGCTTCGACGCCCAGGTCAGCGCCGACTACGTGGGCGAACGCTACGTGACTTATCTGAATGACCTGAAGGTCAAGTCGACCCTGCTGGTCGGCCTGCAGGCGAGCTACCGGTTCGACGTGTCGGGCAGGGAGATGCTCAAGGGCCTGAGCGTCAGCGCCAACATCACCAACCTATTCGACCGCAAGGGCGTCTCCACCGCGGTGGTGACCGGCAACGCGGGCGGCTATGCGGCCTACCCGCTGGCGCCGCGGATGGGCTTCGTCACGGTCGCGGCCGACTTCTAAGTCCCTACGGCCCGCTCAGGGGGATCCGGGCGGGCGTTCGAAGGTCGGCGGCGGCATTGACGGCCGCCGCCGCCGCTCGCCAAACTGTTCGCATGTTCAAGACCAAGAAACGCGACGGGAGCGAGACCATGCGCGAGCCTGACTTGCAACGGTTCGCCCCGGCGTGGCGCTGATGGACGCGCCGCCTGTTCCGCGTCCCTCGACGACCGTGCTGCTGGTTCGCGACAGCGCGGACGGGCTCGAGGTGCTGATGGTGGTGCGCAATGCACAGTCGTATTTCGCCTCTGCCCTGGTGTTTCCGGGCGGAGTGATCGACGCCGAGGACGCCGACGCCGCCTGGCTCGAGCTGATCGACGGCGCGGCGGAGCTGGACGAGGCTGAGTGCGTCCGGCGGATCGCCGGCTTTCGCGAACTCTACGAGGAGACCGGCGTCCTGCTGCTCGACGCTCCGGAGCGCCGGCCGCAGACGGGCGGGGAGGGGGCTGCCTTCCTCGACGTGGTGCGCCAGTCGGGCGGCCGGCTCGACCTGGCGGCCATGGCGCCGTTCGCCCACTGGGTGACGCCGGAAAACGCGCCGAAACGCTACGACACCCACTTCCACCTCTGCTGGCGGACCACCGAGATGACCGCCATCTCCGACGGGCGCGAGACCGTGTCGGCCGAGTGGCTGCGGCCGGCCCAGGCGATCGCACTCGGCGCGGCGGGCGAGCGGAACCTCTTGTTCCCGACCAAGTGCCAGCTGGAGCTTCTGGCCCAGACACCGACCGTCGAAGCGGCGGTGGCCGCGGCGCGGACCCGGCGAATCGTGCCGGTGACGCCGACCTTCGATCGTCGGCCGGAGGGAAACTTCCTGTCGATTCCCGAGGAGACCGGCTACCCGGTGCGCGAGTTCTTCTTGGGCGCGCCGCCGGGATGAGGCCGATTCGCTGTGCGGAAAGCTGGCGCTCCAGCGCCAAACCGCTCGCGAGTCGCGGCGGGCTGTGGCACGAGCGCAGGGGCGCTCGGCCCCGGCGGACGTGGCGAAACTGGTAGACGCAGCAGACTTAAAATCTGTTTCCCGCAAGGGAGTGCGGGTTCGATTCCCGCCGTCCGCACCAAGAAGATCGATGTGGCGCCCGGCGTCTTCGCCGGCCAGCGGCGGGCGGGAGCGACGCCAGAGCTGGCGTCGCTCCGATCGGGCCGGAGCCTTTGGCGACGGGGGGCGGCGTTGGCCGCGGCGGCGCTGGCCAGGACGGCGACCGCCGCCAGAATCGACAAGGACGTTTTCAAGGTATCCCTGGCAAAGGGAAGGCCCCGATAGGCCTGGGCCGCATCGCCATTGCAAAACCCGTTTTGACTTAGCCGGCAAAACAACGCCGGGGCGGCCAGCCGCGGCGCAACTGGCCTTGACCCCTGGTTCTGCCTAGGCCGTCGCCTGCTGTTCCTGGGCGTAGCCGAGGAGGCCGTTCAGGCGCTCCAGCACGGTGATGGCGGCCTCCGGAACCGCGGTGCCCGGCGTGAAGATCGCCGCCACGCCCATGTCGCGCAGCGCCTGGAAGTCCTCGGGCGGGATGACCCCGCCGACCACCACCATGATGTCCGGGCGGCCAAGCTTTGCCAGTTCCGACTTCAGCTCCGGCACCAGGGTCAGGTGGCCGGCGGCCAGCGAGCTGGCGCCCACCGCATGGACGTCCTCGGCGACCGCCTGGGCGGCGGCCTCGGCCGGCGTCTGGAACAGGTCGCCGATCTCGACGTCGAAGCCCAGGTCGGTGAAGCCCGAGGCGATCACCTTCTGGCCGCGGTCGTGGCCGTCCTGGCCCATCTTGGCGATCATGATCTTCGGCTTGCGGCCGTCGGCGGCGGCGAACTCCTTGATCATCGCCTTGGCGCGGAGCGCGTTCGGCGTGTCGCCGGAGGTGCGCAGGTAGACGCCCTGCACCGCATCGGCAGTGGCCTTGTGGCGGTTGAAGACGACTTCCAACGCGTCGGAGATCTCCCCCACCGTCGCCCAGGCGCGGGCGGCGTTGACGGCCAGCTCCAGCAGGTTGCCGTTGCCGCGGGCGCCGGCGGTCAGGGCCTCCAGCGCCTGGGCCACGGCGACGGGATCGCGCTCGGCCTTCAGGCGCTCGAGCTTCTCCAGCTGGCGCTGACGCACGGCGCTGTTGTCGACCTTGAGCATCGGGATCTCGTCGGCGACGTCAGGCCGGTAGCGGTTGACGCCGACCAGGGTCTGTTCGCCGCTGTCGATCCGCGCCTGGGTGCGGGCCGAGGCCTCCTCGATGCGGCGCTTGGGCAGGCCCTGCTCGATCGCCTTGGTCATGCCGCCGAGCGCTTCGACCTCGGCGATGTGGTCCAGGGCGCGGGCGGCGAGGTCGGCGGTCAGCCGCTCGATGTAGTAGGAGCCGCCCCACGGGTCGACGACCCGGGTCTGGCCGCTTTCCAGCTGGATGAACAGCTGGGTGTTCCGCGCGATCCGCGCCGAGAAGTCGGTCGGCAGCGCCAGGGCCTCGTCCAGGGCGTTGGTGTGCAGGCTCTGGGTCTGGCCGCTGGTGGCGGCGAAGGCCTCGATGGCGGTGCGGGCGACGTTGTTGAAGACGTCCTGCGCCGCCAGGCTCCACCCGGAGGTCTGGGTGTGGGCGCGCAAGCTGAGCGAGCGGCTGTCCTTCGGGGCGAAGTTCTCCTTCATGAGCTTGGCCCACAGCAGGCGGCCGGCGCGCTGCTTGGCGATCTCCATGAAGACGTTCATGCCGGCGCACCAGAAGAAGGACAGGCGCGGGGCGAACTGGTCGACGGTCATGCCGGCGGCGATGCCGGCGCGGACGTAGTCGATGCCGTCGGCGATGGTGTAGGCCAGCTCCAGGTCGAGCGTCGCTCCGGCTTCCTGGATGTGGTAGCCGCTGATCGAGATCGAGTTGAACTTCGGCATCTCCTTCGCCGTGTAGGCGAAGATATCCGAGATGATCCGCACCGAGGGCGTCGGCGGATAGATGTAGGTGTTCCGGACCAGGAACTCCTTGAGGATGTCGTTCTGGATGGTGCCCGAGAGCTTCTCGTGCGGCACGCCCTGTTCTTCACCGGCGACGATGTAGAGGGCCAGGATCGGCAGCACCGCGCCGTTCATGGTCATCGACACGCTCATCTTGTCGAGCGGGATGCCGTCGAACAGGGTGCGCATGTCGAGGATCGAGTCGATCGCCACCCCGGCCATGCCGACGTCGCCGGTCACCCGCGGATGGTTGCTGTCGTAGCCGCGGTGGGTCGCCAGGTCGAAGGCCACCGACAGGCCCATCTGGCCGGCGGCGAGATTGCGTCGGTAGAAGGCGTTGGACTCCTCGGCCGTGGAGAAGCCCGCATACTGGCGGATGGTCCACGGGTTGGTCAGGTACATCGTCGGGTAGGGGCCTCGCAGGAAGGGCGCGAGACCCGGATAGGCGCCTTGCAGGTTGCCGAGGTCCTGCACGTCGTGCGGTCCGTAGGACGGCTTCACCGACAGGGCTTCCGGCGTCAGCCAGGGATCGGCCGCGGGCGCGCTCGGCGTCGGCAGCTTGGCGTCGAAGGCGAGGGTGGAAAAGTCGGGGAAGGCGCTCATTGGGAGACTTCCTTGGGGGCGGCCTCGTAGGCTTGCGCCAGACGGATGGCGTTCAAGGGGAGACAGGCGCTGTCCGGTCCCGGCAGGGCGACGGCGGGCGCAGCGACGGACCGCGGCGCGGGCGACTCGATCTCGACCGGGTGCTCCTTGGCTGGCGGGAAGGCGTTGACGCCGACCAGCTTGGGCTCGGGGCGGGCGGCCTTGGCGGCTTCGACGTCACGGGCGATGAGGCCCGAGGTCAGGGCGGCGACCAGGCCGCCGGCGGCCTCGATCTCCTGCAGCTTGGCCCAGGCGGCGCGGGCGAACTGATCGGTCATCGCCTCGACGTAGCCGGACCCGGCGGCGGGATCGGCGACCCGTCCGACATGGGCCTCTTCCATCAGCACCAACTGGGTGTTGCGGCTCTGGCGGCGGGCGAAGGCGGTCGGCAGGCCGATGGCGTCGGTGAAGGCGCCGAGCACGACGGCGTCCGCCCCGCCCACCGAGGCGCCGAAGCCTGCGGCGGTCAGCCGGATCATGTTGGTCCAGGCGTCCTGGCGGGCCAGCATGCGGCGCGAGGTGCGGGCCTCGATCCGCGCCGTCGGCCCCGCCTCGCAGGCGACAGCGATCCGCGCCCAGATCTGGCGGGCGGCGCGCAGCTTGGCGATGGTCAGGAAGTAGTCGGCGTCGGCCGACAGGCCCAGGGTGATGTGGCCGAAAGCGTCGGCGATCGGCAGGCCGGCGCGCACCAGGGCTTTGGCGTAGGCGATCGCCGCGGCGGCCGCAAAGGCCAGCTCGCCGGCTTCGCCGCCGCCGGCCTCATGCACCACCCGGCCCGAGGCCAGGAAGATCTCGCTCTGCGGATAGGTCTCGACCAGACGGGCGCCGACGGTGGCGGCGCTGATGACATGGCTCTCGATCGGTCCCGGGCTGGCGCCGGTCTCGGCGAAGGCGCTCAGCGGATCCATGTGGAAGTTGAGCCGGGCGGCCGGCGAGGACTTGGCGACCGCGCCCAGCCAGTCGGCGGCCTTGGGGCCGAGGAATCCTGCGTCGAGCCCCATGGGCGCCAGTTCGAGGACGGTGTCCTTCAGGACCAGCGCGAGGTCGTCGGCCGATCCGACGGCGACGCCGGTCTGGCCGGTCGGGTCGATGCGCACCACCGCCGACGCCGCGCCGCCTTCCAGGTCGCCGAGGATCTCGACATTGGCGCGGGCCGCGTCCGGATGGGCGGTGAGCACGCGCAGGTCCCACGCCCGCTCGGCGTCGAACGGCCGGGTCGGGAAGGGCTGAGCGCCCGGAAGATCGCCCGGCGGATAGAGGGGAGCGATCGGCAACCCCTCGGCCGTCGTCTTTTCCAGAACGGAAAAGGGTTTCTCGCCAAGCGTCTTGGCGACCAGGGTGCGCCACGACTCGGCCGTGGCGGGTGGGAAATCAGCGCTGAGGCGGCTTGCGTCTGCCATGGGCGCAAATGGGCCGGAGCGGGCGGTTCCGTCAAGCTGGAGCGCAGCCCAGACGCCGCATCAACGCACCGGCAGACGACGCTGCGGGCGCCCGCTCAGGATGCTTCGGCGACGCTTGCGCAGGCGCCGGGCTCGTCCAGGGCCGCGGCGATCGCCTGGAACAGGTTCGCCCCGGTGATCGGCTTGGCGACATGGCCGTCCGCTCCGGCCGCCTGGCTGGCGGCGACGTGCTCGGGCAGGGCGTTCGCCGTGAGCATCAGGATCGGGGTCCGCGGACGACCGCTCCGCCGTTCGTGGTCGCGAATCGCCTGGGTCGCCCGCAGGCCGTCCATCACCGGCATCTGCATGTCCATCAGCACGACGTCGAAGACGCCGCCCTCGAAGGCCTCCAGGGCCGCCGCGCCGTCCTCGACCGACAGGTAGTCGGCGCCCAGCTGCTGCAGCATGAGCTCGACGACCGTCCGATTGGTCGGGTGATCGTCGGCGATCAGCACGCGGAGCGCCCGCTCGGCGAGCGCGACGTCGTCTTCGCGCGCCGGCGTCTGGGTCAGCTCGGCCGGCTCGAGCGGCAGGTCGGTCCAGAAGGTCGAGCCTTCGCCGACGACGCTGGCGCAATCGATGTCGCCGCCCATCAGCATCGTCAGTTGCTGGCTGATCGCCAGCCCCAGGCCCGTTCCCCCGAAGCGGCGGGTGATCGAGCCGTCCGCCTGTTCGAAGCGGGTGAAGATGCGCGCCCGCTGCTCCTCGTTGAACCCCACGCCGGTGTCCCGAACGGACAGACGCGTGCGGCCCGCGCCGATCGGAGTGGCCTGGATCGCGATCACGCCGCTGGCCGTGAACTTCGCTGCGTTGGAGACGAAGTTGGTCAGCACCTGGCGGAGCCGCAGGGCGTCTCCGAGGAAGGCGCGATCCAGCTCCGGGGCGATCTCCACGGTGAGCAGCACGCCGCGCTCGTCGGTGCGCAGCCGCCACAGCGCCGCGACGCTGCGCACCAGGTCGCCCAGGTGGAACGGCGCCATCTCGATATGCAGCTGTCCGGCCTCGATACGCGCCTGGTCGAGGATGTCGGAGAGCAGGCCCGCGAGCGTGTCGCCGGACGAGCGGATGAGCTCCACCAGCTCGTGATCGCGCTGCGAGAGCTCGGAGCGCGCGAGGATGTCCGCCGTGCCGATGATGCCGTTGAGCGGCGTGCGGATCTCGTGGCTCATGTTGGCGAGGAATTCCGACTTGGTGCGGTTCGCCCTCTCGGCCGCGGCGTGGGCGAGCTCGCGGGCGATGGCCGAGGCGACGAGGTCGGCGAAGACGCCAAGATCGACCGCATGCTGCTCGGTGAAGGCGGCGACCTTCTCCGCGCCTATCTTGATCACGCCGAAGACGCGGTCGCCGTCGATCAGGGGGGCTGCGATCACGGAGCGGACGCCTTCGCGGATCCGCGCCGGATAGCTCCGCGGATCGGCGTTGACGTCCTCGCAAAGGAGGGTGCGCCGACAGCTGACGGCCTCGCCGCCGAAGCTGGCCGACAGCGGGATGCGCTCGTCAAGCATCTCGCGCAGTTTGACCGTGGCCGCCCGGCAGACGAGATCTTCGCCTTCGATCAGTTCGACCACCCCGCCGTCGGCGGCGGCAAGAGAGACCATCTCCGCCAGGATCAGTTCGAGGAATTCCTGCAGCGGCAGGTTGGCGGAGGTGATCCGCAGCTGGGCCGAGCGCTCGCGCGCGATCTGTTCGGCCTTGCGCCGGGCGTCCTCCGCCGTCGTGGCGCGGGCGGCGTAGTCCCGGAAGGCGTCCAGAGCCAGGCCCATCTCGTGGACCTCGGTGAATTCCTGCGCCCCGGGGATTTCCGCGGAGAGGTCGCCTTGCGCCATCCGCCGCATGGCGGTGGCCATCTCCGTTACCGGCCGGGCGAGCGTGCGCCCCAGCCGGCGCCCGAGCGCGGCCGAGAGGATGGTCAACAGCGCGCCGGCCAGCACCGCGAGGGCGACCAGCCTCCAGGTCTTAGCCAGGACGGTGGTCGTGGGCTCGGCGACCATCAGACGCCAGGGCCGCTGCGAGGAATCGAAGGTGACGGGCAGGGA
>Ga0207711_10003142_pt1 | contig 14403 bp, 7 predicted proteins | sample KBSS34metaG_FD_184401 | JGI IMG/M metagenome (GOLD analysis project Ga0207711, IMG submission 184401) | Switchgrass rhizosphere microbial communities from Kellogg Biological Station, Michigan, USA - KBS S3-4 metaG (SPAdes) (version 2) | ecosystem: Host-associated > Plants > Roots > Rhizosphere >...
CTCGACGGCGTGCGTGTGCTGAAGGCCGAAACCGTCGCACTGATGGGGAAGAATGCGATAGGCGACGTGTCGGTCCCTGCGCTGAAAACGGCGATGCCGCGCAGCGCCGACTTCACGTTCATTGCCGACGGCCGCGACAAGTGGGGGCTCGGATTCCTGATCACGGTCGATCACGTGCCGGGCAAACGCTCCGCCGGCAGCCTGAGCTGGGGCGGCATCAACAACACCTATTATTGGATCGACCCGAGTAGCGGCCTCGCGGGCGTGATCATGATGCAATACCTGCCCTTCGCAGACGCCAAAGCGCTCGCGGTCTACGACGCGTTCGAGCGCGCGGTGTACCGGACACTCTTGCCGCAGCACTGACAAGAGAGCCGCGCGGATTGCTCGACCAACTGTATCGCGGTCGGAACGGCTGCGAGCCAAGCGGCTGTTCGCGTTAGGAATTATCGAAAAACGATAAAAACTGCTTGACTTTCCGTCGATGTTTTATTGATATTCGATATAGCATCGATATTCGATAATCGCCGGGAGACCAAGCATGCAGACATTCGGGCCGAATTCCGTGTCCTCGGGCCTCGCGCTCACGATCAAGATCGCCTACGTGTTCGCGGCGGTCTGGGTTGCGGTGGCGGTCGCGGGCGCCCTTGTGAGCCTCTTGATCTTCGTTCTGTTCACGGCGCAATCGCACGAGCCGCCGCCTTCCGTCAGGTTTCTAGCGATGAGCTGGACCGTCGGCGTACCGGCCGTCGTGTACCGGCTCGTGTTCGCGGTCGGCGCCGTCGCGATCGTGCACAGGCTCAGGTCTCTGTTCATATCGTTCGCAGCGAATCAACCGTTCGCTGCCGACAACGCCGAGCACCTGCGCAGAATCTGGGTCACGCTCGTGGTGATCGAGATCATCCGGACCTGTGCGTTCGTCGCGGCGCGTCTGTTGCCGACGTTCTATGCCGCGGGCGACGCCTCACCGCTGCCTAACGAGATCGCGTCGCCCATCGATCTGTCGCGGTGGTTCATGATCTTCGTCGTGCTGATCCTTGCCGAGGTGTTCCGCCAAGGGACGCGCATGCGCGAGGACAGCGAGCTCACGGTGTAGGCCGGCCGCGATGAGCATTCGAGTCACCCTGGACAAGGTGCTCGCCGGACACGAGATGTCGCTGACGACATTGAGCGAGAAGGTGGGACTTACGATCGCGAATCTCTCGATCCTGAAGACCGGCAAAGCACGTGCGATTCGCTTCTCGACGCTCGACGCGCTGTGTCGAGAGTTGCGCTGCCAGCCCGGCGATATCCTCGTTTTCGATCCGAGCGGTGTCGAGCGCGACGGCGACCGCGACGAGTGAGCGCCGTCGGGCTCGTCGTGTGATGCTGCGAGCGAACGGTTCCCGTGGGTCGGGCCAAACACAATTAGTTGACGCGCGTCGACGCTTGAGCCCAATATCTTGCGTCCGTCGGTTCGCAGCGATGCGATGAAAAGGGAATTCCGGTGCCGGGCGCGCGCAGCGTTCGAAAGCCGGAGCTGCCCCCGCAACTGTCGGTAGCGAGCGGTCTGTCCTTCACGCCACTGGAGCGATCCGGGAAGGCGAACGGTCCGCGACGAGCTACGAGCCAGGAGACCTGCCGCCGGACGGCGTACTGTTACTCGGACGGGGTGTGCCGAGCGAGTCGCGCGAACGCCGGTCGTACCGGCCCGCCGGCCGCTCCTCGCTCTACCCGTCCGTCACGCTAATCCTTAAGCGAGGTGTCAGATGCCCGAAGCTTCGAAAGTTGTCGTCACTCCGGCGCACGCCGGCTGGCGCCGCGCGGTCGGCCCGGTCCGCACCGACGGCGCGCGCGACGCGCTGCTCACCGATTTCGGCAAGGCGACGCTCCAGGATCGCTATTTGCTCGCGGGCGAGTCGTTCCAGGACCTCTTTGCGCGCGTCGCGCGCGCCTACGCGGACGACACCGCGCACGCGCAGCGGCTCTACGACTACATGTCGAAGCTCTGGTTCATGCCTGCGACGCCGATTTTGAGCAACGGAGGCACGCAGCGCGGGCTGCCGATCTCGTGCTTTCTGAACTCGGTCGAGGACAGCCTCGGCGGCATCGTCGGGACCTGGACCGAAAATGTCTGGCTCGCGTCGAACGGCGGCGGCATCGGCACGTACTGGGGCGGCGTGCGCTCGATCGGCGAGCCCGTGAAAGGCAACGGACAGACCTCGGGCATCATCCCGTTCGTCCGCGTGATGGACTCGCTCACGCTCGCGATCTCGCAGGGCTCGCTGCGCCGCGGCTCAGCCGCGGTCTACCTCGACGTGCATCATCCGGAGATCGAGGAGTTCGTCGAGATCCGCAAGCCTTCGGGCGACTTCAACCGCAAGAGCCTGAACCTGCACCACGGCATCGCGATCACCGACGAGTTCATGGAGGCCGTCCGCGACGACCAGCCGTTCGCATTGCGCAGCCCGCTCACGCATGCGGCGCGGAAGTCCGTCTCGGCGCGTCTGCTCTGGCAGAAGATCCTCGAGACCCGTCTGCAGACCGGCGAGCCGTACCTGCTCTTCATCGACACGGCGAATCGCGCGCTACCGAAGCATCAGCGCGAGCTCGGGCTCAGCGTGCGTCAGTCGAATCTCTGCAGCGAGATCCTGTTGCCGACCGGCCGCGACCATCGCGGCGAGCCGCGCACGGCGGTCTGCTGCCTCTCGTCGGTCAACTTCGAGACCTGGGACGAGTGGAGCGACGATCCGCGCTTCATCGAGGACCTGCTGCGGTTCCTCGACAACGTGCTCGAGGAATACATCGCGACCGCGCCGGAGAGCATGGCGAACGCGAAGTATTCGGCCGAGCGCGAGCGCTCGGTGGGTCTCGGGGCGATGGGCTTCCACTCGTTCCTCCAGGCGCACGGCATTCCGTTCGAGAGTGCGCTCGCGAAGAGCTGGAACATGAAGATGTTCCGGCATTTGCGCGCCGGCGCGGACGAGGCGTCGCGCGCGCTCGCGCGTGAGCGCGGCGCGTGTCCGGATGCTGCCGAGCGCGGCGTCGAGGAGCGCTTCAGTCACAAGCTCGCGATCGCGCCGACGGCGAGCATCAGCATCATCTGCGGCGGCACGAGCGCGTGCATCGAGCCGATCCCGGCGAATATCTACACGCACAAGACGCTGTCGGGCTCGTTCTCGGTCAAGAACCGCGCGCTTCAGAAGCGGCTGACCGAGAAAGGCGCCGACACGAACGAGACTTGGCGCTCGATCCTCGAGCACGAGGGGTCGGTGCAGCACCTCGGCGTTCTCGACGACGACGAGAAAGCGGTGTTCAAGACCGCGTTCGAGATCGATCAGCGTTGGGTGATCGATCTCGCCGCCGACCGAACGCCGAGCATCTGCCAGGGCCAGTCGCTGAACCTCTATCTCGAAAGCGACATCCACAAGTGGGACCTCCTGATGCTGCACTGGACCGCGTGGGAGCGGGGCATCAAGAGTCTCTATTACTGCCGCTCGAAGTCGGTGCAGCGAGCGGGCTTCGCGGGGGTGGAAGGCGACAACACTCGACGTTGGCCCGAGCGGCCGCTACGCGCGGACGGCTCGAAATACGACGAGTGCCTCGCATGTCAATGAGGAAGGTGACGACGATGCCGGCAAGAAATCCAAGAAGCGCAAGGCCGATTCGCCCCCTCGAGGCGAGCCCACAGATCGAGCTCCTCCAGTTGCCGGGGCTCATGAAGCCGAGCACGAGCTACAAGCCGTTCCGTTATCCGTGGGCGATCGAGTTCTGGCGCCGGCAGCAGCAGATCCACTGGCTTCCCGAGGAAGTGCCGCTCGGTGAAGACTGCAAGGACTGGCTGCGCCTGTCTGACGGCGAGCGCAACTTGCTCACCCAGGTGTTCCGCTTCTTCACGCAGTCCGACGTGGAAGTGCAGAACAACTACCTCGAGCGCTACGCGCAAGTCTTCCGACCGACCGAGATCAAGATGATGCTCGCCGCGTTCGCGAACATGGAAACGGTGCACATCGTCGCGTATGCGCTCTTGCTCGAGACGATCGGCATGCCCGAGACCGAGTTCGCCGCGTTCATGGGCTACGCGGCGATGCGCGACAAGCACGGCTACATGCAGCGCTTCGGCGTCGACAACGAGGGCGACATCCTGCGCACGCTCGCGATGTTCGGCGGCTTCACCGAGGGGCTACAGCTCTTCGCGAGCTTCGCGATCCTCCTGAATTTCCCCCGCCACAACAAGATGCGCGGCATGGGGCAGATCGTGTCGTGGTCCGTGCGCGACGAGAGCCTGCATTGCGAGGGCATCATGCGGCTCTTCCATGCGTTCGCAGCGGAGACCGGCGCGCTCACGAAGCGCGTGCGCGAGGACATCGTCGACTGTGCGCGCACGGTCGTCGGGCTCGAGGACCGCTTCATCGATCTCGCGTTCGAGCTCGGCCCGATCCAGGGTCTCGACGCCGAGCAGGTGAAGGCCTACATCCGCTACGTCGCGGATTGGCGATTACAGCAACTCGGGTTGCCGCCGCTCTTCGAGATCCGCGAGCACCCTCTGCCGTGGCTCACCGAGATCTTGAACGGCGTCGAGCACGCGAACTTCTTCGAGACGCGCGCGACCGAGTACGCGAAGGCCGCGACCGGCGGCGATTGGCACGGCCCGGAGGGCGCGTGGGGCGTGTTCGACGCGCGGCTCGCGCGCCAGAAGCAGCCGGAGCTGCTGCAGTGAGCTAGATCTTCTCGATCTCCTCGAGCCGCTTGCGCACCAACGAGGCCCAGGACTGCGCCAGAATGCGGACGTCGCTCCACCCGGTCACGGCCTTGACGTTGATCACGAACGGCGCCTGGGCGGCGCGCCGATCGGCGGCCCGGCCGAGCAGCTCGTTGCTTTGCGAATCGCGCAGCTCGATGATCAGCGTCGCCGCGCCGACCGACGACAAGTAGATGCCGACACCCGGACCGTCCATGTACGGAGGCACGTGCGACTCCACGTCGATGACGGCGCCGCTGAGCTCGAGCACGTCGGGGCCGGCCTTGTCGACGATCTGATAACGCTCGAGCTTCGAGAGCTCCTTGATGAATTCTTCCTTGAGCATCTCGTTGAACCTCGTTTTGCTGTCTTCCTTGACGGGGAATTCCGACTGGCCGTTGCTGCGGTTCGCGAACGCCGTGCCCTTCACGGGCTTGAGCCTTTTGTAATAGACGCCGGCGCTGGCGATCATGAGCTTCGTGTACGGCGTGAGATCGAAGTCCGGCGTCACCCACGCGGCGTCCACGACGCTCTTCTCGACGCGCACGAGCCCCTCGGCGGTCACTTCGGCTTTCGGGCCCGTCTCGATGCGCGGCTGTTTCGGGGCCGCTGCGACTCCGGCCAACGTCAGGGCCGCGGCGAGAGCCGCGACGGAAAGGCGTGCTCGAGTGGAACCGGTCATCGTTGTTCCCACCAAGATTGAAGCTCGACTAGCGGCGAGCCATTCTAGCCAAGCCGCCGCAAGAGGATACATGCGCGCCGATCCCGGCGCCCGTTGCGAGAGGCGGCGCTGAGAGGGCTCGACCCGGCGCGCGTCTTTTCGAGCGGTTCGCGCATCTTAGGAACGGTGTCACGACGGGACTTGGGGGATCGATGCTCGGCCACTACTTCACGATCGCGCTGCGCAGCTTCAGGCGCGCGCCTCTAACGACCGCCGTCAACATCCTTGCGCTGGCGCTGGGGCTAGCGGCGTTCGTCATCGCGTACGGTGTCGTCTCGTTCTGGGACAAGAGCGAGCGGAATTTCACGAACGTCGACCGCACCTACGTCGTCACGTCCGATCTCGAAGCCAAGACCGGCGCCATCAAGACGGGTGTGCAGCCGATCACGAACCGGCTCTACTCCGATTATCTAAAGGCCGAGTTCCAGGACTTCGAAGCCGTCGCGCGCACGCAGACGATGAGCAACGAAGCGGGCGTCGCGGCGGGCGACGTGAACGAGCGCATGTACGTCGTCGGAGCGGACGCCGCGTTCCTCGACATCTTCGACCTGCCGTTCATCGCGGGCGACGCGAAGAACGCGCTGCGCGATCCGAACAGCGCGGTCCTCACGCAAGATGCGGCGAAGCGGCTCTTCGGCACCGACAACGTGCTCGGGCGGACGATCACGCTCGGCAGCGTGCTCGACGTGACCGTCAAGGGCGTGATCGCGGAGATCCCCGAGCCGTCGTACTTCGGTCACTCCGCCGCGGCCACGGTGCGCTTCGACGTGCTCACGTCCTGGGACACGCTGGACGGTGTCGGCTTGGCGGCGCGCGCGCGCCAGGCCGCCGCGAAAGGCGAGCCGGCGCCGCAGCCGCCTCCGCCCCGGCAGCCCGGCGCGCCCGAGAACTGGCTAGGCGGCTACTGCTGCATGACGTTCGTGCTGATGAAGTCGTCGAGCCCGCTCACGCCCGAGACGCTCGACGGGCAGCTGCGCGAGTTCGGCAAACGTCATCTCCCCGTCGCACAGAGCGAGCTTGCCGATCTTACGATCGGGGCCGTGCCGCTCGGTGGCCTCATGGTCTCGCAGCTCAACGCGCAGCTGCTCGGCGGCAGCGGCGTGTCGATCACGACCGTGCTGCTCGCGCTCGCCGCGCTCGTGCTCGTCGTGGCCTGCGTGAACTACGCGAGCCTCGCGACGGCCCAGGCCGCGCGGCGCGCGCGCGAGGTGGGGCTCCGCAAAGCCATCGGCGCGAACCGCGGCAAGGTCATGACTCAGTATTTGGCCGAGGCCGGCGTGCTCACGATCGTCGCGGCGGCGGTCGCCCTACTCGCAGTGCGGCTGCTCACGCCCGTGATCCACAACGCCGTCGGCATCAACTTAGGTGTAGGCCTCTACAGCGCGGGCTTTTGGCTGTTTCTCGCAGGCGTGCTCGTCGTCGTGACGTTGCTCGGCGGCGCATATCCCTCTTTCGTGCTCGCGCGCGTGCCGCCGATCGAAGCGCTACGCATAGGACGCACGAAGGTCGGTCCGCGCTTCGCGACCACGGTGCTCGTCGGCGCCCAGTTCGCGGCCGCGAGCTTCCTCCTCATCGTCGTGTACGTGATGTACGCGCAGAATCGCGAGCTCCAACGCACCGGCCTCGGTGTCGATTCGGACCCGCTGCTCGTGATCACCAACGTCTCTCAGTACAGCAACGTCGACAACAAGCTGCTGCAGGACGAGCTGAAGCGAATCCCGCAGATCACGGCCGTGAGCGCGACGTCGCAGTCGCCGTGGTCCACGGGCGTCGGTCTCAATTCTGTGAGCCGAACGCCCGACTCGAGCGTGAAGAGCGCGACCGTGATCCTGAACACCGTCGGCTTCGACTACTTCAACACCCTCGGCTACACGATTCTCGGCGGACGCGACTTCGACGAGGCGCACGGCGAGGACGTCCGGCCGCAGGGACCGCCGTCGTCTACCCCGATCAACGTCGTCATCGACGCGTCGCTCGCCGACGAGATCGGCATCGCGCCGCCCGAGTCGGCTGTCGGGCAAGATTTGTATTTCCCTGTGGATGCTCAGCGCGCGTTCGGCGGCCAAGTCGCCCAGCCGCTCCACGTGATCGGCGTCGTCGGCAACAAGCCGCTCCGATTCAGCGGCGCCGGCGCCAAGTCGAACCTGTTCTTCATGCGGCCCGACCTTTCGTATGTGGTCGCGCGCCTCTCGAAGAAAGACGTGTCCGGCGCGCTCGCCGCGATCGACGCGCTCTGGAAACACCTGTCGCCGAGAACCTCGCTGCCGCGCCGGTTCATGGACGACCTTTATGAGGAGAACTACCGAAACTTCGCGCGCGTGAACCAGGTGTCGGCTTCGCTCGCGCTCGTCGCGGTCACGATCTCGATCGTCGGTCTTTTCAGCATGGCGGTGCAGGTAGCGAGCCGCAGGATGCACGAGATCGGTGTGCGCAAGTCTGTCGGCGCGCGCGGGGGACAAATCGTCGCGATGCTGCTGATGCAGTTCTCGTGGCCCGTGCTGATCGCGAACCTGATCGCGGCGCCGCTCGCGTACATCGCGGCCGTCCAGTACTTGAGCGTCTTCTCGGCGCGGATCACGGTGACCCCCGTTCCGTTCCTCGCGAGCCTCGCCGCGACCATCGTGGTCGCCGGGCTCGTCGTAACGGGGCAGGCGATGCGCGCGGCGCGCGTGAACCCCGCGCAGGTCTTGCGCGCGGAGTAGCCGCCGCCCGCCGTCGCCACGGGGGTCCCGCGATTGTCGGTCCGCAGCCAAGCAGCGCCTGCGAGTCTCTCGGGCTGGCGCTACCTCCCAGTCCCGAACGTGCCCGGCCTTCTGCGCGGCTTCCAGCCGGGGTACCGACCCGAACCGCGCGCCGGCCCTCGGCACGGCCTCCAGCAGCTGTTGCGAGACGGTCACACCAGGCGCAGACTCCCTGATATTCCTAGCGCTAGCAGTGTGGCTTATAGTCTATGCTGCCTAGCGGCTGTGGTGATGGTCACCACCGTGGCGTAGACGATTTCTCCAACAATGACCAACTAGAAAGGGGGGCGGTCATGAAGAAGAATTGGAGCGCGAGCTACAACGTGCTCGCAGCGGCAGTATCCGTGGTTTGCGCTGGACTCGTGGCGCCGCAAGCAGGCGCGCAAGAGCCTTCCGGGCAGAGCCAGCAGGCCGTCGAAGAGGTTACCGTCACTGGTACGCGGCTCGTCACCTCCGGCGTGAACACGCCGACGCCCGTGACGTCGGTCAGCAACGTCGACTTGCAGAAGATGGCGCCGACCACGCTCATCGAGTCGTTGAGCCAGTTGCCGGTGTTCGCGAACAACCTAGCGAGCCAGCAAGCGGTCGGCGGCTCGGTCGCCGCCGGCGGCGCCAACTTGAACCTCCGAGGTCTCGACGCTCCTCGGACGCTGGTGCTTCTCGATGGTCGCCGCCTCGGGCCGAGCAACAAATTCGGCACTGTCGACGTCGGTGTCATCCCCGAGACGCTCGTTCGAAGCGTCGAGGCGGTCACCGGTGGTGCGTCCGCTGCTTATGGTGCCGACGCCGTCGCGGGTGTCGTCAACTTTCGCTTGGACCGCAAGCTCGACGGCTTCAAGACCGCATTCTCAGCCGGAGCCACCACGTACGGCGACGACGAGCAGTACAAGGCCGGTATCGGTTACGGCACCGACGTCGGCGAAAAAGGCCACATCATCGCGGCCATCGAGACCTGGCACAAGAAAGGCATCGACGATTTCAGCTCTCTCCAGGACCGCAGCGACTTCATCCAACTCAGATCCCAGGTCACGAATCCGGATCCTAACGGGCCGAACTTCTTGATGCGCCCATACGTTAGCCCGACGAATTTCACTCCGGGCGGCATCATTCTGCAGCCGGCAGTCGTTGTGAATGGCGTTGTCACTCAGCCAGCCTCGGCACTCAATAACGTGGAGTTCATTCCAGGCGGCGGTGGCGCTTCGCAAAAGCTCCCGTTCAGCGGGGTGGGCGCATTGAACGGTGGCTGCAACTGCCAGGCGCGGCCCACTCTCGAGTACGGTGTCAACTCGGATTTCGAAGTGGACACGCCCGCGGACCGCGGCGTCCTCTTTGCTCACTACGATCACACGCTCAGCGACCGCAACACCTTCTTTGTCGAAACGATGCTGGCCGACACGCAGCAGCAAAACCGTTGGCAAACGGCGGCGCTGCTCGGACCGTGGCAGGGCAGGCTGTACGTCGACAATCCTTTCCTGCCAGCAAATATTCGCCAAACAATGCAGGCGGAAAATCGCCAATTCGTCGGCTTCGGCATTTTCACTCCGAACTTGCCGGGCAACCCGTTCGAAGACGGCCAATTGATCGCGAAGAACCGATACGGCCAAGTCACGGGCGGCTTCACGCACGACTTGTCGGCCAACTTCCTCGGCGGCAACTGGGCGATGGACAGCTACGTCCAGTACGCGCAAAACAGACAGGAAACGGTCGACCCGGGCGGAATGCGCACGGACAGGCTGTTTCTCTCGATGGACGCGGTGACCGATACGCGCCCGGGCTCGCCGACCAATGGCCAACCCGTGTGCCGCGTGACGCTATTCAACCCGGGAGTCTTCGATTCGTGCGTACCGATCAACCTGATCGGCGGCACCGCGTCCGTGACGCCGGCCGCAGCCAACTACGTCATTGATAACGGCAAGATCGCACGCGGCAGAGTCACGGAGGAGGATGCGGAGGTCGCTTTCCGGGGCGACCTCACGAAAGGCTCGGGCGGCGTGCTCGGTGCGATCTCGGCCGCCGCGGGCGTGTCGTGGCGAGAGGAGCAACTCGGCGTCCGCACCGTGGATCCGTGCGACGAGTTCCCATGCACGATCGAGGGCCAACTGATGAGCGATCTCGGGCTGGCCGTCCCGGGTTCGCGCGGGATTACCGCGTCGGTCAATCCCACGACCGGCGCACCGCAGTTCGGCGTTCCGGGTCTCCGTTTCGTGCCCTCGGGCTTCGCCGGCGACGCGAATTCGAGCACCGTGCTGTTCACGAGCCAGCGAGCCGTCGAGGGAGGCTACACGGTGCGCGAGGCATTCGCGGAGTTCGGCATCCCGCTGCTCAAGGACGGCAGGTTGAATCTCGACGAAGCGATCCGCGGCGTGTGGTACACGGGCAGTGGCAGCGAGCAGCCGTGGAAGTCGGGCGTCTCGTTCCAAGTCACGCCGAGGTTCAGACTCCGTGCCACGGAATCGAAGGACGTTCGCGCGCCGACGCTGCGTGAGCGCTTCGAGTCCCAACGCGGCGGCGTGAATGTCAACGATCCGGCGAACGGCAACGCGCTCATCAGCACGGCCAACTACTCGGGCGGAAACCCGGACGTCGGCCTCGAGACCGCGCGGACCAGCGTGTACGGCTTCGTGTGGCAGCCCTTGGACAAGTTCTCGGTGACGGTCGACAAGTACGACATCAACATCGACCAGGCGATCGGCCAGCTCACGGCCCAGCAGGAGGTCAATGCCTGCTACAACTCCGCCGGCCACAACTCGTCGCCGTTGTGTCAGTACGTGATACGTGATGGCTCCAATCAGATCGTTCGCGTCGATTCGCTGTTCATCAACCTTTCGAATCAGCGAGTCAAGGGCTACGACATCGAGTTCAACTACGCCGGGATCCAGCTCGGGAGCGGGACGCTGAGCTGGCGTTTCCTCGGCACGCGGCTCGACGAGAACTCGATCCTGACTCCGGGCTCGCCGCGTGACGATCGTGCGGGCGACGTCGGAACGGCCCCGCCTGCGGGAGGTCTGCCCAAGAACAAGTTCACGACCTACCTGACCTACGCGCACGGGCCGTTCTCGATCTTCTTGCAGGAGCGCTACATCGGCAGCGGCGTGAACGACCATACGAAAGTCGAAAGCACCACCCGTTTCGTCGCTACCCCTGGGGTTCCTTCGATTGTCACGGCGTCGGTCGATGAGAACGACGTCGCCTCAGTTCTCTACACCGACTTGACGTTCAACTTCGCCGGGCGGAAAACGGGTACCACTCACTGGGAGACGTTCTTGACGGTGAACAACGTCACCAACGAGGCGCCGCCGGCCCAATACCCCGTCATCGGTCGCGCCGGCGTGCCGGGACCGAACACGTACCTCTACGACACGATCGGCCGGAGATTCACGGTCGGATTGCGTTTGGACTTCTGATCGGCAAACGAAGCTCGTCTTGTTTAGCTCGCCTGGCCCTCGAGCCGCTACGCGGCCCGAGGCGCCAGGCAGAGCGCCCCGACTGAGCAGCCGTCGGTAGGCTCCCGAACGCGGGATCGTTGACGCGATTCCGGGACGAGCTGCCGGCAGTTTCGACCCGCGTCGACCCACGGAATCCGCGTTAACCGCATTTGGCATGGCGATTGCTTCGCCACGCGAGTCGTGTTCTTGCACGACCTATGCACGTGACGACGGGGGGACGCCATGAATGCACCTCGAAGCGGATCGGCCTCGCCGCGTGAAGCGCGGCGCATCGCCCGATCCTTCGATTGGCTGCGTCGTGATCTTCACTACGCGTCTCGCGCGTTGGGGCGCCATCGAGGTTTCACGGTGCTCGCCGTGCTGACGCTCGCAGTCGGCATCGGCGCAACCACCGCGGTCTTCAGCGTTGTCAATTCCGTCCTTCTCAAGCCGCTGGCCTATCCGCGTGCAGAGGAATTGGTGACGCTCCGGCAGATCGCGCCGGGCGCCACGGGATCGAATGCCTCCGCTGCTTTGAGCGTCTCCCCTTCGATGTATCTCACTTACGCGGAGAACAACCGCGTTTTTCAATCGCTCGGCGTATGGACCGCTACGAGCGGTACGGTTACTGGGCTCGGCGAGCCGGAGCAAGTCCGTGCCATCGGCGTCAGCAATGGTGTTCTCGAGACGTTCGGCGTTGCGCCTGCGGCCGGCCGCTGGCTCGCGGCTGCGGACCAGGACGGGCCCACGCGCCCGCTGCCGAGCGTGTTCAAGGCCTATTCCACGGTGATGTTGAGCTACAACTATTGGCAGCGGCGCTTCGGCGGCGACCCGTCCGTCGTGGGCCGCGTGATCATCACGGATACGCGCCCCAAGGAAATCGTCGGCGTCATGCCGGCAGGGTTCCGCGTCGTGGATGCCGACGCAGACATGATCTTTCCGCTCGCGTTCGATCGCGAACGCATCACGCTGGGCGCGGGCTTCATCTATCACGGAGTCGGCCGCCTCAAGCCGGGCGTCACGCTCGCGCAAGCCAACGCCGACCTCGCGCGCATGGTTCCGATCTGGCTGGACCAGTGGACGGACGGACCGGGCACGGATCGACGAGCGTACGAGGCGTGGAGAATCACGCCGGACCTGCGGCCACTGAAACAGGAAGTCGTCGGCGGCGTCACTGACGTCCTGTGGGTGGTCATGGCCACGATCGGGCTCGTGATGCTGATCGCCTGCGCCAACGTGGCGAATCTGCTGCTCGTCCGGGCGGAGGCGCGGCAGCGAGAGCTGTCGGTGCGTGCCGCACTCGGCGCGGGACGCGGACGAATCGTATGGAGTCTGCTCGCGGAGAGCTTGCTGCTCGGTGTCGTGGGCGGCCTGCTCGGACTGGCGCTCGCGTACGGGGGCCTGCGGCTCCTGACTGCATTCGGTCCCGCAAGCCTGCCGCGCTTGAGCGAAATATCGCTCGATTTGCGAACGCTCGCGTTCACGATGGTGCTGTCGCTGTCGTCGAGCGCGCTGTTCGGATTGATGCCGGCGCTGAAATACACGGGCACGCGGAGCGCTGCGACGCTCGCCAGCCTCGGCCGCGCCGTGAGCGCGAGCCGCGAGCGCCGCCGTGCACGCGACGTGCTCGTCGTGATCCAACTCGCTATCGCGCTCGTGTTGCTCGTGAGCGCCGGCTTGATGATTCGCACCTTCGAGTCCATACGGACCGCGGAGCCGGGATTCACGGAGCCCGAGCACCTCCAGATCCTTCGGCTCTTCGTTGCCGGGGCGATGGTGGCCGACCCGGTGCAGACGACGCAGGTCGAGAACGACATCCAAGACGCGCTCGCGGCGATCCCGGGCGTTACCTCGGCCGCGTTCGTGAGCGCGATGCCGATGGAAGGTTTCGGCTCGAACCTCGGCGTCGTGAACTCGGGTGCCATCTTCACGAGCGACCAGCGCGACGCGACGGCCGACAATCCGCCGTTGCGGTTGTTCAAGTACGCATCGCCTGGTTACTTCGCGACCGCGGGCACGCGATTGGTCGCGGGTCGGGAGATCACGTGGACGGAAGTCTACGGACTCAAGCCGGTCGTCACAGTCTCCGAAAATCTTGCGCGCGAGCTCTGGGGCACGCCGTCAGCCGCGCTCGGAAGGGAGCTGCGTGTGGCGCCCGGAATGCCCTGGCACGAGGTCGTCGGCGTCGTTCAGGACGTCCGTGAAAACGGGTTCTACGAACCGCCTCCGTCCACCGTGTACTGGCCCACGATGTCCGCGTACATCGGGTTCGGCTCCGGAACGAACTCGATACGCGGCGTGATTTACGTTGTCCGCAGTCAGCGCACGGGCACCGAAGCGTTCTTGAACGAAATGCGGCAAGCCGTGTGGTCGGTGACCCCGAGCTTGCCCGTGGCGCCGCGCACGATGCTCGACGTGTACGAGCGATCGCTCGAGCGCACGTCGTTCACGCTCGTGATGTTGGGCGTAGCCGCGTCGATGGCGCTGCTTCTTGGCCTGGTAGGCATTTACGGCGTGATCTCCTACGCGGTCTCGCAGCGGCGACGAGAGATCGGAATTCGTGCGGCACTCGGCGCGCAGCAGCACGACGTGGAACGCATGTTCGTGCGTCACGGACTCTTGCTCGCGGGTGTCGGCGTCGCAATAGGACTCGTGGCGGCGGCCGGCCTGACGCGCTTGATGTCCACCCTGTTGTATGGCGTCACCCCGCTCGATCCGCTGACCTACGCGGTGGTGCCGGTCATCTTGGTGGCTGCCACGGTGCTTGCGAGCTATCTGCCCGCACGACGAGCCGCG
>Ga0207711_10003145_pt1 | contig 14391 bp, 11 predicted proteins | sample KBSS34metaG_FD_184401 | JGI IMG/M metagenome (GOLD analysis project Ga0207711, IMG submission 184401) | Switchgrass rhizosphere microbial communities from Kellogg Biological Station, Michigan, USA - KBS S3-4 metaG (SPAdes) (version 2) | ecosystem: Host-associated > Plants > Roots > Rhizosphere...
CGCATTGCGGGGCATGTGCACGACACACCGGTGATGACGTGTGCGGCGATCGATGCGGAGGCGGGCGCATCGCTGTTCTTCAAATGCGAGCATCTGCAGCGCGTCGGTGCATTCAAGGCGCGCGGGGCGTGCAACGCAGTGTTCTCGCTCGACCCCGTACTCGCGCGCCGCGGCGTCGTGACGCATTCCTCCGGCAATCACGGCGCGGCGCTGGCGTACGCGGCTTCGCGTCGCGGCATTCCGGCATGGGTCGTGATGCCGGACAACGCGCCCGCCGTCAAGCAGGCGAACGTGCGGCGGTTCGGCGCAACCGTTCGCCTTTGTGCGCCCACGGTCGCCGCGCGGGAGGCGGCATGTGACGAAGTCGCTCGCGAGACCGGCGCGACGCTGATCCATCCTTTCGACGACCCCCGCGTCATCGCGGGGCAGGCGACCGCCGTGCTGGAGCTCGTTGCCACAATCGAGGATCTCGACGTCGTCATTGCCCCGTGTGGCGGCGGCGGCCTCCTGTCCGGTACGTCGATCGCTGCGACCTCGATCAATCCCCGCGTGCAGGTTTTCGGGGCGGAACCCGCGAACGCCGACGATGCGGCGCGCAGTTTCACGGCGGGCACCGTGCAGCCGCTTGCCGCGACCACCACGATTGCCGACGGACTCCGCACCACGCTGTCGCTGCGCACGCTGACTGCGCTCCGCCGGCACGTGCGCGGGATTGGAACGTGCACCGAGTCGTCGATCGTGATCGCGATGCGCATGATGTTCGAGCGCATGAAGCAGGTCGTCGAGCCGTCCGCGGCCGTGCCGCTCGCCTGCGTGCTCGAGCGGACGCTCGCCGTCGCAGGCAAGCGCGTCGGCATCATCGTCAGTGGCGGCAACGTCGATCTCGATCGTTTGCCGTGGATCGCGCAATGACGGCGAACGGTGAGCCGCTGCTGCAGGTGCGCGGCGTGACGCTGCAGTACAAGACGACGGAACACCTCGTCACCGCGACCTATCGCGTCGATTTCGACGTGCACCGCTCGGACCGTTTCATCCTGCTCGGTCCATCCGGTTGCGGCAAGTCGACGCTTCTCAAGGCGGTCGGCGGATACATGACGCCCGTCGAGGGCGAGATCCGCTTGAAAGGCGAGTCGGTGACGCGCCCGGGTCCCGACCGGATGATGGTGTTCCAGGAGTTCGACCAGCTCCTTCCCTGGCGCACAGTCAAGGAAAACGTCATGTTCCCACTGCAGGCGAGTGGCAGGCTCCCGCGGGCGTCGGCGGAGGAGAAGGCGCTCGAGTACATCGCCAAGGTCAACCTCACGCCGTTCGTCGACAGCTATCCGCATACGCTGTCCGGAGGCATGAAGCAGCGGGTGGCAATCGCCCGCGGCATGGCAATGGAGCCGGACATCCTGCTGATGGACGAGCCATTCGCCGCGCTCGATGCGCTGACGCGGCGCAAGATGCAGGACGAGCTGCTCGCGCTCTGGGAGGGCACGCGCTTCACCGTGCTCTTCGTCACGCATTCGATTCCCGAAGCGATCAAGGTCGGCAGCCGCATCCTCCTTCTATCTCCGCATCCCGGCCAGGTGAAGGCCGAGATGGACAGCCTTCCGACGGGCGCAAGCGGAGCGCAGGTGACGGCGCTCGAGCAGCGCATTCATTCGATGCTCTTCGCCGACTCCGTGGAGGAACAAGCAGTGCCGGATCACCACGCTGGAGCGCATGCATGAACGCCATGGTCCACGCCGGACAAGAACGCCGAGCGCGTGGAGGAGCGGCGGCATGAACAACGTGGCCGACGCTCCGCTTGCCCGACCGGAAATACTTCGCCAGCCGATCCCTGCGAGTGCCTTCGGCATCGTGGAGAAGCCGCTCTCGCGATGGGAGCGCGTTGCGAACATCGGGACGCTCCGCAAGTTCGCGCTGCTCGTCGCACTCGCCGTGATCTGGGAGGTCTACGCGCGCGCACTCGCCAATCCGTTGCTGTTTCCGACATTTTCAGCGACGCTCAGCGCATTCTTCCACGGTCTGTTCGGTGGGGACCTGTTCACCAAGGCGCTGACGTCGCTGCGCGTCCTGCTGATCGGTTACGGCGCCGGCATTGCCTGTGCCGCCGTGCTCACGATCGTGGCGATCAGCTCCCGCGTCGGCACGGACCTGCTGGAGCTTCTGACGTCGATGTTCAATCCGCTCCCGGCCATCGCGCTCCTGCCGCTCGCGCTCATCTGGTTCGGGCTCGGCACCGGAAGCATCGTGTTCGTCATCATCCATTCGGTGCTGTGGGCGGTCGCGCTCAACACGCACTCGGGCTTCTTGTCGGTATCGAACACCTTGCGAATGGTGGGCCGCAACTATGGCTTGCGCGGTCTCCCGTACGTCGCGCGCATCCTGATTCCCGCCGCATTCCCGAGCATCCTGACCGGACTCAAGATCGGCTGGGCATTCGCCTGGCGTACGCTGATCGCAGCCGAGCTGGTATTCGGCGTGTCATCGGGATCCGGCGGACTCGGCTGGTTCATCTACGAGAACAAGAACCAGCTGGAAATTCCGAACGTGTTCGCGGGACTCTTCACGGTGATCGTCATCGGACTGATCGTCGAGAACGTCGTGTTTCGCGTCGTCGAGGCGCGCACGGTAAGGCGCTGGGGATTGCAGAGCTGACATGCCATGACGCGGATCGTCATCGCCGAGTTCATGGACGAGCCGGCGGTCGCCTCGCTTGCATCGCGCTTCGACGTGGCGTACGACCGCGATCTCGTCGACCGGCCCGACGAGCTGGCGATCCAGATCGCTGATGCCGACGCGCTGATCGTGCGCAATCGCACGTCGGTCGATCGTCCTCTGCTTGCCGCCGCACCGCGGCTGCGTGTTGTCGGCCGACTGGGCGTCGGCCTCGACAACATCGACGTCAAGGCATGTGCGGAGCGATCCATCCAGGTCATTCCCGCGACGGGCGCGAACGCGCTGGCGGTCGCGGAGTACGTCATTGCGACTGCGATGACACTGCTCCGCGGCGCCTATCAGGCGACGGCGGACGTGGCCGGCGGGCATTGGCCGCGGAACGCCCTGTCGAACGGGCGCGAGACGGCCGGAAAGACGCTCGGGCTCGTCGGTTACGGCAACATCGGTCGGCTCGTCGGCAAGCTGGGACGCGCGATCGGCATGCGCACCATCGGCTTCGATCCGCACATACCCGCGTCTTCGCCTGCGTGGGCGCAGGATGCAACGACGCCGCGAACATTCGCGGAAGTCCTCGCCGAGGCCGATGTCGTCACGCTGCACGTGCCGTTGACGCCCGCCACCCGCAACCTGATCGACGCTGCCCGCCTTTCGACGATGAAACCGGACTCGATCCTGATCAACACGGCGCGGGGCGGGGTGGTCGACGAAGGCGCCGTCGCCGCGGCGCTGCGTGCGCAACGGCTCGGCGGCGCTGCACTCGATGTTTTCGCGCATGAGCCGCTTGGCGTCGGATCGCCGCTCAAGGATTGCCCGCGCCTGCTCCTGACGCCGCATGTCGCGGGGGTCACGCGGGAATCGAATACGCGCGTATCGTGGCTGATCGCGCAACAGGTGGCCGACGCTCTCGGCGCGCGTGAAGCGATCTCCAAGTGACGACCATCGCCCTGCCCGAACTGCTCGATCTTGCGCGTCGCGCGCTCCGTGGCGCAGGCGCATCCGATGCGATGGCGGCGAGCACGGCCGAGGCGCTCGTCGCCGCGGAAGCGCAAGGTCTGTCCTCGCACGGCATCGCGCGTGTCGCGCAGTATGCGACGCACCTGCGAAACGGCCGCGCGGACGGCAGCGCGGTGGCCGAGATCGTCAGCGAACGCGGGGGCGCGCTGCTCGTCGATGCACGGTGCGGCCTCGCGTTTCCGGCCTGCAGGCTGGCCGTGGACGAGGCGATCCGGCGCGCCACGCGGTTCGGCGTCGCTTTCGCGGGCGTCACCAACAGTCACCACTTCGGCGTCGCGGCGTGGCACCTCGAGCCCGTCGCGCGCGCCCGGATGGTCGGTCTCGCATTCGGCAACTCGCCCGCGGCGATGCCGGCGGCAGGCGGCAAGCGTGCGCTGTTCGGCACGAACCCCATCGCCGCCATCTTCCCGCGCCGCGACGATCCGCCGTTGACGATCGATCTGTCGCTGTCCGAAGTCGCGCGCGGCAAAGTGATGGTCGCGGCGAGGGAAGGGCGTCCGATCCCGATCGGATGGGCGCTCGACGCAGAGGGACATCCGACGACGGACGCGAAGGCGGCGCTCGCCGGATCGATGCTGGCCATGGGCGGCAACAAAGGCGCGATGCTCGCGCTGATCGTCGAGCTGCTGGTCACCGCCCTGACGGGGGCCGCGATCGGCTTCGAGGCGACGTCGTTCTTCGTCGACGAAGGCAATCGTCCGCGCATCGGGCAGGCGTTCCTCGTCGTCGATCCTGCCGCGCTCGGAGGAACGGACGCGTATTTCGAGCGCGTCGAAACGCTCGTGCACGCGATGCTGGAGGATGAAGGCGTGCGCTTGCCCGGCGCGCGCCGGGCGGCGCTCGCACGAGAGGCGTCGATGAATGGGGTGGAAGTGTCGCCGGCGCTTGCCGCACAATTGCGCACGCGGCGTGATGGATACGGATGCGCTCGCGCGGACCAACCGCGTGTTGCGCACGCTTGGTGCCGGCCACCGCGCGCTGCTGCGCTCCCGCGACGAGCACGAACTGTTGCACGCGATGTGCCGCGTGCTGGTCGACGAGGGCGGCTATCGCATCGTGTGGATCGGTTACGCCGAGCATGACGGGGCGCGCAGGATCCGGCCCGTGGCGCACGCGGGTGATGAACCCGAATTCTTCGCCACCGCGCGCTTTTCGTGGAGCACCGAGCGGCCGAGCGTGTCGGGCGAGGCGATTCGTACCGGCCAGCCGGCGATCGACCGACGCCTTCGCAGTGATCCCCTCCTGACGCAATGGCGCACCGGTGCGGCGCGCGGCGGCTATGGCGCGGTAAGCGCATTTCCGCTTCGCGCGGGCGATGAAGTGATCGGTTGCCTGACGCTGGTGTCGGCCGACGCGCAGTCTTTCGACGAAAGCGAGACGGCGCTCCTCGCCGAATTCGCCGAGGACATCGGCTACGGCATCGCGCACCTGCGCATGCAGAACCGTCAGCTCGAGGCCGAGCGCACGATCGAGCGCATGGCGTTCGAGGATCCGCTGACCGGCCTGCCGAACCGCATGGCGATGCGCGAGCGAATCGCGAAAGCCGTCACCGAGGCACAGGAAGCACAACGCGTGTTCGCCATCCTGTCGGTCCATGTCGGCCACTTCGACGAAATCGGCGACACGCTCGGGCACGCTGCCGGAGACCGCCTGATGAACGAAGTGGCGCAGCGCGTCGCGGCCGTTGCACGAACCGGGCAGGATGCGCTCGCACGCGTAGGGGAGGACGAGCTGGTGCTTTTGCTGCGCGATGCCGACGCAACGCATGCGTCGGAAGTCGCCGAGCGGATCGTGTTCGCGCTCTATCGACCCGTCGAGCTCGCGGCGATCGAGGTCGATGCGCGCGGAGCGATCGGCATCGCGCTCTATCCGTCGCACGGTGACGAGCCGGACGAGTTGATGCGCCGCGCGAAGGTCGCGATGTATCGCGCGGGGGGTCACGGCCATTGCGCACTCTATAGCGGACCCCATGACGACGAGCGCAAGCGTCGCCTCGCGCTGCTCGGCGATCTGCGCCGCGCGATCGACGCCGACGAGCTCACGCTGTACTGTCAACCGAAGGTCGACATCGAGACATCGCGTTTCTGCGGCGCCGAGGCGTTGATGCGGTGGAAGCATCCGCAGCAGGGCATGGTATCGCCGTCGGTGTTCGTGGAGCTCGCCGAGAGCGCCGGCCTGATCACGCCGCTGACGCATTGGGTGCTCGAAGCGGCGTTTCGCGCGCGGCATCGGTGGCACGAGACGGACTTCGAGCAGCCGCTCGCGGTGAACCTGTCCGCGCGCGATCTGCATGACCCGCGACTTGTCGACCGCGTGCGGGGGCTCATCTTGAAATGGGGAACGAAGGAGGGCTGGATGCAGCTCGAATTGACGGAATCTGCGCTGATGATCGATCCGGACACGGTGATCGACACGCTGGCGCGCTTGCGCGACCTCGGCGTGGAACTGATGGTCGACGATTACGGCACCGGCTACTCGAGCCTGCGTTATCTGCAGCAACTGCCCGTTTCGAGCATCAAGATCGACCAGTCGTTCGTGCGCCGGATGATCGACGACCCTGAATCGGCGGCGATCGTGCGGTCGACCGTCGAGCTCTGCCATGCGCTGCACATGCGCGCGATCGCCGAAGGGGTCGAGGACGAACCCGTGTGGAATGCGCTCCGCGATGTCGGCTGCGACGTCGCGCAGGGTTATCACGTCGGCAGGCCGCTGCCGGTCGCCGAATTTCCGCAATGGGCCCGCGCATCGCGATGGTCGATGCAGTCCGGGAAGCGCGAGACACCCACATGACGACGCTGCCGCGCACGACCGCGCTGCTGCTGAACGTCGCGCACGCGATCGATCACATGTTCCTGCTGATCTTCGCTACGGCGGTTGCGTCGATCGCGTCCGATTTCGGCGTCGCCCGCTGGGAAGACCTGATGCCCTATGGCGTCGGCGCGTTCGCGATGTTCGGACTGGGCTCGCTGCCCGCCGGGCGCCTCGGCGACCTGTGGGGCCGTCGGCGGATGATGCTTCTGTTCTTCTTCGGCATGGGCGCGTCGGCGATGCTCGTTGCAGCGACGCGCACCGCCTGGCAGCTTGCGGGTGCCCTGACGCTGCTTGGCGTCTTCTCGGCGATCTACCACCCGGTCGGCATTCCGATGCTCGTGCAGCGTTCGGTGCGTCCGGGCCTGACGATCGGCATCAACGGTCTCGCGGGCAATCTCGGCGTTGCGTTGTCCGCCGTGACGACCGGCGCGATCATCAAGTACGCCGGGTGGCGCGTGGCATTCGTGGTCCCCGCATTGCTCGCGTTCGCCTGCGGTATCGCGTTCTCGCGACTCGCGCCGGCGGAGCTCGTGGCACCCGCACGCCGGACAGCGACGCGCGCCATGCCGGGCAAGCGCGCGCTCGCGCACATCTTCGCGATCGTGACCGTTGCGTCGATCTCGGGAAGCCTGCTCTTCAACTTCACGACGAACGGCAATGGAGAGCTGCTTCGCGAGCGCTTTCGCGGCATCGTCGAGGATCCGGCCGCACTCGGAACGCTCCTTGCGCTCGTCTACGTCGCCGGCGCATTGACGCAGGTCGCCGTTGGCCTGCTGCTCGATCGCGTGTCACTCAAGGTGCTGTATGCCTGGATCGTTGCGGCGCAGGCACCGCTGTTCCTGCTCGCTGCGAACGCGCAGGGCTGGGCGCTCTACGCGTTGATGATCGCCTTCATGGTGTCCGTGTTCGGCGCGATCCCGTTCACCGACGCCATCATCGTCCGGTATGTCGACGACCGCATGCGCTCGCGTGTCTCCGGGATGCGCCTCGCCGTCGCATTCGGCGTCAGTTCGCTCGCCGTCTGGCTGCTCGGTCCGCTCGTCAAGGCGGCTGGGTTTCGCGCACTCTTGTTGGTTATGGCAGCAATCGCGTTCGTCACCCTCTGCGTCGTGCTGCTGCTGCCCCGCACGACCGAAGGCGGGCTCGGCCGGGGCGACGACGTCGCCCCGGGTGCCGCCGACTGAGTCCGTTCAGCCCGAAACGAACGTAACGACGTCTTCCTCGGCGATCAGCACGGTCGGCGCTCCGCCGTTGGAAATCGTGCGCGCGTGCGCGAGCGCCTCGCGCCCCGGGGCGGACGCCGCGCATTCATTGAGCGATTTGAGCGACGGGAAATGAATCTCCGCGATTCGGTGGATGGGTGAGGTCCCGCTCGCCGCCGCGGTGATCTTCGTCAGCACGACCTTGGTAGCGCCGGCAGCCTTGAAGATCGGCGCGGCCATCGGCAGATGCTCGTCGCTGTAGGCGCGCTCGAAGGCGCCGACATCCTTCGGCGTCGGATACATCACGATCAACTTTGCTGCTGCCATTCGTTCCTCCATTCAGTCGGTTGGGACGTTGCGCGGGCGCCGTCCTGGCGAATGCCGGCGCAGGAACACTGTCAGACTCACGGACCGGGAAGCGCCTACGCGTCAATGGGACGCAACCGGATGCCGAAGCGGCGCACCCGCGTGCATGCTGTACGGTGCCAGAAGTGCCTGGGCTCCCGCTCACCCATCCTAAAGCCCAGTGTATCGCCATGGCAAACACCGAGCAAACGGAGGGCAACATGAAGAGATCAGGAATTGCAGCAGCGCTATCGGCGGTTACGTTCTTGCTGGGAGTTCCCGCACTCGCCCATGCAAATGGACAGGTGAACAAGGCAGCGCAGTTGGATGAAAGCGCCGCCAGCCAAATCGCGCAGTCTCCGGGGACCAGTGCGACGGGCGCCGATGCGACTTCGTCAGGTGACGTGAAGGCGCAATCGAACGCGGGTAAGAAGCACCCGCCGACCGCCGCAATGGACCAAGCCACGCCGCCCTCGAAATCCGCGTCCGACAAATCGACCGGGGCCAAGCATCCGCCCACGGCGGCCATGGACAAGGCAGCGCCCCAGGAACGCTCTCCCGGCTCGAGCTCGACGCCGGATACGAGCGCCCAATCCGGGACGTCCGGCACCAGCAAGTAGATCGGTCGCGTGCGCCACGCCGTATGCGAAGCGGCGGGGCGCACGCGCGGGTGGCGCAAGTCGTCGAAGGACGCGTAGAAGCCACGATGATCAGGGCGAATCGAGCGCGACGCGTACGCCGGCGAAGATGCCGCGCGGAGTGCCAAGGGCGCGGAACTGCTCGGCAACCGGAGCGACGCCGGCTGCCGGCCCGAAGGTCTGTCCCGGACCGGTGAATACGTTCGATCCAAGCAGTCCGAAACTCGCGTAGCGTCGATCGAACAGGTTCTCGATTTGTGCGAACAGCGTGACGCGCTGCGCTGCGCGGTACTGTGCATCGAGGTGGACGACGGCGTAGCCGGGCAGGCGGCCGCTGAGGTCGGCGTTGTTCTCGTCTCCATGCGCGTATTGGCTGGAAGCGGCCGCAATCGATGCACCGAACGTCACTGCCGCAGACACGTCCCAATCGACGCGCAACTTCGCGGTCTGCATCGGGATCCCCGGTATTCGATTTCCAGGACGCACGAGGATCGCGCCCTCCTCATCGGCTTCCGAATTGTTCGGACTCTCCGCTTCGAACGTCGAGCGGAACCGTGCATCGATCAGGTTGTAGCGGATCGACACGGTGATCGGCTCGAAGCGCCGTGTGGCCGCAAACTCGAGACCCTGGCGGCGTGTTCGCCCGACGTTCTGGAAGAAGCCGGCGTTGGATGCGCCGGCGCCGCTCGCGATGAATGCGAGATCGTCGCGCAATTCGCTGCGGAACACCGCTGCGGACCAGGTGGTTTCGCGCCCCCGTCCGCGCGCGCCGAGTTCGATCGTCGACGCAACGACCTTGGCAAGAGGGGGATCCGCGAGAAATTCGTTCGGCAGCTTGCACGGCGCTTGCGGATCCGCGCACGTCAGTTCGATCGCCGTCGGCGCGCGCATCCCCTGGCTGAATGCGGCGTACGCGGTCAGCGACGGCGTGGGATTGAAATTGACGCCGAGCGCGGGGTTGAGCCGGGAGAAGCGATGGCGGCCGGCCACGTCGGCATTGTTGCCGCTCCGGTCCTCGATGACGACGCGCGCATGGTCGTAGCGGGCAGAGCCGGTGAGCGTGACCATGTCGGACACGTTCATCGTATCGCTCGCGTAAATGCCTGCGTTCTCGTTGCGAAGTGCGACGCGCGTCGTCTCGACCGGGGACCCAAGCGGTTCCGTGCCGCGATCTGCGGTGAACGTCGCGGGTTCCGATGTCTGCCCGAAGTTCGTCCACCCGCTGTTCACGTCCCCACCGACGGCGAACTGGTGCGGGCGCCCGGCGAGCGTCGTCCGCGCGGTCCACTGCAGTGCGAAGCCGGCAGAGGTTGCGTCGCTCGACACCCGGTCGTTGGTCGCCTGGTTCGTCTGCACGTTCCCGCTCTCGTCGACGCTGCCATAGTCGTCGTTCACGTTGCTGCTGAAGTTCGAGTTGCGGAAGCGACGGTAATAAGCGTTCCCGTCGATCAACTCTCCGTCCCCGAGCAAGCGGCTGCCCTTCGCAACGATGAACGCGAGACGATTCTGGTTGATGTCCGGATAGGTATAGGCCTCGCGCGGCCGATCGAGCATCGACAACGGCAACGTCTGCGCGCCCTCGAGGCGGTTGTCCGCGAGCGTGACGCTCACGTCGAGATCCGAATGCTCGTCCTGGAACCCGAGCTTGCCGAAGAACTGGCGCACGCGGCTCGGGTTGTGGAGCGCCCACCCGTCGTCGTCGGATGCATGCGCAGTGACGAACGCGTCGAATGCCTGCCAGGCATGACCGTACTCGAACTCCGCGCTTCGCCGGCCGAAGGAGCCGCCCGACGCTTCGGCGGAGAGTCCCGGATATTGCGCGCCACTCTTCGTGAAGATCGCGAGTGCACCTCCGAGCGTGTTGAGACCGAACGACGGAACCGAGCCGGGAATCAGCTGCACGCTCGAGATCGCGGAGCGAGGGAGCAGATCCCAGTTCACGACATCGCCGAACGCCTCGTTGATGCGCACGCCGTCCTGGAACACCGACAGTCCCTGCGGCGTGCCGAGCAGCGGCGACGCCGTGAAGCCGCGGAAGTCGAGCGATTGCTGGTATGGATTGCCCTGCCCGGACGCCGCGTTGACGCTGTTCGCATGCAGATCGAGGAACTGCGTGAGGGTCAGGGGCCGCGTGCGGGCGAACAGGCGGTTGTCGAAGATCTGGACGTTGGCGGGAACGTCACGCAGCGGAATGCCGAGGCCGGGCAGCGGTGCCGTGCCGACGACCTGTACCGACGGCAACTCGAAGATCTCGGCTGGATTGTCAGCGCCGCGAGTGGGCCCGTGGAACCCGCCTGCAAGCAACGCAACGGCACCCGGGAGAAGCCAGCGTCGCACCCGACGCTCAGCGGATCACGACGCCCCACGGCAACTCACCAACGGCGACTTCGGCGACCTTCTGGTTCGTCGTCGTGTCGATGACGGCAACGGCATTGGAACGGCCGCACGCGACGTAGAGCTTGCGGCCATCCGGTGTCAGCGCCATGTTCCATGGTCGCTTGCCGACGGGCGTCGTCGCGACGATCGTGTTCGACGAGGTGTCGATGACCTGCACCGTGCCGTCGCCACCCGACGACACGTAGACGCGCTTGCCATCGGGATGGACGGTGATGCCGTTCGCGCGCAATCCGGCCTTGATCGTCGCAACCACGCGCTGCTCGCGCGTGTCGATGACAGACACCGTGTTCGCATGCTCTGCTGCAACGTAGGCGCGGCTGCCGTCCGGGAGAAAGCCGATGCCGCGCGGTCGATCGCCAACGGTCAGGGACTTCACGACTTCGCCGCGCTCGACGTCGACGATGTCGACGCTGTCGGCTTCCTCGGCGCTCACGTACAGCCACTTGCCATCGGGACTGAACACCGCATGCTCGGGATTCTTGCCCTTCATCGTGATGCGCTTCACGATCGTCAGTGCGCCGGCGTCGATGACGAACACCTGGTTGTTCTCCTCGATCGCCGCCGAGAGCCACCGACCATCCGCGGACAGGTAGATGCCCTCCGGAGAGTTCCCGAGCTTCACCCGCGCCGCTTCCTTGTTCGTCGTCAGGTCGACCACGACCAGCGCGTTCGCGGTCTGGTCGCTCAAGTAGAGCCGCTTGCCGTCGCGCGCGATCGCGATGCCGCGCGGCTTGCCGCCCGTGGCGATCGTCGCCGTCACGTTATCGACGGCGGTGTCGATGACGGAGACCGATCCCGAGCCTTCGTTGGGAACATAGGCGAACGGTGCGGCGATCGCGAACTGCGCGGCGACCCCGACGCCAGCGATGCAAGCAACAATCCAGCGCATGCGACCTCCGACGGAAACGATGGCACGGCACATAATTCGACAAGTGGCCGTTGCCGTTTGATTGCCGTATGCTAACCGAGTTGGGCGTGCTCACGGAGGCTCCTGGATGAATCGCAGCACCAACCGCGACCAGCATTCGTCGCACTTGTGCCGGTGCGCAACTGTCGTCACCGTTGCCATCGCGTGCGCGGGTGATGCGATCGCGCAAAGCACGTCGAGCGATGTGGTCGTGATCGATCCGATCACCGTCACCGCCACTCGGCGCGCCGAGCGCGCATTCGACGTCCCCGCGTCGATCGACGCCATCGACGCAAGGACCCTGCACGAGGGACAGCCGCAGATCAACCTGTCCGAGACGCTGTCGCGCATTCCCGGTGTCTTCGCCGCGAATCGGCAGAACTACGCGCAGGATCTGCAGATCAGCTCCCGCGGTTTCGGTGCGCGCGCGGCATTCGGCGTACGCGGCGTTCGCCTTTACCAGGACGGCATTCCGGTGACGATGCCCGACGGGCAGGGTCAAACCGGCAGCTTCATGCTGTTCTCGGCGGACCGGATCGAAGTGCTACGCGGACCGTTTTCGGCGCTTTACGGCAATGCATCGGGCGGCGTCATCTCCGTCTTCACCGAGAACCCCTCGGCGGAGCCCGTGGCCTCGTTCCAGGGCGGCGGCGGCAGCTATGGAACCGGAACGCTCGGCGCAAAGCTCAGTGCGACGAGCGGCCGCGTCGGCGGCATCGCGGCTGCGAGCGAATTCATCACGAGCGGCTACCGCGATCACTCGTGGGCACGCCGCGATCTGACGAACGCGAAGCTCGTGCTCGATGCCACGCCCGACACGCGCGTGATCTTCATCGGCAGCACGCAATATCAACCCGAAACGGAGGATCCGCTCGGGCTCACGCGCGCGCAATGGGAAGCCGATCCGCGCAGCGTGGATCCCGCCGCATTGCAGTTCAATACGCGCAAGACGATCAATCAGCAGCAGGTCGGGACCGCGCTCGATCATCGCGTGAGCGACGACCTGCAGTTCCACGCGGACGCCTATGGCGGGCGACGCCTCGTTCGACAATACCTCGCGCTTTCCGGCATCGCGCCGACCTCGTCGGGCGGCGTGCCCGACCTCGACCGCGACTTCAGCGGTGTCGGCGCGAGATTCGTGTGGCGTCACGACCTCTTCGGTGGACCGCTCGCCGTTACGGCGGGAGCCGACTACGACCGCCAGCACGAGCGCCGCAAGGGATTCGTGAACGTCAATGGCAATCTTGGGGACTTGCGCCGCGACGAGGACGATACCGTCTGGAGCTACGACTTCTACGCACAGGCGGAATGGGCGTTCGCCGCCCGGTGGCTCGCGACCGTGGGCATCCGCACGAGCAGCGTCCGCTACACATCCGACGACCACTACGTCACGCCGCAGAATCCGGACGACAGCGGCGGCCAGCACTTCAGCGACACGAGCCCCGTCCTCGCGTTCCTGTTCCACGCCAGCGACAGCCTCAATTTCTACGCCAGTTACGGCGAAGGTTTCGAGACGCCAACGTTCGCCGAGCTCGCTTATCGCAGCGGCGCGACCGGTCTCAATTTCGCGTTGCAACCGGCGAGGAGCCGCGCAACGGAGCTGGGCTTCAAGTACCGCATCGGGGACCGGCACCAGCTCAACGCCGCGATCTTCAACGTGGACACGTCGAACGAGATCGTCGTCGATGCGGCGACGGGCGGCCGCACGACATTCAAGAACGCCAGCGCTACCACCCGGCGGGGTGCCGAGGTGCTGTGGGACGGCCGCTATCGTTACGGCATACGCACGCACGCTGCGCTTACGTGGCTCCGCGCCACGTTCGACGACCCGTTCACCACCGGCTCTCCGCCCGCAGTGGTGCCGGCCGGAAGCCGGCTCCCCGGCGTGCCGTCGAAGCAGGCCTATGCCGAGGTCGCCTGGGGACCGGGCGGCTGGTGGGGCCTCGACGTGGCGCTCGAGGCGCAGTACGTGGACAAACTCTACGTCAACGACCGCAACACCGATGCGGCGCCGTCGTATGCGGTCATGAACGCCCGCGTCGCCTTCGCGCAAACGGTCGGGCGCAGCACGTTGCGCGAATTCGTGCGCCTGAACAATTTGTTCGACCGCAACTATTCGGGCTCCGTCATCGTCGGCGACACGAATGGACGCTTCTTCGAGCCCGCACCCGGCCGCAATTGGTTCGTGGGCGCGAGCGTGGACGTCCGGCTTTGACGATGTCGCCCCTGCCGCGCTACACGAGAACGGCCGTCGTCCTGCACTGGGTAATCGCTGCGCTGCTGCTCGCGGAATGCGCACACGGGTGGTGGATGCAGCAGATCCCGAAGCAACCGGTCGGCATTCGCGCCGATGCGTTCAACCAGCACAAGTCGGTCGGTCTCGTGCTGCTCGCACTCGTGCTGATACGGC
>Ga0207711_10003150_pt1 | contig 14383 bp, 12 predicted proteins | sample KBSS34metaG_FD_184401 | JGI IMG/M metagenome (GOLD analysis project Ga0207711, IMG submission 184401) | Switchgrass rhizosphere microbial communities from Kellogg Biological Station, Michigan, USA - KBS S3-4 metaG (SPAdes) (version 2) | ecosystem: Host-associated > Plants > Roots > Rhizosphere...
TGATGGCGTCGGGTCGCGCCTTCTTGGCCACTTCCGGCAGGATCTCGGGATCGGGATTGGCCAGCGCCAAGATCAGCGGCTTTGCCGCCATCTGCGGCAACCATTCCGGTTTCAGGACATTGGGCGCGGAAAGGCCCAGGAACACATCGGCGCCCACCAGCACATCGCCCAGGGTGCGGGCGTCGGTTTTCCGGGCATAGCGCGCCATGTTGGGCGGCATGGTGTCGCCGCGGTCCTTGTGCACCACGCCCTTGATGTCGGTGAGGGTGATATTGTCCACCGGCAGGCCCATCGCCACCAGAAGGTCCACGCAGGCCAGTGCCGCGGCGCCCGCGCCGCTGGTCACCAGCTTCACATCCGACAAGGTCTTGCCCTGCAGCACCAGGCCGTTGCGGATGGCGGCGGCGCAGACGATGGCGGTGCCGTGCTGGTCGTCATGGAAGACCGGAATCTTCATGCGCTCGCGCAGCTTCTTTTCGATGACGAAGCATTCCGGCGCCTTGATGTCTTCCAGGTTGATGCCGCCGAAGGTGGGCTCCAGCGACGCCACGATATCGACAAAGCGGTCGATATCGGTCTCGTCCACTTCCAGGTCGAACACATCGATGCCGGCGAATTTCTTGAACAGGACGGCCTTGCCCTCCATCACGGGCTTGGAGGCGAGCGCCCCGATATTGCCCAGCCCCAGCACGGCGGTGCCGTTGGTGATCACCGCCACCAGATTGCCGCGGGCGGTGTATTCGCGCGCGCAGGACGGATCGGCCGCGATAGCCTCGCAAGGGGCGGCGACCCCGGGCGAATAGGCCAGCGCCAGGTCGCGCTGATTCGCCATGCGCTTGGTGGCTTCCACCGACAATTTGCCCGGCCGCGGGGAGCGGTGATAGGCAAGCGCGCTTTTACGGAAATCGTCGTCCATGACAGGCCTGTGAAGTGGCCGGGGTAATTGGCAGGTCCGGGGGGGCAAAATCAATACTATCCCCGTGATTTTAGCCCCCTGTTTTTGCCGGGTTTTCCATGTCTTTTGGCGGGAACGCGGGGGCCAAAGGGGGCGTTGATGCGCAAGGCCCTGCCACGCGGTTTTCAAGAGTGTTCAGAGCGCCCGATTTGACTGATATTGCGGCCCGTTGCCCGAAAGGGACCTGAGGAGATTTCATGCAGTTGGGAATTATCGGATTGGGCCGCATGGGGGCCAATATCGGCCGGCGGGTGATGCGGGCTGGCCACGAGGTGGTCGGTTATGACGCCAATCAAGACGCGGTAAAAGCTCTGGAGGATGCTCCGGAGGGCAGGGCAAAAGGCGCGGCCTCACTGGAAGACCTGGTCAAGAAGCTGGAGCCGCCCCGCACCGTGTGGGTCATGCTGCCGGCCGGCCGGATCACCGAAGAGACGATCACCGCGCTGGGCAAGCTGATGCACAAGGGTGACTGCATCATTGATGGTGGTAATGCCTTCTTCAAGGACGACATCCGTCGCGCCCACACGCTGCATCGTCATGGCATCGCTTATCTGGACGTGGGCACGTCCGGCGGTGTCTGGGGCCTGGAGCGCGGTTACTGCATGATGATCGGCGGCGACAAAGAGGCGGTGGAGCGGCTGGATCCGATCTTCCGGGCCATGGCGCCAGGCGCGGGCGACATCGCCCGCACGCCCAACCGGGAACGGGCTGATCCGCGTGTCAGCGAAGGTTATATGCATGTAGGACCGGCCGGCTCAGGCCATTTCGTCAAGATGGTGCATAACGGCATCGAATACGGCCTGATGCAGGCCTTTGCCGAAGGCTTCGACATCATGCGCGGGAGGGCCAGCGGCACGCTGCCCGAGGACGAACGGTTCGACATCAATGTCGCCGATGTCGCCGAAGTGTGGCGGCGCGGCAGCGTGGTGGCCTCCTGGCTGCTGGACCTGACGGCCATCGCGCTGTCAAAGTCCGAGACGCTGGAGGAATTCAGCGGCAAGGTGGACGACAGCGGCGAGGGCCGCTGGACAGTGCAGGCGGCGGTGGATGAAGCGGTGGCGGCGCCGGTGATCACGGCTGCGCTGTTCGCCCGTTTCCGCTCCCGCAGCGACAATACCTTCGGCGAGAAGCTGCTGTCGGCCATGCGCAAGGAATTCGGTGGCCATATCGAAAGCACCATCCCCGTCCACAAGGCCCGGGACGAGGACAAATAAGGATCAGGACATATGAGCTTGCTGGCCCACAAATCACCGCCACCGCCCTGCGCCATCGTGATCTTCGGCGCCAATGGCGATCTCACCCGGCGGCTGATCATTCCTGCGCTTTACAACCTGGCGCGCACCCATCTCCTGCCCCGCAGTCTGTCATTGATCGGGGTGGACCATAACAAGAAGACCAGCGAGGAATGGAAGGCCCAGCTCAAGGATTTCCTCGGCCAGACGCTGGACAAGAACAATGAGGAGATCGACGAAGCGCTGTGGCAGCAGGTCGCGCGCTGCATGACGTTCCTTAGCGGGGATTTCGAAAAGCCCGAGACCTATCGGGACCTCAAGGAATTGCTGGGCGAACTGGACGAGCAACAATCGCTGGACGGCAATGTGTTGTTCTATTTGGCAGTCGCCGATCGCTTCTTCGGCACGATTGCGGGCAAGCTGGGTGAAGCGGGACTGGTGGACGGCGATGGCGCGGGCAACAAGAAGCGGGGGTTCCGCCGCCTGATCGTGGAAAAGCCTTTCGGCCACGACCTGGCCTCGGCCAAATCCCTCAACGCCTGCCTGCGCAAATACCTGAAGGAAGAGCAGATCTACCGGATCGACCACTTCCTGGGAAAGGAGACAGTGCAGAACATCATGGCGCTGCGCTTCGCCAACGGCTTGTTCGAACCGATCTGGAACCGCGACCGCATCGACCATGTCCAGATCACGGTGGCCGAATCCATCGGCGTGGATACGCGGGGCAAATTCTATGAGGCCACCGGCGCGCTACGCGACATGGTGCCCAATCACCTGTTCCAGCTGGTGGCGATGACGGCGATGGAGCCACCGGTCTCTTTCGACGCCGAGGACATCCGCGCCAAGAAGGCGGAGATGTTCAAGGCCATCCACCCCCTGACCCTGGCCGATGTGGTGCGCGGCCAATATGACAGCGGCATTGTCGGGGACGAAAAGGCCAAAGCCTATCGCGCCGAAGCCAATGTCGCGCCGGATTCCACGGTGGAGAGCTATGTCGCCATGCGCCTGATGATCGACAATTGGCGCTGGGCGGGCGTGCCTTTCTACCTGCGCACTGGCAAGCGGCTGAACAAACGCTCCACCGAGATCGCCATCCGCTTCAAGAAGGCGCCGCTGGCGCTGTTCCGCGAAACCCCGGTGGAGGAATTGGACGCCGACTGGTTGATCCTGCGGGTGCAGCCGGACGAGGGCATCCGCTTGCGTTTCAATGCCAAGCGGCCCGGCCCCGCCATGGCGCTGGAAAGCGTCGCGATGGACTTCAAGTACAAGGATTATTTCCGCCAGGCGCCTGCTGTGGGCTATGAGACGCTGATCTATGACTGCCTGATCGGCGACGCCACGCTGTTCCAGCGCGCCGACCAGGTCGAAGCCGCCTGGGACCTGGTTGAACCGGTGCTGGAAGGCTGGGCCAATACCACCCCGCGTCATTTTCCCAATTATGCCGCCGGCAGCGAGGGTCCCAGCGCCGCCAACGACCTGCTGGCGCGCGACGGCCGTTCCTGGAGGCGCATCAATTGAGCACCAAGAACAGACAGGCCGAAAGCGGGATCGCCGGCTCGCTGGAAGTGGTGAAGGATGCCGGCGCCCTGGCGGCGCGGGCGGCAGAGGTCATTGCCGGCCGGCTCGGGAGCGCCCGCTATCCCTTCCGCGTGGTGCTGTCCGGCGGTTCGACGCCACGGGCGGCCTATCAGCTTTTGGCGGCTAAGGACCTGGATTGGGATTGCGCCGAGCTATTCTTCGGCGACGAGCGTTTTGTGCCGCCGGATCACAAAGATTCCAATTATCGCATGGTGCGCGAGACGCTGCTGGCCACCGGCCTGGTCCAGCCGCGCAAGCTTTTGGCCATCCCGACCGATGGCACGCCGCAAAGCGCCGCCGACCGCTATGACGAGATCCTGCGCCAGCAATATGGCGCAAGCAGCCTCGAGCCGGGCGTGCCGTTGTTTCACCTGACGCTGCTCGGACTGGGCGATGACGGCCATACCGCGTCTTTGCTTCCCGGCCAGCCGGTGCTGGAGGAACGGCAGCGCTGGGCCGCGGCAGTGCCGCAGGGGCGCGGCGAACCACGCATCACGCTCACCTATCCGGCGCTGGAATCCAGCGAATTGATCCTGTTCCTGGTCAGCGGCGCGGAAAAGCGCGATGCCCTGGCCCAGGCCCGCGGCGGCTTGGGGCCGGCCGGCGGGATCAAACCGCAAGGCGACGTGTTGTGGCTGGTGGACGAAGCGGCTGCGGGGGAGGAAGACCAGGGCTACGGATTTTGATGGCTGCGCGCATCGAAGATTATGCCATGATCGGGGATTGCCGTACCGCCGCGATTATCGGCCGTGACGGTTCGATCGACTGGTTCTGTGTACCACGCTTTGATTCCAGCGCCTGTTTCGCCGCGCTGCTGGGCTCCAAGGATAACGGTCGCTGGCTGATGGCTCCGGCGGCGAAGACAGCCTCCGTCTCCCGGCGCTATCGCGGCGACAGCCTGATCCTGGAAACGCTGTTCACCACCAAGACCGGCAAGGTCAAGGTGATCGACTTCATGCCGCCGGGCACGCCGGAATGCTGCATCGTGCGGGTTGTGGAGTGCATGGAAGGCCGGATGGACATGCACACCGAGATCTCCATCCGGTTCGATTATGGCGTGACCATCCCCTGGGTCACGCGGCGCGACCGCCGCACCCTGACCGCGGTGGCGGGGCCGCATCTCCTGACTTTGCGCACGCGCGCCGAAGTCCGGGGCGAAAATATGCATTCGGTGGCCGATTTCACTTTGAGAAAAGGCGAGGCCATGTCGTTTGTGCTGGCCTATGGCGAATCCTTCCGGCCGTTGCCACTTTCCATCGATTCCATCATCGCGCTGGAAGAGACCGAGCGCTATTGGCAGCGCTGGTCGTCGCTCTGCAAGACGCAAGGGGTGTGGCGCAAAGCGATCATGCGCTCGCTGCTGACTCTGAAGGGGCTTTCCTACGCGCCGACCGGTGGCATCGTGGCGGCGGCAACCACCTCGCTGCCGGAAAAAATCGGCGGCCCCCGCAATTGGGACTACCGCTATTGCTGGCTCAGGGACGCCACTTTCACCCTGCTGGCATTCTTGAATGCCGGTTATACGGAGGAAGCCGCCGAATGGCAGCACTGGCTGATGCGGGTGATTGCAGGCGCGCCCGAGCAGTTGCAGACCATGTACACCGTGATGGGCGAGAAGCGGCTGGATGAGCTGGAGCTGCCTCATCTCGCTGGCTATGAAAATTCGCGGCCCGTGCGGGTCGGCAATGCCGCCTACAGCCAGCTTCAGATCGACATTTATGGCGAGATGGCGGATGTGGTGGCCCAGGCACGAGCGGGCGGATTGCCGCCGCCGTCGCGCGGAAAAGAGCTGCGCAGTGTGTTCATGCGGCACCTGGAAAAAACGTGGCGCCTGCCGGACGAGGGGATATGGGAAATCCGGGGCGCGCCGCAGCATTTTGTCCATTCCAAGGTGATGGCCTGGGTGGCGTTCGATCGCGCGTCCCAGGCCCCCGATTCCACGCCGCGCCAAAAGACGCATTGGAAAAAAATGGCGCAGAAGATTCATGCGGACATCTGCAGCAAGGGTGTGGACCGCAAGCGCGGCTGTTTCGTCCAGGCCTATGGCTCGCGGCAGATGGATGCGAGCCTGCTTTTGCTGCCGCTGGTCGGCTTCCTGCCGGCCTCCGACAAGCGCATCCGGGCGACCGTGCGCGAGGTCGAAAAGCGCTTGATCCGCAAGGGGCTGGTGTGTCGCTATGAAACCCAAAGCGGCGTGGATGGCCTGCCGCCGGGCGAAGGGGCGTTTTTGGCCTGCAGCTTCTGGCTGGTCGATAACTATACCTTGCGGGGACGGCACAAGCAGGCCATGCGGCTGTTCACAAGACTGAGGCGCCTGGCCAACGATGTGGGCCTTTATGCCGAGGAATATGATGTCGATGCGCGGCGCATGCTGGGCAACTTCCCCCAGGCCTTTTCCCACGTCGCCTTGATCAACAGCGCCATCAGCCTGATGATGCATCAGCGCAAAAAGAAAAGGACCCGCCCGCGTGCCAGTCGTTAAACGCATCCTGTGCATTGATGTGGGCGGCACCGGCCTGAAGGCGGCGGTGATCTCGCCCCGCGGAAAATATCTGGTCAAGCGGGTGCGGGTGAAAACGCCCAAGCGGCGCAAGCCGGCACATATCATCAAGGCGCTCACCGACCTTGCGGCGGCGCTGGGCCCGTTCGATCATGTCACGATCGGGTTTCCCGGCATGGTGCGCAATGGGCGGGTGATGACGGCGCCCGCTTTCGGCACCGCGGATTGGAAAGGATTTGATCTGACGGGCGTCATGCAAAAGCGGCTGGCCAGGCCGGTCAAGGTGCTCAACGACGCGGATGTCCAGGGCCTTGCGGCAATCACGGGCAAGGGGTTGGAACTGGTGGGTACCCTTGGGACGGGTTTCGGTACGGCCTGGTTCCGTGACGGCGAATTGATGCCGCATATGGATCTTGCGCATCTGGTGATGCGCAAGAAGGACGATTTCGACATTTACATCGGCGACAAGACGCGCCGCAGGATCGGCGATTCCCACTGGAACCGGCGAGTCAAGAAATTGATCGGTGTGCTTGAGACAGTGTTCGCCTATGATCGTCTCTATCTGGGTGGCGGAAATTCGCGCTGCGTCAGCTTCAAACTTCCGCGCAATGTGTCCCTTGTCTCCAATGACGCGGGCATGGAAGGGGGCGCGTTCGCCTGGTCCCGGGTTTCAAAATAATTCTTGCCGAGACGTGGGTTGCTTCTGGTAATGTGTTTTTCGGCAAAGCTGGGCTGAAAGCCCCGAGGATCGCGCCCGCAAACGCGTCCTTCTTCACGGAACCCATTGAGGTGTCTCAGCGTTTCAATCCCATTGGATTGAAGCCCATATTCTTCTGTTTTTGTGAAATACGGGCGAGCAAGTTGGGAAAGCTGGATGATGCCCCCCGTCGGCGATAACACCGCCCTTTTCCTGGATATTGACGGAACCCTTCTGGACCTGGCGCAAACGCCGGACCGGGTAAAAGTGCCGCGCGATCTCATCAGGGCGCTGGAACGGCTGGCACAGCATCTGTCAGGCGCGCTGGCCTTTGTCAGTGGCCGTTCGTTGGAGAGCATCGACCGGCTTTTTGCGCCATTCCGGCCGGCCGCGATCGGCGCGCATGGCGGCGAGATTCGCAGTGCCGACGGCGAGGTGGCGAAGAGCCGGCCTTTGCCCGAAAAAGTCGTGGAGGTCTTTTCCGGCCTGGCCGACAATATTCCGGGACTGTTTCTGGAAGACAAGCGTTGCGCGCTGGCGCTGCATTACCGCCTGGCGCCGGAAGCGCAGCCGGTTCTTGTTTCGGCCATGGAAAAGCACGCCAAGCTGTTTGAAAGCGAAGGCGTGCATATCCTGCACGGCAAGGCGGTGATCGAAGCGTTGCCGGCTGGTGTCGACAAGGGCACGGCCGTCGCGATTCTGGCCAAGCAAAAGCCGTTTGCCGGTCGCACCATTCTGTTCGGCGGCGACGATACCACCGATCTGGACGTGTTTCGCATTCTGCCCCGGCTGGGTGGGAGCGGTTTTTCGGTGGGCCGGCAATTTCCAGGTGCCGACTATATCTTTGAAACGCCGCGCGCGGTGCGCCAATGGCTGGTGAGCGTTGCCGGGGTGGATGCGCGATGAGGCTTTCGCGATGACGGGCCCGGTTGATCTCGCCGTGGTCGGCAATGGCCGCGTGGCCGCGCTCCTCAACAACAAGGCGCAGCTGGTGTGGTGGTGTTTTCCGCGCTTCGACAGCGACCCTGTCTTCAGCCGGCTGCTCGCCGGCGATGAAGAGAAAGGCTTTTGTGACGTGCTGCTGGACCGGCAGGTTCAGGCCTCGTCGCACTATGAGCGCAACACCGCCATTGTGATCACAACACTCACCGCCGAAGACGGGGCACAGGTGAAGATCACTGATTTCGCGCCGCGCCTGCGCAATTTCGACCGGATGCTGCGTCCGCCGCAATTGATGCGAATCATCCAGCCGGTCGCAGGCCTGCCGCGCATCGCCATCCGGGTGCGGCCCACCCAATTCTATGGCAACGCCGTCAAGCGCCAGGTGGCGGGCTCCAGCCACATCACCTATGGCGAACCGCCGCTGGTGCGACTGACCACCGACGCGCCGCTTTCCTATATCCAGCAGGAGACGCCGTTCGCCCTGACCCGGCCGGTGCATCTGGTGTTTGGGCCCGACGAATCCTTCATGGGCGACATCACCTCCACGGTGCGCGATTTTGAGGACCGCACGCGCAGCTATTGGCTGGAATGGGTGCGCCGCCTGTCCATCGCCTATGAATGGCAGGAAGCCAGCATCCGCGCCGCCATCACGCTCAAGCTCACCACCTTTGAGGAGACCGGCGGCATCGTCGCGGCGCTGACCACCTCCTTGCCGGAAGCGCCGCATTCGGGACGCAATTGGGATTATCGCTATTGTTGGCTCCGGGATTCCTATTTTGTGGTGAAGGCGCTTAATGCGATCGGCGCGACGCGCTCTATGGAGCAATATATTTCCTATATCCTGTCGATTGCGGGAAATGCGGATACGCTGGCGCCCTGTTACGGCATCGTACCGTCGGACGACCTCACCGAATGGATAGCCCCTGATCTCAAGGGCTTTGAGGGGCACGGGCCGGTGCGCATCGGCAATGCCGCGGTGAGCCAAGTCCAGCATGACGCCTACGGCAGCGTCATCTTGGCGGCGACGCCGATGTTCTTCGACAAGCGGCTGCCTTATCCGGGTGACGAAAGCCTGTTCCGCCTGCTGGAAAAACTGGCGCAGCAATGCGCCAACCTGGCGTTGGAGCCGGATGCCGGCATCTGGGAATTTCGCGGACGCAAGCGCGTGCATACCCATTCCGGCGCCATGTGCTGGGCCGGCATCAGCCGCACGGCGGCCATCGCCGCCAGGCTAGGACTTTCGGGGCGGGCGCGTTATTGGCAGGCGTTGGCCGACTCCATCGGCGAGACGCTTTTAAAGCGGGTGTGGAACGAAAAGCGCCAGGCTTTTGCCGCGGCGGAAGGTATCGACGACATGGACGCCAGCGTCCTGCTGTTGCCGGAACTGGGATTGATCGAGGCCAACGATCCGCGCTTTGCCTCCACGGTTGCGGCCATCGAGCAGGACCTGGTGCGCGGCCGCCATGTGATGCGCTATGCGGCGGAGGACGATTTCGGCCTGCCGGAAACCGAATTCCTGGTCTGCCGTTTCTGGCTGATCGACGCGCTTGCGGCTTTGGGGCGCCGGGAGGAGGCGCGCGAACGTTTCCAGGACGCGCTTCTGCTGCGCAACAAGTACGGCCTGTTGGCGGAGGACATCCATCCGCAGACCGGTGCCTTATGGGGGAATTTCCCCCAGACCTATTCCATGGCCGGTGTCATCCTCAGCGCCATGCGGCTGAGCCAAAGTTGGGAGGACCGCTATTGGCGCGCCTCTTCCTGATCTCTAACCGCGTCGCGGTGCCGGGCGCGGGCGGCCATCCCGGCGGACTGGAAGTGGCGCTCAAGGCCACTTTGCGCAAGCACAGCTGCGTCTGGCTGGGCTGGAGCGGCGAGGTCCATGAAAAACCGCGCACCCGCACCATCACGCGCGGCGACAATAGTTATGTCATTGTCGACCTCACGTCGGAGGATTTCGACGAGTATTATAACGGCTTCGCCAATCGCGTGCTGTGGCCGATCTTCCATTACCGCCTGGACCTGGCGGAATTCTCCCGCCGCGACCTGTCGGGCTATCTACGTGTCAATGAACATTTTGCCGATGAACTGGCGGGCATGCTGGAGCCCGACGACATCGTGTGGGTGCATGACTATCACCTGATCCCATTGGCCAAGGCGCTGAGGGCGCGGGGCCTGACCAACCGCATCGGTTTCTTCCTGCACATTCCGCTGCCGCCGCCGGAAATCCTCACCGCCATGCCAAATCATGAGCGGCTGATCCCGTCTCTGTGCGATTATGATCTGGTGGGATTCCAGACCCATGGCGATGCCGCCAATTTTGCCCGCTACCTGGCCAAGGAATTGGGCACGCCCTCGCATATCCCGCTGAGGTTGGGCAGCGGCGAACGGGCCATGCGCATCGGCACTTTCCCGGTGGGGATCGAGACCCGCGAATTCACGCGGCTGGCGCGGCGCGCATCCAAGACAAGTTTTGCGCGCCGCGTGATGGCTTCGGTCCCGGGCACTTTGATGATCGGGGTCGACAGGCTGGATTATTCCAAAGGCATCACGCTGCGGCTGGAAGCCTATGAGCGGTTTCTTGCGGCCAATCCGCAATGGCGCGGCAAGATCACCTATTTGCAGATCACCCCCAAAAGTCGCAGCACCATCAAGGAATATTCCGAGATGGAGGCGGCGGTGAACAGCGCCGCGGGGCGCATCAATGGCACCTATAGCGAGGCGAATTGGGCGCCGGTGCGCTATGTCAACCGGCCCTACAGCCGCACGGCCCTGTCCGGGCTCTATGCCGCGGCGCGGGTCGGTCTGGTGACACCGATGCGCGACGGCATGAACCTGGTGGCCAAGGAATATGTCGCCGCCCAGGACCCGGACGATCCCGGTGTGCTGATCCTGTCGCGCTTTGCCGGCGCGGCCGATGAATGCCGCGAGGCGCTGCTGGTCAATCCCTATGATCCCGATGCGGTGGCGGCGGCGATCGCGCGCGCGATGGCCATGTCCTGGAGCGAGCGCAAGGCGCGCCATTCCGAATTGTACGCCGCGCTGCTGCGCAACGATATTTCCAAATGGGGCGACAGGTTCCTCAAGGCGCTGAGTCCCCAGGACAAGAAAGGGCCCACCGCCCTGCGCGACCTGCTGGCCCCGACTACAGGGTCGGCTGCAACTGGCCCAACGCGCCCGCCAGCAACACGACAATGATGCCGGCGCTCAATTCCATCGCGGCGTTGCGCGCGATTGTCTGATCCCGGTTCTGCGGCATCAGGCGGAAGCGGTTCATCGCCGCCAGGACCAGCATGCCGGCGACCAGCACCAGCTTGACGCTGAGCACAGCGAGATAGACCAGCGATGCCGCGCCCTTGTCGCCCAAGAGGATGGAGGCGGCGTTGATCAATCCTGTCATTACCAGCAGCAGCACCGCGATCATCGCCCATTCCGAGAATAGCGATAACGCCAGCAGGATATTGGGCTCCTTGCGGCGATGCAGCCCAAGCAGCACGGCAAGGCCCCCGATCCAGAAGCCCGCGGTCGCCAGATGCACGGCGTCCAGGCTGGCGCCCAGGACGGTGAAACCGGCGGGGCTGGCGGCGGCAGCATGGCTGGTGGCAGCGGGCAATGCCAGCGCGGTCAATGCCAACAGCACGGCCGGCATCGCCCCGCGTCGCAACACCGGCACCAGCGCCACCAACGCCAGCATGCGTACCAGGAACAACTGACCGAACAGCGTCAGGGTCACCGTCGCGGTCACGGCCTGCTGGTCGAATGTTCCGGCCATCCCCACAACTGCCGTGGTCAGCCATGCGAGCGCGGCCGCCCCCGCCAAGGCCAGCGCGCTCCAGCGCATCCACCTATTCCTCGTCGGTGGAATGATGGGCAACTTGGCGCGGATCAGCAGGCTGAAGGCGAGATCGCCGAACAACAGCATGGTGGCGGCGTAATAGAGGCCGCGGGCGCCCGCCTGGATCGCGGACGGATCCATCAGCTCATTCAAGGTATGACTTTGAATGTGAAACTGCCGGCGACACGGTGGGTGTCGTGGCCCACACCATGCCAGTCCACTTTGTAGGCGCCGGGTTTTAGGGATAGCGGCATCAGGGTGATGGCGCTGGCGCCCACCGCGGCGGAGACCGGTATGGTTTTTCCTGTTGCGTCGCTCAAGCTGGCGCCGCTGAAGGCCGGCTCCAGGCTTTCCGAAAAAAACAGGCGGATCAGGCTGGGCGATTTGACGCTGGCATTGGCCGCGGGATCGGAGGATTTCAGGCCGGCATGCGCCCACACGGGCGTCGAGGCGGCGGTTGCGGCCAGCAACATCGACAGCAGCATTTTCTTCACGTGTCCTCCATTTTGAGCGCCGCCAGCGCCAGGGCGATCCAGCCGGCGATCAGCGCCAGTCCGCCCAGGGGCGTGACAAACCCAAGGACCCGGATACCGGTCAGGGCCAGACCATAAAGCGAGCCGGAAAAAAGCACGGTGCCGACGAAAAACAGCAGGGCGGCGGTCCGGGCCAGGCGCGCCGCCGGCCCGCGCGCGGCCAGCGCCGCAAGGCCGATCGCCAGCGCGTGATACATCTGATATCGCGTGCCGTTGGCGAAGGTGACGAGATTGTGCGGCGCCAGCCGGCCGGCCAGGGCGTGCTCACCAAAAGCAGCCAGCAGGACCGCCAAGGCGCCGGTGACGCCGCCGATAAAAAGCCATTTGCGCATGGCCTGAAACTCGCAAAGCGCAAGGCCGCTGTCTATAAGCGGACACGGACTTTCTTCCCCCGCGCGCGAAGCGACCGGCGGGGGAGTGAGGCCAACGGCCAAGTTGGCCGAACGTCCGCCAGCGTTCGGGCGGCAAAAGCCCCACCGGGGCTTTTGCTTATCGCCCTCACGCCCGCGTGGCGGACAGATGGGGGTGAAAGACGTGCCATGTCGGAATTCGTGACCGCCGCCGATGGCGTGGCGCTGGCCTTTGAGCGCCACGGTGAGGGGCCTTGCATCGTACTGGTGCACGGCTTCGGCTCCAGCCGGGTGCAGAACTGGAAATCCACCGGTTGGTATGGCGGACTGGCGGCGGCGGGTTTTTCCCTGGTGGCGATGGATTGCCGGGGGCATGGCGAAAGCGGCAAGCCGCATGACCAGGAGGCTTACGGCCACGACCGGATGGCCGGAGATGTGGTGGCGGTCATGGATGCTTGTGGTCTCACCCAGGCGTTGGTCCTGGGCTATTCCATGGGCGGGTTCATCGGCTTGCGCCTTCTGGCGGCGCATCCCGAACGGGTCGTCAAACTGGCGATTGCAGGGGTGGGAGAAACCTATCTGGAGGATCGTATCACCTCGCCGCAAGCACGCGCCCAACTTGCGGAGGCGCTTGTCACGCCGGACAAGGATGCCATCACTGATCCTCGTGCGAAGATGTTCCGTGCCTTCGCCGACCAGCCCGGTAAAGATCGGATGGCGCTGGCGGCCTGTATGCGCGCCATGTCGCCACATCTTCCGCGTCAGACGCTGTCGCAGCTTAAGCGGCCGGTTCTGGTGGTGGATGGCGGCGACGACCTCACTGCCGGCCGTCCGGACCCGCTGGCCGCGGCGCTTGCCGATGGACGTGCGGTGACGGTTCCCGGACGTGACCATATGTCAGCTGTGGGCGACCGGCATGTCCGACAGGCCGTGATCGATTTTTTCCGCTGACGGACCGTTTTGGGGCGCCGGCGCCGGCATTTCATTTGTATACTGAGAATTACTTCCGCCCAGGCATCATTGGGAGTAACCAATGCTGTGTGTATTTGAAGTGTATTTGGGGAGTTCGGCCCTGGGGTACGTTTTGGTACTGAAAAAGGCTTAGGATTTCCACGACTTACCGCTATTTTCGGCGGCGTTGCGCCGGCGATTCCAGGGCCGCGCTGCGGCAGCGAATGGGGGGCCATTCGCGGATCTTTGTTGGGCCGGCGATATGTTAGAAGCGCATGCACGCACCGGTATTCGCAACCGGCTCCTGCACAAAATCAATCCGAAGGATTGGGATCTGCTCGGGCCCCATCTCGAAGCCGTGACGCTGAAGGAGCGACAGGTCATCGAGGTTCCCACCAAGCCGATCACGCATGCCTATTTTCTGGAAAACGGTGTCGCCTCGGTTGTCGCCGTGGATGCCGAGGATCATCGCATCGAAGTCGGCGTCATCGGCTATGAAGGCGTCACCGGCGTACCGCTGATCATGGGCGACACGCGCGCCCAGCATTCCACCTATATGCTGATTGGCGGCAACGGACATCGCGTCGCGCAAGAGGCGCTGTCGCAGGCCATGGCGAAAAGCGACGCCCTGCGCGCGCTGATGTTGAAATCGGCGCATGGCTTTCTGATCCAGACGGCGCACACCGCGCTCGCCAATGGCCGCGCCAAGCTGGAGCAGCGGCTGGCGCGCTGGTTGTTGATGGCGCTGGACCGCCTGACCACCGACACCGTACCGCTGACCCACGAGTTCCTGGCCGTGATGTTGGGGGTCCG
>Ga0207711_10003151_pt1 | contig 14377 bp, 17 predicted proteins | sample KBSS34metaG_FD_184401 | JGI IMG/M metagenome (GOLD analysis project Ga0207711, IMG submission 184401) | Switchgrass rhizosphere microbial communities from Kellogg Biological Station, Michigan, USA - KBS S3-4 metaG (SPAdes) (version 2) | ecosystem: Host-associated > Plants > Roots > Rhizosphere...
ACGACGGGCTTCCGGCCGCCCTTCCTGCCGCGCGCCTGGGCGGCCTTTAGTCCTGCGTTGGTGCGCTCGCGAATCAGATCGCGCTCGAACTGGGCCAAGGCGCCGAACAGATGGAAGACGAGAGTGCCGCCAGGCGTGGTGGTGTCGACCCCTTCGGTCAACGACCGGAAGCCCACGCCCTTGGCGTCCAGCCCGCGCACTGTTTCGATCAGATGGGCCATCGAGCGGCCCAGCCGGTCGAGCTTCCACACGACGAGCGTGTCGCCGCGGCGCAGGTAGGCGATTGCCTCGGCCAGGCCCGGCCGCTCGGTCTTGGATCCGGAGGCCTGATCCTCGAACACGGTCCCACAGCCGGCCCCAGCCAACGCGTCGCGCTGGAGCGCCAAGCTCTGCTCGGCGGTGGACACTCTCGCGTAGCCGATCAGCGCCAAGACGACCTCCGTGTCCGCTTTGCCGTCCGGCTATCTTCTTGTCCGCTTCGCCGTTGTCAACGCATGTTGCCGGACAGATCGGCTTTGCCCGCCAGACGGTCGTATGCCGGACGACGTTGCCAGGGGATGGCCGCTTCCGCGATGGCTCACCGATTCCGCCGGGAAGCGGACCTCCCGAACTTCGGTTCGGGGTGGTTCGCTGCCGTTGTGAAGGTGTCTCAATGCTGCGCCTTCGCGCGACGAGGCGGCCCCTCGATCCTCCGGTAGGCCCCATCCAGCAGCCCATCCAGAGCGGTGGTCTCGGAGCACTTGTCCGTGGCGCTGACAAGGCGATCTGGCTCCAGTCGCAGTTCTATCCGGCAATCTTCGTCAGTGACGAGCAGACGATCACCAGCGATCTCCGCAGGGAGACCGGCCGGACCGCCTTCGGCTCCAATTTCACCGAAAGAGTAGCTATGGCCGGTAAGATCGCCGTTCGGCGCGCGATATGGGCGCGTGGCGTGGCCCTTCACCCTTATGCGCCCGCCCTGAAGAGTGATGACGATCTCAGCTTCGGGACTAAGTTCATCGCCTGACGAGCAGGTCCGACGAGGCATATTGTGGCAAGGCTCAAGGACCCAGCGCCCTGTCCACGCATTTGGCGTGAACGACTCGGATGCCTGCGCGCGCGCGCCTGTGACGGGGGCCGTCGCGGCGGCCAACAACAGCAATGCGCAGGAGCGACCGAACACCACGCCCCTAGCGTAGCTGAGCCGACCACAGCAGTCAGCCTCAGTTACTTTGGCTGCCGACTGATGGGTCCGCGAAGGGTCGCGAACACGCCCTGGTTTCCGGCCAGCATCCGGACGTTCGGAACCGTCCCAAGGGGTGGTTCTCGGACCCTAACGCTGGTGCCGGAGCAGGGCCAGGTTGTAGGCTAGAGCGTATTTCTCAGCGACAGGGCGCATCACCTCGCAGGCGCTCGTGTTCGTGTCGCTGGTGCCTTCCAGCATCCTCGTTGGTGCGGAAGTCCCCTCTGCGCCGGGTACAACTCCGACGTAGCCGCCCAACATCAAGAGGCGATAGTCGCCCCGCGAAGCGGCCGCGGCCGCGTCGGTCGACGGGTTCGCACGGCCGAGCTTCGCCACCTCGGGGCACGGCTCCTGCTGGCATCCACCGAGCCCCGCAAGTAGCGCAAAAAGGATCGCGGTTCGAAACACAGCCACCACACCCACGCGAAACGATGTCGGAGCATGACGCGCCAAGGTTATAGGTCCGCTAAGCGTCGCCAGCAGCGCTGCGCTTCCGTCTCGCAAGCGCACGTTCGCGACGGCGCTTCAGGGTGGATTTCAGACATTGGCCAATCGCTATTATGTTCGGCGTCATGTCCACCGAAGTGCCTGAACCCTGTTGTGGAACGATGCGTGCGCTTACCCGCACTCGGGATGATCTCCAACGCGATCCAGAACTAGCCGCGGAAATGGACCTGACTAGCTGGCGACCGCAGGTGAATTGGTCGGCAGAACTGGGGATGTTCTGCGTCGGACACATCGCCATCCGATATTGCCCTTGGTGCGGAGCAGATCTTCCTGATCCACACGCAATCGCGTCTAAGCCCTCGACTGAGGGCTTGCACATCACGGTCAGCCCTGACGGCGACGTGTTCGCCACGCTCGATGGCGAGCGTGTTGTGCCAGCATCCATCACTCGGCTTGTGGGGGCCAACGAGGATGATCGACCTCCCGGATAGAGTCCGCGTCGGGTCGCAACCGGTCCCGGCCGGGCCCCCGAGGTCCTGACGTTGGCGGAGGCGCTTCGGGGTGGAAGTCGGAAGCGGTGGCAGGCTAGATACTCGCCCGACGAGCCTCGATAGGGAGAAGTCGATGCCGGACTACCTCAAGGAGGTCATTCAGCAACCGCTTGCGCCCGTTGCAATCGTGGGGCTTGCGCTGGTGATCTACGGAAGCATCGCGAAGACCAGATGGGGCATAAACCTCCGACCACCAAAGGCATGTCCGCACTGTGGCAGCGCGATCTCTCGCGTCAGGAGCCCGCGGTCAACGCAGCAGGCCATGTGGGGAGGGTGGACCTGTTCAAGTTGCGGAACTGAGATCGACAAGTGGGGTCGCGCGCAGGCTCCGGCCGCGAGGTCCGACTAGTGTCGAGCCCGTGTAAAAACGCGAAGCAGTTCAGACTTCTGACGATGCCGGGTCGGCGGGGAGTTCCTCTCCGCGTGGGCCTTTAGGCATGGGGCTTTCCCTTATTTCGGACGATCCGGAATATGCTGATGGCGGCGATCACCGCCAATATGCCTACAGATATCCAGTCGCGCCTGAGTGCCCACAGCGGGACGGAAATCACCGCTAGGACCACCACGTTTTGATAGGCCATTAGTTTGCGCGGCGACATTCGCGCAGGCTAGATCAGAGCGCGGCTCCGCGCCATGCTCGTCAATCAGCCCAAATTGGGAAACTGAGACACCACCCGTGGGCGAGTGACGTCAAGGTCCGCTCAGGGTCCCGAAGGGGCCCGCGCGCGGCTCCAAAGAGCTGACCTTCGCACCGGCGACTGTGTAGAGACTACGTCGGGGACCGGGGCTCCGCCGCGGGCGGCGGTGAACAGCTTTGGGGTGCGGCCGGCGCTTTCACGCCCTCACCGATCGCCACGGGCATCGGGAACCAAGTGTCACGCAATGTCTCGCCGGGGGCGGCGGGCGGCCAATGGAGCTGCTCGATCCACTGAAGCAGATGTCGATCCCTTTCTCGATCGCCCGTTGAACCGAGGAGGAATGCGCCGGTCACCGCGCCGGCCTTGCCGACCCTCACACACGCGACCGCGGAGGCACCCTCAAGGTCCGGCGTGAGTGGCGGAAGCTCATCCGAAGCCGAAGCTGCCGAGCTGAGCAGGACCGCACTCCAGGCGCAGGCGACCAGCAAAGATCTGTTCATCCGAGGGGCACCCGCTTACCGGGAAGACAAATGTCGAGCTTCGCGTCGGTTGCCAATGTCTGCAAGGGGTCGCGCGGCGCATTGGCCCCGCACCAGGATGCGGACGTTCGGAACCGCCGCGAGGGGTGGAAATCGGACGTTGGCGAGTCAGTCGTCCAGGGCGCCGGAAGACGATATGTCTAAGCGCAGGTGTGCTCGCCATTCCACCACCGCGAGAATGATGCCGCCGATCACCAACCCCCAAAAGGACCCGCCGATTTTGCCGTCGATCAAGATGGCACTGAGCATAGAGAGCGCGGCCAGAACGATAGAAATGCCGGCAATCACCTTCCACACGATGTAGCGGGCACCCACCAACCGTCGCTTTCGGATTTTTCGCACCGCACGCGCGAAGGTCTCACTCCCGCGTCCGCGTTCGATTTGATCGCGCGCATCCGCTATGAAGCTCTCCGCCTCCTCGGCAGAGACCTGGCTAAGGAGCTGGTTGCGGAGCTGATCGTCCGCCTCGCCTGAGACGATCCGCTCGAAGACAATTTCTCGTAGCTTCTCCCGCTCGGCCGCCTCCACAACAGAACCTCCAATTTCCCGCTTACAACAAAGCCGCGTAGCACAACTGTTCACTACGTGCGATGGAGCGAGTTAGCCCCATCAGCAAGCGGTCGTTCCGATCGTCGCCTAAGGGTGGTTCTAGGACCCCACCTCGAATACAATCTTGGCGTGAGCACTAGCAACCATGATCTTCCCCCGAAAAAGTGGACGGGGTTAAGCCGCTCGACGCTCGGCGTCGGCTGGACTGATGTAGCCCAGAGCTGAGTGCAGGCGGCGGGGATTGTAGAAGCCCTCGATGTACTGGAACAGGTCGCGTCGGGCCTGGTCGCGGGTGGCGTAGACCCGGTGATGGACCCGCTCGGTTTTGAGGGTGTGGAAGAAGCTCTCCATCGGAGCGTTGTCCCAGCAGTCGCCCTTGCGGCTCATCGAGGGCGTGACGCCGGCTCGGGCCAGGGCTGAGCGGTAGGCCTCGGCGGCGTACTGGATGCCGCGGTCGGAGTGGTGGATCAGGCCGGGCGCCGGCCGCTGGCGCTCGAGGGCCATGTTGAGAGCGTCCAGGGCGCCTTCGACGTGCAGCGTCGGGCGCATGGACCAGCCGACGATCTTGCGGGTGTGCAGATCGAGCACCGCGGCGAGGTAGAGCCAGCCTTCGCCGGTCGGGATGTAGGTGAGGTCGGCGAGCCAGATCTGGCTCGGCGCCTGGGCCGTGAAGTTGCGGCCGAGCCGGTTGGGGGCGATCGTATAGCCGTGGCGGCTGTCGGTCGTCCGCGTGCGCCTGGGCAGCGCCGCCAGCCCGCGCAGACCGGCGCGGCGCATCAGCCGCTCGATCCGCGAACGCCCGACGCGACGGCCGTGGCCGCGCAGAATGGCGTGCACGCGCGGCGAGCCGTAGGTCCCGCTGCTCTCGGCATGGATCAGCCGGATGTCCTCAAGCAGCGCCCGGTTGGCGCAGGCGCGCCGGCTCTCCGGCCGCGAGCGCCAGGCGTAGTAGCCGCTGGCCGACAAGCCCAGCACCGCGCACATCACCCGAACTGGCCAGACCCTGCAGTGCTCATCGACGAACCCGAACTTCATCGGGAGGCCGCTCCGAAGATGAGCGCGGCTTTTTTTAGGATGTCGCGCTCCATCCGCAGCCGGTCGTTCTCGCGGCGCAGGCGAGCGACTTCGGCGGCCAGATCAGACGGCGACGGGGCCGGCGCTTGCGTGTTGGGGCGCCTCGCCGCCCCCGTCGCCTGCGTCCCGTACTGCATCATCCATCGTCGCAGCACCGTCTCGTGTAGGCCCAGCTCGGCCGCCACCTTGCCGGCCGACAGCCCGCTGGTGGCCACACGATCAACCGCCTCGCGCTTGAAGGCCTCCGGGAAGACCCGACGGGTACCGCTCATCAGACACTCCTCTCCAGCTCCGAAAAGCTAGCATGGGTGTCCACCAGACCGGGGGAGGATCAACCAACAGCTCTCTCGGCGGCGCGTGGGATTGGCTTTCATCTTGGCCCCCGCGATAGCCGCGATGGCGTTCGCAGCCCTGAACCCGATGTACGAAGGGCTGCCGGACCTTACCGATCGAATCCTCCGAACGTCCCCCGTTGTCGCTCTCGTGGGCGGCTACGGCCCGGCGCTGATCTTCGGCCTGCCAGCGTTCCTGTACCTGCGAAGAGTAGCGCGCCCCCAATTATGGATTTGCGTGCTGACTGGAGCAGCGGTGGCTGCGCTTCCGTGGGCGTTCATGTCATTGCTTCCAGCTGCTCAAGAAGCTTCGACTGACGGTCGAGCCACTGTCATCCATGGCCACCTCACTCTCTTCGGCCTCCAGGAGGCGGCCAAGCTGGTTGGGGAAATCGGAGCGTTCGGGGCGCTCGGTGGCGTGACGTTTTGGCTGATTGCTGCAGCTGGACATCGCCCCGCAGGAACGTCTGGTTAGGGGCGACAGCGCTGGTTGGCCCGCCTCCGGCAAGCCGCCGTTCGCGCCGGCGTTTTGGGTGGAAAACGGCCATTGGTCGAGGCAAGCTGAGATAATGAGCCGCTCGGACGACGAACTGGACCCGGTGACTATTGCGCAATCGCGGGTGTTGACCGCCACGAGAGATTTTGCCCACGTGTGCGTCGGATTCAGTGAAGGCAAGCCCGACCAAGCGCCGCTGGCGCTAGAACACGTGATGGTGTCACTGATGACCGAGTTGTGGGACCACGGGTTCACGCAGTCGCAAATCAAGACAGCGTTCGAAGCAGCATTGGCCGATATGCCTCGTTACACGAGGGGGCTCGAAACCCGCCCGTTCTAGGCATGCGGAAGGTTGCGCCGTCTGAGCGCCCGCTAAGGATCGCGGGCGCCCGTGGCCGCTTGCGGTAAGGAGACCTTCACGCTGGCCGTTCGGGGCTCGATCACGGCGTGCCGGACCGGAAGCGGACCTCACTGAGGGCTGAGATGGGGTCGCGAACGGTCCCGCGCCCGCCTCCAGGGAGCCGACTTTGGCGCCGGCGGTTCGGGGTGGCTCTGGGGCGTTGGCTCGCCTAGGCTTTGGCCATGAAAGGCACGGTCATCATTCCCCGTCAGGGTCGCGATTTCGAGGTCGCGCATCGCGTTGAGGCTGGCGAGCACCACATTGAGGTGTCGGCCGGGTCGTCGTTTAACGAACTCTACTGGGATTTTGCGGCGAGCCGGTTTGTTGCGGAGCCAGAAACTTACGAAGAGCTGCCGGAGGTACTCCAGCGCTATGGGGCGAGTTGGCTCCTGGCCTTCATCCCGCAGCTTGCCGCCGGCAGCATTGACGTCAGCTCAGAGCAACTTCGCGAGCTTGCCTCCACGCAGGGCGTGATCCTCGACGTGTTGACCGACGTACTGGCGAACGGGGCATCCATCGAGACAGTGGCGAAGTGGACGAAGGCGCTTGTCATCCACATGAAGCATCCCCTGACCGCAAGCACGCGAGCTGAACTGAGGGAGAGGTTTTCCGAGTTGCGCTACTTCCAGAATGCTGGGGACGCCCACTGCCCACCGGATGAGGGCTTCATAGATGATCGAGCTGCAGCGGCCATAAGTTTTCCGCTGCGGACCTAGCTGTCAGACCCATCGGCATCGAGTGAAGGTCCGAGAAGGGTCCGCGAGCCCGCGTTGGCTCGCCACCAAGAACCGGACCCTCGGATCGGCCGCAGGGGGTGGGAGGCGGACGTTCGAGCACTGCGGAGCCTAGGAGGGGGGGCATATCGCCGGTGAGGGCCCGTCCAGCGGCACGAAAGACTTGCCTGCTAGGCGAAAGCGGCGGGCGAAGCATCTAGTTGGAACCCCGTCGGCCGGCCCATAGACGGCGGTAATCGTGTCGCTCTCCGGACGCGTGACGACATCCCAGATCGTTTGATCCCCGCCGGAGCCGCTCTGCGGGACCTCCACCACTCCCCCAGTCTGGCGATCAACAAACCAATAGCTGACACACCCAGGTCCACACGATGCGGTAGCAACGGAGAAGTGGCGGTTGAACGTAATCTTTGAGTATGTCCCCGCCCGGATCGCAGCCAGAAGCGTCGCGTTCCTAGGCCCATCAATGAAATAGCTGGCTTGCTTGCTCGGCTCGGCGGTAGCGAGGCCGCTCCACGTCAAACCAACGATGAGGGTCGCGGCTGCCGCTATCCTGCTCATATCAACTCCATTCTTCCTTGGGCAGGGTCAAGGACTGCCGTCAGGCTGCCGCGACGCAGCGTAGTCGTGTGGCTTGCGTCCGCAATGGGTCGACAGCGCTGGTTGGCTGGCCTCCGGGGAGCAGACGTTCGCGTCGGCGGTTCAGGGTGGAAGAGCGACATTGGCGCTAGGCCGAACTCCGGACATTCATAGGAATGTCCGGACCCCGCCGGCGGTCTGACTTCGGCTCGCGACCGAGACTGTGTGGAACCGCTCCTCGGATGTATTTTCGGTCGCCCGCTGAGGTGCCCCTTTAGGCCCGCCTGGCTGAGGTCGCGAGCGCTTGGGTCGGCAGCGGGCGCGGTCAACGCACTCTTCCCGTTCAACGCCTTCACCTTGCCGACGCTCCCGACAGAGCGGCGGACCGACGGGTACGGGCAGGTTCGCAATGAGCTTGTCCTTGCAGCGCTTCACCGGTTGCGAACCGGCGCGAGCGCCTTAAGCTTGGCCGAATGATGGCCAGTCGGGCCTTGAGGCGGGGGCGCTATGCGGTTCGGGACGAAGGCGGCGATCGCCGCCGCGATCATCATGTTCGCCGTTCAGGGGCAGGCATGGGCGAGCGGCTCGCACACGACCTACCATACGGTGGTCGTTCCGATGGCTGTCGCCGCGGCGCCGCCCTCGCCGTTGGTCGACGACGATGGCAAGCCCGGCTCAGCCTACCTGCAATGCGACGGTCGTCCGCGAGTTAGGTCCCAGGGCGAGCTGCTGGCGGACATCGGGCTGATCACGGTCACCGGCGGGCTGTTCGGCTTTATCGACAAGCCGGAGCAGCCTAACGCCTCCAAGCGGCTCGCCGGACTCCCAGGCGTAGCCGCCTGCAACGCGGCGCTGGCCACCGACACGATTCCGCTGCGCCGCGCCCAGCTGACCCTGGCGCGGTCCGTCCACCATATCGAGGCCAAGGACTACGACTCCGCGATCATCGACGCTCACGCCGTCTTCACGGCTGCCGGCGATATGGGCGCGCTGAGCGACTTTCAACATTCGGTCGGCCTGTCGGCGCTCAGGCTCGAGGCGGTCGCCCTGATCGGCCTTCGCCGCCCGGCGGACGCTGAGGACGTGGCGCTGCGGATGGCCGCCATGGAGCCCTATGACCTGCTGAACCTGCTGGACGCTCAGGACTTCGTGTCGCTGACGAGCCGCATGACGCCGGCCAAGGCCGCCTTCTACGCCCAGCTTTCGCGGATGTCCGGCCCCGGCCTCTATCAGGAGGCCCGCGGGCGCGAATGGGTCAATGACTTCGCCGGCGCAGCGACCGACGCCGGGGCCGTCCTCGATCGCGCCAAGGCGGTCTGGCCGGATCGGCCGGTCTGCTTCGACTGCCTCGCCTATCGCGCCCAGGCTCTGGCACTCGCGGGCGACCGTGCCCGCGCCGCCCAGGATGCGGCGCAAGCCCGCCAGGTGCTCGACGACCAGGTGAAGAGCGGCCAGGCTTCAGCGGAAGTCGCGGCGCACGCCCAGGAGCTCCTCGACTTCGAGGCGATCGTCGAGCAGATGAACGCCGGCGCCGCCGCCGACGCAAGGGCCGCCTTCGCGTCCCGGTCGCGATGGAACGCCCCGTCCGCGCCGGCGGTGGCCTATCTCGCCGAAAAGCTGCGCGCCGGTGCCGACCCCGGCGCGCTGCGCGGCTTGCTCGCGAGCGACCCGCAGGCGATCCGCAACGAGGCGCTGGCGGCGCGTGCCAACGCCTGGGTGCAGGCGCCCAACTTGGGGGACATGCTCTTCAAACGGATGTGGGTCTACACGCCCCAGAAGAGCTTCACTACCTTAGCGGGAAACACCTGGAAGACCGAAAATTCCAGGCATATCGTCAAGGTGAGCGACAAGGACCGCAACGGTTTCGTGGGCGAGGTGGTCAGCTTCATCGGCTCGCCGCCGATCCCGGCCGGACAGGCCGTCCTGCTGCATTGCGCCCTGCTCGCCAAGTCTCGCGGCAAGACCGGCTTCATGCTCGCGCCCGTTCGCAAGGAGCTTGATTTTGTGCTGGTGCAGTTCGGCGACGCCGGCCAGCCAGGATTTCCCGCCGCTGCGACCTTTAACGCCGACACCGTGATCGCCGATCTCTCGCCGAAATTCCCTCCGGCGCAGTAGCTCGCCGGCAGGCGCAGGTTCGGTCGGGGCGGGTCAGCTGCAGGCCGCCAGCCAGTTGACTCTCGGCGCAGGCGATGAGGCGGATCCTGCAGGTCGGTGCGGCAACTTGATCACTTCCTAGAAACGGACGCATCCAATGTCCCGGAAGGGTGGAAGTCGGCCATCGCCTCGCAGGCTTCAACGGCGCGCGGAGGGCTGACCGCGCCATCATCGCTGCTCTATTTCGGCAAGCGGAAGCGGATCGGTATGCGGAAGGCGCGTTGGATGAACGGACGGTCCTGGCCCCGTTGGTCAGGGGCCTTCAAATAGGTCTCGACCAGCGGCAACGCGGCCTCGCCGAAGCCGAAGCCCGAGGGAGCCTCCGCCTCTACCCGACACGCCGTGAGTTGGCCCGCTGGGGCGTTGATACAGGCGACGGTCGCGCGGCCTTCGATGCTGGCCGCCTTGGCGTACACTTCGGCCAGGATCTGGCCCTGCGGACGGGCGGGAAACAGCCAGTCGGTCGTCCCCTCTACGCCTGGCGGCAAGAGGCGGAACGGCACCATGAACCCGACGCGATCGCCGTCCCGCCAGCCCACCCCGTGCTCAGGGTCAAGGCGGTAGAGTTCCTGCATCCTCAGTGCCGCAGCGCCGAACCCCATGTTGAGCGGGTCCTGCCAGTCCACACGACAGTCAAGGACGCGTCCCTCCGGCTGCGCCCCGCAGTTCAGCCTGACGAGACCCTCCACGCCCCATCGGCGCGCGGCGGCCGGATAGAACGGCCGGATGTCGATCGGCATGCCGCACGCCGCCGACGCCGGCGGATTGGTCACCGCCTGGCGGAATTCCGGCGGCGGGCTCATGCACACAGCCGTTGCAACCGCGAGCATCGACATCATGCCCTAGGGTTGCATAAGATCGGAACGCCCACCATGGTCTGTCTCGCGCGCGGACCTTCCGAAAGGCAGACTAGGGTCGCGAGCCGGCACCGGCATGCCGCCGTCGACCGGACGTTCGGCGGGCCTGGTGAGGGTGGTTCCCGGACCCTGGGTCAGCGGGCGGCGCGTCACACCACGCCGCCCGTTCAGACCTTCAGTGTAGCGTTTCTCCAACCCGCAGTGACCTGAAGCCCGCTCGCATCTCCTGCACGAGCAATTCTGGCTGCTCCCAAGCGGCGAAGTGGCCGCCTTTGGGAACTTCGTTGAAATGAATGAGATTGCGGTAGCCACGCTCCGACCAACTCCGTGGACCTTGATAGATCTCCTCAGGGAAAATACTCACGGCAGCCGGCAAAGTAATGCTCAAGTCCTGGAAAAAGCCGTCCTTAAATTCCGTGTAAAGTCGAGCCGAAGACACTCCGGTGTTCGTCAACCAGGACAGCGTGATGTTGTCGAGGATGTCGTCCCGCGTAAGGTCCCCGTACGGCTCCCTGTCGACGAACAGTTTCGCGATATGCCCGTAGCTCGCGACGTCGTGGTCGATCATCCAGGCAGCTAAAGCAATCGGTGAGTCCGCCAATCCGTACAGGGTCTGCGGATGTGCGAGCATCATGAACTGCGTGGGCAGGTGTTGGAAGGCGAACGCGAGTTGATCATACGCGCGCTTCTCTTCAGCCGACAGTCCCGCCGGCGCGGGCCCGCCAGACTGAAGCGCCTTGGTAACGTCGGAGGGTATCGTGCCGGGGAAGTTCACGTGGATGCCGATTAACTCTGGAGGAGCTTGCTGGGCCAAGGCATTGGTGACGAATGCGCCCCAATCGCCCCCCTGGGCGACAAAGCGGTCGTATCCGAGGCGTTTCATCAGCACGGTCCAGGCACTGGCCATCCGAGCCGGCCCCCAACCGGACGTCGTGGGCTTGCCTGAAAATCCGTAGCCGGCCCCGGACGGGATCACGACATGAAACGCATCCGACTCGCTGCCGCCATGAGCCGTGGGGTTGGTCAGCGGATCGATGATCTTCAGTTGCTCGATTGGCGAGCCCGGCCAGCCGTGCGTTACGATAATCGGCAATGCGTCTTCATGCTTCGAGCGGACATGGATGAAATGCACGTCCAACCCGTCGATCTCGTTGATGAAGTTCGGTAGCGCGTTCAGTTGAACCTCGCACCGGCGCCAGTCGTAATCACTCGCCCAGTAGTCGGCGAGCTTCTGCATCAGGTCCAGTTGAACGCCCTGGGCCCCATCATCGACGAGTTCTCGTTCCGGCCAGCGGGTTGCTTCGATCCGCCGCTTGAGGTCCGCAAGCTGCTCGTCCGTGGCATGAAACTCGAACGGCCGGATAGACGCGCCTTCGGCTTGCTTTGCTTGGTCGGGCATCATCAAGGGCTTCGCGGCCCCGACATCACCGTGGGACGTTTGCTGCGCCATCATCGTCCTCCTCGTCCCCGAGCCAGGCGTCATGCGTCCTGCCCGAGAACGGCAAGGGTTGCCGACCGTCAGGGTCGGCGCTGCGGTCAAAAAAAATGGGGCCGGTGGCGGCCTGAACTCGGCCGTCGACGTTCCGGCCTCGTGTCGAGCCAGCTCGGTGGCGACGACCGCAAGGTTTAGACCATTAGGACGCCACGGTCTTCGGTTCAGTTCTCACATGTCCGCTACGGGTCGACAGCGCTGGTTGGTCCGCCTCCGGCAAGCCGCCGTTCGCGCCGGCGTTTTGGGGTGGAAGGCGCGCGTTGGCGTCGATCAGGCAAGCTGACGTTCCGAATCTTGGTTCGGGGGCGGAAAAGTGACCTTCGGCACACCGCATCAGTCAGCGCGGTTAGAAGGACCGATCCGCAGCTGAACGACCAGTAGATGTTCTGACTCGATCATAACATCTTAGGTGTGCCCTTGGAGACACCTACAGATTGTGCAACCCTTGCCTTTGATTCCTTCCGATTCAATGAAGGCGTGTGGGTGGCGATGGGGACATATGCGGGCGCCGCCGGCGCAGGTTTCGTTTCAAGCATGCGGGAGGGAGCTTCGCTTGCGGCGAAACCCCTACGTCTCAAAGCGGCGCGTCTTGAGCGTGAAGGCGACCTCGCCGGCGCATTCGAGGCTTACGAAAAAGCCGTCGCCCTAGCCCCGCAAGACCCCGAACTCCTGATGGCGTTAGCTGAATTGGCAAGCCAGCTTGAGATGCATGAGTTCGCCGTAAAGCTCTGGGGTCGCTTAAGCCTCGTCGACCCGGCCGGGTGCACAACTTCCCTCGGCTCTGCGCGCGCCTTGATCGCCGCGGCTCGCTTCTCTGAGGCCGTGAAGCTCTTGAAATCGGCGCTGCTCATCCACTCTCAGGAGCCACGCCTTTGGACGACTTTGGGTCTTGCTCTGACTTACGCCGGCCGCGCGACGGAAGCTGTGACCTTCTTCAACGAAGCGATCCGGCTGGAGCCCAATCTACCTGGCGCCTGGTACAACCGCGGCCTGGCCTTGTGCGACTTGGGCCAGTTCCTTGAAGCCGAAGCCGACTTCCAAAGCGCCTGCAAGCTGACCCGAAAGGCGTCCGAACGCGCGACGATCGAATTCTCGTTAGCGACCTTAGCCCTCGCCCGCGGCGACCTGGCTTCAGGCTGGTCTTTGTACGAACGCCGGCTCTCGCCAGATTGGCCCAAGTCAGTGGCGTTCCAGGGATCGGGCCGGCGCCTTGCTCAAGGTGACTCGCTGGCTGGCCGGTGCATCCTGGTGCTCGCCGAGCAGGGCGTTGGCGATGAGATCATGTTCGCCAACACCTTGCCTGACCTGCTCGAGGAGCTCGGACCCGAAGGGCAACTGATCCTCGCCGTGGACGCGCGCCTGGTGGATCTGTTTCAGCGGAGCTTCCCCGCAGCGGAAGTCTGCGCTCACGCAACCCTGCGGGTCGGAACGCGCCTGCGGCGCCAGACGAAAGCGCCGCTGACCGGGCGCGTCGATCTATGGACGCCGATGGCCTCTCTGGCGCAGCGATACCGACAAGCCCTGACGGATTACCCTCGCGCGCCATACCTCCGCCCAGCCCCCGCCCGCATTGAGCATTGGAGGCGGTGGCTGGGGGAAGATGATCGCCCCGCCATCGGGATCACCTGGCGGAGCGGAAAAGTCGCCGGAGAAAGACAGCGTCTTGCCCCCGCGCTCGAGCAGTGGGTGGACCTGCTGCGAACGCCAGGCGTGCAGTTCGTCAACATTCAGTACGGCGATTGCGCGCAGGACCTCGCCCTTCTGACGCAGATGAGCGGTGTTGAGATACGGCAGCCGCCCGAATTGAACATCAAGGACGATATCGACGACCTAGCCGCACTCTGCTCCGCGCTCCAGGCGGTCGTCGCCATCCAGAACGCCACGAGCGTGCTGGCGGGCGCCTGCGGAGCGCCGGTCGTGTTTGTCACCGGTCCCGCGTCTTGGATCCAGCTCGGCGAAGAACATGTGTCATGGTTTTCTGACGCCCGAATTTGCTCGACTGAGAGCTTCGGCGACTGGAAGCCGGCGCTGAGCGCGGCCGCGGAGGAGATGCGTCGGATCATTCGCCCCTGACCGGACGCGCCCATGAGGTTTCCGGTGGGCAACCGACCGCCGATTTTCCCTACCAGCTGACACTCGGAGCGCCCGCTATGGGTCGTTCTCCCCCGTTGTCTCACGGCAGGGAACCGGACTTTCGGCCCACGCGACTGCGAGCACGTTCCGAAGACGGTTCGGGGTGGATTTGGAACCTTAGGCGGCTGCAGCCACGATCCTAGGCCGGCGGCCCTTCGGGGTATTGCGGCAGGCCGTCCGCAA
>Ga0207711_10003156_pt1 | contig 14362 bp, 16 predicted proteins | sample KBSS34metaG_FD_184401 | JGI IMG/M metagenome (GOLD analysis project Ga0207711, IMG submission 184401) | Switchgrass rhizosphere microbial communities from Kellogg Biological Station, Michigan, USA - KBS S3-4 metaG (SPAdes) (version 2) | ecosystem: Host-associated > Plants > Roots > Rhizosphere...
TCAGCCAGCTCGAGCGCGCCGTGTTCGACCTGACCGTTGCCGGCCGCGTCGTGCGCAACGACGACGGCAGCGATGACGTGGCCATCATGATGGTCGAGGCCGAGGCCACCGAGCACAGCTGGGGCCTCATCCAGGGCGGCGCCATCAAGCCCGACGAGGAGCGCGTCGCCGAGGGTCTCGAGGCGGCCAAGCCGTTCATCCGTCAGCTGGTCGAGGCCCAGGAGCTGCTCGCCTCGCAGTCGGCCAAGGAGATCCAGGAGTACCCACTCTTCCTCGACTACACGCCCGCCGTGTATGACGCGGTGGCCGCGATCGCCTACGACGACCTGGTGAACATCTACCAGATCGCTGACAAGACCGACCGTCAGCACCAGGACGACGAGCTCAAGGCGCAGGTCAAGACCGCGATCGCCGCGCAGGTCGAGGAGGGCAAGCTGCCCGCCGACGCGAACTCGATGGTGAGCGCCGCCTACAAGGGCGTGACCAAGAAGATCGTGCGCGGCCGCATCCTCAAGGAGGGCGTCCGCATCGACGGCCGAGGCCTGACCGACATCCGGGCGCTCGACGCCGAGGTGCAGGTCATCCCGCGCGTGCACGGTTCGGCGATCTTCCAGCGCGGCGAGACCCAGATCCTGGGTGTCACCACGCTGAACATGCTCAAGATGGAGCAGCAGATCGACTCGCTCGCGCCGATCAAGAAGAAGCGCTACCTGCACCACTACAACTTCCCGCCGTACTCGACCGGTGAGACCGGTCGCGTCGGTTCGCCGAAGCGTCGCGAGATCGGGCACGGCTTCCTGGCCGAGCGCGCGCTCGTGCCGGTGCTGCCGCCGCGCGAGGAGTTCCCCTACGCGATCCGTCAGGTGTCCGAGGCTCTCGGCTCCAACGGCTCGACGTCGATGGGCTCGGTCTGCGCCTCGATCTTCTCGCTGCTGAACGCCGGTGTGCCGCTGCGCGCACCGGTCGCCGGTATCGCGATGGGCCTGATCTCGGACGAGGTGGATGGTGAGACCCGCTACGCGGCCCTCACCGACATCCTCGGCGCAGAAGACGCGCTCGGCGACATGGACTTCAAGGTCGCCGGCACCAGCGAGTTCGTCACCGCGATCCAGCTCGACACCAAGCTGGCGGGCCTTCCGTCGTCGGTGCTCGACGGCGCGCTGAAGCAGGCCAAAGAGGCCCGCACGGCGATCCTCGCGGTCATCAACCAGGCGATCGACGGACCGGACGAGATGGCGCCGACGGCTCCTCGCGTCATCAGCGTGCAGATCCCGACCGACAAGATCGGCGAGCTGATCGGCCCGAAGGGCAAGACGATCAACGCGATCCAGGACGAGACCGGCGCCGACATCTCCATCGAGGAGGACGGCACCGTCTACATCGGTGCGGTCGACGGCCCCTCGGCCGAGGCCGCCCGTGCCCAGGTGCTGGCGATCGGCAACCCGCTGAACCCGGAGGTGGGCGAGCGGTTCCTCGGAACCGTCGTCAAGCTCGCCGCGTTCGGCGCGTTCGTCTCGCTCATGCCGGGCAAAGACGGTCTGCTGCACATCAGCGAGGTGCGCAAGCTCGCCGGTGGCAAGCGCGTCGAGAACGTCGAAGACGTGCTCGTGGTCGGCCAGAAGATCCAGGTCGAGATCACCAAGATCGACGACCGCGGAAAGCTGTCGCTGGCCCCGGTGGTCGAGGGCGAAGACGGTGGCGACACCGAAGGCCGTCCGGCCGACGACACCCACGTCGACACCTCGTCAGAGGGCGAGCCGGTCGACGCGTAGTCGCGTGAGCTGATCGAGTAGCGGCGCAGCCGCGTATCGAGATCACCGCCCAGAATTGGGCGAAGGGCCCGCCCCGTGGATCACTCCACGGGACCGGGCCCTTCTTCATGCCGTCCAGGGGGCGGCCGTGCAGTGGCAGCTCCGTACGCTGTGGACGATGCCGCCGGATGCACTGGGCATCCGCACGAGGCCAACGTTAGGGGCAGCGCGCCGAGTCGGCTAGGGGTGGACGCCGGATGTTCGCTGTGTGTTCGGACAGAGCACGCCCGTGAGCCTCGATCTCGCGGCATTCTCACGATTGATAACGATTCAGCGATCCTTCCGCCCCGCGCGGGTGCTCGGGATTACTCTCGCACCAAGCACGCGCCCGACCCCCAGCGCGGCTCGTCGGATCGGCGGCGACCTCGGGAGGTGGAGATGGCACAGGCGGCAGGCGACAGCAGCCGATCGGCGCTGCGCACCGGTCCCGTCGAGTCGGTGCCGACCACTGCCCAGACCGCGGCTATCGTCGGCGGCGATGTCGCGTCGCGCCGCGTCATCGGTGGCTCCGGCCTGAGTGTCTTCCCGGTGGCGATCAGTGGCAAGACCTTCGGATCATCGGCCGACCAGGCGACGAGCGATGCGATCCTCGACAGCTACACGGCCCGCGGCGGCAACCTGATCGATACCGCCGACTCGTACTCGGGCGGTGGCAGCGAGGTGGCGATCGGCGACTGGATGCGCTCCCGCGGCACGCGCGACGACACCGTGATCGCCACCAAGGTCGGCAGGGGTGCCGAGCATCCGGGCGTCGATGCGCGATCCATCACCGCCGCCGTCGAGGCATCATTGCGGCGCCTGCGCACCGATCGCATCGAGCTGCTCTGCCTGCACGTCGACGACCCCGAGGTGCCGTTCGAAGAGACGCTGCTCGCCGTCGATGAGCTGATCCGAGCAGGCAAGGTGCTCGCGTTCGGCGCATCCGACCACTCGGGCAACCGCGTGTTCGAGGCCAGGATCGCGTCGGCACAGCTGGGCGTCGCCCCGATGGCAGCGCTGCAGACCCCATACAACCTGATGGAGCGGCGCGACTACGAAGGCGATCTCGAGCACATCGTCGAGCGGGTCGGTCTCGGCGTGATGCCGCGCTTCGCCTTGGCGAACGGGTTCCTGAGCGGCCGCTACCGCACCAAGGCAGACTTCGCGGCATCCTCTCGCGGAGCCGAGGTCGCCGGGTACTTCACGCGAGTCGGCGTCAAAGTCCTTGCCGCCCTCGACGAGGTGGCCGCCGCACACGACGCGGCCCTGCCGACCATCGCGCTCGCCTGGCTGCTCAGCAAGCCCAACGTTGCCGCGCCGATCGTCTCGGCGAGTTCGCCCGAGCAGGTCTTCGATCTAGTGGCAGCTCCGCAGGTCCGGTTGACCCGGCACGAGCTGGCCCAATTGGACCGCGCGAGCGAACCGCGGCGCTGAGGCCGAACGGTCCGCTCGCGCGGCTGCTCTGGAAGAACGTGTTAGGCGTTGACGCCCGGGATGGAGATGGCGTGCGGAACCAGAACCAGCCAGATGATGAGCAAGATCAGGGCGGCCAGCGGAAGCCAGACTGTGGCGCGACCGCCACGGAACGCCAGCGCCAGGATCAGCATGAGGACCGTGAGGAAGGCCAGCAGCACGCTGCCGAGCGCGACTCCGGCGATGGGGCCTATGGCTACGAAGAGGGACAGCAGGAACAGGGCCGAAACGATGATCTGGATTACACCGAGCGCCGCAACGTGGCTGCGGACTCGGCTGATGCCGTCGATGAGTGCGAGCACGCCGCCCACAACAGCGATGATGAAGAGCAGGTTGAAGATGGGGATCGTGAAAGTCATAACGCCTATTCCTTTCGCTTCGACACCGCCCAACGCGGTACGGCCCTCACTTTAGCGGGAGCGCCGCCAGCGTGAAGGGGACGTTCAGGAAAACTGCAGGCAGCACCCAGACGCGGATGACGGCTACGCCAAGGCGGCGTCGCCGATGACACGATCGAAGGCGCGAGCCAGCGCGGTGCTGGCGGCGATCGGGTCGCCGGCGTAACCACCGGTCATCGCACCGTCGCGAGCCAGCATGAGATCGTCGGCGGCGTCGCCGGCCAGCGGGTGCCCCAGTTCGCGAAGCAGTTGCTCGAGGGTGCCGACGAACCACTCGCGGTGGGTGATGACCGACCGGCGCACGGGATGCGTGGGGTCTGAGAACTCGGCGGCCGCGTTGATGAAGGGGCAGCCCCGGAACTCGGGCGACGAGATCCAGGTCGAGATGCTCTGCTGAAGGGCACGGAGCACCGCCTCGACAGATGACTCCTGTTCGAGCAGATCGGCGAGCTCGGCGACGGCCTGACGGTGACGGTGATCGACGTACTCGCTGATCAGCCGGTCTTTGGAGCGGTAGTGCTTGTAGAAGGTCGCCTTGGTGACGCTTGATGCGCTGATCAGCCGGTCGACACCGACCGCTCGGATTCCTTCGTCGTAGAACAGCAGGTCTGCGGTGTCGAGGATGCGCTTCTTGGCCGGGGCGATGCCGGACGCCGGCGCCGGGCGCTCGATCTCGATCATGGTGGTCATCGGGTCCTCTGGTCGGGGTCTCGGGGGCCTCCGCGCCGTGGCCGTTCGGGGGGAAACGACCACGGCTTCACGGGTGCGGACTTCGGGTAGCTCGCGAAACGGCGACGCCGGTCGAAGACCGATCCAAATGGGCATCGGATCCGCGATGACGGCATCACGAGGCGTGGGGGACGCCCCGACTGGGAAGCCGCTCCGGCTAGGTCCGAATCACTTTCCCGTTGGCTCGAGCATAGCATGGGAGGACAGACAGACTTGTCTGTCGCAGTAATTGTTCCCCCCCAGTCCGGGTGTCGAGCCACGGCATCCGGCACAGAAGGATGACGTAGGCTCGACGCGATGAATGGCGCGGTGGCACTTCCCCTCGATCTGAACGAGCTTCGCATCACCGCATCCGGCGGATCACTCGTGCGCAGGAGCGTGCTGCCCAGCGGCGTCCGGGTTCTCAGCGAGCACATGCCCGGCGCGCAGAGCGCGACCGTGGGGTTCTGGGTCGCCGTCGGCTCGCGCGATGAGCAGCCGGTCACCTACGGATCGACGCACTTTCTCGAGCACCTCCTGTTCAAGGGCACTAGCACGCGCAGCGCGCTCGATATCGCCGTGTCGTTCGACGCGGTCGGGGGCGAGCACAATGCGCTGACCGCCAAGGAGTACACCTGCTACTACGCCAAGGTGCGCGATCAGGACCTGCCGATGGCCGTCGAGGTGCTCGCCGACATGTTCACCTCGTCGCTGATCGACCGAGACGAGTTCGAGAGCGAGCGAGGCGTCATCCTCGAAGAGCTCGCGATGGCCGACGACGACCCGTCGGATGTGGTGAGCGAGCGCTTCTTCGAGGCGGTCTTCGGCGTCCACCCGCTGGGCCGCCCGATCGGCGGCAGCCCGGCAGCGATCAGCGCGGTGGGCCGCGAGGCGGTCTGGGCGCACTACCGCGCGAACTACCGCCCGCAGGATCTCGTCGTCACGGTCGCGGGCGCCGTCGACCACGACGAACTGGTGGCCGCCATCTCGCGAGCCCTGACCGGTGCCGGCTGGGATTTGAGCGTGCCCGGTTCGCCGGTCGACCGCCGTCACGCCGGATCGGGGGAGGGGCTCGAGCGGGGCAGCGCCCTCACCATCGTCAACCGGCCGACCGAACAGGCCAATCTGCTGCTCGGCGTGCAGGGCCTCGCCGCATCCGACGATCGCCGGGCCACCATCACGGTGCTCAACTCGGTGCTCGGGGGCGGGATGTCGTCTCGGCTCTTCCAGGAGGTGCGCGAGAAGCGCGGCCTTGCCTACTCCGTCTACTCCTTCGCGGCCGGGTATTCCGACTCCGGCCTGATGGGGTTGTACGCCGGATGCTCGCCCAAGAAGTCGGGCGATGTCGCCGAGCTGATGCTGGGCGAGTTCCGCAGGCTGGCAACCGGCGGGATCACCGACGAGGAGCTGTCGCGCGCGCAGGGCCAGCTCGGCGGCGGCGCGGCGCTCGCCCTCGAGGACTCGGACTCGCGCATGACCCGCCTCGGCCGCAGCGAGCTGACCTTCGGCGAGTTCTCGGACCTCGATGAGACCCTTCGCCGCCTCGACGGCGTGACGACGGCGCAGGTGCGCGAGCTCGCCGAGGAGCTGGTCGCGCGTCCGCTGTCGGTCGCCGCTGTCGGCGCCGTCAAGAAATCCACATTCAACGGGCTCGTCAGCGCTGACGCTCCCGCTGCGGCCTGATCCCCTCCCAGAAAGCACACACCACGCAATGTCGCGTTACCTCTATCTCGTGCGCCACGGTGAGCAGCAGGACGCCGAATACGGCCTGCCGGATGGCCAGCTCAGCCCGCGCGGCGTTCGTCAGGCGCACGCCATCGCCGAGCGGCTCAGCGGCGTGCCGTTCAGCGGCGCGTGGACGTCGCCGCTGACTCGCGCACAAGAGACGGCGCGGATCATGACCCAGCGGCTCCCTGCCCTCGAGCCGCAGCCCTCGGCGCTGCTGATGGATTGCGTGCCCTCCGGCCCCGGCATCGACATGCCGCACGCCTTCGAGCCCTTCTTCGGTGGCGTCACCGAGGAGGAGATCGAGGCCGGCCGCGCGCAGATGGCCGACGCGACCGCCGAGTGGATGACGCCCTCGCGCGAAGACCGCCACGACCTGCTGATCACCCACAATTTCGTGATCGGCTGGTTCGTGCGCGAGTCGTTCGGAGCCGCTGATTGGCGCTGGCTCGGAGTCAACCAGGCCAACTGCGGGCTGACGATCATCCGGGTGAGATCGGCGAAGCCGCCCGTGCTGGTTGCGCACAACGACCTCGGGCACCTGCCGCCCGAGCTGCGCACCGGGCTGCCGGTCGAGCAGCCGTACTGAGTTCCTCTTGGTGGTCGAGTAGCGGCCACGGGCCGCGTATCGAGACCCAGTGTGCCGGCTACACGGCGGCCGGCGCGCGGTGAGGCATCCCTCCCTCGGAACTAGGTGAGTTGCGCCTCACCGTGAGGCGCAACTCACCCATTCTCGAGAGGACATGCCGGCCCCCTAGGACCCCGAGGCGGGATGCGTCGCGAGATAGGCGACAGCCAGGGGGAGGACTGCCGAGAGAGCGAGCCCGAGCCACGCGGCTCCCGAACGTGCGCGCGACGCGATGAGCGCCGCGACCGAGAGCACTAGCCCCACCAGCCAGACAATCGCCGTCGCGACCATCCAGCCGAACGGAAGCCCCTGCCCACCCACCTGCTCGGTGACGAACGCCAACACGAGCGCAACGAGTGCGCCGAACACCGCTGCGGCCGAGAGCGCCTTTCCGCGACTCACAGCACCGGATCCGGGTCGTCGCCGAACAGCCGCTTCGCGAACCAGTTCGTCGCGTTCGGGTTGTCGTTGTACGGCTCGATGTCGGTGTAGCCGCTCGAGCGGTAGAGACCCTGCGCGGCCTCAAGGCTCGCGTTGGTGTCGAGCACGAGCTCGCGGGCGCCGAGCGCGACGGCGTGGGCTTCGAGTTCCGTCAGCAGTTCGCGGCCCCACCCCTTGCCGCGCGCGCGGTCACGCAGGTAGAGGTGCTTGATCTCGGCGCGGTCGGGGGTGAGCATCCTGACTCCGCCGCAGCCCACCGGGCCCAGGTCGTCGTCGACCACGAAGAAGATGCCGGCCGGCGGCACGAACTTCTCGGGGTCGGGGAAGACCGTGCGGTACTCGCCGAGGTGCTCGGGAAAGGTGTGCGACCGCATCTCGAAATACTCGGCCAGCAGTGCGTGCGCGTCGTCGTCGGCGGGGGAGGCGGGACGGTAGACCGGCATGGGCCCAGGCTACGCTGGAGGGCATGGTGAGCCAGTGGTGACGTCGGTGGCGATCGTCGGAGCGACCGGCCGGATGGGGCAGCTCGCCACCCGGCTCATCGAGAGCAGCGACGACCTGCGCGTGCATGCCGGGCTCGGCTCGTCCGACCCGATCGAGGGGATCGACGGCGCCGATCTGGTGCTCGACCTCACCGTTCCCGCCGTGTCGCCCGAGGTCGTGAACGCGGCGCTGGATCGCGGCATCCCGGTGCTGGTCGGCACCTCGGGCTGGACGTCCGAGCGCATCGCCACCCTCGCTCGCCGCATGGCCGAACTGCCCGAGCTCGGCGTCGTGATCGTGCCCAACTTCTCGCTCGGCTCGGTGCTGGCGACGCTCGCCGCGACGATGCTGGCGCCGTACTTCACCTCGATCGAGATCGTCGAGGCCCATCACGAGGGCAAGGTCGACTCGCCGTCGGGCACCGCGATCCGCACCGCCGAGTTGATCGGCGCGGCGCGAGCGGATGCCGGCCCGGTCGACGCCCCGCACGCCGACCAGCGGGCGCGCGGTCAGCAGGTCGCGAGCGTGCCGATCCACAGCCTGCGGATGAACGGTCTGCTCGCGCAGCAGGACGTGATCTTCGGTGGCGTCGGCGAGACCGTGCGGATCAGCCACGAGACCTTCAGCGACGAGTCGTACGCGGCCGGACTGCTGCTCGGACTGCGGGCCGCCCCGACCGCGCGCGGCGTGGTCGTCGGGCTCGACAAGCTGCTCGATCTTCGCGGCGCCCCCGACCAGGGCTGATGCGCACCCGCCTGGCCGTCGCCATCATGGCGGCGCTGCTCGCCCTGTACCTGGTGTTCGCGGTGCGGTACGGGTTGATCCTGATCGGCGTCCGGCAGCCCGTGCCGGTCACCATCGGCGTCGCACTGCTCGTGCTACCCGTGGTCGGGGCGTGGGCAATGGTGAGCGAGCTGCTGTTCGCGGTGCGGGCCGATCGGCTGGCGAAACGCCTCGAAGACGAGGGCGGGATGCCGAGCGAGCCTGTGCCGGTCAGCGCAAGTGGCCGGGTCGACCGGTCCGCGGCCGACGCGCTGTTCCCGAGCTACCGCGCCGCCGTGGATGCCGACCCCGAGAGCTGGCGCGCCTGGTTCCGACTGGGGCTGGCCTACGACGCGAGCGGCGACCGCCGACGGGCGCGCTGGGCGACCCGCACGGCGATCAGACTGGCGCGGCAGAGCGCGGGCTGATTCGATACGCGCCTTCGGCGCTACTCAATCAGCTAGCGGGGCGAAGACCGCGTCGATCGCCTGCTCGACCCGGCGGTGCTGCCAGTGGAATCCGTCCTCCTCGAGTCGGATCGGGTAGACCTTCGCGCTGTCCAGAAGCAGGCGCTCGCCGGCCTCGCCCAGGAGCTTCACCGCAGCCTCGGGAACCCGCAGCAGGTACGGCCGATGCATCCGGCGCGCGAAGGCATGCGTGATGCGGTCGCTGGTTGCCGGGGTCGGGCCGGCCAGATTCACCGGGCCGCTGAGGGTCGAGGTCAGCAGGTGCCGGATCGCTGCGGCCTCGTCGTGCAGACTGATCCAGGGCCAGTACTGCCCGCCGGTCGCGAAGCGCGAGCCGAGCCCGAGCCCGGTGAGCACGCGCACCGGCGCCAGTCCACCGCCGTGCGCGACCACGACCGCCGAGCGCAGGTTCACCACCCTGGTCTTCTTGGGCGCGAGCGCGGCGGCAGCTTCCCACGCGGTGACCAACTGCGGGAAGAATCCCTCGCCGGCATCGGAGGCCTCGGTGAGTCGCTGGCCCGGACGATCGCCGTAGATGCCGACCGCCGATCCACTGAGGAAGACCGCCGGCGGAGTCGCGACCTGGTTCATCGCCTCGGCCAGCGCCTGGGTCGGTTGCACCCGCGAGTCGAGCAGGGTCTTGCGGTAGCCGGGCGTCCACGGGATGCGCGCGACCGTCGCCCCCGCGAGGTTGACAACCGCGTCCACCTCCCCGAGCACGCGGAAGTCCATGGTGCGGGCGCTCGGTGCCCAGTTCACCTCGTCGTCGGCAGAGGGACCCCGACGCACGAGCTTGAGCACCGTGTGCCCATCGGCGCGCAGCTGGGTGGTGAGTTCGGTACCGATGAGTCCGGATGCCCCGGCGATCAGGACGCGCAGGGCGCCACGTGCTGCCACGATCAGGCCAGGCTTGCCTCGAGAGTGATCGGGATGCCCGTGAGGGCTTTCGATACCGGGCAGTTCGCCTTGGCATCCTCGGCGAAGGTCTGGAACTCCTCCTCGGAGACCCCAGGAACCTTCGCGCTCACCAGCAGATGGCTTCCGGTGATGCCCTCGCCGGGCTGGAAGGTGACCGCCGCCGTGACCTGCAGGCTCTCGGGTGCGTGCCCCGCCTGTGCCAGTCCGTTCGACAGCGCCATCGAGTAGCAGGCGGAGTGCGCGGCACCGAGCAGTTCTTCGGGGGTGGTCATTCCGGCGACGCCCTCTGCGCGCGCCTGCCAGCTGACGGGGAACTCGGCGGCATCGCTCGAATCGAGGGATGTCGTGCCCGATCCGCTCATCAGATCGCCGAACCAGAGGGTGGTTGCTTCACTCGTGTGGGCCATGGCCCCACCCTACGCGGGCTACGCGGAGGCGGCGCGGGAACGGCCGAGCACTCGGGCACGTACCAGGAAAAGGTAGATCTGGCAGCCCAGGCAGTAGCCGAACACCGAGTTGAGGAACGCCGCGACGAAGGCAAGGGCCGCCGCAATCGGGAGCGCCGGAGTCAGGCCGAGCAGGGTCAGGATGACGCCGATCGCCGTGATGACGAAGCCGACACCCTGCGCGAATGTCGGCGGGGTCGGATCTTCGAGCTCGGTCGGCGGCTTCAGCCGCGGACGCACCAACGCCTTGAACAGCAGTCCATAGGGGTGGCGCTTGATGCCGGCGAATGCACCCCACGCGAAGAGGAGCGTCTGCGCGGCGAAGATGATGAGGGCCGGCACGATCAGACCGCCCAGCGACAGCCCGATCACGACGAGCAGGAGCACCGCCGTGATCCCGGCGCCGAAACGGGGACCTCGGGGGTCGATGCCGGTCTGAGCGGTCACGCGGCCAGCACTCGTTCCAGTTCGGCGATCACGGTGTCGCGACGCACTGCTCCGCCGATGCGCGCGCGAACAGCTCCGCTCGCATCGAGGATCAGCGTGGTCGGGGTCTGCAGGATGTTGAACTTGGATGCCAGGTCGGGCCGGTCGGCGATGTCCACCTCGACGTGGTGCACGCCGTTCTCGCGGATGCCGCCGAGCACCTTGGCGGTGGCCCGGCACGGGGCGCACACCTCGGACGAGAGCTGCAGCAGGGTGGCGTTGCCGCCGAGCTCGATGCCGTCGATCTGGCCGCTGGCCGTCGTCACGCGTCCCTGCGAGGCGCGCCACACCAGCCCGAGCACGGTCGCGATGGCGACGAGCCCGATCAGAGCGGCGGTTACCTGCATGTGAGCACGATATTCGCGCCGATCCGCCGACGGGCCAGTGTTGCGGAAGGTTACGGAATACCATCGAGCCGATGAGCCAGCACCCCTACGAAGATCTGCTGCGCGACACGTTCGAGAACGGCGCGCACAAGACGGATCGCACGGGCACCGGAACGCGCAGCGTGTTCGGCCGCCAACTGCGTTACGACCTGTCGAAGGGTTTTCCGGTGATCACCACCAAACGGGTGCACTTCAAGTCGATCGCCTACGAGCTGCTGTGGTTCTTGCGCGGCGAGAGCAACGTGGCCTGGCTGCGCGAGCACGGCGTGACGATCTGGGACGAATGGGCGGATGCCGCGGGCGAGCTCGGCCCGGTTTACGGCGTGCAGTGGCGCTCCTGGCCGACCCCGTCGGGTGAGCAGATCGACCAGATCTCGGATGTCATCGATCAGATCCGCGTCAACCCCGACTCCCGGCGCCTGATCGTGTCGGCCTGGAACCCCGCCGACATCCCCTCGATGGCCCTGGCGCCGTGCCACGCGCTGTTCCAGTTCTACGTCGCCGACGGCAAGCTGTCGTGCCAGTTGTACCAGCGCAGCGCCGATCTGTTCCTCGGCGTGCCGTTCAACATCGCCAGCTACGCGCTGCTGACCCATCTGGTGGCGGCCCAGACCGGTCTCGCGGTCGGCGACTTCATCTGGACCGGCGGCGACTGCCACATCTACGACAACCACGTGGAGCAGGTGGCCGAGCAGCTCACCCGCGACCCGTTCCCGCTGCCAACTCTTTCGATCACCACCTCGCGCGACAGCATCTTCGACTACACCTTCGAGGATTTCGAGCTTCATGACTACCAGCACCACCCCGCGATCCGCGGGGCCGTCGCGGTATGAGCCTGTCGCTCATCTGGGCTCAGGCGTCGAACGGCATCATCGGCGCCGACGGAACGATGCCGTGGCATCTTCCCGAGGATCTCGGCCACTTCAAAGAGTTGACAATGGGCTCGACGGTCATCATGGGCCGCCGCACCTGGGAGTCGTTCCCCGACCGGTTCCGGCCCCTGCCGGGACGCCGCAACGTCGTGGTCACGCACGACCCGGCGTGGGCGGCCGAAGGCGCCGAGGTCGCGCACTCGATCGACGACGCCCTCGCGGTCGACGCCAGCCCGTGGATCATCGGCGGCGCCCAGCTCTTTCTCGCCACGATCGACCGTGCCGCCCGCCTCGAGGTCACCGAGATCGACATCTCCCCGGACGGCGACACCCACGCCCCGGCCATCGACTTCTCGGTCTGGCAGCCCACACCGCTCACGGCCGACGCCCCCTGGCTCACGGCGGGCAACGGCCTCCGGTACCGCTTCCGCACCTACGCGCGAACCTGACGCAGAGTTCGCCCGCTGCCGCGCACCTCCGCCCTGCCTGCCCGGCTGCCGCGCACCTCCGCCCTGCCTGCCCCGCTGCCCCGCCCCGCCCGCTACTCTCCCCGGCCGGCTCCGGGTCGCTGGTGCTTCCTCGCGCGTTCCCGTTCCGTCGCCAATTCCGGTGCACGGGCCTGCGGCTGATGCAAGCGCTCCAGAACGGGCGACACAATGGGAGCGCGCGGGAAGTAGGGCACTTCTCCTGCGCTCAGACCCGCTTCTCGCCCTCTGACGCTCCTCCCCAGGGCGGGCAGCGTGCGACGAACGAGCCGAATCGCACACCCGCGGTCGCGCGGCCTCTGGCGACCTGCACCATGGGCCGATGTTCGTCGTCCAGGAGGCCTTGCGCCGTCGCGGAGGGATCGCGTGCACGCGCGAGTTGCTCGCCGATGGGCTCGATCCACAGCTGATCCGGATGGCGGTCGACTACGACCGCGTCATCCGATTGAGGAAGGGATGGTTCGCGACACTCGACACCCCCGAGGCAGTGATCCAAGCGTTCCGCTTGGGCGGAACGCTTGCCTGCCAGTCCGCCCTCGACTTCTACGACGGGCGGGAGGCGGGCGGTCGGCTGCACGTTGCCGTCGCGCATCCGGAGCGGGCGGCGTCCATGCCCGGAGTCGTCGTGCATCGCACTCGTACGCCTATCGACCGCCGTCGTCCGGCCGTGCCCCGCGAGGAGGCCGAACGGCAGGCAGCGCGGTGCGCGGCTAAGCCGCGGCCCGGTAGCCTGGAACGCGTGTCGACGCCAGAGAATCCCTTCGGACAGGTGCTCGTCGCGCTCGTGACTCCGTTCACGGCCGACGGAGAGGTGCTGTGGGCCGACGTCGAGAAGCACATCGACGACGTGATCAACGACGGCGCTGACGGCGTCGTGGTCACCGGGACGACCGGTGAGACCAGCACACTCACCGACCCGGAGAAGATCAAGCTCGTCGAGGTCGCCAAGTCGGTCGCCAACGGGCGGGCCAAGGTGATCACCGGCGGCGGCTCCAACGAGACCGCGCACGCCATCGAGCTGTACAAGCACAGCGAGGCGGCCGGCGCCGACGGGGTCATGATCGTCACCCCGTACTACAACAAGCCGACGCAGGCCGGCGTGCTCACGCATTTCCGCATGATCGCCGACGCGACCGATCTGCCGGTGATCCTGTACGACATCCCGGGGCGCACCGGCATCCCGATCAAGTACGAGACGATCCTGCGCGCGGCCAAGCATCCCAACATCCGGGCCGTCAAAGACGCCAAGGGCGACCTCAGCGAGGTCAGTCGCGTGCTCAACCAGACCGACCTGATCTACTTCGCCGGAGACGACGCGATGGCGCTGCCGACCCTGGCGATCGGTGGCACCGGCGTGATCGGCGTCACGGCCAACATCGCCCCGGCCCCCTATCGCGCGATCATCGACGCCGTCAACCGCAACGATCTGGCCACCGCGACGGCCGAGCACAAGGCGCTCGAGCCGCTCGTTCGGGCGGTCATGACGCATGTTCCCGGAACGGTGGCGGCCAAGTACATCCTTCACGGGCTCGGGCGCATCTCCAGCCCGCGCGTGCGACTGCCCCTGGTCGGCCCCGAAGAATCCGAGGCCGCGCTGATCGAAGACGAGATCGCGCTGGTCGGCGAGATCGCGGGCCTCGACTTCTCCAACTTCCGCCCCGACCGCAACGCCGCCGCCGGCGGCGCATTGCCGAAGGTCGCGGGCACGACGCGCTGACCAGCGCACCAAGGACCACATGCCAGGCACCGACGTCTTCGATCCGCCCGCACTGCCCGCCGGAACCCTCCGGGTGACCCCGCTCGGCGGTCTCGCCGAGATCGGTCGCAACATGACCGTCTACGAGTTCGACGGCAAGCTGCTCATCGTCGACGCCGGAGTGCTGTTCACTGAAGA
>Ga0207711_10003157_pt1 | contig 14362 bp, 11 predicted proteins | sample KBSS34metaG_FD_184401 | JGI IMG/M metagenome (GOLD analysis project Ga0207711, IMG submission 184401) | Switchgrass rhizosphere microbial communities from Kellogg Biological Station, Michigan, USA - KBS S3-4 metaG (SPAdes) (version 2) | ecosystem: Host-associated > Plants > Roots > Rhizosphere...
CGCCGCACCGCGTCCTCATCGTCGCCGAGAGCGAAGGCCGGCGCGAGAGCCTGCTCGAGCTGCTGCGCGACAGCCGGATCGAGCCGCCTAGCGTCGCGACGCTGGCCGAGTTCGAGGCCGGCGAAGAGCGCTTCGCGATCGCCGTCGCGCCGCTCGCGCAAGGCTTCGCGGCACGCCCCGAGGGCGCCGGCGTCGACGACGCGCGAACGATCGAGTTCATCACCGAGACCGAGCTGTTCGCGATGGCGCCGGGCGCGCGCCGGCGCCGCCGCCAGGAGCAGACGAGCGACGTCAACGCGCTGATCAAGGACCTCTCCGAGCTCAACGTCGGCGACCCCGTCGTCCACGTCAACCACGGCATCGGCCGCTACCTCGGCCTGACCACGATCGCGCTCGGCGGCGACGAAGCCGAGGCCGGCGAGTTCCTCCAGCTCGAGTACGCCGACAAGGCGACGCTCTACGTGCCGGTCGCGCAGCTCCACCTGATCGCCCGCTACACCGGCGTCAGCGCCGACGAGGCGCCGCTGCACAAGCTCGGCTCGGGCCAGTGGGACAAGGCGCGCCGCAAGGCCGCCGAGCAGGTTCGCGACACGGCTGCCGAGTTGCTCGCGATCTACGCGCGGCGCGCCACGCGCGAGGGCTTCGCGTTCCGCTTCCAGCCGCACGACTACGAGGCGTTCGCGGCGAGCTTCGGCTTCGACGAGACGCCCGACCAGCACGCCGCGATCCACGCCGTCATCCAGGACATGGTCTCGCCGCGGCCGATGGACCGGCTCGTCTGCGGCGACGTCGGCTTCGGCAAGACCGAGGTCGCGCTGCGCGCCGCCTTCGTCGCCGTCAACGGCGGCAAGCAGGTCGCGATCCTGGCGCCGACGACGCTGCTCGCCGAGCAGCACCACCAGAACATCGCCGACCGCTTCGGCAAGTGGCCGATCAAGGTCGCCGAGCTGTCGCGCTTCCGCTCGCCAAAGGAAGTGAAGGCGGCGCTCGAAGGGCTCGCCGACGGCACGGTCGACATCGTCGTCGGCACGCACAAGCTGCTCTCGTCCGACGTCAAGTTCAAGCGACTGGGCCTGCTCGTGATCGACGAGGAGCACCGCTTCGGCGTTCGCCACAAGGAGCAGATGAAGGCGCTGCGCGCCGAGGTCGACGTGCTGACGCTGACGGCGACACCGATCCCGCGCACGCTCGGCATGGCGCTCGAAGGGCTGCGCGACCTGTCGGTGATCGCGACCGCGCCCGAGCGGCGCCTCGCGATCAAGACGTTCGTCCGCGCCGAGGGCTCGAGCACGATCCGCGAAGCCGTGCTGCGCGAGCTCAAGCGCGGCGGCCAGGTCTACTTCCTCCACAACGACGTGCAGACGATCGAGCATCGAAGGGAGACCTTGCAGGCGCTCGTTCCAGAAGCACGCATCGCCGTCGCTCACGGACAGATGCCCGAGCGCGAGCTCGAGCGCGTCATGCGCGACTTCGTCGCCCAGCGCCACAACGTCCTGCTCTGCTCGACGATCATCGAGACCGGCATCGACGTGCCGAGCGCGAACACGATCGTCATCAGCCGCGCCGACAAGTTCGGCCTCGCGCAGCTGCACCAGCTGCGCGGCCGCGTCGGCCGGTCGCATCACCAGGCGTACGCCTACCTGATGGTCCCCGACGTCGAGGCGCTTTCGAAGGCCGCGGCGCAGCGCCTCGAGGCGATCCAGCAGATGGAAGAGCTCGGCTCGGGCTTTTATCTCGCGATGCACGACCTCGAGATCCGCGGCGCCGGCGAGGTGCTCGGCGACAACCAGAGCGGCAACATGATGGAGGTCGGCTTCCAGCTCTACAACGACATGCTCGCCGAGGCGGTGCGCTCGCTCAAGAACGGCCGCGAGCCCGACCTCCTGGCGCCGCTGTCGGCGGTCACCGAGATCAACCTGCACGCGCCGGCGCTCCTGCCCGATGCGTACTGCGGCGACGTCCACATCCGCTTGTCGCTCTACAAGCGGCTCGCCAGCGCGAGCAAGGCCGAGCAGATCGATGCGCTGCTCGAGGAGATCACCGATCGCTTCGGCAAGCTGCCGGCGCAGGCGCAGGCGCTGTTCGACGTGCATCGGCTCCGCGTCCTCGCCAAGGCGTACGGCGTGGCGCGGATCGACGCGGGCGACAAGGTGACGACGATCACCTTCGCGCCGAACCCGCCGGTCGAGGCGATCCGCATCATCGAGCTGGTGCAGCAGAACCGCCACATCAAGCTCGCCGGCAACGAGAAGCTGCGCATCGAGCGGCCCGCCGCCGAGGTGCGCGACCGCGTCCAGCTCGTCCGCGACGTGCTGCGCGCGCTCGGCGCGCCGAAGCTGCTCGAGGCCGCGTGAGCGCCGCGGACGACGCGCGCGAGGTCGCGCCGGGTCTTGTCGTTCGCGGCGTCGCCGTGCCGCTTCGCCTCGCCGACTTCAGGTTGATCGCCTTCGACATGGACTCGACGCTGATCGCGATCGAGTGCGTCGACGAGATCGCCGACGTCGCCGGCAGGAAGGCCGAGGTCGCGGCGATCACCGAAGCGGCGATGCGCGGCGAGATCGCCGACTACAAGGAGAGCCTGCGCCGTCGCGTCGCCTTGCTGAGAGGCGTTCCCGCTTCGGCATTGAAGCGCGTCTACGACGAGCGGCTGCGATTCAATCCAGGCGCCGAGCGGCTCGTCGCCGCGTGCAAGGCGGCCGGTCTGAAGACGTTGCTCGTCTCGGGGGGGTTCACCTTCTTCACCGACCGCGTCCGCGATCGCCTCGGCTTCGACTTCACGCGCAGCAACGTGCTCGAGATCGCGAACGGGACGCTGACGGGCCGCATGGTCGACCAGCCCTGGGGCGACATCTGCGACGGCGCCGAGAAGAAGAAGATGCTGCTCGACACCTGCGCGGCGCTGGCGATCTCGCCGGCGCAATCGATCGCCGTCGGCGACGGCGCCAACGACCTGCCGATGATGGCCGCGGCGGGCCTCTCGGTCGCGTACCGCGCCAAGCCGAAGGTGCGCGAAGCGGCGAGGGTCGCGATCGACGCCGGCGGCCTCGACCGGTTGCTCGAGCTCCTCGCCTGAGGTCGCCTCGCGGGCGGGCTCGCCGGCGATCGCCTCAGCGCTCGAGGGTCACGGTCATCACCGCATGGGCAAAGACTCCGCGCACCGAGAGCACGGGGAAGGTGGTGCGATTGGCGCCCAGCAGCCGGCCGAGCCAGGACTCGCGCGAGGTATAGAGCGCGACGTCGGCGCCGCCGGCGCTGAACGACGAGATCGCGGTCGCCATCTTCACGCGTCCCTTGCTGCCGCTGAACCACCAATTGGCGAGGAACGGAAACGCTGCCGGCGGCGGGTCGCTCACGGTTCCGGCGAGGAAGTAGGCCGACCCGGGCTCCGCCTGCACCTGGGCGAAGAATTCCAGTGCGGCGACGGCCGGGTTGACCTCGTAGACCATCCCCGCGTCCTCGACCGCGGGCAGGCCGAACTGCCGCAGCTGCTGGGCCAGCCGGTGGCTGTCGGTGACGTAGAGCAGCGTGTAGTTGCTGATGTCCGCGCTGCCGTCGGGAGCGAGGTTGATGCCGATGTGCGAGACGGTCGCGCGCTCGGCCGGCTTGCCGTCGACCGAGACTCGCTCGCAGCGGGCGGCGCGGGCGACGATTCCGCTGATTCCAGGGCCGAAGGTCGCCGCGACATATCCGGCCGGCAAGCGGCCCTCGATCCGCGCCGAAGCGATCTTCCCGAGCCCGGCGAACTCGGTGCAGTTCTCGAACACGACCGCGAACGAAGACGGCGGGCGCGCCGAGGGATCGGCTCTCGCTTCTCCGGTGACCATCACGCACGCGAGGGCCAGGCTGGCTGTCAATGCTTTCATACGTTCCTCCTGAGGCGCGGCCGCTCACCACGATGCCGCACGGCCGCGCTGCCAATGGAGCGCATCGGCGCGAGTGTGTCAAGCGCGCCGGCCGGCGCGAGATCTCAGCCTTCGTCGCGAACGACGACGATGCCATCGGCGTCGGCGTAGAGACGGTCGCCGGGGCGGATCCAGACGCCCTGCAGCTGCACCGCGACGTCGCGCTCGCCTTGCTGGCGCTTCTCGGTCGGGATCGGCACCAGCGCGAGCGCGCGGATGCCGACCGCGGTGGCGGCGAGCTCGGCGACATCGCGAACGGCGCCGTCGACGACCACGCCCGACCAGCCGTTCTTCGCCGCCGCCGCCGCGATGTTGCCGCCGACGAGAGCGCGGCGCAGCGAGGCACCGCCGTCGACGACGAGAACGCGGCCGAGGCCCCGCTCGTCGAGCGCCGCCTTGACGAGCGAGTTGTCCTCGAAACACTTGATCGTGGCGACCGCGCCGGCAAAGACGGGCACGCCGCCGAAGTCGCGGAACACCGGCGGCACGACGAAGAACGTCGTACCGAGGCCGCCCTTGTGGGCGTCGCAGAGGTCGCAGGTCGAGAAGGCGGCGGGCGGCGTGCTCATGGCTTGGGCGGCTTCGCTGACGCGTTCTCGTCGGCGCGGCGCGCCTCGGCCTTCTTCCGGATCGCCGCGAGCGTCGTCCGGCTCGTGCTCACGTCGGCGTCGAGCTTGAGGTGGATCAGCGCCGGCCGGCCGGCCGCGAGCGCGGCGACGAGCGCCGGCTCGAAGGCCGCCGTCGTCTCGACGCGCTCGCCGGCCCACCAGCCATAGGCGCGCGCGAGCGCGGCGAAGTCGGGGTTGCCGAGGTCCGATCCCGAGACGCGGCCGGGATAGTCGCGCTCCTGGTGCATCCGGATCGTTCCGTAGGTGCCGTTGTCGACGACGATGCTGACGAGCTTGCCGGCGCCCTGCCCCGCGCCGTGCGCGATCGCGGTCGCGAACTCCTGGCCGGTCATCAGGAAGTCGCCGTCGCCGGCGAGATTGACGACGGTCCGCCCCGGCTCGAGCAGCGACGCCGCGACCGCCGCCGGGACGCCGTAGCCCATCGCTCCCGACGTCGGCGCGAGGTGGGTGCGACCGGCATGGCGCAACCCGGCGAAGCGATGGAAGCGGCTCAGCCAGCCGGCGAAATTGCCGGCGCCGTTGGTGAAGATGGTGTCGGCCGGAACGTGGCGGTCGATGCAGCGAACGACCTCGGCCATGTCGAGCGGCGCGACCGGCGTCGGCACGAGGTTGGCCTCGTAGTCGGCGTGCGCAGACGCCGTCCACCCGGCCCAGCGCAGCGTCGCCGGCGGCGCCAGCGTCGCCAGCGCCGGCGCGGCGCACGCCATCGACGAGTTGATCGCCAGGTCGGGCGCGTAGACGCGGCCGAGCTCGTCGGCGCCGGCGTGGATGTGGACGAGCCGCTGCCGCGCCTTCGGCGGCGTCAGCAGCTCGTAGCCGCCGGTCGTCATCTCGCCGAGGCGCGGGCCGATGGCGGCGATCAGGTCGGCGTCGCGAATTCGCGCCGCGAGCTTCGGATTGATGCCGATGCCGACGTCGCCGGCGTAGTTCGGATGGCGGTTGTCGAACACGTCGTGGAAGCGGAACGCGCAGCCGACCGGCAGCTGCCAGCCCTCGGCGAATCGCTCGAGCGACTCGCAGGCGTCGGCGGTCCAGCCGCTGCCGCCGGCGATGACGAACGGCCGCTCGGCGGCGCCGAGCAGGTCGCGCAGGCGCGTCAGCGCCGCCGGCGCGGGCGCGGCGAGAGCCGGCTCGATTCGATCGAGAACGGGCGCCGAGGTCGCGGCGGCAAGCATGTCCTCGGGCAACGCGAGCACCACCGGACCGGGCCGTCCCTGCATCGCGACATGAAACGCGCGGCCAATGTATTCCGGCAGCCGGTCCGGGTCGTGCACCTCGGCCGCCCACTTGGCGAAGCCGAGCGTTCCGGGACCGAACATCTGCCGATAGTCGACCTCCTGGAACGCCTCGCGGTCGCGCTGGCTGCTCGCGACCTGGCCGATGAACAGGATCATCGGCGTCGAGTCCTGGAACGCGGTGTGCACGCCGATCGCCGCGTTGCTCGCGCCCGGGCCGCGCGTTACGAAGCACAGGCCCGGCCGACCCGTGAGCTTGCCTTGCGCCTCCGCCATGTAGCTCGCCCCGCCCTCGTGGCGGCAGGCGATGAAGCGGATGCGGTCGCGATGCTCGTAGAAGCCGTCGAGCGCGGCGAGGAAGCTTTCGCCGGGAACGCCGAAGACGGTGTCGGCGCCCTGGGCGATCAGGGCCTCGACGAGAGCGTGGCCGGCGGGGCGATTCGGCGCGGAAGAAGTCATGGCGGGAGAGGAGCGGCGACAACGCGAGGATACGGGCGGCGCCGCGCCGGCGTTCGTCGTTGGGCGGCGGTTCGCCCGTCGCCCGGCCGTTCGCGCTCGCTGGCGCTCAGGGTTCGTCCCGATGCCGCTAATTCACCGTTTGGTGAATTATTCTGGCATGGCTCCCCGCTCCAGCGCCGTCGTCGAGATCCGCTCGCGCGATGCCGACCGCACGCGCGAGGAGATCCTGCGCGCGGCGATGGCGGAATTCGCCGGCCACGGCTTCGGCGGGGCGCGAATGGGCGCCATCGCCGAGCGCAGCGGCGTCGACAAGAAACTCATCTACTACTACTTCGCCGGCAAGGACGAGCTCTTCCTCGCCGTGCTCGAGCAGACCTACGCCGACATCCGCGCCGCCGAGCGCGAGCTTCACCTCGAGGCGAGCGACCCGCTCGAGGCGATCCGGACCCTGGTCGCCTTCACCTGGCGCTACTACCTCGCCCACCCCGAGTTCCTCGCCCTTCTCAACAGCGAGAACATGCACCGCGCCGGCCACCTCAGGCGCTCGCGCCGGATCCGCCAGATGAACTCGCCGCTGATCGAGGTGCTCGCCGACGTTCTCGTGCGCGGCGAGCAGAGCGGCGAGCTGCGCGCCGGCATCGATCCGATGCAGCTCTACATCTCGATCGCCGGCCTCGCCTACTTCTATCTCTCGAACAACCACACGCTGGCGGCGATCTTCGGCCGCGAGCTGATGACGCCGGCGGCGCACGCGGCCCGCCTCGAGCACATGTGCGCGGTGATCGTCGGCTACGTCAGCGCCCCCGTCGCGTCGGCTGTCGCCGTGGCGGCGCCGCGACGCGCGTCGACTCGAATTCCCACCGACAACGCCCTCAGGAGACAACGATGACCCGCCTTCGCCTCAGCCTCCGCCCCGCCCTGGCCGCGATCCTCGCCGTCGCGAGCAGCGGCGCTCTCGCCCAGAACTGGAAGCCGACCCGGCCGATCAACCTGATCGTGCCGTGGGCCGCGGGCGGCTCGACCGACCAGATCACTCGCGTCACCGCCGCCGAGCTCGAGAAGGCGCTCGGCCAGACGATCGTCGTCGTCAACCAGCCGGGCGCGTCGGGCTCGATCGGCACCAAGAGCGCGTTCGATGCGCCGCGCGACGGCTACACGTGGACGGCGGGCGCCGCGCAGGACCTCGGCACCTACCAGACGCTCGGCTCGCTGAACGCGAGCATCAAGGACTGGCACCTGTTCCTGACCGTCGCCAACATCCAGGTGATCGGCGTCAATCCGTCGACGCCGTACCAGAACCCGAAGCAGCTGCTCGACGCGATGAAGGCCAAGCCGGGCGCGATTCCGGTCGCGACGGCGGGCGTCACCTCGGCGGGCCACAACGCGATGGAGCTGATCGCCAAGGCGACCGGCGTCACCTATCGCCACGTCACCTACGACGGCGGCAATCCGGCGGTCGTCGCGACCGTCGCCGGCGAAGCCGAGGTGACGACGCAGCTCGCGGTCGAGCAGGCCGACATGATCCGCGGCAAGCGCCTGCGCCCGCTCGCGACCGTGAGCGACAAGCCGCTCGAGCTCGAGGGCTTCGGCACGATCCCGCCGCTCTCGCAGACGCTGCCCGGCTTCACCGCGCCGGCCAACTACTTCGGCATCTTCCTGCCCAAGGGCGTCCCCGACGACGTCATCAAGACGCTCGAGCGGATCTGGGCCGAGAACATCGGCAAGAGCGAAGCGATCAAGAAGTACGCGACCAGCCGCGGCGCGCTGTTCGCGCCGTCGTCGGGCGAGGCCGCGCAGAAGGCGGTCTTCCCGGCGATCCAGGCCAACGCCTGGCTGCTCTTCAACGGCGGTAAGGCCAAGGTGTCGCCGGACACGGTCGGCATTCCCAAGCCCTGAGGCCGCGCGGCGGAGCACGCCATGTCGAGCAGCGGCGACGTCGCCTACGCCGATCTTCCGCCCGAGGAGGCGCGCGCCCTCGCGGCGAGCGAGCTGCGCGGTGGCTTGGCATGGGCGGTGTTCGGCATCGCCGTGCTCGCACTGTCATGGCGGATGGATCGGCTGGAAGCGCAGCACATCAATCCGTACACCGCGCCTGGCCTGCTGCCGGGGCTGCTCGGCATCGTCATGATCCTGCTTGGCGGCCTGCTCGCGCTGCGCAGCTGGCGGCGCGGCGGCCGCTTCGTTCGCGGGCCGCAGTTCGCGCCGAGCGGCGAGTCGGCGCGGCGCCTTGCGCTCGTCATCGGGCTGATCGTCGCCTACACCGTCGTCCTGCTCGGCCGCGGCCTGCCGTTCTGGCTCGGCGCGGCGATCTACGTGACGGCGTCGATCGTCCTGCTGCAGGCGCCGCAGCGCGCCGCCGAAGGGCGGCGGCTGTCGGCGCGCGAAGTCGTCGTCGCGCTGGCGATCGGCCTGGCCTCGGGCTGGATCATCACTTGGGTGTTCCAGGACGCGTTCCTGGTGCGCCTGCCGTAGCGGGAAACATGTTCTCCGGACTCGCCGACTTCGGCACCGCCTGGCTCGGGTTCATGAACCCGACCTCGATCGCGCTCGGCCTCGGCGGCGCGCTGCTCGGCATCATCGTCGGCATCCTGCCCGGCCTCTCGGCGACGCTCGTGATCGCGCTGCTGACGACGATCACGATCAAGCTGCCGGCGAACAACGCGATCCTGGTCCTCATCTGCTCGTACGTCGGCGCGCTGTACGGAGGATCGCGCACGGCGATCCTGCTCAACATCCCCGGCACGGCGGCGAACGCGGCGTCGTGCGCCGACGGCTATGCGCTCGCGCAGCGCGGCGAGGCGGGCCGCGCGATCGGCATCGCCACCTCGGGCGCGTTCACCGGCACGCTGTTCGGCGTGCTATGCCTGGCGGCGTTCACGCCGTCGCTCGCCGAGGTCGCGCTCGCCTTCGGCGCGTTCGAGTTCTTCTGGCTCGCGCTCTTCGGCGTCGCCCTCTCGGGATCGATCGTCGGCGACGATCCGATCAAGGGCTGGCTGATGGGCGCGCTCGGCCTGTTCGTCGCGCAGATCGGCCAGGAAGGGCTCTATGCGTACGACCGCTTCACCTTCGGCTGGGGCGAGCTCGCCGGCGGCATCTCGCTGATCCCCGCGCTCGTCGGCGCCTTCGGCCTCGCCGAGGTGCTGACCGCGCTCGCCGATCCGGTCGAGAAGAGGCTGGTGCAGGTCAAGGACTCGGCGCTGCCGCGCTTTCGCGAGGTCTTCCAGTACTGGCGCACGGTCCTGCGATCGGGCGTGATCGGCGTCCTCACGGGCCTCCTGCCCGGCGTCGGCGAGGACTCGGGCGCGTGGATGTCGTACGCCGCCGCGAAGGCGACGAGCAAGGAGAAGCACCTCTTCGGCAAGGGTTCGATCGACGGCCTGATGGCCGCCGAGACCGGCGACATGGCGTCGATCCCCGGCCACATCATCCCGTGCCTCGCCCTCGGCATCCCGGGCTCGGCACCCTCGGCGGTGCTGATGGCGGCGATGATCATCCACGGCATCCAGCCCGGGCCGATGATGATGATCGCGCACCCGCACTTCGTCTACGAGGTCGTGGCGATGACGTCCTTGGCGACGGTGACGATCCTCATCTTCGGCCTCTTCCTGGTCAAGCCGCTGCTCGTGATCCTGAAGATCCGGCGCACGGTGCTGATGCCGATCATCTTCCTGCTGTGCACCGTCGGCGCGTTCGCGACGGCGTCGCGCTTGTTCGACGTCTACGCGATGCTCGTGATCGGCATCGGCGCGTTCTTCCTGCGCCGGCGCGGCTACCAGATGGCGCCGTTCGTTCTCGGCCTCGTCCTCGGCCCGCTGCTCGACAAGAGCCTGCGCCGCGGCCTGGTCCTCTCCGACGGCAGCCTCGCGCCGTTCTTCACGCGGCCGATCTCGCTTGCGTTCGCGGTGGTGACGATCTTCGCGATCCTGCTCTACGTGCCGGCGTTCAAGGCGGCGGTGCGACGCGTCACCGGCGGCACCGGCCGCGTCTTTCGCTCGGCGCTCGGCCGCCGCGGCGGCGAGGACGCGGCGTGAGGATCGCGCTCTGCAACGAGGTCCTCGCGGCGATGCCGCTCGAGGAGCAGTGCGAGCTCGCGGCGACGCTCGGCTACGACGGCCTCGAGATCGCGCCGTTCACGCTCGCCGATTCGCCGCATCGGATCGACGCCGTCGAGGCGAAGCGCATTCGCGGCGTCGTCGAGTCGACCGGCCTCGTCGTCACCGGCCTGCACTGGCTGCTCGTCCGCCCCGCGGGCCTCTCGCTGACCGACCCCGACGCGGCGGTGCGGGCGCGAACGCTAGAGGTCGTGACGCGGCTGATCGGCCTCTGCGCCGAGCTCGGCGGCAGCGTGCTCGTGCACGGCTCGCCGAAGCAGCGCGCGATCGCCGCAGGCGAAACGCACGCGACGGCGCGCGGCCGGCTGATCGAGTTCCTCGCCGACGCCGCCCGCGTCGCCGCGGCGCACGGCGTCACCTACTGCATCGAGCCGCTTGGCCGCGCCGAGACCGCGCTGATCAACACCGTCGCCGAAGCGGCCGAGGTCGTCCGCGCGGTCGACAACGACTCGCTCAGGACGATGATCGACTGCAGCGCGGCGGGACTTACCGAGACGCAATCGGTGCCCGAGCTGATCGACGCCTGGCTGCCGACCGGACTGATCGCGCACGTCCAGGTCAACGACCCGAACCGGCGCGGGCCGGGCCAGGGCAAGATGAAGTTCGCGCCGATCTTCGCGGCGCTGAAGCGCAACGGCTACGACGCGACGGTCGCGGTCGAGCCGTTCGACTACATCCCTGACGGACCCGGCGCTGCCGCGTTCGCCGCCGGCTACCTGCACGGCATCCGCGAGTCCCTCGCGTAGCCCAACACCTCAGGAATCACATTCATGGCGACAAGAAGACTCGGACTCATCATGCACGGCGTCACGGGCAGGATGGGGATGAACCAGCACCTGATCCGCTCGATCTGCGCGATCCGCGCCCAGGGCGGCGTCGCGCTCGCGAGCGGCGACAAGGTGATGCCCGATCCGATCCTGGTCGGCCGCAACGCCGACAAGATCGAGGCGCTCGCCAAGGCGAACGGCATCGCCCGCTGGGGCACCGACCTCGACGCCGCCCTCGCGAACAAGGACGACACGATCTTCTTCGACGCTGGAACGACGCAGATGCGGCCGACGCTGCTCGCCAAGGCGTTGCGCGCCGGCAAGCACGTCTACTGCGAGAAGCCGATCGCGACCAACCTGAACGAGGCGGTCGAGATCGCGCGCATGGCGCAGGCGTCGGGGCTCAAGCACGGCGCGGTCCAGGACAAGCTCTTCCTGCCCGGCCTCCGCAAGCTCGACATGCTGCGCCGCGCCGGCTTCTTCGGCCGCATGCTCTCGCTGCGGCTCGAGTTCGGCTACTGGGTGTTCGAGGGCGACCTGCAGCCGATCCAGCGGCCGTCGTGGAACTATCGGAGCGTTGACGGCGGCGGAATGATCCTCGACATGATGTGCCACTGGCGCTACGTGCTCGACAACCTGTTCGGCGAGGTGCAGTCGGTGTCGTGCCTCGGCGCGACCCACATCCCGACGCGCTGGGACGAGGACGGCAAGCCGTATCCCGCGACCGCCGACGACGCCGCCTACGCAACCGTGCAGTTGAAGGGCCACGGCGGCGAGCCGGTGATCGCACAGCTCAACATGTCGTGGGCGACGCGCGTGCGCCGCGACGACCTCGTCACCTTCCACGTCGACGGCACCGACGGCTCGGCGGTCGCGGGCCTGCACGACTGCCGCGTCCAACCGCGTGTCGCGACGCCGCGGCCGGTGTGGAACCCCGACGTCAGGCAGCCGATGAACTTCTTCGGGCAGTGGCAGGACGTTCCCGACACCACCGTCTACGACAACGGCTTCAAGATCCAGTGGGAGCACTTCATCCGCCATGTCGTCGACAACGAGCCGTACCAGTGGACGCTGGGCGAAGGCGCCAAGGGCGTGCAGCTCGTCGAGGCGGCGCTCGAGAGCTGGAAGGCGCGGCGCTGGATCGACGTGCCGCCGCTCGCGCTGTGAGGCCGGCATGAGCACCGCATCGCCTCTGTCGATCCGCCTTCCCGGCGCCGATCGCCGTCTCGAGGCGTACACGCTGAGCATGGCGCCGCCGCTCGCGACGGCCGCCCCGAAGCGGCCGTTCACGCGCATCGCCTACTCGGCCGCGCACGTGGTCGCCGATCCGTTCGCGACAGTCGACCCGTGGCTCACCGCGGCGCTCGACTGGGACGCGACGATCGCCTACCGGCAGCGCCTGTGGTCGCTCGGCCTCGGCGTTGCCGAGGCGATGGACACGGCGCAGCGCGGCATGGGCCTCGACTGGCCCACCTCGCTCGAGCTGATCCGGCGCTCGCTCGACGCCGCCCGCGACCATCCCGGCGCGCTCGTTGCCTCCGGCTGCGGCACCGACCACCTCGACTTCGACGCGGCGACGACGATCGACGACGTCATCCGCGCCTACGAAGAGCAGATGGCGGCGATCGAATCGCTCGGCGGCAAGCTGATCGTCATGGCGAGCCGCGCACTCGCGCGCGTCGCGACGAGCGCGGCCGACTACGAGCGCGTCTACGACCGCATCCTGATGCAGTCGAAGCAGCCGGTGATCCTTCATTGGCTCGGCGACATGTTCGATCCGGCGCTGGCCGGCTACTGGGGCAGCGCCGACGTCGACACCGCGATGGCGACGGCGCTCGGCGTCATCGCCGCCAACCCCGGCAAGGTCGACGGCATCAAGATCTCGCTGCTCGACAAGGACAAGGAGATCGCGATGCGGCGGCGGCTGCCCGCGGGCGTTCGCATGTACACCGGCGACGACTTCAACTACGCCGAGCTGATCGCCGGCGACGGCGTCGGCGCCGCGACGAACCAGCAGCACAGCGACGCCCTGCTCGGCATCTTCGACGCGATCGCGCCGGCGGCGAGCGCGGCGCTGGTGGCGTTGAGCGACGGCGAAGTCGAGCGCTTCCACGCCATCCTCGCGCCGACCGTTCCGCTCTCGCGCCACATCTTCCAGGCGCCGACGCGCTTCTACAAGACGGGCATCGTCTTCCTCGCCTGGCTGAACGGCCACCAGTCGCACTTCACGATGGTCGGCGGCCAGCAGAGCGCGCGCTCGCTCGGCCACTTCGCCGAGATCTTCCGCCTCGCCGATCGCGCCGGCCTGATCGAGCAGCCCGAGCTCGCGGTCGCGCGAATGAAGAATCTTCTCGCGCTCCATGGCGCATGAGTCGTCATGTTGAGCGAAGCCAAGCACTTCGGCTGACGCGGCGCGGAAATCCTTCGCGTCTCTTAGGATGACCACGGTGCGCGACTTCTCCCGCGACCATCGCTGGCTCTCGATCAACACCGCGACGCTGCGCGGCGCCGGCACGCTCGATCGGATCATCGACGCCTGCGCGCGCCACGGCATCCGCGCGATCTCGCCGTGGCGCGACCAGGTTCATGCGATCGGCCTCGACCGAACCGCGCAGCTCGTCCGAGCGAACGGCCTGGCGCTTTCGGGCTACTGCCGCGGCGGCATGTTCCCGGCGGCCGACGCCGCCGGCCGAGCCGAGGCGCTGGCCGACAACCGGCGCGCCGTCGACGAGGCGAAGTCGCTCGACGCCGAGTGCCTGGTGCTCGTCGTCGGCGGCCTGCCCGGCGCGCTTTCGGGAACGCCCCTGTCGAAGGACCTGTTCGCCGCGCGGCGCGACGTTCGCGACGGCATCGCCGCGACGCTCGAGTACGCGAAGAGCGTCGGCATGCCGCTCGCGATCGAGCCGCTGCATCCCATGTACGCCGCCGACCGCGCCTGCGTCAACACGATCGAGCAGGCGCTCGATCTCTGCGAGGCGCTCGATCCGCGCGACGGCGGTGATGGCGCGTCGTCGCCGGGCGCGCTCGCGGCGCTCGGCGTCGCCGTCGACGTCTACCACGTCTGGTGGGACCCGAAGCTGGAAGCGCAGATCGCGCGCGCCGGTCGAGCGCGGCTGCATGCGTTCCATGTCTGCGACTGGCTCGTGCCGACGCGCGACCTGCTCAACGACCGCGGCATGATGGGCGACGGCGTGATCGAGATCCCGCGCATCCGCGCCTGGATGGAGAGCGCGGGCTTCGCCGGCTACAGCGAGGTCG